>Ga0307513_10009549_pt1 | contig 12264 bp, 10 predicted proteins | sample 15_EM_MG_FD_202174 | JGI IMG/M metagenome (GOLD analysis project Ga0307513, IMG submission 202174) | Populus trichocarpa ectomycorrhiza microbial communities from riparian zone in the Pacific Northwest, United States - 15_EM | ecosystem: Host-associated > Plants > Roots > Unclassified | place... | reverse complement strand
TGGTTTAAATACAAAACCCAGGAGCGATAGCCTTCCTGCAATCACGATCATTACCAGTAGCTGCGCACATACCGGAATCCTGTAATCCTGCAAGACCAAAGAAAGAAACAAACAATGCTCAGCCCTCGCGAGTGTTACATGACCATTCCATACCCGGAATCCTAAATATAAACTTCCAGCAAAGCAAACTAAACATAGCAATACGATAGCATAGCCTATCTGACTCAGAGGCAGTAGCGGAGCTGAAATCAAATCAAATAAACCAAATATAAATCAACTAAACATAGGAGATCCTGCACTGCCCGCTCCTGTGTACCGTTACCGGAACATGTATACATGTTACAACTGCAAAGGCTACAGCTGAAGGTCTCGTGCCTGTTTTTGGACATCAAAGCGGGGTTCGATAACGTCGACAACTCAACTCTAGCCCGCATCCTGAGGGAAGGCGGGGTCCCGCCCTATCTGGTCTCCTGGGTTTCATCCTTTCTGGGTGAGCGGAGCTGCACTCTGGTTTTTCAAGGGGCCCCAGGAACCCCGGCCCCAGTAAAGGTTGGGGCCCCCCAAGGCTCCCCGATATCCCCCCTGCTCCTTCTCCTCTACGTGTCACTCCTCCACTTCAAAATCCCCCGAGGCCTGATGACTTCGTAAGTGGATGACTTTGCTCTCACCGCCACCTCCCCGTCGTACCGGGGAAATATCCACCACCTCCAGGAGCTCTTCGAGAAGCTAGAAAGGAAAGCCCGCCGACTGGGCGTCTCGTTTTCTGTTGCTAAAACAGAGCTCATACACTGGAGGACCCCCAGCCAGAGGAACTCCCCGAAGTGCCTCTCTCCCATTCATATCAAAGGGGAGCTATTCCGTCTCTGCGACTCAGTTCGATGGCTTGGGTACTGGTTCACGCCAGCACTCGACTCCTCCGCCCACTTTTCGCACTGTCTGGCCCTTGCCCAGGGTGCCTTTGCTCTCATCAGACGCCTAGGCCCCCCCGGCGTGGGCCTAGCCCCATACCTGTGCCACAGGCTGGCAACGTCCTTAATCGCCCCCATCCTGCTGTATGGCGCGGACCTATTCACACCCAGTGTGGGTGCATCGGCCCGCCGAACACCTTCTGGCATAAGGTCCAGAGGTGGACCACGTACTGCTTCTCTGCAACGCCAATCGGGATCCTCGCAGTGTAATCCTGTCTGCCCCCAATCCCCCTTCTGATATCCCAACGGCAGAGGCTAGCCGCACTTAGAGTTGTGTGCTCCCCACCCGAAGTGAACCCAGCATCAGCGTGCCTCCATACCTCCTTTCTCTCTCTCTCCCCCCATAGGGCACACCACTCCTCGAGAACCCTCACAAAAGGCCTCACGTTCATGTACCTTCCCCTCCACTGGAAGACCTGTGCCCAGTCCCACCCACGAGGAACTACCTCCCGATAGACGCGGTGGCCCACAAAACCATTCCTTTCACCCGAGGGCTTTCTAGGATGCCTATGATAAATTCTCACCTCGTTTCCCCAGCCCTGGCCGTCCCCCCTCAGTCCCTAATAGACATCACCTATTCCTCCCTGAAGAAAAGGGTGAGGGAGGCCCTCCTCGAGGAGTGGTTGTGCCTCTTTCCAACGCCAGGGTACTACCACCACCTCCCCGCCTTGAATCCCCGCCCCTTCATGGGCCTGGGCAAGTTCATAGCTGGTCGAATCCATCAAATTAGGCTTCGTTACTGGGCCCCGTTTCCGAGGAGCGGGGACTAAGTAACCTAGGTTATTCTGATTAACTGGCCGAAAAGATCATCCAAATCGGACCAGAACTAACAGAGATAGAGCTCTTTAAAGTTAGACAACTTCAAAGAACTGTATCTCACTCACTTTTGGTCCAATTTGGACGATTCCTTTTTTAATCTGCAGTTAATACCCTGCTCTTGGCGCCCCGTTTGTCAGAAATGGGGCCCCATAACGAACGCTACATCAAATGAGAGCCGGCAAAAGCTATCTGGCCACCCACCCTAGCTGGAGGTCCCCTGAAGCCGACACCTCCTGCCCCCGCTGTGGTCTCGAACCCAAATCATTCAAACACGCCATCCTCACCTGCCCCTCCAGACATGGCGCACGCTCACGCCTCCTCCACGTCATCATGAGTGTTGGTCAGGACGCTCCCCTCTGGTCCTCACTCCCCCTACTCAAAAGGCTCGCCACCTACATTGGCGTAACCTCAACTGGATTCCCCTCGACGATGTTTCCACCAGATACCCCCCCCACTTTTCCACCACTCCCCCTTTCGCCCCTCGCAGTGCCCACCCCGGTGTTTCGTGTTTTTTCTGTAGCCGAGGTTTAGGCCTGTTGGATTTTCTTCCCTGCGACGACATGTAACCTTTCCTTATCAGACGACTAGTTCAAGTTAGTTAGTTTGTTCTTTCCTTTTTTCAGTGGCCACCGGCCAGCAGAGGAGAAATCTTTGTGATAGGGGATAACCTTTTGGTGCCGTGACTTTCCTTTGTTTATGTTTTATGTTTTTATAGGTTTTGTTCTCTCCATTGCTAGCGCGGCACCAGGCTTTTTTTACCTTAAAACAATGAACGCATGATTAAAAATAAAAAACAGAAGAAAAAAAGAAAAAAAGAAAAAAACGACCAAGAGATAGGACACACGAACCATCTCTCCTCCACCTCCGGCGATTGAAATCTCAACACCATGGGAACTCATCCTCACTTTCCCCCACCCACCTCTCTTCTCCCACAATGGCTACTACCTAGGACTTGACGTTAAGCCATCTACCCTCCTCCTCTGGGGTACGCTTGCCTCCCCTCCTTGGGGTACTCGTTCTCGTTCATCGTTGACTAGCTCATGATGTCCAGTTCTCCCCCTTAACGTCACATACGGGGATCCGGGACAACACCGGGATCCGGGACAACACTGTGGATCAACCACAATCAACTTTAGAAATTGAATAACTCCATGAACCGAAACCCTAAAAAAAAGAAAAAACAATGAGAAAGACAGGAGAGATAGGCTCAATGTAACTAGCGAGGTAAGAGATATGGCCAGAGAGAGTGGAAGAAAGCTTAGCTGAGAAGGAATGAAGATAGGAGTAAATTAATAGAGGGACTTACAAGAAAGGAAAAGAGACAAGGCATTGGCTTAGGTCTTCCGTGAGCGCAGCATCATATGAAGTGGTCGATCAGGCAGTATATAGGTGGTTTTTCGTTTGCTGGTTCGCAGCCGTGATGTAGTAGTGGTTTGCCGGGCATCGGTCTCTGAGGAGGAAAGCCTGTCACTCTCGCTAAGCTGACCAGAATGATTGCTTTGGACTTCCTCGGGCGCTGAAGTGGCTACTATTATGATTGGCTCATCGATAATCATAACATGACGCTGATTCTGAACCCTTTGTTGTTTTGAGATTTTTTTTTTTTTCTGTAGGGAGGTGCTTCTCGGTCCTTTGGTTGAAGATTGTGGTTTGGTATCTTTCTCCAGCCGAATATCCCGCAACCTCATCAGATCTGCCCCTGTGATGATCCTGGCCTCAGTAAGCTCCCGGCGGTCGGTTTTATTGTATATGGGATCGATTCCCTGAAGCTTTTTAGACTGTTCCTGGTAGAGTTCCCTGTGTGCGATTTCCGTCTCCAATTGGTGTCCCAGCTCGCGCATTATGGTTTTGACCCGGGTTATCATGACCTGAGAGCTATGTTCCATAGTCTGAACATCGTCTTTGAGCAATAGGGAGGCCATCCCTGTATCAAGCAATCGTTCAGCAACTTGTACTAGCCGCCGAATGTCCTTGCTCTTCCGTGGTGTTGCAATTAGCCCAAAAGTATCTCGGCGGGAGGAGACCTCTGGTCTCATTTTTCCCAACATCTTTCGCGCAGACAAAGGCCAAATCCCAGCTCCTTCAAAAGCTTTACAAATATTAGATGAGGTAAAGGTCTTCTTTCTTGCATTTGCAACCATTCGAATAAACAAGGACTTCTTAATCCCTAGGGTTTGCGAGTTGTGACCAGATCTCTGATAGTCATCCACTTCACAGCCATAGTAGTGCTGATAGGGAGCAAACAAGCCCACGTCCAGGGGTTGGAGGAGATGGGTACTATGTGATGGTAAGCATAGAAGGAGAATGCCGTGGTCAAGACAAAATTGCACGAATTGAAAGGTAAGATGGGAACCATGGCCATCAAGGATAAGTAGCCGTGGTAATCGGCCTACCAATGGTGCTGTTTGTGGCTCAAAAATCTTCTCTAGCCACATCAACGCTAGCCTATCGTCAATCCAGCCCTTGGGTGAGTAGCTGAAGACATAATCTTTCTCTTCAGCACTCAGGTTCTTATGCCATCCTAAATACTGAGCAGTTCCACGGTAGATAATAAGGGGAGAAAAGACAAGGCCCGCTGCACTAACTGTCTCAGCAACAGTCACCAGCTCACGCCCCCCATCATGGGTGACATTTGGGTTTCGTCTTCCTCGCCGGCAAAGGACTCGTGCCTGTGCAGCCTGTCCCAGGAGGAACCCTTTCTCATCCATATTAAAAACCTGAGAGGCTTTCAAACCATGGGTGCGAATGAGGCGGGAAAGTTTGGCAAAAAAGTCTTTGATAATCCGAGGATCATTTGCCTGTGCTCTTTGCCGCTCAAGACCACAGCTTAACTTGACTGTGATCGAAGGGTTCCTATCCAGAAATCTTGAAAGCCAATTTTTCCCAAAGGGTTCGCCCATCTTGCCTAGTCGCTTCATTTCTAAATGAGAGGCCATATCCCTCATCATATCAAGCCGGGGAGGGAAGCCTCTATCGTCCATATCGAAACACCATTTTGTAATGGCCTTTTCTTCTGCTACCGTTAACCGTTGTTGGTCAATATGCCCCTCTCTCCGAGTCTTCCGCTCTCCAGACAGCCTATAATATAAGGTTGTTCGGGGTATCCTATATAATTCCACCGCTGCAGCTACTCCACCTTCCAAACCTCCCCGGATAGCCCTTAATGCTTCCTGCACTCTGCTTTCATGCTCATCTTGTTGCTGGGCCTTTGCTCGTGCCATTGGTGTTGTTGCTTCACAGATTTGGTATGTTTCTTGATGTTGAGAGCGGGGTTGATCTAGGAGATGTCTCACCCTATGAACGCCAAAGGCAAGTCCCGCTTCCACGTGATGTCCCGCTTCCCCGGGAAATACGTTACCCTGCACTTGCTTTGCACCTCGCTTGGCATTTTGCATGGTCGGAAAGCTTCTCGCTTAGTTCACGGTCGGCGTTACGGTGTCGGACTCTCGGTCGAAGTAGGCCTCGCCTTGCAGGGCTTGTACCTCTGGTGGGGAAAGCCTTGGTTAGTAACATCACGGTCTCATCCCAGTCTCGTCGTCATCCCAAAAGCCATTGCTATGGCCCGTTTGTTGGCTGTGACTAGCCTGTTCGCGATCCTTCCTCCTCCCGCCTCCCGGTTCTGTCTGCTGGCACCGTACTGCCCCCTTAGCTGATACCTTACTGCTAAGACTCCTCCCCCGGCAGGCACCCTCCTGCTCCCCTCTCGCTGGCACCCTACTGCTACTCACCGGCTGGCACCCTACTGCTACTTGCCGGCTGGCACCCTACTGCTCCTCCTCCGATCGCTTGACCATTCCTCGGTTACGCCTAGTCGTGGTATAGCACTACTTCTGTGGCAATTGTCCAACACCTTGGATCGATGTAATGACCTGCACGACCGCGCGAGTGGTTAGTATAGTGGGCCCACGTGTTCCGTATTTTCTCCTGTCGACGATCACCTACCCACCCCCCTCAGGCCAGCGTTTTTGTTTTCGAACAGGCGGTTTCTTTTGTTTTGGGGAGCCCGCTAAAGGGTTTGGGTCTCTCTACCTGTACATTTCTATCTATTGTTTCATTACGTATCTGGGGTATATTATCTTAGATGCTAGGAGAGGGAGACTTTTCCTATGGACTCGGGGTGTTTGATTTTTCCTATGAAGAGGTGAAGCGGGCGGTCGGTTTGCATTTATAGGTTTTGTTCTCTCCATAGCTAGCGCTGCACGAGGCTTTTTGTACCTAGAAACAATGAACGCATGATTACAAAAAAAAGAAAAAAAAATCAACCAAGAGATAGGATCTTCATGCAACCATCTAAGTACTTTCCTACACTTAAGATATTGCAATACGATTACCCTTTACTCTCTTTACATACACCTTTCCTCTACAAAAAGCCTGCGCTCTAAGAACCCTGAGACTATTGTGATAGTCTTGAAGGGTCGCCCGAACATAGAGCTATTGTGATAGCTCTGTCCAGAACGACAAACCACCCATCTTACTATCTGACGAGATAGTATCCTTCGATGGATCACTCAAGACAAGCAAGCCAGTCCTGTACTATCTGAAGAGATAGTATTCTCCTTCCCCATAAGATATAAAGACGAAGGCTCGCTTAGTACATAGAAGAGTGTCATTGCCTGTTGCATATACCTCTACAATAGGATTGTTACAACCCCGACCTTCACTTTTACCCCTCAGGCCCAGAACCACCTTCCTACTCACCCCACAATTTCACAACCTTTAGCCATCAGATGCTTTCAGATAGCTTCCATTCTGGCCCGTGTTTGTTCTAGCTGGCCATCGAAGCTGTTGGAGACCCCCCCCTCCAACAGTCCAACAGTCTAATAATCTCTATGGAAATGATATCTGTACATATTTGTCACGTGTTGACGGGGTGCACCAAACCCATGATGTCGCAGCAAAACTACTAACCAAAAGTGGAAATATTTCAGCGATAACCTATCCTATCATTAGAGGGTTCTAGTGGAAGGTGCAGTGGTAGGGAGACTACCGTACTCTGGTAAGGTGTTACAGGGGACCTTCTCTCTTTTCTGGGGATTACCGCGCAATGGCTGTAGGTACTTCTACCGCACCTTTTCTAAGACATCCATCAGTACATCCAGTTCGTTTGGCCCCCTATAGGGCAACAAACAGGCAGTAAGGAAAGTGGAAATAGAAGTAATATCGCTCAACACTTGAGTATCCTCCTTAAATTAGTAGCAAGCTCCCTCTCTTCATCTGTAACACTCAACTTTATGTTATTGATCATGCATAGTGGGCAAATGTTAATGAAATGAGATGATTTAATCGAGAGACTGGCAGCGATAGTTATTGTAGTTGTATTTAATTTTGTTCGTACTTAAACCAGTATGCAAGCTAGGAAAATATAAGAATAAACAGCCCCGGAATGTATGAAACCCAAAACCCACCTCCTATTTACTACAAGAGTCTAAGCTTTCCCATGGAACTCTAACCTATGACAAGGAAAAGTAAGTGTAAGTCCATAGAATGTTCACAAAAATTCCCAGTTTCAAAAAACAGAAGAGAGAACAAAATAAAAATAAGAGAACAGCAAACGTGACACTCTTGCCTGTCCCCCCAAACTTCCCACCCATCAGGCCACCATATCCAAGCATCTTTTAGGCACCCCAACAGCCGCCGTTGCCAATAACCCCTCCCCCGTGCGTGACTGTATCCGGATCCATCAAGATTCATCCACACTCATTTCCTAAGCGGCGTGCATCCATGAAATGATAACAAAATTGCTGACCAAGGGATGATCCAACTGAGAAAAAACAAAAGACAGAGTGAAACAGAAATAATTAAACAATCAATCAGGATCTGGATAGCCAACGGAATGTTGGAAGCAGGAGTGTCAGGCTTGGGGGACAGAAACCAAAAGGAGCGATTCAGCTTAGAGTGGGGCTGAGGTAACGATGACGGCTCGACTGAGAAGGCTACCGGTATTCCACCATTAGGTGTCAGGCCAAAAGCTGCATCCTTGCGTTGTAGGAGCAGCTTCACCACCTCTTCATGCCCCCTAGAGACAGCCCACAAGAGTGGTGTGCGGCCACCGTGGTCTACAGGGTCGGGGTTGATGTCCTTCTGTTTTAGCAGAATACCGACCGCTCCCTTGTCCCCTTGCCAAGCGGCCCACGAGAGGGGCGTTCGGCCATCCTTATCCGCGATGTTGGGATTGGTATTCTTTTGTTCTAATAGTTTCTTTAGGATATCCGTATGCCCCCCTCGAGCTGCCCATGCAATCGCTGTGTTGCCCGTTGCGTCAGTGACATTCAGCTCCCATTCCTCCATTTCCAATAAAGCACCAGTCATTTCCAACATCCCAAGGGCTGCCGCCCAATGGAGGGATGTAAATTCCCTAAACCTATCTTGCTCTGGATTAGGAGACGACATCCATAGCTCTCTAGGGTAATCCCTATATATCAAGAGTATGCTAGAGGATATATGCTGGCCGAATCCATTTAGAAGCCTCTGAGCAAGTAGTTTCACATTTTTTGTCATCCCTCTCCTTGCGTGCTTTTCCCAGTAACAAGAAGCGTAATTTAGAAGCGAGGTTGCTGACCCGGTGGGAAGAGGGGATAACGGAAGTTCCCACACAGACTGAAAATTGAGGTATCTTAAGCAGATCTCCGCAATCATGGAGTGGGGGCTTTCGGAAGGGTCTGAGACGACTGAATTATGAAACAGATAATCTCGCAGAGTGAAGTAGACAAGCCGGACGGTGGCTGATTTCTCAAGCGTGATGAGCCCGAGAGACCACTTTATGAGTGTCTCTATTCTAGGAGCGCTTTCAGGGTCAGGACCTACAGACCTTGTCCCTACCCCTAAGGCGTGGCATAGCTCGCTTGCTTGCAATGGTCGCTCAGAATATGCTACCCATATCAGGGCTCTTTTTGCAAATTCTGCTCTCGGGTCTTCCTGCGCTTTTATTCGTTCTAGGGTTGTCGCGTAGGCATCCCCCAAACCGTTGCCTCTTGAGATTTGGTTCAGCTCTTTTCTTCTGTCAGAGATAGTGGCTTTGTCTAGGATGGCACGGATGCTTAGCGAGACAAGGAGGAATCTGTGCGTGATAGTTAGTAAAATATATGATCATGCATGTATGGTGAAGTGTTGCTCGGACGAACGATTCGGATATACTGCCTTGGATAAATTCTCTAATATCTGCCCGCAAACGATCGTTCATCTCGCGGGGCTCCCTGTCCATCTGGAACTTCCTCTTCAGGTAGTTCCAAATATCGTCTTGTTTTGGTGTAATTGGGACCGTAACAGTCTGAGTGAAATGTGCTGAGATCTGGGTTCCGACAGAGGTCCTTCCTGTAAGAAACACGCGCACGCTTGGTCGCTCTTGAACAATACTTTTCAGCGATACAAGAAGTTCTGGTAGCTCTTTCGACATAAATTCGTCAAGCGCATCAATGCAAATAAAAACTTGGGGTAACGAAGTAATTGACTCCTTCAGGACTCTCACAAGATCTGGAAGGCACAGTCCGCGACCGCTGCACTCAGTTTTCGCTTTCAGGAACGCTTTTCGTACAGATCCCAGAATAACATCGTTTTTGACCACCAGCTGCTTCAAAATGGATCCTATTATGTTGGCGGTTGTCTGTTGGTGCTGCTCCTGGTAGTCGCAGTACGAAATCACGACAGTAGTGTCCTCCTCACTCGGCTGTTTACACAAATCGTCGATCACCAGGGAGCTAGTGATGCTTGTTAGGGATATTCGCTTCACTCAAAGAGTCTCACGATTCACCTTAGATATGTCTTCCCCACTCCCGGTCCCCCAGAGCAAAACAAAACAGCCTTATCGGCTCCACCCTCGCTACTCCTCCACTCCTGAAACTCGTTGGTTCGCAATAGCCAATCCCCGACATCATCAAATCGGTCAGCACGCAAGTCTTGATGTCTGTTTTGAGGTTCTAGTGGCGAAAGCCATTGCAGAAGCTCCCCCTTCTCGTCGGCTGGCTTCTCGTCGGCCCTGAAGACAAATTTGTTGTTGAAACTCTTGGATATGTTGCCACTCTTGATGTTGCTATCGCCCATGGCCGAGCACGCGCGCGCCGCGAGATCCATGATATTATATGCAAAGTGTTGGTTAAGCCTAGAGCGCTACGGAGGACTGTGATATGAGGTCAGTACTAGCGGGTTTATGAGAATGTGCTGGGCAGAGCTGAAGAGGGGCGAGGCGATGGGACTCGGTGTGTCACAAGCTCTGCCGAGTCACACAAGTACCAGTACCCAAGCTATCCTCTCAGTCACTGAGACATTCAGTCCAGCTTTGAATGTTGAAAACTAGCCCATTCGAGTGAACCGATATATGATATCATAATATGATAGGAAAAACTTCGTAGACCTAAAATAGCTTAAGGCTCAGAATACTGTGAAACCTCTAGGGCTGAGCTTCTAGTACCGTATCATACCGGTATGGTGAGGGAACTCTGTAGTCGGGGCAGGCGGGCATTCATCTTGGGTATTAACAGTATGTTAACCTGCCAAGACTGGCAATTCTTACAGGTTAATGTGTTAGCAAATATCAATTAACTAGCCTCTCCATAGAAGTTAACTGTAATTAACCTATTGCTGACATTCATCTTTTTTCCCCCAAAATTTTAAACATTTTAAACCCTTATATCTCTATGAAAACTTGAGATATTTCTATTTTATCTCTATTAGTGTATAGAGAATCACCCAAACTATCACCTAATAGAGCCATAATCCCCATTAGACTGGTGGTTGAAAATCCTTTGGTGGTTGAAGACCGGCCATATTTTCTTGGCGAAGCACTCCGGCTACAGAGTTCCCTCACGATAGGGTCCGGTATGATACAAGGCCTAGAGGGAAAGTTTTGATACGCATAGAAAGCCCGAAAATAATAAAGTTTATAAAATGCTTTGGTACAAGTACTAGTACTTGTAGTATAGTATCCAGATATAGGGCAGGATAGGTAGGTTGAGCTTGCATCGGGAATGTATGATACTGCCGTAGGATCAAAGCCCGGATTGGCATGGTCCTTTTACTTAGGGGCTGCTTGGCGCGACGTGATTTCAAAATTTCATAGTTACAAACTAGGTCTATGGTTTCAAAATTCGTCGCGCCAAACAGTCCAAGATTTTGCAAGATTTTTAAAAAATAAAAAAAGTAAAAACACCTTGAGAAAAAGAATTTAAAAAAATAAAAGTATCATACCAAGAGTGCCGACCGTGGTTTGAGATTCTTTCAAACCACGGTTGGAAAGTTCATGTCTGCCACACAGCATAGTAAGGGTATTCAAAGTTAATAACGAAGAATTTGTGTCAAAAACGGCATTGCAAACCGGAGTCCGCTAGTGCAGGGTGTAGGCCAAAAGCAGCTAGTGGACCTTTTTCTTGATGGTTAAAGGATGACGTTTTGGATGGGTGCTGAGAGACCAGTTGGCAACCATGAGTCCATGTTCTCTTGCTCTTGTCAACTACAAAGTTGACGACAACGCAACCTCCTCAAACACCATCTTGTTTCTGTTAATATTTCATGTCCTCTATTCTACTTCAGCTTCAGTTCTACAATCCGCTTGTCTGACCTTTCTTCTTCTTTCTTCTTTATCCATCTATTTCATTTGAATTATAGCCGATACTTTCTTCTGCAATTACCGAAACCCGATTTGCTTCTCTCTCATCCACCAAAGAGCCGTTTATTCTTGACACCTCCAAATGATAGCCATCCCCGCCGCCTAAATCTTCCTCCTCAGGCTTATTAAAAAACCAGCTCAATTAGGAGAGAAAACACAAGTAACTCTTGGGCATCGGTCGACACGGCTTGCTTGAAGGATCTTCTCGGCATTGTTGAACGATCACTAATGCAGGGTGTTCGAAGGTTAAATCGTGTATGCAGGATAAACATCTTCGTAGACCTTCTTTTTGAATTCTCATATCAGAGGCCTGGTGTCCTCAGAGTTTAGATGACTTTCATTTTTGAGTAATTGATTCTATTGGTCAATTTAGTCTTGATATGACAGGTCATAGTGACGAAAACTCTCAACTCAAAGCTACGGTTTTTAACTTTGAATAGCCTTAGTGGTTACAAACCATAGTTTGCCTCTAAACCATGGATTGAAAGCTAAACTACGTCGCACCAAACAGCCCCTTAGTAATAAAGATATTGAAATTGACTGACTCGGAGAAATATGCTATCGAAAACCATTGCATGGAACCATCACCATTAAATGGTGAAGGAAAAGCAAATAAAGTAATAAATGAGTAAACGTACTCAATGTCTTGGATCTACTTTTCCACCCACAGAATAGCTTTATGTAGGGTGGTTTTTTCAGCCAAGAATTCTTAGAAAGTCACTAAAAAATTGTAGAGAAATTCCAGAAAAATACTACTCGTGCCAAGGTTGCGGCGTGCGGCCGCAACCCCCGCATGTTCGCTGGCTCACAACCGGGGCCACTCTAAAGAGTGCCTGACAGCTCAACGCAAATTTACAGCTCAACGCAAATTTGTGGCTT
>Ga0307513_10009546_pt1 | contig 12266 bp, 7 predicted proteins | sample 15_EM_MG_FD_202174 | JGI IMG/M metagenome (GOLD analysis project Ga0307513, IMG submission 202174) | Populus trichocarpa ectomycorrhiza microbial communities from riparian zone in the Pacific Northwest, United States - 15_EM | ecosystem: Host-associated > Plants > Roots > Unclassified | place... | reverse complement strand
TTTTCAAGCAGCCATTGCTCATACTCTTTGTGCCGTCTGCTATTCGGAACAGAAGGGGGATTGATGCTTGCGTAGTCGGTTATGTTTTCCCGGAATTGGGTTTGAACACTTTTTCCGACCTCGGGACCGTAAAGGAGGGAATATGGGTCAGAGAATAAAACGAAAATGCGCTTAAGATGACGGTCAAGAGCTAGATAAAAGCCACCGGGAGGTACTTGGATCGGCAGATAGCTCTCGCTGGTGGTTTCAACTTCGGAGAGAGTGAGATCTTGGAGTTCATCGAGTTTCGTCTGAGGTGCATGGGTGTCGATATCGATATTGAAAAAGACTTCCACTATACTACCTAAAGGCAAGCACATTACATTAGCAACCTCTCCTCTCATAACCACCAACAGGACTGCTTAGATAAAAATGGATGATCAGGGATCATCATGTACTTGGGTAGTCGAGCAATAGAAAGGAAAAAAGATTATTCACCTTCAGAGCCCTGAGTAACGCGAAAGGATTCTTCCCCATTCTGCCTCGCTTCCTCGCAAGCACCTTGCTCACTCTGTCAGGTGCAAGCGAAAATTCAGCCAGTTCTCCAACTCTGTGTCATTCTGCCCGACGGTGCGACGGGTTCCCTTGCGTGCCATCTTCTTGGGTGGCCTTGGAGACCTGCGCCGTTCGGCCATAGCATCGAAAGGCGTAGTGTCTAACTGAATGGATTCAGGAGGCTGTCCAGGCGCACGCAGGTTATCCGTCGTATAGGGCGGCCGAACAATACGACCGGGCTGACCCGACAGGGTCCGTCCCCGAGGGACTTTCCGACCAACAGGTTTCTTCATCCTATTACAACTGTAAGCTGCACTGTTTGCAAAAAAGGATAACCTGCAGACTAACCTAGCCTTGACACGAATACTGACTTTGAGGGTTAATCCAAATACGCTTGTATTACGCTTGTATTGGTTAAACCAGCACGGATAACTCGTATGGCAAATAAAATGGTCAGCTATGTGTGATATTTCTTCCTCTCTCACAATAAATAATTCTAGCTACATGTTAGAAATGACAATCCATTGGGAGTGTGTATAGACTTACCTTGGTCTTCGCGCAGTGGATTGAAAGAGAAGAAAAAGCCCCCCTGCAAAAGAAACGCACCCGCCCAAACCAACCAGACACTAAGTCACCTCAGGAAGAAATACCACAACGATAGTGGTTCCAACTCCCTTGTTACCAACGATAGGAAACCAGAGGGCAAAGTGACGGTTGAATGGGAAGGTTGAGTCAATGCAGGCAAAGAGCAATGGTTTAGCAACAATGCAGGGACAGAAGACGTTGTCGGTTTGGATTTGAAAAGGAGGAGAGACAAAATGGTGGGCTCACGGCAGGCAAGAAGTGCAGGTTACTCGAGTATGTAGGGTCAACTTGAGGTAGAGGGATGGAAGGGTATTTATAGAAGGACCAGCCAACAGTAGGAATAGTGGGAAGGGTGTTAAGCCGTGCCTGTAAAACTGGCGGAATAATGGCCGGTGAGCTTTGATACTACTGTACTTTAGTCGATTTGGAAAGGCTCTTCCCATGTGGCGTCATGAGTTTGATGAGATTGAACTTCCTTGCAACATATTTACGCAATCTTTTTCTTCGGGATACCACTCCTGTAGTAGTAGGGACTAGTTTTGCGCCGGTTTTGAACTGCGGCCATCCCTTGGTTCCTTCCGGTTTTCTCAAACTTTTAGCGTTGCGCCAATCGGATAGATATGACCAGAAAGGTAACGATAGACACTCGAGTATGATACCAAGATAAATCAACATTTGGTTGTTGTATCATACCGCATTTTCATTTTGAGCATATCCGGAACGCCGCTAGGAGGACGAGCAGAAACGGAGAAATCCCTTACCTTCCACCACCAACCACCGCAACCCCGCCCCCTTACTCCCAAATCCAACCATCCCTTCGTTCGTTTTCCGGCACTCGCGCTAAGTGCGGGCACGGCTGGTACTCGAGTACAGTAGTGGAAACGATTGGTTGAAGTAACTACGAGTAAAGAGCGTAACGTTAGGAATAATTGTGTTAACTACGGTCTCCCTTACCTTGTGAAATTCATGGCTGCTTAGCGTTCTGCGAAGTGCGGTCGGTCCACGGCTGACAGGGTATTTTTCCGGTGCCCATCACGACCTATTTTGTTTATCTCCTAGCTAGTCTCCTTCTGTATTTTAGTATCTGGGAGTAAATCTACAGTACGTCATGACAATGCTGAACAGTACAGATCATGCGGCATCCTGAGCACTACACCACTTCTGAAATAATGCTTTCCCTATCACGATTACCCAAATAAGCTAGTAGTACTCGAGTGGTATCTAGCGCTGGCCATGATTACGAGGTTCCAGCCCCAAATTCGGTTACTTTTGCTAACGCGCAATATACTAGCTTATTACTGACTAGCCATTGCTGACTGCCACACTATGGCAACGCTAAAATGTCCTGAAGTTCGGCATCGAACGAAGGGATAATGCCAGGTACTGTCGTGGCTCTTCCACGGGAGGCATTCTTTTGTGGGTATTGGCAATCTTGACTATATGGTACTGTGGCGTGAGAAATTGTATTTATGACTATTCGCTTTGTTTCATATATGGTTTCTTATTCACAGGTAGTTAGAGAGCTAGCATCGTGGATGAGAGCGGTTTGCTTCGGAGAACGTGATATGGACAGGGGGGGCAAGGTTATCATAAGTGGCTGTAAGTAGATTCATGGAAACAACAGGGAGCGCACGACAGGAAAAACAACGACAACCTCAACGAAGAGGCTTTTCCCGGAAAGTGATTGGGATTTTTCTTTCTTTCTTCATCGTGAGTTTCGTGATTCTATCGACTTCGTTCTGCTTCCGGCTGTGTGAGCGGTGTTTGCCCCTCCGGAAGTATCGATTTGTTTCTTTTTGTTTCTTGTCCGTTCGTGAAATCATTTCCACTGTGGGAAGTGAATCTGCGGCTACCGACAGCCTTTTCTCTTGTGGCCCGGAATCGAAGTTTCAGTACTAGTGAAGATCACCAGCAAGAGAAAAGAGAAGAAACTAAAACCGATAATTGAAGACGAAAGACAAACACTGGCGGTTTCGATAAACCCCGATGTTCAGCTCGTAGAAAGAAGACGACGACGATGAAAAACAAACCATTCACAACGACAAAGGAAAATCCACGATCCCGACTAACTAACAAACGAACCTTTATCCACCGTGACTACCATTTTGTGAGGCTATGAAACTAGCTACCCGGCCCATGACACTTATCGAAAATTAAAGAAAGGCCATTCAAGCGTCCGACATTACTGTACTAAGTGGTTAATAAGTCTCGGACTAAGATAAGGGGGGTGAGGGAAATGCACAATTATGATCACTAGCGTTGTTGTCACGAGAGTTGCCATTGCACAACCCTCCAAATCGATGTGCCCGGCACCGCACAATGTAGTGCCCAGGCAATATATGTACCAATAAAATGACTTTGTAAGAAGAAAAAGGAAAGGAGAAACTCTCTACAAGCCCAATTCACATTGAATATCCCCCATTTGCATCCTTGTAAGTTCTGACTGGGCTGAAGAACTCCAATATTTCCTTTCTCAATTGCACAAACTGGCCTACGACAATAGAATTGTTCAAGGTTGTGCCATCGGCTAATCTCACCACATTCTGGCACAAGGCACTTCAAGTGCCAACAACGCCAATGATCACATTAGGTCCTCGGGGTACGATGGCAAAGGCGGTCTTTCAATTTGTGCTGATTGGCTAAAAGGAGCTAAGATAGTGAGGGAGCCCGAGGGGAAAATTTCCACTCAAGTCGGTTTCCTGGCACTAAAGAAGTTTAAAGGGCTACCGGTAGTCAACGTTGAAAAAGAGCAATCATATCCAAAGCCGCAGCCACCCAAACACTGAACCACTCCCTTACTTTGCCTGGCCCAGACGGTTGCTTGGCGGCTTTTGAAGGGGACCGTACTCAGAGACTAGGGATTCCAGACATAATTGGCCGGATTCAAACACCGGTAAATTGAGGAACAACCCTTGCGAAAGGCAGTCTCGTTCCCAATTGGTGCGAAAAGCGAGCTTGCACTGATCACTTGTGAACGGCCATCAGGCTGAAAATAGCAAATTCCAACTTCAATCTCTCGTCGCCGCAACATCACGGTAGCGAATCGATTAGTAGTCAGTGTTCGCAAGCGGCTAGGTCGGCCTGCAGATAGCCGGCAGGGTTTCTGTCCGGCCAGGCCAGTGTGAGACAGACCTGGGCTTCGTAGCCCAGGCTTCATGGGTGCCTGGCGGTGCCTGTAGGCTTTCGGTATATTCCATGTGACAAGTCAATATTTTGTTAATGTGTGGGTGACATCTGCAGATGTCTGAAGATGCCGCCAGATATCTGAAGATACCGCTAGATATCTGAAGATGCCGCCAAATATCTGAAGATGCCCGCAGATATCTGAAAATGCCCGCAGATATCTGTTGGTTTTTCGGGGTTGAGCCACACCATTTAAAAATAATAATATTCTGATAGGTTTTAGATATCCGGGTAGACAGAGGGGAGGTAGTTTCTTGCTTTCTCTTATCACTCGATTTATGGATAGCACGTTGTTGAAATTATACCTTCGGATATGCACTCTCTACGCGCTTGAGTACGACAACACTTCCTACTTCATACTAGTCTCACTTCAATGCCGTCGGAGTATATGCTCAACTCATTCGCTTTGGATCTTTCATTTCATTCACTATTCAATCGGTTAATCATTGATGTAATTCTATGCGCATCATATTGCTTTCATCTTCTTTTTGTTACCTTAGATTTCTTTTCTACTGTGGACATGTATTCCTATTGCGCAGCATAAATAGCCTGCTCTCCGGTCCCTTAGGTAGGATGTAACTCTCTATGGTTTTCGTCGTTTCCTAAGCCTTCGGTATAGAGCTTCACTATTGCGCTATTTCCAACACACGTTGACAAAATTAGGGCCTGTTTGGATGTGACAGTTCCGTTCCGTTCCCCCATACAAATCACCCTTTCCCTTCCCTTTCAAAACGGAGAGAAGGCCATTTTCACAGTAGAAACGGTCGCTAAACAGGCCCTTAACCATTCGCCCATGATCGACGGCAACGGAACTCTCCTTATTACATTGCCCTTTCAATACCACATAAAGAAATTTCCCCAGATCGAATATTAATTTCTACTAGGTATTCTACTATGTATTTACGTTTTTAATATATTTTTTGGTTTTCATACGAATGGGGTGGGGGAGCGCTGTTCTCACGTTAGTTATGAGTACGATCATGAGAGCAAGGGTGAATGAAAAGAAAGTTTCCTCCTCGGTTGCGCGTTGATCCGGTCTTTGGTGGCCGTAACTCTTGGCGTTTCATCTACTTATCTTATCGCAATCACATCTTATCACTTGAAAGCCTGCAGATATCTCCAGTCCGGCCAGGCCCGGTCCGATAGGCCCTGAAAGCCGGAGTGTGGCCCACAGGCCGGCCGCCCTAAACCCAAGCCTGACACGACTGGCCGTTTGCGAACGCTGGTAGGAGTCGGCACTGTAGACACGGTTTATCTAAGCACTCGGGGGTAACTTCGGTGCATTATCTTGAAAAGTAGCCAGCTTTGGAAGTCTAGCGCTGAATCGATGTCGGTGTTTGTTGCTCTTTTTGAGAGAGAGGTGGAAATATGCACTACGTGGAATGATCTACGGCTCCCTCCTCTCCGCGTCCGTGCCCATTATACAGGTGGACAGCCGTTGGACATAAGAATTGCAGACGATGCCTTATGAATTCACCCCCTGTACTTAACCACAAAATTGCAATTTTCTCCAGCCCACCAATGACACAGCAAGGGCATGATCTTGTTGAAATTTCAGTTTAGTGAAGTCAAGATATGCCTCTAGTACTTTAGGCCCTTAGATACTTAATTGCTGTGGAAATCATACGGTTTCGTGGATGCAAAAATGGTAAACTTTCGTGTAAAAAGGGTAAGTAACGATAACATTTGTCACCGAACTGTAGTTTCCGGGTGATTCCCCTGATTTAACGTTTCATGTTTAAGCTGGACCGGCTATCACTCTGCCCGGATATTTCAATTGCACCTTTTCTATCTTGTTGATCCTTTGTCACAAGTCTCCTTTGTGACACATTGTGAATTAGAGTGGAGGACTCGGCATACCTGGCCCAGCACACAAGACCTGAGGATCCGCATATATAGCCCGCATTAGTCGGCGGAGAGAGCGGAGGATAAATGGGAATACAGGCGAAATGGAACATGGAATTCTCCAGTTGTTTTTCTCAAAAATAGGCTATCATAGTCAGTAGTAGCTTGGGTCCTTTTTCTTTCAACATCGCCAGCGATGTCCTATATATACACAAAGTTGACTACACAGAAAGCATTCCTTCATCTTCGTCCAAGTTCTCCACAGCCTATTCGATCACCATCTCCTTCCTTCCACATAACATCCTGAAACATCTTCCAAAACAATGCATCCCTTAATCCCTTACCTCTGTTTCGTTTACACACAGAGTTCTTTCATTCCCAAATGTTCCTGCTACATTTGCCTGATTTGCTGAACTAGCACAGTGACAATTGGTTGTTCCGTCTCTTAGCTAACCTTAGTTCCAAACCTGTAGTACCTCTAGCACGTGTTCCAGCATCATCCCACAACTTCTCCGCTGCACCTAGCCTTTTACCCAAACGCACCACTGCCTCAACTCCCATGTTCTCCAATACTCTACCTAATTTACGGTTCTAGTTGAGCCGGGTTTTAAAAAAATTGAGTCACTACAATTCAAGTTAAAATGAGTGGAATGATCGGCTGTCTCTGGCTTCCCGTCGCTTTCAAAGAGCTAGGGAGACTCGTGGACCTCAAAGATAGAAGAATGAAAGATATGAATTGAGGAGAGATATTTAAAGTAAGCAGAAACTTTTATGCAAACAGAAAAAGCAAATCAACCATCAGCGTGGCCCAACTCCAACTGGTCCCCCTGATTCCCCCTAAATCCGGACCAAATAACTGCCAAAACCTCATTTACCCAAAACTGCAATTTAAAAACTTTTGCTCACTCAGCTTTAAACCTCTTGATGAGTTAGCACAATCAACATTAACTGAGGATGAGAGCCTGAGTTGGGTATAGCTGACTTACTAAATTTGGGTGAAGAGGAACTCCTAATAGAAGCCACTCTAGACACAGTGTTCTCAGAGCACTCAAGGGCCTACCCAGAAGAGATCCAAGAGCTCAGGTTCTGTTTAGACAACGAAGATGTAGTGAATCCCGGTCGTCGAACCCGTAGGACACCCTGAACCGCAAGGCAGAGTAAGTCAGGCAATACACGGCCAGGCCGAGTAGTTGAGGGCAGGGGCACCCGTAGTACTAGAGGAGCTGGCACGCGCTGGCAGGGAACGGCTAGAGTGGACCGAGGATAGCTACAGAGGTGAGAACAGAAGTAAAAATCGTTGTAGCTCAACAGAGGAACCCGAGAGATAGTAGGAGGCGAGTGGAAACCGCGGTGAGTGGACTGAGGACGGAGGGAGATGGGGGAGCACAAGTGAAAACCGCGGTGACTCGACAGCTGACAGCTAGAGATGGCAGTTGACAAGTGAGGGCCCCGGCGCATGGCAGGAGACTGAGGAGGACGACAGACTCGGATAGGCTTTCGGCTGGGGAGCTGTCCCCAGGCATAGGACGCATACCTCTCCAAATCTTCGCTACTGAAGCAAATATTCTTTTCTCCGGTGACAGGTTCCCGCAGGAATAGCTTTGCAAAGCTGAGCTTTAAAACAGCACCTGCAGCATCGGTTTCGCTGATCTTGATTTCCTTGACACATTCGGGTCTCATCTGATCAGGATCCTGCTTTCCACCAGTAATTTGTTCATCAGGGCCAGCGCTCATCTCCCATTGCTCAATTTGTATCTTTCTGTTCTTCTCCGAGATGGAAAATAGAAGAACATTCTTCACCTGCCCGTTCGAGCTTGTCAACCACCAGCTGGCATCACCCCTCAAGCCCTTAAGTGATTGGGAAACTCCATGCTCAACAACAAGGGTTGGCCAATCAGTGCTTAAAGGACGAGTTGAGAGGGGTCTAAATGAAGAATCAGCTTCTCCCCCGCAGCCTACTCCTTTATATGTTGTTGCAGCTGTATTGAGCAGCTCATGCAGGAGCGCCATCTGAGTAAGCTTTTGATACAGCGCGATTTCAAACCCCCTGCAACTCAATTCGTGTGTGGTTCCAGGCATAATTCTGACAATCAAAGTTTCTTCGTATTCGTAGTAGAGGAAGCGGAGGGATTTGCAGTGCGTGGTGCGAAAATCATCAAGGGTTGCAAGCTGGTGTGGTGTTATGTGAGAAAAAACTGCATACTGGCCGGCATTACCAGAATGAAGTTGAATTTTCTGCAAATTAATAGCAGTCATGAATGACTCTGTACCCCGGTAGTGCTGGGTTTCAACACCCTCTAGCCCTTCAGTAAGATAATAATTGGCACCTAGTCCGAGCGGTGGCCTATCCAGTATGCTCGGCGCAGACTCTGCCGAGCCAGTGTAACACTGCTGTTGCTTGGTATCCTGAGACGGCACTTGGGCAATATCTGCTGTCTTGACGTGTTCAGGAGTCATCCTTTAGAGTGGTGGTGGTTGGTATAGAAGAGACTGATGGTGTGTGGTGGAATCAGGATTAAAGGTGCTGGAGAGAAATTTTATCCGGTTGTGAGAACTCAAGGGAAGTGGTAGTTATAAAGTGGAATCAAGGTGTTGCTGGTTGGGGTTTCAATTTAGTGTCAGCTATTAGTTATCTGACATCACGTGGGATTGGTTTAGTAACTGACATTCCGTCAGATTTTCGTTAGGGCAGATCAACTGTGGAATATACCAAACGCTAGAGAATTACTTAGCTTAGACAATAGTAGCTTACCCACAGAAAACAGACTTATACAATAGTAATAAATACTATTATGATCCATTATTTCCTCTTATACCTATGTTCTGATTGTTTGTTCGGATTCAGGTAGAACTAGTAGAAATGGGATGTCATAATTGCGATCACCCCCCATTGCCTGCAATCCCCCACTATCCCATCCCTGGCGCTTCTTTATACTATAGGTACCGTAGTTGCCCCCGTTACAGGTCGTCACCTCAAATCCCCAATCGTCCCCAACAGTCCCCGCTGGTGACTACAATTCCCACAACATAACCTGCAGTCTTGATTCTCACTCTACATATTATTGCGTCAGATTGTCCGGCCGGTCATTCTCCCTCATAAGCTGCATTTTTAGATTTCGCACGGGAAGACGGCAAACCTTTTGCCAGTCTAGTCTGGTCCCAGGCTCTTGGCGGTCTGTTCTCCAGGCCCTATGGGGACTGCCGACCGTTGGGAACACTGTATTCTACTTGATCAGAGTTTTAAAATAATTGAGTGACTACAATACACGTCAACTAGGATCTCCAGCTCCGTTAACTTGGCAAACTAATCCTATCCTGGGCTGCTGGAGAGTGTGTTTCACGAGCCCCCACGATACTGGAAGTTCTTGAGTAGCAACATGAGGCATTCAGCCCTGGAGTTGAGGACCTTTGGTGTGTGTAATGCCTTTCGCACATGGGGCTGACAGGTCAGCTCAAACTCTGAAACCCAAAAATCACCCTTCAACCAGGCTAGATGCCCTGCTTGAAAGACTCTGAGCCCACAGTACCGGTAGTGCGAGCACTTCGAATATGCCTTCAAGAGTCTGCGTGTCATCAGAATGCTAACGTATACGCTACACCAACACGCAATCGCGTGCGGAGGTCAGGTTCTGGCGAGCATTATATAAGGTAGTTTCCAGTGGCGTACAAAATCAGGGTACAAGTGTACCATCCACCCCCACTAGAACTAAACTAAAACCAATCACATAGCCTCATACTCATCATAAAGGACCCTCTCGACACTCCTCCTAAACCCATTTCGCCAGTCCTCACCCTCAGCTTTTTCAGCGGCCTTAAAGCCTTCCTCCCGCCCGCCCACGATCCAAAATAGTAATAAGATTACGGCGATCGCGATGATCCCAGAAGGTGATCAGACCAGGGTGTTCTGATACAAGTGTTGTTTGTTCTTTGGGTCTGCGTCTGGGGGGTTTGGGCTTTGGCTTTGGCTTGAGTTTCTTTGGCTCCGTCTTTGGAGGGGGGGTCTCAACAACGCGCAGTGTTGGGAGTGTGGGAAGTGCTGGAAGGATGGACGTAGGAATGTCTGACGTTTGCAGTTCCGAGAAGGTATCCAGGCCTTGCTGGGGGGGATAGTGATAGTAGAGGTAGAGGTAGTCGTGAGCGGGGGAGGCGTAGCAGGGGGGATAAGAAGCGAGTGCCCGGGGCTGGTTGGTGGTGGGTATCCATTGTCTCGTATCTTTGGCGATGTGAAGAACTCAAGAGTACTCGTGGACGGAGGAGGCGGTGCCGGAGAAGGAATGACTGAACCCCTTAGACTCCGTCTCGGCAGGCGCGCAAACTCATCTCTGGTGGTAGCGAAGAAATCGTACCCCCGAATGTCCTCCCCGTCCCAGCCTGTGCTGAATTCTCTGGTTTTCAATTCTCCATCCCATTCCTGTGCGTCGCTTTCATCCCAGGCGGACCTGTGCTCGTCCTCATATACATACCCACCCGCCTCCGCCTCTGCTTCACCCCCTTCCGCTCTGAGGAAGAACATGAATAATAATGTCCTTGTGGCCAAGGCGACCAACCCTCTCCACAACATCCTCCCGAGCGGATCTATCGAACTCGGCCACCGGACCCGGTATCCGCCCAGTGTTCCCAAGCGTCCAGTCCCTCCGTCTTTTGCCTAGGACAGGACGGACGCCAAATTTGCGGCCCTTGGGCGAGACGGACGCCAAATTGTAGTCCGTCCTAACCCATGCCCGTGACAGACGGCCGGGCCCTACAGGTGTCACAGTTGAACTGCTATTTTTAAATTTCCAAGCCGGGAGTCTGTGCTTGAAGAAACGAAACATCTTTATTACAACGCTATCATCATATTTGGGTATCAGGTATCGAATTTTCTCATCAATCAACCAAGCTGTGCACTCATATCTGATCCCAGTTCTGGGCACCCGGAACCTACCCCAGATCCCCGCCTAATATTACCGCTCTGTCCTCCAAATCCCCAAGCATATTTTCTTCTCTTATCAAATGTATGAAGCAACAGCTAAGCGGATAGAGCAATCACACATTATGAATACCGTAAAAACTCCTGTCGTTTGCTATCTCCGAATCTACTGCCTAGAAGTCTTCAAAAGGGTTAGTGCTTTCCTATGCCGGATAATATCAGCCATCAGGACGTTATTAAATCTCATTAACCGATATACGCAATTCTATTAACCTCTCAAACTAAACCTATTATAAGCTGACGGAGATAGCGAATCGAAAGTATTTTTACAGTATTTTTATGAAATACCTATAGGCGACGCCCGTCCTCACTCAGGACGGCCGGGCCCTGCAGATGACACCCGTCAATTCCAAAGACGGCCAGGCCCTACCGGAACTTACCATTTCCAGAAAGACTGCAGGGCCGGGCCGTCAACCTACAGTCCTGCAGTTAATATCGAGGACGGACGCCTTGCCCGGCCGTCCATACCAACCCCGCCCGGGACGGACGGGACTATTGGACGCCAGGGCCCTGCAGTCCGGACGGGACGGTTGGGAACACTGTATCCGCCCTGGGGCACCTTTGGGGGGCGCAGCGACATCCCATGAGTTCTTCCCTTCTTCCCTGAGGAACGAACTTGCTCCTCCACTGCCACCGCCTGGAGGACCTGGTGGGCCCTTATCCTTTTTATACCTCCTACCCCCCTTCTTCTTCTTCTTCTTCTTTTTAACCGGCTTAATTTTTTTCCCATTTACTACCTGCACCACCCATTCCCAGAGCCAGCCGGCCCATGGGTCTTTGGGCGGTGGAGGTGGAGGGTTCTTGACAACCAACTTCATCTTCTTCTTACCCGCCTTGATTTTCGTTCCCTTTATTGAGTGTATTACCCATTCCCAGAGCCAGCCGGCCCATGGGTCCTTGGGTGGTGGAGGTGGAGGGTTCTTGACAACCACCTTCATCTTCTTCTTACCCGTCTTGATTTTCGTTCCCTTTATTGAGTGTATTGCCCATTCCCAGAGCCAGCCAGCCCACGGGTCCTTAGGTAGCGAAGGTGGGGGGTTTTTGACAACCACCTTCATCTTCTTTTTAGCCAGCTTGATTTTTGTTCCCTTTACTGCGTGTATTACCCATTCCCAGAGCCAGCCGGCCCATGGGTCCTTTGGTGGCAGGG
>Ga0307513_10009545_pt1 | contig 12267 bp, 12 predicted proteins | sample 15_EM_MG_FD_202174 | JGI IMG/M metagenome (GOLD analysis project Ga0307513, IMG submission 202174) | Populus trichocarpa ectomycorrhiza microbial communities from riparian zone in the Pacific Northwest, United States - 15_EM | ecosystem: Host-associated > Plants > Roots > Unclassified | place... | reverse complement strand
AGAAGAACTCCGTGAATGGCTTAAATCACAACCTGGTGACAAAATGAACCCTCTTTTATCAATTTCAGGTATGTTCAGCCCATTGTCTGTTAGAATTTTAGACACTCACAATTTCTTTACTAGGCCTGGATCCAACACAAGATATGCCCATTGAAATTCTGCATACTATTCTACTCGGGATTGTCAAATATGTTTGGCACATTGTCAATACGCACTGGTCAGATGACGAGCGGGCAAAATTTGCCATTCGGTTACAGTCTACTGATCGACTGTCCCCCCCCTTCGAGCTGGTTACATGATTCAGTACTGAAACGGTCTGATTGGAAAGCACTTCAAGACACTTATGCAGACTATGGCATTTCACGTCCATGGACTTGTTACCAATGAGGAATTTGAACTGATCAAGGCGGTCAGAGATCTTGGGGCTTTGCTGTGGGTCCATGAAATTGATGATATGGATAAGTATCTGGTGAGTGGATAAATCAGACCCAAGATTGAATCGAGTCAATGCTCATCCAATTTTTATAGGCCGATCTGGAAATTTTAGTGGGAAATGTTCTCAACGCATTTGGAGATGTTGATCCCTCAAAAATTATCGCCAAAATGAAACTTCATCTTCTTGCTCACCTTGCTCAAGACATTCGCCGGTTTGGGCCCGCAATCCGAAATTTGACAGAGATCTTCGAATGCTTTAATGGGATCTTCCGACTGTGTTCAATTTATAGTAACCACCAAGCCCCCAGTCGAGATATTGCAACCAAATTTGCCTCAATGGATCGTTTGAAGCACATATTGGCTGGTGGTTTTTGGAAGGAGGGTGAGAGTTGGGTTCATGCTGGTGATAATGTGCTGTGAGTTCTCCGGACTGAGACCATTGTTCAATGTCATCTTGGTTGGGTTCCTCCCCAACAGGTTTTGCTTGGTACGTTTCCCACTCTGTCATTCCCATTGAGCTCCTCAAATCAAGCTTAAATATGCATATAGGCAGTATTCGCCTTGCTGGTAAGGTCAAGAACCCGCCCCAGCCATGGGCCAAGACACTCGCTTCTACAGTCATCGACAATCCACCAGTGGCCAAAGTAAAGTGGCAAACCGGGGTGACAGTGATTGCACAGTCAGGCGATAAGTGTTCCTGCAACTCATGGATATTTTTAAAAGAAGGAGTACATTGTTTATTCCAATGCCAGTGACAGATTTAACCTTGGACTGGTTGATTTGCAGAATGAGAATGCGGTTGGTCGCATCGCTGAGATCATTGCTCCAGAAGGAGTATCAACATGGGGATACATTACAATTGAAAGGTTCTCAATTGCGGAAGCCTTGCACCCACAGTTCAGGCTGCCAGTTATTCGACGGCAAGCTGAGAATGTCAAGTCCTATATTGTGGTTCAACCCTCTGTATGTTTTTTTCTTTGTCGGTACTATACAACAAAGCTGATATATGTCAATAGGAGATACTCTTCCAATTCTCAGTTCAACATGATTGCCGTATGGCCAACTGTGAGGCATCTACTCTCCAGGAACAGGTTCAAGAGCGGCAAGTAACAACTCGAACAGAAAAATTTATCAAACACAAGGACGACAATCATTTCATAATCAACATGTATGCAATCCATAATGCAACATTACTTCGCAAATCCCTTCCTCGATACCTTACCGCACCCAAAGCCCTTTACCAAAATCGCCAAATTCACCACGCAAAAGTAGCCACAGGTTTGAGGGTCAACCAGACAGCAAAGCGAGCCCAAGCTCAAGAAAAACGTAAAGAGATGCAAGCCCGAAATGCAGAGAAGAAAAGGAAGTGACAGGAGGCCATGGACTCTGATGATGAAGAAGAGATTGGTGATGGAGAGGAAGGAGGAGATGATGATAGAGTTAGAGCAAAACGACGTAGATAAAAACATCTAGAGCATTTTACGCTTTGCCCCAGAGGTCACAATCGATGGGTTTTGGAAAGTCTGCACATCCACGGAGTTGTGCGTGCCCTGAAATTTACGTTTGATTCTGCGGTTGGGATTATCGATTACTATTTCTTCTTTGTCGCTGTCGGTTGCCTAAACGAAGAATATCAGAGTGGGTTTTTTTGCAAAGGATAACGCAGAATTACCGCAACTATTTCTTCACCGCAATGAAGAACCGATCTCGAACACGCCAGAATGGGTGCAGCCTATGATCAAGTCTAAGAGATCATGACACAAATAAGTTAAGGCTGCGTACCGCGCGGTGGGCATGGGGTCTGAGTCTTGCACCATCTTCGGGTTCGCTTTTGGATTCTGTCTCAGACTCTGTAACCGAATCGTCCGCCATGTTGTTCACGGCCTGAACATGCGCTTTTTGATCTACCGTAGGTGCAGCACAAGTGGGATTGGGATTGGGTTCACTTTCGGGCTCTGTCTCTGACTCTGTTGCTAAATCGTTGGCCATGTTTGCCAGCTGCACAAGTGGAGCCGGTGGTTCGGTTTTCACAATCTCATTTGGTCGGGCTTTCTGATCCACTCTGAGGGTGGCAGGGTCTGTCACGGAAAGATCAGCCTATATATATACGAAGAAGAATAAATGTTCATGTGCCAAATTTATCGGACCCAAGTGTTCGGACACCAGTTCCAACGGGGTTGTTTCTTCAAGACATCTGGGGTTTATGGTTCTAGATAGGTTCAAATTAAGAACCTGTTCAAAGCACATGAGTAGGGAACACCTTAATAGATAAGGAGGAACTTTCAAGTGACCACTCTTGTGGAGAAAGGGTAATGTTGAGGGAAATGGACAATGGTCCAGAAGCTGGGGGGTCAGGGATGGACATTTGTTCAGCATCAAGGAGAAAGAACAGTGTATAAATACCTTTGAGATGAAAAAAGCACCTAAATGTTGGTTGTTGGAAAGGGCAAAGCGGCCATTTGCCTTTCAAGGTTGAGGATAGGTGCTGCTGAGGTTTGGACCTGACGTTGAAGGCGCAGTTACGAATTTGGTCACGGCAACCCAAATTGGGCATGTCGCTTTGAGCTCAGCATTCGGAACCCTCAAATACCGTCGAAATCAAACTTAACTAAGGTAACTAGAACACGTTTTTTGAAGAACATTACAAAACATTATATCCTGACTATTCTACTTCTGCGGTGTACCTACTGGATAGCTGATGCTGGTCAAAAAAATATGCATTTTTGGCCATATGAAGTGTTATTGGGACTCGTATGGTGCTAATATTATACATTTTCATGTTTTCATCATACAAAATATTTCTGAGTGCATTTTTTGTCCCTGGCTGTGGTCATAAATTATAATATGGTTTGTACTAATTGATGGCCCACTGCCTGCATCAGGAAAAAGGGGTTTGGTCCTAAAGCAACCTAGGTAATTTCAACTTTCCCAAAGCAACTTTGACACTCTAGGTTGCTTTAGGTGTCTTTGGAAATAATCAAATTGCCCAAGCCTCTCTGGTGGTCTCTGGAGTAGCCTTGGGTATCTTTGGAAAAATAAAACTTCCCTGGGCCTCTTTTGGAGAACAAGAATTCTCTGGGCCTCTCTGGCATCTTTGGAAGAATTCTGGGTGGCTTCTAGGTGTAGTAATTAGAATATTTTATAACATGACCTAAATACATGTTATTGACTACAAAAAGATTCAAATGGGGCGGTGTGGTATGAACGCCGCCTCTTTGTCGAGACCATGAAAGAAAACCCCTCACAAATGGGGGGGGGTCGGTGATGAGAGCTCTGGGGAACGACGACGACTTGCTTGTCGTCACCCCTTGCCCCTCCTCCTCCCTCATGTCCCTTGGTGGTGGGGGTCATGTCAAAACCACTGAAAAGAACCACCTCCAGCTTGCGTTTGGACGTGAGGGAGGTGATGGTGGTGGGAGGCGTGTCGAAACGCCGAAAATAACCACCTCCGCCTCGGCATTTGGACATGAGGGAGGAGGTCGTGGTGGGAGAGGTGTCGGAAGAGCAAAAAAAACCACCTCCGGCTCGTGTTTGGACGCGAGGGAGGTGGTGGGGGGGGAGTCGTGTCGAAACGATGAAAAGAACCACCTCTGGCTCGCGTTTGGACGCAAGGGAGGTGGTGGTGGTGGTGGGAGTCGTGTCGAAATGACAAAAAGAACCGCCTCTGGCTCACATTTGGAAGCAAGGGAGGTGGTGGTGGTGGCAGTCATGTTGAAATGACGACAGTAACCACCTCTGGCTCGTGTTTGGATGCGAGGGAGGTGGTGGTGGGGGGAGTCATGTCGAAATGACAAAAAGAACCACCTCTGGCTTGCGTTTGGACGCGAGGGAGGTGGTGGTGGTGGTGGGAGTCGTGTCGAAATGACAAAAAGAACCACTTCTGGCTCGCATTTGCATGCAAGGGAGGTGGTGGTGGTGGGAGTCATGTTGAAACGACAAAAAAAACCACCTCTGGTGAAGAGCATGATCTTTGCTATAGGGTGAAAAGGAGAAGCACAAGCAGATCTGGAACAAGCCAAAACCCACAAACACCAACACCAAACCAACACCAATCTCAAAAACACAAATCACATGTTCTAATAGTGTGAGGGGAGACTTCTGGGGTATGCACAGAATAGATCTCAAAAGACTAGATATCTTAGGTTTTGTAACTGTTTGATAGAGTTGCAAATAAATGTTTTATTGCTTGTAAGACAAAGTGCGAGCACAATTGTAATATGTATTTGTTTTATGGGACTTTGAAATGTATCAAAGATACAATGGATAACGTGCGAGAATCACAAGTGCGAGCACTTTGATTATGAAACAGTGATGAGTACAAGTGCGCACGTGAACGATCAAAGACTACACCTACGTCTAGTGAGTCTGTACGTGATGTGAGGCTGGCACCTGCGTCTAGTGCGCCTATGAGAATGAAAGACTAGCCTATTAAGCTAAGGTCTTGAAACGTAACGAGATGGACGAAACGCGAGCGTTTGGGACTTTCAATCACAATTCACGACTACAACTCTAACTGTTTTCTGATCACACGAAAAGCTTGCGCTTTTATAGTATCAACACTACACTTCAATGGCTAGAGTTTATTAACACTGCGCGCTAGGCTTTGCAGGGCAATTCACTACTGTACCACCTAGTTTATGAGCGTATTTATACTGTTTACGAGCCAAGACTTTTACAAATGAACGTGAAATAAAACGGAACAGAAACAGAGAAACAGGAACAATACAAAATGGTTATTGTGAGCATAGTTAACCAGTTCAATAGAACGGTTATTGGTATAGGCGTGCGGCTGTTGAACCCACGTGGGTATCTTTTTGATCAGTTGCAATCATTATTTGTCTGATGTGATCCTTCTTCAACTTTCGGATCAATCATTGATTCTTGTGAGGCACGCAACCTCTATTAGTGTAAAGGCGCACCCATTCTCTCCTTTACTTGATAACACATGCTATTGCTTGTGTAGAGCCAGTTCTTTAGTTTTAATCAAGGATCCGTTTATCGGTCATCTCCTATTCGAACAGCCCCTAGGTTTGTCAGGGTCTGGCACTAATCTTGCTCGCAGTTCTAGTTTCGCCCCCATTCCCTTTTGTTACGTGCTCGCATATGTAATAACACCCATTGGTATGTTTTGTAGTTACTTGTCGACACAGCCACACTTCATTATTGATAGTGGGACTTAAGATTTATGACATATTGTGAATGTGCACATATTAAGTACACTTGCCTGGACTTAGTAATAAGCTGCAAGTAAGTCTCTTTAGTGCTTGCAGTTCGTCATTATTGATGTACGCGTGCGTTTACTTGATCAACTAGTCTGGGTCTCACTAATGATCCTTTATTGAGTCTTAGTTCTACTTGTAAGATCATAAATAATAAGGTAAAATCGCAAAGTTTCGTGTATAAACCAATACGACCCTTATCACCGGCTCGCTTTGGAAGCAAGGGAGGTGGTGGTGGTGGCAGTCATGTCGAAACGATGACAGTAACCACCTCCGGCTCGCATTTGGATGCAAGAGAAGTGGTGGTGGTGGCAGCCTGGGTGTAACAGGCATCAGTGGCGGGTGAAAGAAGGAACAGGCTTGTTGTGGTTGGTTTTTCACAGAAAAACAAGTGTATTATAGTAGCTACCACATATTTACATACAATGTACTGTTTTATAAACTTCTAGGTAGGCAGGAAAGGGTGGATGGCATAGGATGGGTTTGGATGTCGCTTTCCCAATTAGGTAGGTACTCCCAATTGGGCCTGCTCGGGCTCGGTTTTGCTGCTGGGCTCGCTGGGCTTAGTTTCTCATAGCAAAAAAACATGTATTACAGTAAATGCAATACATTTATATACATTTCTGTGGCTCAAGGGAGGCGAGAACGGGTCCATCTCACATTATCTTATCCAACATAATCTTAGATAATACTTACTACTTCTCCAGATCTCCTTTGTTTCGCAATTATAGAATAGATTAGAAGTATATATTTATATTCCCAAGGAAGGACCAGCCTTCCTTGGGTTTGTGCGTAAATACATCAAATATAATGTAAAAAAAATGAAAGAAAGGAGCAGAGCCAGGCAGCTCTGCTCCAATACCCAACATTGTCTTGTTTGACATCAGCATCAGGTCCTCCATTCCCTCTCGTTTGACGTTGCAGTGGGTCCCCCACATCATTTGACTTGTGGGTGTTAGGATTGCCGCGCCTTCTTGTCTTTCGAAATGTCAGGTTGGGCTTGCTACGCCTTCATATTGTTTGACATGTTGGTGCTATTGTCATGGGCGGTATCTCGTCATGGCGTGGCGGTCGTACTGTCGTCGTTGGCCATACTCTCTCCTATCATGGTCATTGTTCACCGTGCTGTCGTCGTCAGCGGTGTTGTCATCGTTGGGCCGCATCATAGCTGTTGGGGTCATTTGCACTGTGGTTGGGGCCTGTGAGGTTGGCTACATCGGGTCAGTGTAGAGGAGTCAGCAGGACCAAGAGAATAGGGAGGGTGATACGCACCAGTTGGACCTCCCTAACACCTGGTTGCCCTTGTTGGCTTCGATTCCCCTTCGATTCCTTTTATTCACCCTCTTTGGCTGCCATTCGCCGTCATCGGTCTTCCTTGTTGGCTTCGCATTTCCTTCGTTGGCTTGCCATCGTTGTCTTTGCTTCACCCTCATTGGCTCCTGTTTGCAGCCTTTGGCCCCCACTCGCTGTTGCTGCTCTCACCGTCGTTGGATTCATCTTTCTGTCCTTGGATGAACTCGTCGTCATTGGGATCGGGCTGTGGTTGGGGCTTTTGTGTGTGCAGGGTTTTCTACGTCGGCATTGTCTTGACATGGTTCATTACGCTGGCACTGGGTGGAGAGATGGTCAGTTGGATGGAATTAACGAAGGAATGAAAAAAATGAACCACGCCATTCATCATGGTTCATTTGAGTGACATACTACATGGGCCTCCCATTGCCTGGGTCCCCCCTGGTGTATCACCTTCCCTCATTCCTCCATTGAGTGACCTTGAACCGCCCACATCCCTATGGAAAGGGGAGGGGCGGATGCAGCGTGTCCGAGTTGCCAAGTGAGCTCAGGTGTTTGGATTTGAGCCCACATCCCTCAAGAGAGGGGAGGGGCTTGTTTTCGTGCAGTTGTATGTGGTTGGCGGCGAATCAAGGTGGCGAGGGTGAAGGTAGTGGAGGCAAAGTGGTGGTGGGATAGGTGGAGGATAAACGAATATCAACCGTGATGGGGTTGATCTGGGTTTTAAACTCTGCTCGCTCACCAAGATTGCGTTGGATATAGGTGTTCATTCATTCGATAAGAAAAAAGAAAACTGTATTATTTTATAACTATTCTGATGATGTTCGATCCAAATTTATAAGGAAGAATATGCAGAACTGAACATGCTATTTAAGAAATATGTCGAAATGGTAGTAAACACCATATCTTTCATCAATTCTCTATTTTAATCTCTGTATTATGTAGAAATAGCAATATAATATGATTTTAATTCACAAATAAATAAGATTTGGATACTTTGGACAAGGTAACTACTGGTTGTGGAAGCTGGAATGGCTGTCATTGAGTTATGGACCTTAAGTTAATCCAAATGGTTCTTCTAACTCAATGTTGTCCATTCCAGCTTCCACAGCCAGTAGTTACCTTGTCCGAACTATCTAAATTTCATTTATTAGTCAATTAAAGTCATATTACATTGCTATTTCTACATAATACAGAAATTAAAATAGAGAATTGATGAACAGGATGGTAATTCCTACCATTTTGGCATGTTTCTTAAATAACATGTTCAATGTTGCGTATTTTTCTTTCAAACTTTGGATCAGGCATCATTATAGTACTTCTAAAGTAATGTAAATTTTTATTTTCTTATCAAGCTATCTAGCGTTCATATCGAGCATTATCTGTGAGGGTGAGTGGAGTTTAAAACTCAGATCAACCCCATCACAGTTGAGATTCATTCATCCTCCACCCATCCCATTACCACCACCTTTGCCCCCGCCACCGATTTTGCCCTCAACCACAACATCCAACCTGGAAATGAGCCCCTCCCCTCTCTTGAGGGATGTGGGCTCAAGTTCAAGCGCCTGAATTTGCTTGGAAATGCCCACCCCGTTGCATCCACCCCTCCCCTTTCCATAGGGATGTGGGTGGCTCAAGTTTGCTCGATGGAGGAATGGGGGAGGGAGACACATGAAGGGGACCCAGGGTATGGGAGGCCCAGCAAGTACGTCCAGAAAATGAACCACAATGAACGACGTCGTTCGTTTTCTTCATTTTTTCGTTCATTCCATTGAAACTAACGCCCGTCCATCCAATGCCTGCAAACACGAGCCACGACACTTGTCATGGGTCTGCCATACCCTACTCATTCCATCCCACAGACCACCCCTGTTCCCTACACCGGCATACATCGACGACATGTAGGACCGCCCCTGAACGATCGTCCCCTCTCTTGAGGGATGTGGGATCGACAACCTGCCGCACCAGGCTATCGACCACACCCACCAACCACTGAGGATGCCTACCATCGAAGGCCCATCCAAACCCCCGACGACCATTACAAGTCAGAGCTATAATACCACCCTGCGACAACGACAACCCAGACCCCAAATGCCGTTGTAGTGAACAATGATGAGGGCAGCACAATGCTGGCTGAACGAACCCCGACGCGAACAATGAGGTGGTTGTCCTTGCAACCAAAGTGGAGGTTGTCAAAAAATGGTGAGATTCTGACCTGGAAGATGGATGGTGATTTGGATGGTCCGAGGAAGCCGGGGTTGAATGGACTGCTTGGTGTGTTGGCTGCCCTCTTCTACTGGGGTAGAATTGCACAGAACAACAAGAAGCAGCACAAGGGATGGGTAGCCCATGTGGAGGACTGCATCCTTGTGCTTCATGGATGAATCATTTGTTTTTATTTTACATGCATACGCGTCGATACCCCTTTCTTTTGTCGGTTTTCTCATTTATTATTATTGCTAATTTCATGATTGAGATAAGATATTAAGCGATGGATTAGATGTAAATGTGGGATAAGACAACCAGAAATGTCATCCAACCACATCCATCGCCATCCACATCAGGAAAAAGGGGTTTGGTCCTAAAGAAACCCAAAGCAACCTAGGTAATTTCAACTTTCCCAAAGCAACTTTGACTCTCTAGGACTCTCTAGGTTGCTTTATATGTCTTTGGAAACAAATTAAATTGCTCAAGTCTCTCTGGTGGTCTCTGGGGTATCTTTGGAAAAATAAGAATTCCCTGGGCCTCTTTTGGAAAATAAGAATTCTCTGGGCCTCTCTGGCATCTTTGGAAGAATCTTGAGTGGCTTCTAGGTGTAGTCATTACAATTTTTTATAGTGTGATCTAAATACATATTGTTGACTACAAAAAGAGAAAAAAATCAATGGGGTAGCGTGTGGTATGAACACCACCCCTTTGTCAAGGCCATAGGAGAAAACCCCTCACAATGGAGGGGGGGTCATTGATGAGGGGAATGACGACGAGCAAATCGTCGTCGCCCCTTACCCCTCCTCCTCCCTTGTATCCCTCAGTGGTGGGAGTCATGTCGAAACCGCCAAAAAGAACCACCTCCAGCTCGCGGTTGGACGCGAGGGAGGTGGTGGTGGGAGTTGCGTCGAAACCGATGAAAAGAACCACCTCTGGCTCGCGTTTGGATGTGAGGGAGGTGGTGGTGGGAGTCACGTCGAAATGATGAAAATGACCACCTCCGGCTCGCATTTGGATGCGAGGGAGGTGGTGGTGGTGGGAGTCATGTCGAAACAACGAAAATGACCACCTCTGGCTCGCATTTGGATGCGAGGGAGGTGGTAGTGGTGGGGGACGGGTCGAAAGAACGAAAAAAAACCACCTCCGGCTTGCATTTGGATGCGAGGGAGGTGGTGGTGGTGGGAGACGGGTCGAAATGCCAAAAAAAACCACCTCTGGCTCGCGTTTGAACGCGAGGGAGGTGGAGGTGGTGGGAGGCATGTTGGAAGAACGAAAATGACCACCTCCGGCTTGCGTTTGAATGCAAGGGTGGTGGTGGTGGTGGGAGGCACGTCGAAACTGCGAAATGAACCACCTCCAGCTCGCGTTTCGACGCGAGGGAGATGGTGGTGGTTGGATGCGCGTCGAAATGACCAAATGGACCACCCCCAGCTCGTGTTTGGATGCGAGGGAGGTGGTGGTGGTGGGAGTCGTGTCAAAACGCCGAAATCAACCACCTCCGGCTCGCGTTTGGACATGAGGGAGGTGGTGGTGGTAGCAGGGACTTCAGGTGTCGTTTTGTCCTGGTGGTACGGTCAGTAAATAAATGGGAATGGGGGGATGGAAGATAAGAACGGCGAAAACGAGCCACGACAAGGGGGTGACACTAAAAAAAATAAGGATATCACGTCGAAATTTTTTTTAAGGAACAATTTGGTGGACTAACTAACTGGTTGTGGGAATTACCTTCCAGATATAGTAATTTTTTTGATCTAATCTAATCTAGTTTATTTAAATTCTTTTTTTCCAACCCTTTTTTGCCACCCTAGATGGTTTTCCATCATTATTTCATTTATCTACTAAAGAATTACCAGCCAATAAAAGCTAAAATACATTTTATTTAGTTCTTATACACCTGAGCTTAACATTGGCTCCCAGATTGTCATTTGTCATTATAATTTGCAATGCTTTCAATGCTTGGCATCTAAAAAACCCAGCATACAGGTGAGAAATAGCTACAAAATAGCCCATTTATACAATATTTTTAGTGGGTCAAAAAAAATTTTAAGGTCCTCTGGGCAGGACTAACTAACCAACGTGATATCTTAGATTTTTTCCCTGTCACCGCCTTGGAGCCACGATGAAAATCGTAGCTCGTTTTTCTCGATGCACCTTTTGCCCTGGTTCCTACCCTCCCTTAGCTCCTTGCTCCCTTCGCATTTTTGCCCATGCAGACGGGCCCACATCCCTCATGAGAGGGGAGGGGCATCTTGCAGGTGGCATTGGTGGTGGGAGGAGACGACGTGACACGATCACGAAGTTGTTTAGGTGTGTGAATGTGATCATGTGTGGACATGATCACATGACATGTTGACTTGTTGAACGTTCAAGTTCAACTTCTTCAAGTTCAACTCCACCTTCCCTCCCACCTTCCCTCCCACCTTCGTCTGCCCAACACCACCCCCAACCGTCAAACACTACACTACATTAGCCGCCGTCGCCACCTCCTTCACCCATGTGCCCCTCCTTCAAAAGATGTGGGCCATGTTCAGAACTGCCAGCACATCCCCCCTCGACCTTGTCGATAAGGACGGTGAGACTATTCTTGCCTCTCAAACAACACGGACGCTGACCCCTCCCCTTACCCTCGACGAGCGGTATCAAGGATCATCACCACCCCTCAGGCCCTCCGCTCTGCCTTGTCACTCAAGGTTGAGTGTCGAGGACACTTCCCCCAGTGCCTGCAACCTCCCTCCGCTCTGCCATGTCACTTGATGTTAAGCGTTGAGGGCGTTTCCTCCCCCAGCGCCGACCACTTCACCCTCTGCTCTGCCATGTCACTCGACGTGGAGCATCAAGGATGCTTCCCCCACCGTCCTCCGATCTGCCATGTTAAGTGTCGAGGATGCCTTCCCAGCATCTGCCACCACTGCTATGATGATGCTGTGTGTAACCCACATGCTGTGTCATTGTTTTCTTTTTGTTTTTGTTTCCCCTCTCATTTGATGTTGCAATGTGTAACCCACATGCTGTGTCATCAATTTCTTTTCCTTTTATTTGATGATGTGGTGTGTAACCCATATGCCATGTTGTTGGTTTTTCTTCTTATTTTCTCTTTTGTGTAATTATATATACT
>Ga0307513_10009544_pt1 | contig 12268 bp, 9 predicted proteins | sample 15_EM_MG_FD_202174 | JGI IMG/M metagenome (GOLD analysis project Ga0307513, IMG submission 202174) | Populus trichocarpa ectomycorrhiza microbial communities from riparian zone in the Pacific Northwest, United States - 15_EM | ecosystem: Host-associated > Plants > Roots > Unclassified | place... | reverse complement strand
GCACCCGGGCTCCGCACGAATCCAGCAATCAGAAATCCGCGGTAGCTAACGCGAGATAAACTCATGGACGATATGCGACGTTGGGCCGGATTGCTGAATACTCACGAACTCGAGCACAGATGTCTGTCTCCCTGAGATCACCTCATTGATATGCTTTGCTCCGGACGATCAACGATGAATGCGCCGGGCCTGAGGCAGTTTCCGCTGTCCGGACACCGGACGTCACCGTACGCCTTGGGGAGGGGGTGCGATGACCACACAGGCCGCGGAGGAACTCCTTCGCCATTTCTGCGACGACCTGCACACGATGTGGCGGCAGGCGGGTGGGCCGAGCCTGCGGATCCTGGGCGGCCGGGTCGGCCTGAGCAAGAGCCAGGTCGGCGCGATCCTCAGTGGGCAGATCCGCCGGCCGCCGGACTGGGACGTGGTTAGGGTTCTGGTCAGCGCCGTACGGGAGTACGCCGAGGATCACGATTGTGTCCGGCATGTATCGCTGCGGGCGGGACTCGAGGAGTTCTGGAGACCGCGATACACCATAATCGAGCAGGCATACCGAACACTGCGGACGACCCGTGCGGGTGCGCCCGCGGTCGACCCGACCATCCGGGGGCCTGTGCCGCGGCAGTTGCCACCTGCGGTGCGCTGGTTCACCGGCCGGGAGAGCGAACTGGGTGAACTGACCAAGGTGCTGGACCTGCCGGCCGAGGGCTCCGGTACGGTGGTGATCTCGTCTATCAGCGGGATGGCGGGAGTCGGCAAGACGGCCCTCGCGGTCCATTGGGCGCATGGGGTGGCCGACCGATTCCCTGACGGACAGATGTACGTGGATCTGCGTGGTTACCATCCGGAGCGGCCGATGAGCGCCGCCGAGGCGTCGGCCGGGTTTCTGGGCGCCCTGGGTGTGCCCGACTGGGAGATGCCGCAGGACCCGGGCGCACGGTCCGCCCGCTACCGGACGGAGCTGGCCCGGCGGCGGATGGTGATCGTGTTGGACAACGCATCGTCGGTAGAGCAGGTCCGTCCGCTACTGCCCGGCACAGACGGGTGTCTGGTGTTGGTCACCAGCCGGGACAGCCTCGCGGGGCTGGTGGCCCTGGACGGAGCGCACCGCCTCAGCCTGGCGGCGTTGCCGCTACCGGAGGCGTCGGAGTTGTTGCGCCGCCTGATCGGCAGTCGAGCCGAGATCGACGCCGGCGCCGTGACCACGCTGGCACAGCGCTGCGCCCGGCTGCCGCTGGCCTTACGCCTGGCGGCAGAGCTCGCCGGCCGCCGGGTCGAGACGCCGCTGGCGGAATTGGTGGCGGAGTTGGACGGCGGGCGACGGCTGGAACTGCTGGCCGCGGGCGGCGACTCTCGCGGCGAAGTCGCCGCCGTCTTCTCCTGGTCCCTTCAGCACCTACCATCCGACGCCGCCCGGGTCTTCCGGCTTCTGGGCCTGCACCCCGGGTCCGACATCGACGCGCATGCGGTCGCCGCGCTGGCCGACACCGACCTCCCGGCCGCTCGCCGCGCCCTCGACCAGCTTGCCCAAGCACATCTGGTACACCCCGCCACCACCGGGCGGTACGGCATGCACGACCTCCTACGCGCGTACGCCACCAGCCTGGTCACCGGGCAGGACAGCGACACAGACCACCGAGCCGCCCTGGACCGGCTGTTCGACTACTACCTAACCACCACAGCAGGCGCGATCGACCGGTTGTTTCCGGCCGAGAGCCGACCGGGGCCGCGGCTCCGCGCGGCCACCACACCTACTCCGGATTTTGCCGATGCGCACGCCGCCCGACGGTGGCTGGACACCGAGCTGCCGACCCTCGTGGCGGTCGCGGCGTACACCCTCAGACGCGGTTGGCCCGGCCACACCGTCGGGCTGTCCATCGCGCTGCACCGCTATCTCGACCGCGGCCACAACTTCGACGCGCTGGTCATCCACGGCGACGCCTACGAAGCCGCCCGCCAGACCGGCGACCCGATCGCGCAAGCTCACGCGTTGGCCGGCCTCGGCTGCGCCGAGTACCGGCTGAGCAGGAACGAGATCGCGGCCGACCACCTTCAACGGTCACTGGCGCTGTTTCGCGAGTCGAGTGACGCCTTCGGCGAGGCCCGTACCCGGAACATCCTCGGCTACCTACACTTCGACCTGGGCGGCTACGACTCCGCCTCCGATCATTTCCGACAAGGGCTGGCCCTGTTCCGTCAGATCGCAAACCGTTCCGGCGAAGCCACGCTGCTGTGCAGCCTCGGGTTCCTCGACGAGCGGCAGGGTCGATACGACCGGGCCATCGACTACCACACGCGAGCACTGGTACTGGCCCGGCAGTCCGGCGACTGGGTCACCGAAGCCCGGGCGCTGGACGGTCTCGGCGCGGCCATGCAGCGCTTGGGCTTGTACGGCTCCGCCGCCGACCACCACGAGCAGGCACTGGTGGTGGCGAGACGGCTCGGCCACGTGCGCGGTGAGGCGCATATACACGACAGCCTCGGCACCACACACCTGCGCCTGGGACACCTGGAGCAGGCCCGCGACTGTTTCGAACGGGCGCTCGCAGTCTTCGTCGAGTTGGGCGACCGCGGCGGTCGTGCCTCGGCGCTGAACGGGCTCGGCGAGGCCGCAGATGCCGCCGGCCACACTGCCACGGCTTTGAACCACTTCACCGCCGCGCTCGCCGCCGGCATCGGCGCCGGCGGGGAGGCAGCCCGCGCGCATGCCGGGCTCGGACGCGCCTACCACGCCAACGGTGACTACGCCGAGGCACAGCACCACTACGAACGGGCCCTCGGCCAGGTCGACGACCTCCAGCCCCACGATGTCGACGACCTCCGCGCCCGCCTCGCGACCCTTCCCGAACCCTGCCACCAAGCGCTGCGCCCTCGTACAGATCAAGGAGAAGTTGACTTAGTTTGATCTTCAAACGGGTCAACTTCTCCTTGATCGACGCGGGGACTGTCACCGGTCGACGCGGCGCGGCACACCGGCCAGCGCCTCAGCCACGCGGCTGGCACCGTCCTCCTGACGCACCCGGTCGGCCACCTGCTGGGCGCGGTGCCGGTACACCGGCTCCGACACCGCCCGACGGATCATCTCCGCAAGCCAGACCGCGGAGACGCGCCGCAGCGGGGCGTAGCCCGGGCTGACGCCCAGGCGGACCAGCCGGCCGGCCCAGAACGGTTGGTCGAGGAGGACCGGCGTCGGTATGACCGGCACACCGGCTCGCAACGCGGCTCCGGTGGTGCCCGCCCCGGCATGGCACACCACGGCGGCCATCCGTGGAAACAGCCAGTCATGCGGCACGTCCCCGATCGTGAGCACGTCGTCGCCGGCCACCGCCAGGCCGGCCCAACCCTCCGACACCACAGCCCGCACGCCCGCCTGGCGGATCGCCTGGGACATGACCGCGGACAGCCGCTCGCCGTCGCCGGGCATGCTGCCGAATCCGATGTACACAGGCGCTGGACCGGCCGCGAGGAACTCGACCAGCCGTGCGGGCGGCTGCCAGTCGGCCGGGCGTGGCGACCACCAGTATCCGACGACCTCGGCGCCGGGCCGCCAATCGGCCGGCCGAGGCACGATGGCGGTACTGAACCCGTGGTAGACAGGTATCCGCTCGTCGTCGAACAGCGCTCGGTAGACGGCCAGCATGCCGGTGGCCGGCAGCCCGAGGCTCCGCTGGAAATCGCGGATGCCGGCCTCCAGCGGTGACCACATCCGCATGCCGAGCCGGGGCACGAGGCGGTTGCCCCAGCGGCCAAGGGAGCGGGCGCCGAGATACGCCGGCTGGAACTCCGCGGTCGGCAGGTTCGGAAAGATCTCCAGGGCCGCGCAGGGGATTCCCATCGCCTGCGCCACGAGATACCCGTGCGCGAACACACTGTGTTGAGTGAGCAGGATGTCGGCGTCCCGGGCCGCTTCGACCATGCCGCTGGCCAGCTCCGCCTGGATGCTCAGCGCGAGCTGCATCCGGGCGCGCCACGACCGCATGCCGCTCGACTCGCGCCACTGCCGGCCGTGCTCGGAATCCATGATGGCCTTGATGTCACCCGGAATGATCCGGTACCCGAGGCCCAGGGCGCGTATCTCGTCGGCGGCCACGTCATTGGCGGCGACCACGACGTCGTGGCCGGCCGCATCGAGGCGCACGCCGAGACCGGCGAACGGCGCGATGTCGCCTCGCGAGCCGAACGTCGCTATGACAATCTTCATGCCCTCTCCTCTCGGGCGGCGCCCGGTCGACCTCTGACTCGACAGCATGACCCGAGCCGGCTGTCGGTGGCCGTCCCGTGCGGGACGTTGGCGTGTTCCTGCCAGGTCCTGCGGCGCGGTGTCGACCGCCACGCGACCACCGCCATCATTGCCGGATGCTTGCCATTGACTTCGATCTGTCGGACGAGGATTTCTGGGCCAGACCGCTAGCCGACCGGGAGAAGGCCTTCGACCGGTTGCGCGCATTGGACGCGCCCGCCTTCTTTGAGGAGCGGGACCTGCCGTGGGCGCCACGCGGATCCGGGTATTACGCCCTGGTCCGGCACGCCGACATCCTCGGCGCGAGCCGGAATCCGGAGGTGTTCAGTTCCGGGCAGGGCGGGGCGACGAATATTCCCGACATGCCCGCCGAGTTCGCCGAGTACTTCGGCTCAATGATCAATATGGACGATCCACGCCACGCCCGGCTGCGACGCATCGTGTCGCGGGCGTTCATGGCCAGGAGGGTCACGCAGTTCGAGGCGGACGTCGCATCGGCGGGCACCCGGATCGTCGACGACTTGCTGGTCAAGGGGACCGGGTGCGACTTCGTCACCGAGGCGGCGGCCCGCCTGCCACTGAAGGTGATCTGCGACCTGATGGGCATCCCCGAGCAGGACTATCAGTTCGTCTTCGAACGCTCCAACGCCATCATCGGCACGCTGGATCCCGAGTACGGCAGCGAGGACACGGGCGAGGCGACCATGGTCCTGCTGAACGCGGCGACGGAACTCCAACAGCTCGTGCAGGAACTCGCCGAGCACCGTGCCGAGCGCCCGACGAGCGATCTGACATCGGCATTGGTCAACGCCAACATCGACGGCGAGCGCCTCACGCTGCAGGAGATCGGCTCGTTCTTCATCCTGCTGATCGTGGCCGGGAACGAGACCACCCGCCACGCCATCTCATCGGGCGTCCGGCTGCTCACCGAGCATCCCGACCAGCGCGCCGGCCTGCTGGCCGACATCGAGGGTCGGATGCCGGGCGCCGTCCAGGAGATCGTACGGCTGGCGTCGCCGGTCAACTTCATGCGCCGCAAGGTGACCCGTGACTACGAGATGAACGGCCACCGCTACCTGGCGGGCCGGAAGGTGGTGCTGTTCTATGGGGCGGCCAACCGCGACGAGCGGGTCTTCCCCGACCCGTACCGCTTCGACATCACCCGCGACCCGAATCCCCACCTCGGTTTCGGTGGCCCCGGTCCGCACTTCTGCCTGGGCGCCCATCTGGCACGACGCGAGATCAGCGTGATTCTGCATGAGCTACTGCGACGAGTCCCTCACATCGAGGCCGACGAGCCGGTCCGGCTCAACTCCCCCTTCGTCAACGGCATCAAGCACATGGTGTGCCACTTCTGAGCCGAACTGTTCGACCGCGTCGACGATGCGACCCAGCATCGTGTCCAGGATCGTCGGACTGGTCGCGAAGTTCAGGCGCACGAAGCCTTCACCGCCGCTGCCGAAGTTGGCCCCCGAGGACACGGCGACCCGCGCCCGCCGCAGCAACCACAGCGCCGGGTCGCCCTCCACCGGCAGCGCCCGGCAGTCGAGCCCGGCCAGGTAGGTGGCCTGCGGTGGGGTGTAGCGGATGCCGCTGCGCGCACCGGCCAAGCGGGCGGCGACGAGCCGCCGGTTGCCGTCGAGCACCATCCGGCAGGCATCGAGCCACTCGTCGCCGTCCGGTGTCCATGCGGCCAGCGTGGCCAAGATGCCGAACGCTCCGACCGGCTCCCGCAGGCCGATGACGGCTTCCACCAACGGCGCCAGCGCCGGCGCCGTTCCGACGGCCATCACCGCGCAGCGCAGTCCAGCCAGGTTGAACGCCTTGGACGCGGACGTCAGCGTCACGGTGTTGGCGGCGATGTCGCGCCCCAGCGCGGCCAGGGGGACGTGCCGGCCCTCGTAGATCAGCTCGGCATGGATCTCGTCGCTGACCAGTACGGCGCCGACGTCAACCGCAGCGTGGGCGGCGACCCGCAGCTCAGGTTCGGTGAAGACGCGGCCGGTCGGGTTGTGCGGGTTGCAGAGCACGACGAGCCGCGGCCGGTGGCGGATGACGGCCTCACGCAACGCGTGTGGGTCGTCGGCGAGTGGCACCTCCACGAGCCGTCGCCGCTGTTGCCGCACTACTGTGAGCAATGGCGGGTACGCCGGCACGCCGACCAGGACGCGGTCGCCTTCGGCGGTGAGCCGCTCGACGCACAGCGCCACACCGCGGACGACGTCGGGCAGGCTGTGGACGCGCGCCGGGTCGACGTCCCAGCCCCACAGCCGGGCCGCTCGAGCCGCGAAAGCCTCCGGCAGCCCGTTGGTCCGGTCGTCGGGCGGGTAGCCGAGGTCGCTCCGCTCGACCGCGGCCCGGAGTGCCCGCACGATAACGGGGGCCACCGGGAAGTCCATGTCGGCGACCCAGGACGGCAGCACGCCCGGAGGGCACTTGGACCACTTCATGCCGTGCCGGCCACGCAGCGCGGCCGGATCGAGCTGGTGAAACAACGGGGCCAGGTCATCCACATGTCCATTGTGGTGGCCGGTCACCGGGCTGCGGATCGGCGGTCGGCGACCGGCGGGATGTCCCTCAGCCTTTGCGGGACAACCCGCCTCAACTGGCGGGCAATCTCAGCTGATCTGTGGCCGCGCGCGTGCCAGGCTGACGGAGCACCGCCGGGGCGAGCAGCGAGAGGAGGTGATTCACCATGGAGCACGAGGAGAACGCCGACGTCCAGCCGAGTGTGGTAGACGGCCCGCAAATCTCGGCCGACACGACCGAGCTGGTCGTGGAGGAGACCGAGTACATCCCAGCTCTTGTGCAGGACTCGTAGGAACGGCTAGGCGGATCCCGGTCGTCCTCGATCGGCCGGCCGGGATCCCACGATGAAAGGCGCGCGATGCGACTACAGACTTCTCCGGCAATACGGCTGATGCCACCGTCGGCGCTCACGTCGGGCCGGTGGCTTGCCGAGGACGCGGCGGCACCGAAGCGCTGGCGGATCGGGACGACCACCGCCATCACGCTGCTGACCGGCATGCGCGGGCAGGAGCGCACCGCGCTGGTCGACGCGGTCTGCGCCCGCACCGGCCTCGGCCGCGACGCTGTCGGGCGCCTCGTCGACGACCTCCTGGCCAGCGGCCTGCTGGCGCACCCCGACGCCGATGGCGGCGCGGACCACACACGGCGGACGCGGTTCGACGCGATCCGGCGACGGTGGCGGCAGTTCAACTGGACCGAGGCGGTCGAGTACCACGCCGGCACCTTCGACTACCCGTTCCTGGACTACGCTGACGGTGGCCGCCTACTCGACTCCTACCGCATGCGCGGCTACGTCGAGGCCGAGCCGGACACCGACCGGCACAAGCAATACCCGTCGGCACCGCGAGTCCCGCTGCCCGCCCCAACGCCAGCCCTCGCGACCGGCAGCGTCGCCGAGTCTCTGGCGGCCCAGCCCACCCGGTGGCCGGACGCCGCCGCGTTGTCCGCGATGCTCTCCCTCACGTTCGGGCAGGTCGACCACATCGACCACGGACGGTGGCAACGGGCGCCGATGATGCGTCGCACCAGCCCGTCGGGCGGTGCCCGGCATCCCTGCGAGGGCTACGCGATCGTCCTTGACGTGCCTGGCCTGCCGCCCGGCGCCTACCACGTCGACCCGTCCCAGCCGGCCCTGGAGCGGATACGCCCGGACGTGCCCGAACCGGCCACGCTCGCCGCCATCGTTCCGATCGAATTCCATCGCTTCGACCATGAGATCGCCGCCGTCGTCGTGGTGACGTGCGTCTTCGCGCGGAACATGTACCGGTACCGGGAGCCGCGAACGTTCCGCACCGTCCACAATGACGCCGGTCACCTCGCCGCGACCGCCGCCATGGCCGCCGCGGCGACCGGGCTGCGCTGCCAGGTGGAGTACGTCGGCGACGACCAGACCATCGAGTCCTATCTCGGTCTGGACGGGCTCACCGAGGGCTTCATGCTCACCCTGTCTCTGCTCTCACCGGAGCCGGCGGCCACGGCCCGGGCCCGCCGCCTGGAGGCGCTCGGCGCCAACCAGTCACAACTGACGAGGACGGTCGAACCATGACACAGGTAGCGATACCTCGCCCGGCGCCCGCAGCCCGCGAGGAGTCGGTGGAATCGGTGGAATCAGCGGACCCAGCGATGAGCTGGCAGCCGTTGGTGGTGATCCGTCCCGACGACAACCCCGACCGGGTCTGCCTGAGCGACCCACTCCAGGGCCAACGGGCTACCGTTCGGCTCGACGCGCTCCTGGACCTGTTGACGCGCCCGACCGGTGCCTCGCCGGCCGGGCGCAGGCTGGCCCAGGCCCTGCGCGATCGCGGCTGGTGGCCGGCCCGGCCGCTCGACCCGGCCGTCATGGCGGCACTGACGCGTTGGTGGACGCGCGGGTGGCACCCGTCACTCGGCTACTACCTGTGGTCGCGGCACCGACGACAGGTCGATCTCGCCGACGGCGACGGAGCGGTCCGCCGGCGGGTGCTCAAACAGTACACTGTGGACGGTCCGCTGCCGCCGCGTATCGTTATCACCGGCGACCCGATCGGCCTGCCGGACGCGTCGCCCTTGCCGGACACGGCGCTCGGTGACGTGCTCATGGCCCGGCGCACCGTCCGTGGCTACGCGCCGGCGCCGGTCGACGTCCGGATCCTCGGTGACCTGCTGCACCATGGGCTCTCCGACGTTCGCGCGATCCGGGACCTGGCGCTCGACGACGAGCTGCAACTGCTGCGCTCGCACGGCACGCCGTTCGAGTTCTACGTCGCCAACTACCGTGCCGAAGGACTGGCACCCGGCATCTACCACTACCACATCCAGCGTCACACGTTGACCCCCGTCAACCTCGGCGACCACCGTCCCCGCATGGCGCGCATCCTGCTGGGTATGCGGGCTCCGGAGACCGCCGCGTGGACCCTCGTCATCGTTGGCGACTTCGCCCAGTACCAGTGGCGCTACCGGCACGAGCGCGCTCTGCGCCACCTGTACATGGCGGTCGGCCGGATCGCCCAACGCCTCATCGTGGTCGGGCACACGTACGGACTCGGATCGCTGCCCACGCCCGCGATGCTCGACCTGGACTGTTGCGACCTGCTGGGCATCGACGCCGAGACGCACGCGCCGGTCTACAGCCTCACCCTAGGCCCGGCGCCCGAGCCGAAGGAGACCAGGTCATGACGGACAGGGTAGTTCGGCTGCAGGCCAGCTGGACGTTCGCCGACGACGGCGCCGACCTCGTCGTGTTCTCCCCGTTGCACCGTTCCCGCCTCCGCCTGGCCAACGCCAGCCCGTCCGCTTGGACGGTGCTGGCTCGGCTGCGCGACGGCGTGGCGGTCGCATCCGACGCCCCGCCGTGGCGGGCTTTCGACGGCGCCGACGCCGACACCGCCCGGGCCATCTGCGCGCGCCTGACCGAACTCGGTGCGCTGGTGCGACGGCGGCGCGCCGACGATGTCATGGCGCTCAGCGGCGAGGACCTCTACGACCGGCAGATCCGGTTCCTGAGCTACTTCGAGACCGACGACGAGTCGGGCATCGTCATGAACGAACGGCTTCAGCGCTCGTCGGTCGTGCTCACCGGCATGGGCGGGCTGGGTGGATGGATCGCGCTGCAGCTCGCCCGGCTCGGTATCCGCCGCATCATCGGCATCGAGCCGGACCGGGTCGAGCTGAGCAACCTGCACCGGCAGGTTCTTTACGGCCGGACCGACATCGGACAGCTGAAGATCGACGCTGCCGAGCGGGCGATGCGCGCCGCCGATCCCGCCATCGGGTACGAGGGCAGGGCCGTGTGGATCCGCGAACCCGACGACCTCCTGCCGATGCTGGACGGGGTGGATCTGGTCATCAACGCGTTCCCGTACATCTCGTCGTTCGCCGAGGGTGCCCGCGCCACCGCCGAGGCGGCCGTGCGGGCCGGCGTTCCGTCCATCAACATTCCCATGACCCACGGCATCGGGCCGCTCACGGTGCCTGGCGAGACGGCGTGCATCGAGTGCGCCTGGCCCGTGGTGCAGCCGCGGTACCGGCTCGACGCGCGCAACGGCGTGACCGAGCCGCAGTGGGCCGGGAAGGGCTTCCTCGCCGCCCTCGCCCCGCGCCAGGTCATCTCGGCCGGCGTCGCGGTCTGGGAGATCGCCCGCTACCTCAGCGGCATGGAGCGGCCCCGCACCCTGGACGGCATCGCCTATCTCGACATCGCCGGTTACGAGCGGCACGAGTTCATCTCGACACCGCGCGACCCCGACTGCCGCCTGTGTGGAGCCGCCCGACTCCAGCGGCCGCGCCGGTGGCCGGCTCCATCGGTGGACGCGCCATGACTGCCGATACGCTGACGCCCACCCGCGGCGGCGCCACCGAAGCGATCGACGCGATTCTCGGCCAGGAGGACGCCTTCCGCGCCGGGCCGGCTTGGCATGGCATCACCCCAGCGGGACTGATCTGGCAGGCCGTGCGGCGGCATCGGGAGACCAACCCGCGGTATGACCGGTATTGTGCGCGGCGAAAGCTGCCCGACGACCCCGACCCGGACACCCCGCTGTCCCGGGTTCCGCTCCTACCCACCGTCCTGTTCAAGCGCGACCCGGCGATGGTGACCTCCTCGATCGGCCGCGCTGCGGTGATCGCCACGACGAGCAGTGGCACGCTCGGCACCGTGTCGACGGTCCCCCGATGCGACACCACGCTCATGCGGTTCTTCGGCTCCGTCGCCGTGGGCAGCCGCGAGGTGCTCGGCGCGGAGACGTTCGACCAGGCAGTGTTCCACATCGGCCCGAGCATTCGCGACGACCCGACACTCTGGATCGCTTATGTGATGGCCGGCATCAGTGTGATCCTCCCGAGTAAGTCCTATATGGAACGTGAGCGGATGCGGCGGGACGCGCTGATCTCCGACCTCGCGCTGGCCGACCCGGACCGCGGTGTCCTGCTCGTCGGCCCGCCGCCACTCATCCTCGACCTGGCCCGGCCGGCCGCGAAGAAACGCAAGCTGCGGCTGGGCGGCGCCGCCCAGGTGGTGACCATCGGCGGATGGAAGCGACGGGGCGGCGAAGCGGTGGACCGGGCCACGTTCCGTCGCGTCGTCGTCGAGAGCCTCGGCCTGGCCGACGAGAGCCAGGTCCGCGACACCTACAACATGGTCGAGCTCAACACGGTGCTGTTCGAGTGCTCGGGCGGCTCGCTGCACGTGCCGCCGTGGCTGGCAGCATCCGCCCGCGACCCCCGGACCCTCGACCCGCTTCCCACCGGCGCCGGAGGGCTGCTGTCGTTCCTGGATCCGACCGCGGTCAGCTACCCCTGCTTCCTGCTCAGCGACGACTTCGGCGTCGTGCACGCCGAGGTGGACTGCCCCTGCGGGATCCGGGGCGACACGCTCGAGGTGCACCGCCGCGTCACCCGCGTCGAGAGTCGTGGCTGCGCGTTGAAACTCGACGTCGAGCCGGCCGGAGGCCAGCATGCATGACGAGACGGTGATCATGCAGGTCGAGAACGAGCCCGTGCGGGTCATCATCGACGAGCCCACCGACGGAGCCGGGCCGGCGGCCGGGGGCACCGTGCTCATGCTCTCCCCGTACGGTATGAACGCCGAGTCGATGTTCGCCCCGGCGTTCGTGCTGGCCAGCAACGGCCTGCGGGTGCTGCGGCTGGACGGCCGCAACTCCCCGAACGGCACGGCGACGGCGCTGCGGGGATTCCGCCTGTCGCGGCTGGCGCTGGACATCCGGGAGGCGCTCGACCGGTTCCGTCCGGACGGTCTGTTCGCGATGAGCCTTGCCGCCCCGGCCGCCCTGCGCGCGCTCTCGGATCACCCCGTGCCGGCAACGGCCCTGGTGATACCGGTGGTCCACGTCCGGGCCACACTTCTCGCCGTGCTCGGTGAGGACTGGTTCGCCCGGGTCGCGTGGGACGACGACACCGTGTACCACACCGTCCTCGGCCATGACGTGGACACCGACCTGGTGCGCGACTGCCAGCGGAACCGGTTCGAGACCGCCGACGACACCCGCCGCGATCTGGCCGCGG
>Ga0307513_10009543_pt1 | contig 12268 bp, 9 predicted proteins | sample 15_EM_MG_FD_202174 | JGI IMG/M metagenome (GOLD analysis project Ga0307513, IMG submission 202174) | Populus trichocarpa ectomycorrhiza microbial communities from riparian zone in the Pacific Northwest, United States - 15_EM | ecosystem: Host-associated > Plants > Roots > Unclassified | place... | reverse complement strand
GGCCGGGCCGCTTGTTGCGGCCCGGCCCAGAGGTTCTGACCTGTCAGCGCAGGGCGTAGGCGGCCGTCACCTCCTGCTGGAGGCTGACCTGGCCGCGAGCGGTGGCGTTCATCCGCAGTGAGACCGGGCCGGTGTGGTTGGGGTGCTTGACCTGGACGGTGAACGTGTCATCGGTGCGGCGCTTGACGTTCGCCCGGGTCCAGGTCTTTCCCGCGTCGGTCGAGGTCTCCACTGTCAGTGCGGTGAGCCGCACCTTGGTGAGGCCTTCGGGGAGGCGGCCGGTGACGGTGAAACTCATCCGCGTTCCCCGCGGGGCGGTGTTCGCGATGTCCAGCGGCAGGCTGGTGTCGAGGCTGAGCAGGGCCACTGGGACGGGCTTCTTCCCGGTCACGTTTGCGGAGTTGAACGTCCACCGGGTGGTGCTGGCGGTCGAAAGCGCCCATCCCTCACCGGCTTTACGCTGCGCCTTCAGGTCCAGGAGGTAATGGGTGCGGCCTGGACGCAGTTTCGCGTTCACTCCCGGGTCGCTGCCCGTGGCTACAACCTGCCCACCGGTGGACAGGTTCCAGGTGACGGTGTCACCGGGGCCGTGATGCGACACCCGCCCGTCCGGGTCGGTCCACGAGGACAGATACCCGTTCAGGGTGTCGGCCTTCCGGGACGGGAACATGCCGTACGCGTTCGCTCGGGGTGCGCCCGGGCGGGCGAGCTGAGCTCCGAACGTCTCAACCGTACGCCTGCCCCGCGGATAGGTCCGAGGCGCACCTTCCCAGACCGCTCGGAAATCCTGGATGTTGGGATCGAACGATGACCTTGCCTGGGTCAGCCACCGGACTCCCGGGGACACCCAGTCGGTCCGATGCGTTCCCAGCTTCATCCGTGCCGCCTTCACGAAACCGCTCGCCGGTGCGATCGGTCCCAGGAAGGTAACCCCGGCACCGCCGGTGCCGTGGCTGCGAAAGGTTCGATCGATGCGGGCCAGGTCCCGATCGCGGTACGTGAAGGACAGTGACCGGGGAACCCGGCCAGAGAAGGTCTCCAGCACGTTGTAGGTACTGGAGGGAAACTGGGTGCCGGTGATCTCGATCCGGGCGCTGCCGGCCCCGGCTCGCTGACCCAGTGCCGACCATTGCGCTTCGGGCAGCCCGAGGGCGGGGATGGGTGGAGCCTGGTCGAAGTAGGGGTTGTCGTCGCTGCCTGCGCGCAGGATCACCCCGGTGGCCCCGGCCTCGGCCAGACCCGCTGCCACCTGGTCGGCGGTGCTGTCCGCGGGGACGGTGGCCAGCACGAAGCGACCGGCGACGGCCGTGGTGTCCGTGACGACCTCGACGGTGTGCTGGCCCTCGATTTCGGTGTTTGCGTCTGCCGGGGCAACCGTCACCGGGTGCAGTTTCAGTGGTGATCCGCCGATGAGGCGGGCAGCCAGTTCCTGGGGCCGGTGGTCGGTGGAGACGGTCAGGTCGAACCGGCCGATGCTCGGCCTGGTGGCCAGGGGATGGACCCAGAAGTCGTCTCGCGGCGTGGCATCCTCGTGTTCATCAGCGATGGTGACACCCGTCAACACTGGTTCGGAGCTCTTGCTGGGGCGGACCTCGTAGCCGAGGGACTCCATGGCTACGACGGCGTCGGCACGGGGCACGATGGAGCGGTAGGGGACGCTGCCGCGCGCGTCCAGGGTGACGCGGGTGTTCTTGGTGACCCGCACGTTCAGCCGGTTCACCAGGTTGCTCTGCAACAGCGTGAGGTCATTGATCCAGGCCGAGACCGCGTAGGTGCCCGGGGGGACCCGCACACCCTCACCCGCGCCCTGGATGAACGCTCCGGTGACCATGTTGATCAGATCAACCGAAGCCTCTCCTGTTTCAACCTTCTTGCCGTGCCGATCGGTGATGACCGGGGTGACCGTGTACCGCTCGCGCTCCTTGATCACCCCGATCGCGGTGCGGGTCACACCGGCGGAGGTGGTGGCGGACACGAGTCCGCTCCAGCGTCCGATGTCCAGGGTGTTGGGGGTGATGGTCATCGTGACGGTCTTGGAGGCGCCCGCGGCCAGGGTGAACCGCGGGTCGGTGGCAATGACAGCGGTCGCGGGTGCCTGCTTGCCGCCGTCGTTGGTCAGCGCCCCCGTGATCGTGACGTCGAGCGGAGCCCTACCGTCGTTGGTATAGGTGACCTGGCGGGTGATCGGCGTGTCGTTGGTGTGCGGGAAGGCCAGCACACCGAAGTCGAGGGTTCCGGAATCGACCCGCAGTGCGTTCGCGGTCGCGTTCGCCAGATCCACCCGGCCCGCTCCCTGCGCCCACACCGACGTCGCCGGTGACGGTTTCGCGCTCGAGACCAGAGCGGCCTTCAACAGGGCCGCGGTCCAGGCCGGATGTTGTTGTTTGAGCAGGGCCGCTGCCCCGGCCACATGCGGGGTCGCCATCGACGTCCCCGACAATGCCACATACCCCGGGGCTGCGACGTCACCGGCTTCCGTGCCGTCGGCTTGGGCCGCGACGATCCCGACCCCTGGTGCGGTGATCTCCGGTTTGATCAGGCTGCCGCCCTGGCGCGGGCCGCGGCTGGAGAAGTCAGCCAGCACATCCTTGCGGTCCACCGCGCCCACCGTCAGCGCCGACGTCGCGCTCCCCGGTGAACCGACCGTGCTGTTGTCACCGCCGTCCCCGCTGTTTCCGGCGGCGATCACGAACAGGGTGTTGTGCTGAGCGCTCAACGCATCCACCGCCAACGCCAGCGGATCGGTTCCGTCCGTGGGTTCCCCGCCCAGGCTCATGCTCACCACTGCGGCCCGACTGGCGGCCCACTCCATCCCCGCCAGGACCGAGGAATCCGACCCGCCTCCGCCGCCATCCAGGACCTTGCCGTCCAACAGCGAGGCCTCCGGAGCCACCCCGACATACTTCCCGCCCGACCGAGCACCGGATCCGGCTACCGTGGACGCGACATGGGTGCCGTGCCCGTTGTGGTCATCGACGTCGCCCTCACCCACGAAGTCCTGCTCAGCAGTTACCCGACCGGCCAGGTCAGGGTTCTGGTCATCGATCCCGGTATCCAGGACCGCGACCCTCACCCCTTTTCCGTCCAAACCCTTCGCCCGCGCCGCCGGCCCACCGATCTGCGGAACCGACTTGTCCAACGACGCATGGATACGCCCGTCCAACCACACCGCCCCCACTCCGCCGGCCAGCTCCGGGGTCGTGGCACTGGCTCTGGCCCGGATACCCGGGGCGGTCAGCGACTGCCAGAACCTGCTCGTCTGCCCGGCGGGGACCTTCACCGCGGTCGCACCCAACCGAGGAATTTGCCGCTGCACGGTGCTCCCGGCAGGCGCCGGCGGCGGCTGGGCGGTGGAACGTGCCTGCTTCAACGCCTGCGCCTGTGACCGCGGACCCGAAAGCTGGCTCCCCCCCGGCGCTGTTGTCGACGACAGCGGCCCGGTCGCGGCGGTCACGATCAACGGCAAGCCCTCAACCTGCTGATCAGTAAACCCGTCGGCCACCAGCTGCGTGACGTCAAACAGGCGAGGATCAAGTTTCCCCGCATCCAGCAACGCCTGCGCCCGCAGCGGCACCACAGACACGTGCCCGGCCGAGCGACGAATCCGCATCGGGGACCTCACACCCCCGCGACCAGGCTCAATTGCCACGTCCTGACGCCCACCTCGGGTCACCAACTGGACCCGATCCCCAGTAATCAAGGTGATCGTTATCGGCTTCCCCACGGCATCCGCGCTCTGCGCCGCCGAAATGGTGGCCGCGACCGCGGATGCCTCACCCAGCGGAGCACCCAGGGGGATCACGAGGCCGGTCATGGCCACCGCTACCGCAACCCGCCGCAGGCCGCGCCAGGTCCCCGGCACACCGCCCTGATCCTCGTTCGCCACGTGCTCACAGATCTGTTCGGGAGTCACCGGGTCGGCCTCCCACTCGAAGTCAGGCGTCCTGCCATGCCCTGCGGTTTCATCAGGTCCGTCTCCTCTGCTTGGCTCACACCAGGAGATGTCCGGCCCAACCCGGGCTATTACGCCGACCGGCGATCCATTCCCTGAGCCAACTGCCGGCTGGATCGCTGCGGGCACAGTGGATTCGGTCAGCGAGGCGACGGTGAGCCTGCTGCCGTCGTCGTGTTCGACGACGCCGATCTCGAGGCGCAGGTTGAGCAGCGTGCCGGTCCTGGAAGACCACTTCGAGGCCTCCGAGCTGAAATCGGGGGCCAGTCGCTGCCGGTTCAGCGCGACTTCAGCACCTTTTCGGAGTGGAGTGCCATATTGTGCCGCCGTCCACTCGTCGAGCAGGCCCGGCGGTTGTCGACACCGCAGCCAACGGGTCCGTCATCACACCGTTCGCGGATCAGGTGGCCTCCCCCGCATGGCCTTCCCGGGGGATGTCGCCATTACGTGGTCAGGCTTTTGAGCGCGGCTTTGCTGTAGTGGAGCCACCTGTCGGCATGGGCCGCGGGGACGGCAACCCAGTCCTTGAAGGGACGTCCTTCGCCGGAGGGGTCGAACAGGTCCGAGCCGTGCAGGGCAAGCGCAGCCGTGTGTGCCGGGCTGCCCTTGCCCAGGCGGACGGCGAGAAGGTCGCCTTTCAGACAGGCGAAGGCCTTGCCGCGGGCTTTGAGGGCGCGCTTGCCGAACATCGTGCTCGCTGCCACCCCCTGCGGAGCGAGTTCGGCAGCGAGGTCATCAAAGAGGTGGTCCGGGGTCATGATTTGTTTGACCTAACTGTGCTTTGGGCGATCGAGCCCAGGTTGGTTTAGTTCGAACCGGATCCGTCAGCGGCCATCATGGATCGCGCTTCGGCGCCCTACCGGTCTTCTATCCACATCAGCTGGTTCTCGGGACCGATCGGTCCGCGGCCCCCGTTCGCGAATCGTTGAGCCTCGTTCGACAATCACGGCGTCGCCCGGAGAACGGGTGCGGTCCTTGGCCCGGTACATCGCGGTCTCGGCCGCCTTGAGCGCCGCCCGCGCCGTCGGGAAGTCCTCCAGGCGCACGCGCCCCACCGACGCCCCCAACCACAGCGGGGTGCTCCCCGAAGACAGCCGAACAGGCTGCCGGAACACCGTCTGCAGCTCCGCGATGTACCGCTCCCCCTCGCGCACCACGGCCACGAACTCGTCCCCACCACGCCGGTACGCTCGCCCATCGCAATACCCGGCAGCCGCCGCCAACCGCCCGGCCACGACCCGCAACACCTGATCCCCCACATCGTGACCACTGCCACCGTTCACGGCCTTGAACCCATCCAAGTCCACGAACAGCAACTCGCACCTCTTCCCGGCCCGATGGCACACGTCCGCGTACCGCTCCAGCTCCGGCCGGTTACCGATACCGGTCACCCAGTCCACGACCCCGTACCGCCCGGCCTCACGCCACCACCGCTCACGACACACCAGATACCACAACACCGAAGCGGCAAACCCGACCGCGACGATCACAACCACGAACGTCCACAGGAACGATGGGCTGAACAGCAGCCGGGCGACCACAAATCACCTCCGGAAGTATCGGGGAAAGAACCGCGCACACGGCAACCGCCGTGCCCCGCGTGCCCGACGACGGCCCACCCCAGGTCCGGAGGTGGGCCGCCGCCACGTCGTCGCGGGCAGCCTGGAAGGGGGCCGCCTACCCGCGACGGGAACAGGCTGCGGACACTGCAATCTCCGCAGCCTCGAAAGACTCACCGCTGTCTCCCCCGGTGCGGGCTGCGCCGATGGCCCGCCGCGCACCGCCTCGGCCAGAGCTGGACACGACGCCCGCTCACGCAACGCGAGCAGGTAGTGGCGAAGCCGGTCGACGTCGCCGTCGAACACATCGGCGCAGCACAGCACCGGCCCCAGGCTGAGCCTGCTGCCGTTGTTCATCCCGCCGACCATCACGTCACCGCCGTCGTGGCTGGCCGGTCGCAAGCGCCGCCATGCGGACCACGACCTCTTGGCCCTCATCCACACCTCCAGGTCAACCTTTGCTTGTCACCAATGACGGCGTGCCAAGCCGTGCCACTGCGTGCCATGTCGTGTGGTTGAGCCCGGCGGCCCCTGTCAAGCAGCGGACGTCGGAGGTAGGACGGGCCTGCACGCCGGACCGATCGACCGGGCCATTTCCCGCCTCGATCCGCCACCACCTGAAACGCCAGGTCTCGCACAACGAGGACGAGCGGCACGGGTCCAGGAGGTGGGTGTTCTGGGTGGTTGTGTCAGAGTTGTCTCCGGTGGGTCCTGGCGAGATGCTCCCTGGATGCATGTCGTCATGGTGCTCGCCCTGATTGCGGGGACCCATCTCGCTGCCACCGCCGTTCCGGGCCCCTCCACGCTGGTTGTGGTGCGCAGCGCGCTGGGGCGCTCGCGTCGCTCGGCGGCGGCCGTTGCCGTGGGTGTGATGGTCACGGACGTTGTCTGGGCGTTGGCTGCCATGGGCGGGATCAGCCTCGTGTTCGCGCGCTATCCCTGGTTCCACCGAACGCTGGGAGTGGCTGGTGGGGCGTACCTCCTCTACCTAGCGGTCAAGACCTGGCATGGTGCTCGCCACGAGCTCCCCGGTGAGCCGTCCCGCGAAACGGGTGGCAGGTCCTTCGCCAGTGGCGCCATGACGAACTTGACGAATCCCAAGTCGGTCGTCTTCTTCTCCAGCATCTTTGCTGCCGCGCTCCCACCTGACGCGCCCATCGCGTTGCGCCTGGGCGCGGTTGCCGTGGTGGCCTGCAATGCCCTCTGGTGGCATCTCGTCCTGGGATTCGTGTTCTCTCTACCGCGTGCGCACCAGATGTACGCACCCCTCAAACCACTGATCGACCGGGTCAGCGCCTCAGTGATGGGACTCTTCGGAGCGGTTCTCCTCAGCGAAGCTGAGTAAGTGCGAATGCAGGGGCGGTCCTCTCTCTCCGCGTTCGTGGATGATCTCCATCAGGGTTGCGGCTCTCTGCATTACGCATACTTCGCCGTTCCGAAAATCGTCGATACCTGTGCCACTTGGCGGTTATGGACGGATGGTTGTCGATGGACTCGATCGGTTGGCTGGGCGGATCGACGCCACCGATTGATCACGACCGTGAGTCGGCGGGTCGTTCAGTCGGTGACAACGGGCGTCGTTGAAGCACCCGACTGCAGATCTGTGCTCGTGATCTCCTGCAGGTGCTTGATGACTGAAAGTTCGGGTGAATCCGGTCCGTAAAGATTCTCAGTACGGCGGAAGATCTGTTCGGTGGCCGCGCCGAGTTCGATCGGGACGTTGAGCTGGCGGGCCAGCTCCGAGATCAGCCGGAGGTCCTTGGTGCACAGTCGAGTGGTGAAGCTGGGATCGAAGCTGCCGTCATAGACCGATGGGATGTCATGCTCAGCGACCCAGCTGGTGCCGCAACTGTGCAGGATGACCTGGCGCAGCACCGAAAGCTCGATCCCCGACTTCGCGCCGAGCACAAGAGCTTCACCGATGGCAACGGCGTTGATGAACCACAGCATATTGGTCAGTAACTTGGCTGCCATTGCTGAGGTGTGTTCACCGGTGTGGATGATGGTTGAGGCAATGGAATCGAGGAGCGGCAGGCAGTGATCGTAGTCGGCTCGGGATCCCCCGATGAATATCGACAACTTGCCGATCTTGGCGTTGTCGACACCTTGCGACACCGGAGCCACGAGGTAATGGATCCCGTGGGACTCTTCGGTTGCGGCCAATCGGGGGAGGCAGGAAACCGACTGGGTGGTCAGGTCAATGACATAGGTGCCGGCCCGGATGCTGGAGAGCAGGCCGTCGGCGCCGAAGCAGACCTGCTCCACCTCGACCTGGCTCGGCAGGGACAGAAAGACGACATCGGCGTCCACAGCGATGGCTGCAGCGGTGGGCCTCCAGTCGGCCCCCAGAGCCAGCAGGTTGGCGGCGGCCTCCGGTCGGACGTCGTTGACGGCCAGGTCGTGACCGGCGGAAATCAGGTTCTGGGCGACGGGATTGCCCATGGATCCGGTGCCGATGAACCCGATGTTCATCGCTTGACGAACTCGAGGAACAGTGGTGCCTGCGCATCGGTCGCAGGCCGGTATTCGAGGCCGCATTTGTCGAGCAGCTCGAGCGCCTCGTCGAAGGGGTAGATGCGGTAGTCGGTGGCTTGCTCCATCACGGTGGTGCCGCTTTCGGTGAGGGAGTAGCGCTTTCTGAAACCGCCATCGATCGGAACGATGTGTTGCGCGTATTCGTAGCGGTCCCCAATGCTTCGGACGTAATCGGTATGCGGGGACTGTATCCCGAGCAGTAGCGTGCCGCCCGGCGCCAGATGTTCTACGACCTTCTCCAGGCCCTGCCGGTTCGCTTGCTCATCGCGGATGTGGCTGATCATGGTGAATTGGCCGTGGACCTCGGACGGAACGAAGTACCAAACGCCGCCATAGGAAAATGCGAGCTGGAACGACTCGGGCAACCGCATGGTAACGACGTCCAGCAGACGCAAGGTGATCTGCGGAAACGGCTCGAGTCGCTTGGCGGCGATGTCGAGCATGGCCGACGTCAGGTCGATCCCGGTGATGGTGAGGCCGGGGCGTCGGGCCGCGAGTTCTTCGAGGATGAGGCCGGTGCCGACGCCGATTTCCAGTACGCTCGTGCGGGCATCGTCATGCGCAGACAAGGCTGTGGCGATCTTGTCGTAGTCATAGTATCCAGATTGCATGATCAGGTCGTAGAAGGGCGATATCTCCGTGTAATTGCCCATGCTGTTCCATTCTGTTGGATGGTTGGCGGCGTTTCTTCCGTCGTCAATGGCATTTGACAATAGGTTCTGTTGCCCCGCAGTCGTGCGCCCCCCGAACCGTCAAGCTGTAACCAACTCACGCGTACTTACTGGTTAATTGCGCTGTGCAGAAATCGCCCGGGCGTACCGTCTCCCGCATCTACTTCACGCCGACCGCCAGCCGGAATGGGTGCACTCCGAAGGAGCGCGTCCGAGAAGTCACACCGACCATCACCTTGCCCGGCGTGTTTGTCCGGTGACACTGCGCAGGATCCTCTCCTGCCATCGCCGCTCTTGTCTACGTACGAGGATCCGCCAGGCTTCGAATCTGGCCCTTGACCTGCACTGGAGGTCGTCAAGTTCCGCTCGTCAACCAACGAACCCCGGATCACATTGTTGCTCACGGTGCATCCCAACCTCGCAGAGTTACACCGTTGGCTACAGGCCCGGCGTCAAGATCGAATCCGACGGAATAGTGGACCCGACGTCCGGGACCGGCGTTCAGGGTGCTGATGTGGGCCAGAGGTCCTTGGTGGCTCCGGCGCCGTCGCAGGCGATCAGCAGGTCGCGCCGGTTCGTGGCGTGATCTGGCGGATCGCGGCGGTCAGGTCTTCGATATGGTCGGCGACCGTGTTTGCTGTCGGCATTCCGGCCCGCACCTGAACCGCCAGCGATTCAGTGGTGTTGTCATAGCAAGCGGTCAGCGGGTGATGACCCGACCACCGCTTGTTCTCTGCGCTTTGGTGGTCGAGTGGCGTTCTAGCGGGAGGAAGGCCAGGAGGCAGATCACCAGCGGGAGGAAGTGGATCGTCAGGGCCAGAAACGTGCTGAGGTGAAAACCCAAGAGGAGAACGACGAAGACATACCGGTTTCGGCCGCGGAACACCAGGATCAACGGCGTCAGCAGTTCGAGTGTGATCACCATGAATTGGCTCACGAGCAGGATCCAGGGCGGTTCGAGTAGCATTTTGCCCAGGCCGGTGCCACGTCGGGTCATCGCCCAGGCGAAGGTCGATCCGGTCGCCCAGTTCCAGCCGCCGAAGCGGAACTTCGCCAGAGCGGACAGGAAATAGATGGCCACGCAGCCGACTTGGATGCAGAACAGCGCCCAGCCGGCCGCCTCGCTGCGGCTCCAGTCCTGGAAGCGGGCAACACCCACCGTCGGCAGCACCCAGAGGGCCACGATCAAAGCGAAGTGATCATGGTCAACCTTGCTGTAGGACATGCCAATTGACACCCAGTCGGTGAACGCCGCCGCTGCCACCAGCCCAACCAGGACGCCCAGTGCGCGCGGTAGCCGCCCACTCGCGCAGAGCAGACAGGCTGCGATGATCACCACGTGCAGCGCCAGGGCATAGGTGTGGTTCGGCGTCGGCAGGTGGAACATCCGACGCATCAACATCGGGTGGTACAGCTCCTGGGAACCAGCGGCGAGTGAGTAGACATCATTCACGATCCACACGGTGTCGCAGATCGTGAAGAGGTAGATCACGACGCGCAACAGCGCTACCCGGTTCTGCGGAACCGCCTCGAAGACACCACCGCTGACACCCCCGAGCACCCGACGCAAGCCGTTGGACCGAGTAGTCGAGCCGGTCTGAGCAGTGCGGGCCTCAGCCGTCATCGACCGGCCACCCGACGATCAGGTCAACGTGTTCGCCAACGGCCCGACCCTTGTACAGGTCGGTGACCCGGTCACGAAGCCAGAGCTGTTCCAGCGCCGGCTCGTCCGGATGCAAGCGCCGGTACGCATCCGCGAGACCGCCGAGCAGGGAAGGTTCTCGGACGATGTCCGGCAACTGGCCCTCGATCTCCGCCCGGGCGATACCCACCTGCCCCCTGCTGATCGGAATGACGATCACCTGGCCGGCGGTGTTGCGGGCCTGCAGAAAGGTCGAGTGGATCGCGTCGTTCGGACCGGTCCGGAAAGCGAACTGCGACATCGGCCCGAACGGCCAGTCCCCCTCCTGACCAACCAGCGTGCCGCGGGCGACGAGGACCACACCGATCACCAGCACCACCAAGCGCCACGCGAGCGAGACCGCACCGAGACGGCGAACCGCAACCTCGGCACCGGGCAATGGTCCGGTCGTGTATCCGGACGTGCCGGAGCTCACTCGGAGGGGAAAGCGCACCTGGGTACTCCTCATCTCAATTGCTCATCCCATTCGGCGCTTGCGGTACATGGCCGGTCGGCACCCATCCAGCCTCACGCGTCCATCCGGCGGCCCCGCCGTGTAACAAGCACCGGCCGGCCACCGACAACCACGCGGTTCTACGAGCGTGTTCGGTCCAGGGCAAGCCGTAAGGGGTTCTGTCCAGGAGACCTGCAGGCGGCGTCCGCCCAGCGGTCATCGGTGGCAGCCATGCGAAGGGCCACCCACGAGCAATTCTCCAATCTCGCACCATCGAGGCGATGGCCCCGGTGGCGGTGTATCCATCGAGAACGTGCACCTGATCGCCCGCGGACCGGACCCACAGCTGTGGTCCCGATCGAGCAGGCGGCCACGCCGAGCGTCCGCCGGCTGGTCCGCGAGCACCGAGTGCGTCTCCGTCGTCGGCTAGCGCATCTTCGTTGATCAGCAGATCGGTTCATGTTTCTACCGTCCGCAGGCCGGGCTGGTGTCGCGCCCGGGCACGCGCGACACCAGTCCGCGTCGGGATTTAAAACGGTGCGGCGATGATGCCGGAGCAGGAGACGTCGGAGCATTGCATCACCCGGAGAGTCAGCCCGTTGGGTCCTGCCCCTTGGTAGGTGATGAGGGGGAGACCATCGGCGCCTGCGGTGATGGCGGGCCTGAGGCCGACGTTGTCGAACTCGTCCAGGACGGTGATAGTGGCCGAGCTACAGCCGATGTCAGCGCAGTGCGCGACCTTCAGATTCTGCGCGATGTCGTCGAAGTAGCTGATCACGCCGAGCCCGTCACCGCCGATGGTGAGCGAAGACCATATGAGGTGCATGTCGGTCTCGATTGTCGCGGTGGAGGATGTGGTGCAGAAGGTGTTGCTGCAGTGAGCCACCTTCATCCCGATTGGGCCACCCCGGGGACCCACGCCGTAGTTGATCAATGGGAGTCCGTCGTTGCCGAGGGCGACCGAAGTCCATCCATGGGCCCCGCTGTCGACGGTGGACAGTGTGGCGGCCGAGCAGTCCGCGTTCCTGCAGGCGGCTACGCGCACCGTGTCCGCCTTGCGGTAGGCGATGACGCCGAGCCCCGTCGGTCCTACCGCGACGCTGGCCTTGTCCAAATCTTCGCGAACTGGACCTCCGGTTTCGATCTCAGACAGTCGGAACGCGGTGCAGGCGGCATTCAGACAATGAGCTGCCTTGACTGTGGACTCACGCGTGGACTTCACGTCGATGTAGCTGATCAGCCCGAACCCGTCACCTCCGATCGTCATCGAGGTCGGGTTGATAACCCGTGCCGCCGTGTCGAGGGTGGTGGTGGTGGCGGAGGTGCAGGTGATGTTGTTGCAGTGCGCCACCTTGAGATCCTGTGCAAGCGTTTGACCTTGTGTGGAACCGTCAAGATAACTGATCAGTGGGAGGC
>Ga0307513_10009542_pt1 | contig 12269 bp, 10 predicted proteins | sample 15_EM_MG_FD_202174 | JGI IMG/M metagenome (GOLD analysis project Ga0307513, IMG submission 202174) | Populus trichocarpa ectomycorrhiza microbial communities from riparian zone in the Pacific Northwest, United States - 15_EM | ecosystem: Host-associated > Plants > Roots > Unclassified | place... | reverse complement strand
ACAAGTGATCAAACACATTAGTTATGAAGATCACCACAGTTGTAATATATGGTAGCCTAGTTTTGTATCATCATCTTTGTATTAGTTTCTTCTGCCTGCTGCATGTCTACGTTTTCTAAATCTAAATAAATGCTTATGATACAAGCACGCGATGATTATATTTCTGCAAAGACATGGTCCAAGAGAGTTCATTTGTTTCCCCAAGTTTTAGATTGTATAACATAGCAATGGCAACAATTTGATTTTGGCCTACGGCGACATCACTCATCGGCACCAAAAATCTTCAAGAACTTCACTGAATGTGTTGTTTTGGAGCCATATTTACGATTGCCAGTGCTGACAGAGTCAAGAACACTGTTAACAGTAAAACACAAGTGATTCAAGATGAAATTGCCGAACTGATGGGGACTGTCATCTCACCTGCTCCAAAACCAATATCTTAATCAATAGAGGAAATAAAGCAGAAAGTTATTCCACAAGCTTTAGGTTTCGTGGAGCATTAGGTAGGTAAAAGTACAAGAAGACAACTTGCTTTATATAAATATTCACTCTTGGTAAAGAAATTTATTACAGGTTCTTCAGTTGAAAGGGTTTTTTTCAACTTGACTAGTCATCCGCAATGACATTGTTACCCTTGAGTTAACACCTAGTTATTTCTAGCCCTAATTAAGCTATAAGAAACAATGAACAGGCACAAAAGTGGATGAAATATAAAGTTGGATAGCACAAGGTTGCAGGGCCAGTTGACCAGTATGACATGCACAACAACAGATGCTGCTAAATTATCTTCAACAAGGCTCAATTGAGCTAGAAAAATCTGACTAAGCTCCGCGGACATGTTGAATTTGCTGGAAATGCTTCTGGGCTGCTCTGTTACTAGCAGCTGCTTGATGATCATTTACCTCATCTGTCAATAAGGAGCTGTCACTAGGTGAAGTTGAGCCATAAGATGTGAAAAGTAGAAAAAGGGTTCCTACAACACACCCCAGAAAGGGAAGAGAGGAACATATGTCCAGGGCTTGTCTGAGATTCATGGCTAGCTAGCTTATGTTTGCTGATCAAAACTTGGTAATCAGAATACCAAGAAAGACTTTGATGGAAATGCTCAGAAAGAAAGAATTTTGGGATAAGCTAGGATGATGGGTTTTTATAGTAAAGGTGTTAAATTTTCCTTGGAATATGAATATAATCTAATGCGTGGATATCAAGTCATGGAGAGATGCAATATTCTTACAAAAATGTCAAGCTACCATAAACTGCCCAGGTGGAAATCTCAGTGAGAAAACACATGACTTGACTTCCACAACCACAGGATGTTCCATAATTTCCATTGGATGATAATGTGGCAAGCTCCCATTTGATGCTTTTTTACCAGCTAATTCTCACTGGATGCTAATTACTTTATATAATGACTAATTAACTTTTAAATTAGACTAAATATTCAAATCTTGCTTCATAAATTTCTTGACAATTTTACATCATAAATAGCTACTATAAAATTAATTATAATTGAATGTGACTTCTTCTATTTGCTCTTTTGGGATTTTCACACGATACTCGCGAAGGCATGTCTTTCCTTTTAAGTCTATTTCAATTTAGATATGGTGTTTACATGATCACCATATAAATTTTAGCTTACATCCCACAATTAAGTACTGATTATGTAGTTATTAATTATTCATAATGTTAAGTAACTATTGGTATTGTTTAATGAGAAGTTATTATAAAATTAATTTCTACAATTATCATTTTCAAAATCACCATTTTGTTTGTTTTAAAATCAGTAGGATTTTCTCTGTATTAGTATTAAGGGTAAAAAGCCAATAAAATATTATGAATTATCACTATAGCCGTGGTTAATCTAAATCTATTGTTTTTTTTAAATGATATCATTTTAGAATTTAAGATGATTTAAAATAAAACTAAAATAACATCTAAGATAAACATTAAAAAAAAAATCATTGGCTTGGTTTCACATGAGTTTTGATTAAGTAAGATGAGTTTAATTAAGATAATTTCCTAAGTGGTTCAAAATAAAACCTAGCTTAAGTTAGGTTTTAGATAAATGGGTCATAGGATCAACCCTCCATATAAGCCAAGTTTGATATTATGCTAACTACTTTATCAATCAAATCAAGATCTAATGATCTAGATAAACCTTAACTCGTTGCCCATTTCATAGTCGCCCATCTTTAACAAACACAAGCTAAGAAAATGACAATAGTACCCCCAAATTTGAACACCCCAAAATCCCAATATAAAGCAACAAATATCTTCCATGAACAAGGGCATTATCGAAATAAAAGAAAAAAAAACATTTCAGGAAATTTAGTGGAGAAAAAACCAATCAACGATGAGAAACTCTTAACCCATCACATATCTCATGCGATTGCCCAATCAGTAACAAACCTAACCCAATTTGACCATGATACTTCCAATCTCAACACTCAACAATCCCAAACAAACAGAAAATATCTTCCTCATCAAAGACATTATTGTAAAAAAAGTGCATTTTTAAAAAATTTCTAGCAGGAAGTAACTAACACCCTTTTTCATTTCGTTGAGAGAGTTCCTCTTTCTTTCCCTACAATTTCTCTCTCTAGTGCTCTTTTAATGAGAAAAATTTCAAGAACCAAAAACATAACTAAAGAGAGTGATAACTTATCACAGGTTGAATTTGGCAGAGCTGAATTCTAAAGGGAAGGAAGAACATTCCAGATAGAGGGTTTGCTTTCAAATTAAAATGACTGTTAGACAACATTAACGTTAGGATTTATTTTCATAACCATACATTGTGTTTTAATTAGTACAAAGTTTGTTAAGAAAGAATGTCATGTGTGGCCAAAAGAGAGAACATAGGTAATTATTTTTTCATATAAGAATTTGTAATAAAATTGGCAAAAAAGAAAGAAAGAATACAACGATGAATGAATAATGACAATTTATGTGAACTCTTTCCTCTCTCTCTCTCTCTCTCTCTATTCTTTCTAACAAAATATTCTCTCTTATCTTCTTGGGGTTAGCTGCTAGCCTCTCATTCTTTAAGTTCACTTAGATAGAATCCTGGTTGGATCTATTTCAATCCAACTTGTAGAAAGTGGTATAAGAGCCACTAATATTTGGATGCGGGTTATGGCTCTTAACACTCGATTCTAAGATCTTAAAAGGTTAGAAGAATCCTTAAAATCTGCAAGTAAAGAATAATTACAAAAGTATGAATATATTATGAAACTATTAGAGATATATGGTCAACAACTGAAAGATATTAAGTCCACCCATGAAGCCAAGTTTGGGAAGCTTAAAAAGCTTATTAGTGAGTTATCTTACCAACAAAGCTCCATTCTACAGAAATTACAACCATTCTATAGTAAAAATGAGTATCATAAAAGATCATTAAACCTCTAATTAAGTGGGATCTACTACAAGATCATGTTGGACTTGTGAAGGTAATTACCACCCTTACAAGGTATATAAATCTAAACAAGACTTCTTTAACTTTGATGACGATTATGTACACAAATTGTTATACAAGTGAAATTAGTGTTTTAACATAGAAGAAGTTGCTGATTTTGAGAAGCTTAAGTTAACCCTATACTATATTGATGGAATGTCCTTTCACTAGCACTAAAAATTCATGAGAAATAAAGGTAGCCAAGTGGTGACTTGGGGTGAATATATGAAAGTAATATGTTGTAGGTTTGGGAGGTTAGAAAGATCCACTAGAAAAACTTAAAGATCTTAAGCAAATGGGAGATCTAAAGGCTTACATTAAAGACTTTGTTATGCTATGGAACAAGAAAGAAATTAACAAGAAGTAAGCTTTATTGTTTTTCATGGGGGGTTTTAGAGGTGAAAGTCATAAATTTAGTGAAAATGTTTGAACTTAAAGCCTTAAAACAAGCTTACTTAGCATGCTTATAAGAAAACACATTAGCCTACAAAAGATCCCACCAAAATTATTCCAAACTTCCTTTATAAACCACTAACTAAGTAGTCTAACCTATAACTAGCAACCATCAAACACCTTATAAACCTCCATCTTCATTGACTATTGGTAATCGAAAACCTTCTTAAAATAACATATTACCCACTCCTAACCAAAATCTCCATTACAAACCAACTATGAAACTTAGAAAATCTATAAAGAATAAGAAGTTAGATGAAATAAAGGCCAAAGAATTATGTTTTTGGTGTGATGAAAATTTATACCAGGCTATAAATATAAAAACAAGAAACTATACTCTTTATGTATTGTAAAGGATAAAGATAAGAAGGTGGAGGATAGTGGTAGAGTTGAATGGGAGAAACCTAATCCTTAACAAATTACCCTACACATCTCAATCAATGCTTTAGAAGAAGTCATTGGTTTTCACACTCTAAGAGTTATTAGAAGGGTGGATAAATATCCATTTTTTATTATGGCAGACTTTGGTAGAACTCATAATTTTCTCAACACTCAAATGGCCAACAAATTACATTGTAACCTTACAACTATAAAGCTATTGATAATGGAAGCAACAAATATGAGAACAAAGCTTTCCACAGTTGTATATAGGAAAATGCAATGGGTTAATTTGTGGTTGATGTGTTCGCTAAAAGGTTGAATAATTATGACATGGTGTTAGGTATACAATAATTAGTCATGTTAGGCAATATTATGTTTGATTACAAGGAGTTATAAATGAATTTTTAGTGACATAGTCAGGAAGTGATATTTAATGAAGAAAATCATGTTATGTTATAAACCATCAGGTTGAATAAATCAATAACCTGCTAGATAATCCAACTCAAACAGTGGAGGCCAACTTGTGTTGTTTAAGGCTAATTCAAGAAGTTAACATTGAGATACATTCAATGTTTGCTACTCTCTCACTTAAGGCTAAAAAGGATTCTAACTCTAAAGTCATTGTTATCAAGGTATATTTAGGGAACTTAAAAGCTTACCTCCACCAAGACCTCATAACCAATCTATATCTCTAAAAGATAGAGCTTAACCTGTCAACTTGAGGCTTTACAAGTATTTTGGGTTATAAAAGGATATTGCAGAGAAAATGGTTTCAGAAATGCCAGAGTCTAGCATTATATAACATAACCATAGTCTTTTTACTTCTTTAATAAACTTAATGAAAAAGAAAAACAACTTATAGAGACTTTGTGTGGACTAAAGGGCATTCAACAAGCTTACAGTAAAAAACAAATTCCCTATACCATTGATTGGTGAGTTAATAAAGAAACTAGTGGGCGCAACAATCTTCTCCAAGATTGACCTGAGGGCAGGTTATCACCAAATTAGAATAAGTCATGGGGATATATCTAAGATAGTATTTAGGACTTATAATGGTCACTATGAGTTTTTAGTCATGCCTTTTGGCCTAACTAATGTCTCAACCACCTTTTAGAGCTTAATGAATGAAGTATTTTATATGAACCTCAGGAAGTTTATTCTTATGTTATTTGATGACATTCTAATCTATAATTATACTTTTACTAACCACCTAAGATATTTTTAGATTGTGTTTGAACTCTTAAGGTCTCATTAATTAGTTGCTAAAAACAATAAATATATCTTTTGTAATGATAGTGGAATACTTAGCCATATCATTTTCAATGAAAAGATGGCTACTAATTTATATAAAATACAAACCATAGTGGATTGACCTATTCTCACCAATATCAAATAACTCAAAGGCTTTCTTGGATTGATTGAGTATTATAAGAAATTTATAAGGGTTTATAGCTCCATATGTAAATTCCTAACAAATTTACTGAAAAAATACTTTTGAATAGGATGTTAAGGCTACAACTACCTTTAGATTCCTTAAAGAAGTCCTAACTAAGCTATATGTTCTAACCCTGATAGCTTTCAAAAAAGATATTTATGGTGGAGATTGATGCTTCAAGGATGGGCATAAAGATAATATTGATGCAAGAAAGGCATCTTATAGATTTTATTAGCAAGTTTTTGGGTCCAAGGTAGCAATTTCTGTTTACTTATGAAAAAGAAATGTTGACCATCCTACATGTTATAGAAAAATAGAGGCACTACTTATAGGGAAAGTATTTTAAAAGTAAGACAAACCATGTCAGTCTCAAGTATCTACTTGATCAAAAGGTAACTTGTCCTTCTTAATATTTATGGCTAGCTAAACTATTGGGTTTTTATTATGAAATTAAGTATATGAAAGGCAATGAAAATGTGGTAGTTGATGCCCTATCTAGAATTTCTAGTGGTGAATTATGTGCTTTAGAATTGTCAACCATTTCCACCAATATTATAAAAAAGGTTAGGGCCTTATGGGAAAAGATAAGATTGTACAAACCATCATTTAATCTTTTTAAGGATCCTATTTCCCACCCTATTATAAGTGGGTAAGCAACCACCTTAATATTAAGAAAAATATAGTTTTTGGTAATGATCCTACTCTATATAATAAGCTAATATCATTGTGTCATGACTCTTTCATGGGTGGACACTCCAGTGCCAAAGTAATTGTAAAGAGAGTAAAGGGTATATTTTACTAGAAAAGGTAGTAGAAGCATGTAAGGTAGTTTATGAGGGAATGTCTTTTCTGTTAAAAGAACAAGAATGAAAATGTATTCACCCTAGGGTTATTGTAGCCTCTTCTCATCCTACAAGCAATATTCATTGATATCAAAATGGATTTTATTGAAGGTTTGCCCGAATCTAATGGAAATGAGGTTATTTTTATAGTAGTAGATAGATTTAGCAAGAATGCTCTCTTCATGGCTCTTACTCATCCTTATACAGCTATCACTACGGCCAGGGTTTTTATGGACAATGTATACAAACTATATGACCTACCTGCTACCATAGTGAGTGATAAAGATTCAGTTTTCGTGAGTCGGTTTTGAAAAATTTTCTTTAACTATCAAGGAGTGAATCTATATTATTATATTATCTACTATACATAGTCTAATAGAAAAATTAAGGTAGTGAAGAAGTTTTTAGAAAATTTACTAAGGTGTATGACTGAAGAGGTGCTTTCACAATGGTCAAAATGGTTATACCTATATGAATGGTGGTATAACACCAATTATGATACTTCTACTTAAACTACCCTTTATAAAGTTCTTTATAGGCTAACTCCAGTAATTGACATTCTTTATTATTTTAAAGATTCAATTGTAGAATTAATGGACAATTTCCTGACTAAGAGGGAAAACATGTTTAAATTGATTAGAGATAATTTATTAAAATCTCAACATAGGATAACATATCTATCCAATAAGAAAAGAAGTGAAAGATAATTTGCAATTGGGGACCTAGTCTACCTTAAACTACAACCTTATAGGAAAAAAATCAGTTGTATAAAGAAACACATAGAAGTTAGCATTAATATATTATGTAGGTGATTAGGAGGACTGACATTGTGATCTATAAGTTGTGTCTACCTCCTTCTACAATGATTCATCTAGTCTTTCATGTGTCATAGCTGAAGAAACAAATGAAAAATAAAATGGTGCAAACTACCTTACCTAATCTCCCTCATGAGCCAACTCTCAAGCCTTAAGCAATTCTGGATAAAAGGATTGTCAAAGAGGGTAACCACACTGCCACCCAAGTCTTAGTTCATTGGAATTTTTTACCTCTCTCTAATGTAACTTGGGAGTTTGTTGATGACCTTTTTTTGAGGTTTTCTCATTTCTTTCTTAAAAAAAGTTTGTTTTGAATGAGGCAAAATTATCACAAAGTTGAATTTGGCAAAGCTTGATTTTAAGGAGGATGAAGAACATTCATTGGACATAGGGTTTGTTTTGAAATTAAAATGATTTTAGGATTTATTTATAGCAATACATTATGTTTTAAATAGTACAAAGTTTATTAAGAAAGTATACCATGTGTGGCTAGAAGAGAGAATGTAGGTAGTTATTTTATCATATAAGAATTTGTAATAAAATTAGCATAACAAAAGAATACAATGATGAATGAATAGTGACAATTTCTGTGAACTCTCTCTCTCTTGATTCCTTCTAAAAATATTCTCTTTTATCTTTTGGGGGTTGGCTATTAGTCTCTCCTTTTTCAAGTTTACCTAGATAACATCTAGGTTGGTTTTATTTCTATCAAACTTGAAGGAGGACTAAATAAGGTTTTCTTTGAGAATGTCAAAACCAATTCTTAAAAATTACAAGAACAGGAAAAGATTAACAAAACTCTATAATTTCAAAACATTTTGAAACTGGATTGCCTTATTAGTCCTATTAGTTTATTTCGGATAACATTCAAGTGTTTCTTTAAAAATATGAAGAACCTAAAGATTATAAAGTAGAGGGAATGTCTATTTGGTGTACTTTGTTTGTTATTGAAAGTAAACACTTTGTTGTTCCGCTTTACACCATTGAAGATGTTAACAAGTCAGTTAAATCATTTTGTGATTAATACAAATGCAATTGTAAAGTCTGATTCTTTTTTTTAATTGTTCGTGTGATTTCTTAAATTGGGTTTTTGTTATAACATGGGTAGATTCCTCAAAACTCTAAAAATAATGATAGTTTTTGAAAGATATAATACAAGGTTGTTTATATACAAGAAAAATGTATTAATTAATAAAATTCTAATTAAATTAAAAAATCTAATCTAAATAGAAAAAAAAATCTAAAACAACAAGGTAAATAAAGAAAATCACGGGTGGTAGCTTCTAAGCTGACTTTAGGCATGTTATCGAACTTGGATGAACCTGTTTTTTAAATATCCATAAGGAAGAGTGCTTTTACAATGTTCTAATATAATTTTAGTTTGATTTAATGGCCAGATCAAAATCTATAACTTTTTTATGTCAAAATTTCATTTGCTATGTCTATATTTCATCTTGAATAAAGGTTTTTGTTATGTGCCCTGAGTTATGTTGTTTATGGGTCAAGTTTGGTTTTATTATTGATTTTTGTAATGGGATTTTGTGGTTTTTTGGGTTTGAAATTTGGGGTTTACGTGCCAAAGAAAAAATTCCCTTGTTTATGATTTTGGTTCATTATCAATATATGATTTAGGTTGGAGTCACAATAAAGTGTTGTTACATCGTCTTTCTTTTCACCAATATCCTTCATGATTCTCCTCAACCAAATCACTTGAATAGTTATCATGGCTGTTGAAACATCTTCAACTTCAGTTATAGATTAAGCCACCATTTGTTGCTTCTTTGAGAACCATAAATACACTTGAACCCATTGAAAAAAATATATTTTAAAGTGCCCATCATATTATCTACACAACCAGCCCAATCATTGTCAGAAAACCCATTCAACTTCACTTTATAGTTTTTGCTATACTTGATAGATACAATGACTAAATGCTCTTTGAACATACCTTAACACCTGTTTTACTACTCTAAAATGAATACATCTAGGATTACTCATGAATCTAGCCAACATGCTTGCTGCAAACATAATGTCAGACATTCTTGCAGTGATATACAAAAAGTTTCCAATAAAACTTCTATACAAAGTTGCATTCACTTTCTTTTCTCTATCATCCTTCTTTAATTTCTCATTCACAAAAGAAAGGTATTTCAACTAAATTGTAGCCATATATTTTGAACATCTTCAGCATCTTTTCAACATATTTCTTTTAACAAATAAAGACTCTTTCATCTCCTTGGTAAATATCCATGGTAAATAAATGATTAAGCAATCTTAAGTCACTCATTTCATAATTCTTCATCTCTTTCTTCTTAAACTCTTCAATCATTCTTTCATTGTTTTTGGTAAATATCAAATCATCAACATACAAAGTAACAATAAGGACACCACTCGCACCTTGTCTTTTTTACATTCAAGGTAGGCTCACTTTTACTTTTTAAGAAGCTGTTTTCATCAAAATAACCATAAATTTGATTGTACCAAGCTTTAAGAGCTTGTTTCAACCTATAAAGTGCTTTTTTCAATCTATACATTTTTTTTTACCTTTAATCACATATTATTGAGGATGTTTAACATAAACCTTTTCTTTCAATTTTACCATTCAAGAAAGCTAATTTTACATCAAGTTGGTATAATAACCAACCATTTGAGCTACTACTGTAATAAGTGCTCTAATGGTATCCAGCTGACCTATTAGAGTAAAAGTCTCATCATAATCAACACTCTGCTGCTATGAATAACTCTTTACAACAAGCCTTGCTTTGTTTCTTGCTATCAACATAATGTTTTACCTTGTAAATCCACTTCAAGCCAATCACTTCTTTGTTTTTTAGCTTGTGAACAAGTTGTCATGTCTTCTTCTTCTCAATAACATCAGTTTTTTCTTGCACAACATTTCTTTAATTTTTATTCTTAATAGTTTCTTCAAAGTTTTCAGGTTTCATAATGCAAATTTTACACCTTGCATACATATCACTCAAGTTTTTTTTATCTTTTTTTGAACTGAGCTTGATAAAGATGAACTTGATCTTGATAGAGATTGTAGTGGTGCCCCTTTTTTTCCCACCACCACAACCACCACCATCATCATCATGAGGAAATTTTTCTTGTGAAACAACCGTAATAACTAATTCTTTCTCAATCTTGCCTTGCTCCCAATTCCAAAAAGCATCTTTATAAAAAAATCATATTCAACTAACAATCACTTTGTTTGTCTTCAAGTTGTATAACTTATAACCTTTAAATATTGAGCTATAGCCAATAAATATACATTTTTCACTTGTCTCATCTAGCTTGTGTCTCTTCTTCTTCGGTATTTGAGCATAACAAACACTACCAAATACCTTTAAGTGCTTTACGAATGACTATCTTTTAATCCAAGTTTCAAATGATATGCTACCCTAAACAATCTTTGTAGGACACCTATTAATCAAATAAATAGATGTATACACTGCTTCAACCCAAAAACTCTTAGGGAGTTTCTTCAAATACAACACACACTTCGTCATCTCTATCATGGTTTAATTCTTCCTTTCCAAAACTTTATTTTTAGGGTGTGTAGCCAATAGTGAGCTACCTTTCAATACCTTTATCTTCACAAAACTTAAAAAACAATCTTCAAGTGTACTCTTTTTAAGAATGAGATTGAGTGTACTCAATAAACAACACAAAACACCTATTTTGAGAAAGAGATGGGGTGGACATCAAACCACAAATATTAATGTGCATCAACTTAAGTACATTCTTGGCTCTTTATGCTACTAGTGATTTAAGGCTAACAAAATTCAAGTGATTGAGTCTCCTATGCCATAACCTTGAATCACCAGTCACATCCATCTTCAAAGCTACATGTTTTCCACACTTTAAGTCAAGTAGAAACACTTATTCAACATCTTCACCCTTGCCATAACTTGCCTTCTCAGAGTTTTATAATAAATAATGCAATATTAGCTTTCAACATGTAATGAATATCTATGCTCTATAAGTTGTCCAACACTCAACAAATTTCGGTCAACTTGTGGCACATGCATTACCTCACAAATCACCTTTTTTCCCTTCTTAGTTTCAACTCCAATGGTACCTAAACCACTTGCACTTATAAATTCTCCATTTTGAATCTTCACTTTATTTTGTCTTTTTATATCAATATCATTGAACATGTCTTTGTTTTGTGTCATGTGATTGCTACAAGCACTATCAATAAGCCATTGTCTATTCTTGTCTTTCATGCTACTTTGACTAGCATAAAACATGCTTTCATTACCTTCCTTATCTTTGGTAACATTTGCTTGTTGATCATTCCTCACACCATAATCTTTAGTTAAGTGACCAAACCCCTTACAATTGAAACATTGTGTCTCCTTTTTATACCAATAATTTCTAGACTCATGGCCTAATTTATTACAAGAGTAACACTTTTTAGAATCACCATATCCTTTGCCCAAATTCATTCTTCCCCTTCCACATTGATTTCTACCAATTCCTCTATTTCTACCCCTACTATATCCTCCACCTCTAAATGATTCAACACCTATTTTCACATCACTTGTAGATCCCTTCTCTTGGATTTGTTTACCAAGAGTGTGCTTTGATTGAAAAGCACTCTCCATTACTTTTCACTTCTCTTTATTAATATCTTCTCATAAGACTTTAAAGAACCCATCAACTCATGAACACTCAAACTAGACAAGTCTTTAGTTTTTTATTTGATCGCCATAATAAGATCAAACTTCTTTGGAAGGCTAATCAACACTTTTTCTATAACTTTTTTTTTATCACTAATCTCCTCACCATAACTTTTCATTTGATTCATAACCTTAATAATCCTATTAGTAAACTCATCAACAACTTTATTTTTCTCCATTTTCATTTCTTTAACTGTCTTCTAAGAC
>Ga0307513_10009541_pt1 | contig 12269 bp, 6 predicted proteins | sample 15_EM_MG_FD_202174 | JGI IMG/M metagenome (GOLD analysis project Ga0307513, IMG submission 202174) | Populus trichocarpa ectomycorrhiza microbial communities from riparian zone in the Pacific Northwest, United States - 15_EM | ecosystem: Host-associated > Plants > Roots > Unclassified | place... | reverse complement strand
CTTCCCGCGCTTCCCGAGTTCATCGCGCTACGACCGCGTGGCCGAGTTGGGCCCGCGCCACCTCGAGATCCTGGAGCTGGTGCTCTCGGGCTGCTCGAATCAGGAGATCAGCACCGCCACCGGGTTGTCGCTCGGCACCATCAAGAACTACGTGTCGACCATTCTCCTGGCGCTCGACGTCAAGTCCCGCTCGCACCTGATCAGCCTGTTCAGGTAGTTCCAGAGCCCAGTGGCTTTTCAGCTCTCGCCTTCCATCGCCGCCGGTCTCGCCGACGCACCCACCGAAGAAGGGCCTGAGCGCCGGCGCGAAAGAACGCGCGCCTCGCAGCTGATGCAGTTGTTCCGCTACGGCTACGCCGAGCTGGGCGTGTCGTTCGCGCTGGCGCTGGTGTGCTGGGCTTCTTTCGCCATCTGGTGGTCGCCCGGCCCGGCGGTGTGGATCTGGGCCGCGCTGGTGCATGGCGCGCAAGCGTTGCACGGGCTGCTGATCTGGTTCTTCAAGCGTGAAGGGCGCGTGGCATTGACACAGGCTGCGCAATGGTTGCGGCGCTACCTGGTCGTGGTGCTGCTGCTGTCGCTGAGCTGGGGCGTGGCGCCCGGCCTGCTGCTGGTGTATCTGCGTGTCGTTCCCACCGTGCCGCTGGTGCTGCTGATGTTCGCGCTCGCCGCTGCGGGTGCGCACCTGGTGTCGGCCCACCGCTGGGCCATCTACCTGTGGCTGCTGCCGCTGCTGGGGCCGCTGGCTGCCTACATGGTGTACCTCGGCATTCCGCTCACGCTCACCATCGCGCCCCTGGCCGCCGCGTTCCTGCTGGCCTGCGCCTTCTTCGCCAGCGCACGCCACCGGCTGTTGATGAAGGAGCTGCAGACCAAGCTCGACAACGACACGCTGGTGCACGCGTTGCGCCAGCAGGTGTTCCTGGTGGAGCGCGCCAACCGCGAGAAGAGCCGCTTCCTCGCATCCGCCAGCCACGACCTGCGCCAGCCGATGCACGCGCTGGGCCTCTTCACCGCCACGCTGGAAAAACGCCTCGCCGACACGCCGCTGCAGCCGCTGGTGAAGAACATGATCCGCTCCATCGACGCACTGGAGCAGTCGTTCACCTCGATGCTCGACATCTCCAAGCTCGACGCCGGCGTGATCGAGCCCAACCTGCAATCCTTTCCCATCCGCGATCTGTTCCGCGTGCTGCACATGCACTGCGCTGGCCAGGCCGAAGAGCTGGGCCTTGGCCTGCGCTTCAAGCCCGGCGGCAAGATCGTGATGAGCGACCCGCACCTGTTGGAGCGGGTGCTGAGCAACCTGATCCACAACGCCATCCGCTACACGCCTGAAGGCGGCATCGTGGTCGTAGCGCGAACACGGGCGCACGCGGTGAGCATCGAGGTGTGGGACACCGGCATCGGCATCTCCGAAGACGAGCTGCCCAAGGTGTTCGACGAGTTCTACCAGGTCGGCAACCCCGGCCGCGACCGCTCGCGCGGCCTCGGCATGGGCCTGGCCATCGTCAAGCGCCTCGTGCTGCTGATGGGCCACCAGCTCGAGGTGGTGTCGACGCCTGGGCGGGGCACCGTGTTCCGCATCCTCATCAAGGCAACCGAGTTCGACGAGATGGACAACATCGTCGTGGCCGCCGACACCGTGCCCTCGCCGATCGATTCGAGCCGCACGCTGCTGCTGATCGACGACGAAGAAAGCATCCGCGTCGGCATGAGCGACCTGCTGCAGACCTGGGGCTACCAGGTGCTCACGGCCGCCACCATCCACGAGGCCTGCACCGAAGTGCGGCGCCATGCCGGCGTGATCGACATCGTGGTCTCCGACCTGCGCCTCGCGAACGATGAAGACGGCATCGACGCCATCGAACGCGTGCGCGCCGTCTACGGTGCACCGCTGCCCGCGTTGCTGATCACGGGCGACACGTCACCCGACGAGGTCAAGCGCGTGCACAGCAGCGGGCACCAGGTCTTGTTCAAGCCGGTGCGCACGCGCGAGCTCTATGCCGTGCTGCGCAGCGTGCCGTAGACGCGAATGCAAACGCAAATGCAGTTTCAGGATGCTTAAGCGGCGAGCGCTTCACCTTCGTCACTTGTGAAGCGATGATCGCCTTGCGATCGTTCGGCCTGTGGTACGACATGAAGGGAAAGTCCGTGTGGGTCTTCCGTAAAGTTGTTCTCGTCGGCACCTGTGCAGTGCTTTCCTCCATCACCCTGCCATCGCAAGCCCAGGACACCCTGGCACCGGCCAATGCCGTGGCACGCGATGCGCTGGCACGCCATCGCGATGCCGAGGGCCTGCTGGCACTCAGCGCCGAAGGCCGCACGCTGTACGAGCGAGACGTGATCAAGCTCGATGGCTATGGCTACTGCGGCCGCTCGATCGCTCTGGCCGAGCAAGGCGAATTCCGCCAGAGCATCCGCGCCGCGAGCAAGGCCCTGCACGTGGGCAACACCACCGACAACGAAGACCTGCGATCGCTGGCGCAGCGCGACCTCGCCATCGCCTACAACTACGCCGGCCTGCTCGACGAAGCCGAGCGTTTCGCCCAAGGTGCGCTCGCGCTCAAGCCCAGGCAGCCGCAACAGGCCCACGCGCCGGCCTACAAGGTGCTCGGCGACGTGGCCGTGCGCCGCGGCCGCTATGGCGACGCGGCCGACGCCTACAAGCGCAGCCTCGAACTCGCGAGCGAGCGCTTTCGCCCGCTGGTGCTGGTGTCGCTGGCCAACGCCTACACCGCGGCAGGCCGCCCGCGCGAGGCGCTGCAGCAGCTCGATCAACTGCCGGCCCGCGAAGCCGGCAAGCTCGGCGGCTTCTACGGCCGCAGCCGCGCCAATGCGCTGCTCGCCGCCGGCCTCAACGACCAGGCACTGGCCCTGTTCAAGCAGATCGCGGCCGACAGCGCATCGGCCGACGCGAGCTACAACCGCTTGTGGGCCACCGAAGGCATCGGCCGCGTCGAGTTGAAGCGCGGCGACCAGCCTGCCGCGCTCAAGGCCTACCTCGACACCGTGCGCCTGGCCGACAGCCTGCGCGGCAAGTTCCAGAGCGAAGAGTTCAAGACCGGCTTGTTCGGCGACATCCAGAAGGTTTTCGACACCGCCCTCGACCTGAGCATCGGCACGCGAGACTTCGAAGCCGCGTGGACGCTCTCCGAAGCCTCGCGCTCGCGCCAGCTGCTCGACTCCATCCGCGACCGCGCCGCCGACACGCTGGCCGATCACCGCGTGACGCTGGCCGAGCTGCAGAAGACGCTCGCCTCCGGCGAGGCGGTGCTGCAGTTCCATGTGCTCGAGAACCGCAGCATCGTCTGGCTGATCACCCGCGCCGGCATGTCGGCCTCGGTGATCGCCCACGGCCAGGCCGGCCTCGCCGCGCTGGTCGAGAACTTTCGCAGCAGCGTGATCGAGCGCCGCCGCGACACCAGCACGCTGGCCGTGGCGCTCAACAAGGTGCTGCTGGCCGACATGGACCTCACACCCGTGCTACGGCTCTTCGTGGTACCGCACGGCCCGCTGCACTACCTGCCCTTCCAGGCGCTGAACGATGGCCGCAGCTACCTGATCGAGCGCACGGCGCTGACGGTGTGGCCCTCGTCGGCCGTCGGCGCGCGGCTGCTGGCCCGCGGCAATGCGCCGGCACCGGCGCTGCTCGGCTTCGGCAACCCCAACACCGACAAGAACGTGCCGCTGCCGGGTGCCGAACGCGAAGTGCAGCAGGTGGCCCGGCTCTTCAACAACAGCGAGATCTTCGTCCAGCGCGAAGCAACCAAAGAGCGCTTCAAGATCGGCGCCGGCAAGGCCAACATGGTCCATGTGGCCGCTCACGCCGAGCTCGATGATGCAGACCCGCTGTTCTCGCGCATCCTCTTCGCTGCAACCAACACCGAGCCGGGCTTGCTCGAAGCGCGCGAGATCTACACGCTTGATCTGCGCGGCGTGCGCCTCATCACGCTGTCCGCCTGCGAGAGCGGCCTGGGCCGCGTGGCACGCGGCGACGAGATCATCGGCTTCACGCGCTCGCTGCTCTCTGCCGGCGCGAACAGCATCGTCGCGTCGCTCTGGCCTGTGGCCGACGACTCCACCGACCTGCTGATGGGCCGGCTCTACCGCGAGCTGGCTGCCGGGCGCGACCTCATGGCCAGCATGCAGCTCGCGCAAATCGAAGTGCAGAAAAACCGGCGCTTCGCCCACCCCTTCTTCTGGGCTCCGTTCAACGTCATCGGCAATGGCCGGCTGTTGATCTCGGGCGGCGAGGCCGCGCGATGAGCTGCCAGGGTCACGACATGAAACTCATCCTCTCGCTCTGCCTTTCGTTTGCCGCGCTGGCAGCATGCGCTTCGGCTGCGCTTGCCCAGACAGCGCCGCTGCGCAACTCGCCACCAGCGCCAGCTGCGTCGAGCGTCGTCAGCAGCAGCACGACCAATGGCAAGTTCCTGCTGAAGGAAGTGCGCTTCAGCCCGGCGCGTTTGATGTCGCCCGTCGAGCTGCAGGCTTTGGTCAAACCCTTCATCGGCCGCGAGATCGATGCCACCGAGCTGACCGTCATCGCCGCTGCCGTGCGGCGTGCCTACGACGAGCGTGGTCTCGGCATGGCCGGCGTGGGCTTCCCGCCGCAAGACCTGACGCAAGGCGTGCTGCAGGTTGCCATCGTCGAACCGCAGATCGAGCGCGTGGTGGTCGAGACCTCGCCCAAGCCACCGGTGCCGGTGACGCGCGTGGCCCGGGTGCTCGACAACGCCGGCATTCGCGCCGGCGAGCCGCTCGATCTGGAGATGCTCGACCGGGCGTTGTTCACGCTCAACGATTGGCCGGGCGTGGCCGCCAAGGCCACGCTGCTGCCCACCGGTGACGAAGGCAAATACCGGGTCAGCGTACAGACGGAGCCTCGCCGGCCGTGGGACGCGAGCATCGATTTCGACAACCACGGCTCCTCGGTCAGCGGCCGTTATCGGCTCGGCACCCTGCTGCGCTGGAACAACCCGGGCGGCATCGGCGACAACCTCGACCTGCGGCTGCTCGTCTCCAACGGCGCCGGCACGACGGTGGGGCGGCTCGGCTACGAAGCGCCGATCGGCGCCACGGCCTGGCGCGGCGGCATCGGCTACTCGCGTGTGGGCTACGAGCTGGGCGAGCAGTTCGAAGGAGGTGGTTTTACCGGCAAGGCCGACGTGTTCGATGCGTCGCTGTCCTACCCCTTCCTGCGCAGCCGCGACGGCAATCTCGTGGGCCGCCTTGCCGTGATGAACAAGAAACTCACCGACGACATCGCCGAGTTCGCGTCGTCCAAAAAGACCATTCGGGCGGCCGAGTTCACGCTCGCCTTCGAGTCGCGCAGCACCTTCTTCGGCGACGGATACAACGGCGGCAACCTCGGCGTGCAGTTCGGCAGGTTGAGCGACAACTCCGCCACGCCGCCAGCCGCCGGCCCGCCACCGCCCGACAGCACGCCGCCTGTCGGCAGCACGACGCTCGGCAACTTCACCAAGGTGAGCGCGCAGGCCACGCGGCTGCAGGCCTTGACGCGCACGCTGTCGCTCTTCGTCGGCGGCGCGGGCCAGTGGGCGAACAAGAACCTCGACAACGCCGAGAAGTTCACCCTCGGTGGCGACAAGGGCGTGCGCGCCTACCCTGTGGCCGAAGGCTCAAGCGACCTGGGCGCCATCATCAACACCGAACTGCGCTACTGGATCGACCCGCAGTGGAGCTCCTACGTCTTCTACGACTGGGCACACGGGCGGCTGCGCAAGACACCCGATGCGCTCACCGGTGACAACACCCGCACCCTGCATGGCTACGGCCTCGGCGTGCAGTACACCAACCCCGAACTCTTCACGCTGAAGGCCAGCGTGGGCATCCGCGGCAGCGAGCCGGTTCTGTCTGAGAACGAGAACCCGAAGGCCCGTTTGCTGGTGCAGATTCAACATTCCTTCTAGGAGCCCGCCATGCGCGTTCTCAAGCACACACCGATCGCCCTGGCCGCCCTCCTCGCGCTCGGTGCAGGCAGCGCCTTCACCCAGCCCGCCGCCACGCAGCTGCCGGTGCAACGCCCCGGTGGCGCCATCATCAACGCGACCGTGGGCGCGCCGGCCAACAACGCGTTGACCGTCACGCAGACCGCGAGCGGCAGCAACCGCGGCCTGGTGGAGTGGTCGAGCTTCAGCATCGGCAGCCAGGCGCGCGTCAACATCGTTCAGCCCAATGCGCAAAGCGTGCTCGTCAATCGCATCGTCGGCAGCGGCAGCTCGGGGCCGAGTGCGAGCGAGATCTACGGCAGCCTGTCGGCCAACGGCCGCGTTTTCCTGGTGAACCCGAGCGGCGTGGTGTTCGGCGGCTCGGCACAAGTCAACGTTGGTTCGCTGGTTGCCACCAACCTCGACCTCGACCCGGCGATGACGGCCAACAACTACCAGCGCCTGATGAGCGGTGCCGACGTGCAGCTCAGCGGCGGTGGCGGTAGCGGCGTTCAGGTACTCGGCGCCATCGATCCGCAGCGGCCACAGATCCAGGTCACCGAGGGCGGCTCGATCGTGCTGCTGAGCCGTGACCAGGTCGTGCAGAACGGCAGCATCGCTGCGCCGGGCGGCCACATCGCCCTGGGCACCGGCAGCACTGCCACCTTGCGGCCCGTGGGCAACAGCGGCTTCGTCGAGCTGCTGACGCTGCAGGCGGGCGCCGGCAGCGTGGAGTTCGGTGCCCACTCGCTCACGGTTGCCAATGGCAGCACCGGCGGGCGGGTGAACATCCAGGGCGACGACATCCGGTTGCGCAACGGCAGCCAGGTGTCGGCAGACGGCATCACCGGCGGGGGCTACATCGACGTAGGCAACGACGCCACGCGCTCCATCGTGGTCGAGCAGGGGGCCACCTTGTCGGCCGATGCCACCGGTGCAGGCAACGGCGGCTCGATTGCCCTGCGTGCCATGTACAACAACCACAGCGCCAACCCGGTGGCACGCGTGGACTACGGCGTGACCGAGGTGTACGGCAGCCTCCGCGCGCGAGGCGGCGTGAACGGTGGAAACGGCGGCTCTATCGAGACCTCCGGGGCCACTGTCAACACGCGGCTTGCGTCCGCCGATGGCACCCTGACCCAACGCGGTGTCGTCGACGCCAGCGCCAGGACCGCGGGAGGCATCGCCGGCACCTGGACGCTGGACCCGTACAACGTGACCATCTCCGACGCCACCGCCAGCGGAGTCGACGGCAACTTCGTCCCCACCGGGCCGGGTGCCAACATCAACGCGGCCGACCTGTCGGCGGCCCTCGACGCCGGCACCAGCGTCGCCATCACCACCGGCACGGCGCAGGTCGGCACCGAGGCGGGCGACATCACGCTGGCCCGTGGCACGACCGTGTCGCGCACCGCCGGCACGGGCACCGCGACGCTCACGCTCAGCGCGCACAACAACATCGTGCTAGAAGCCACCAGCACCATCCAGGCCAGCAGCACCAGCCCGCTCAATGTCAACCTCTACAGCAATAGCGATGACACAGGGAGCGGCAGCGTCATCGTGTCCGGCACAGTGCGCACGGGGGGCGGCAATGTCGACATCGGCGGAGGCGCCAAGCCGGCCACCGGCTATGCCCTGAGCAACAACCAGATCGATGGCGTTGCACTGAACGCCGCAGTCATCGACACCACCGGGGCCACAGGGCGGGGCGATGTCTCGATGCGCGGCGAAGCACCGAGCGGGTCCAGCAACGGTGGCGTGTCCCTCGCCAGCAGCTCGATCACCGCCAACAACATCACCATCGTGGGGCTGGGCAGCCAAGGCGCCGCCGTGGCGCTCAGCGGCTCGGTGGATTTGCCTTCCACGCTAGACACCGCCGGCGGCCTGATCTCGGTGAGGGGCTTCGCCGATGGCGTGGTCTCGACCGGCGGCGGCACAACCGGCGTGATCGTGGAACAACTGAACGTCAACCTCGGCAGCGCAGGCTCCCTGTACGTGGCCGGCCGGGCCGTGAACCGTTCGAGTTCGACCTTCGGGCCGGCCGGCGTGCGCTACCGCGACACGAACATCGTGGCGGCGCCCGACAACAAAGGCACCATCACGCTGGCCGGTGAACTGGTAGGCAACCAGGGGCTGGGCGGCCTGGCGTATCTCAACGCGCAGAGCGGTCCGCTCACCATCAACGGCGGCGTGGTCAACGGAACCACCGTGGCCACCGGCGCGAACGTGGTGCTGGCGGGCAGCTCCGACGCCAGCCCGGCCGTCGACCTGGGTCTCAGCGCCGGTACCACCATCCAGACCACTGGCACGGTGAACCTGCGGCCGGTCGGCGTGAGTGCGGCGGGCGATCTGGTCGAGCAACCGGCCACGACGATCCAAATCGGTGTCGAACCCCTCAATGGCGTTTTCTACGTCAACACCACCTGGCTGCTGACGCCGAATGTTTCGCGGCCCGGCATCGGGGCGACGGGTGGCGTCGTCATCGGGTCGAGCGCCCACACCGGATCGATCACCGTCGAAGACAGCGCCTTCCAGCAGCACGGCGACGTGTCGGTCACGTTGCAGAACCAGGGTGCCGGCTCCGCAGGCATCACGCTGGGCAGCGGCAACACGCTGCAAAACCTCGGGCTGCGCACCAGCGGCAATGTCGCCCAGACCGGTGCCCTCACCGTCACCGGCAACCTGGTGGTCGAAGGCGGAGCGCAGAGCACGGTCACGCTGGACAACGCCGGCAATGCCATCGGCACTCTCGCCTTCGACCCGCCGGCTTCGTTCACGCTGCAGAACACCGGCGCGCTGGCGATCGGTGCCGCCGGCGCGGGCGGCTACACGCCCGGCACCGGCTTCACGCCGCTGAACATCATCAACAGCATCGGCGGCAGCACGGCACTCATCCAGTCCGACACCGCGGTCAACATCAACCAGTCGGTCAGCATGTCGGGCGCCAACGCCAAGCTCGACATCGTGGCCCCGACCATCACGCTGGCGCCCGGCGCCACCGTCACCGCGCCGGCCGGGGGCTCGGCCAAACTGTGGGCCACCAGCTTCACCGGCACGGCCCCGGGGACCAACCTCTACGGCTGCGTGTTCGGCGACCAGGCGACCTGCAGCGTCTCGGGCATCGCGCTGCCGACCACCGGCAACCAGGTACTGCACCCGAACCAACCCACACTCGCGGTGGCGGCCAACCCCACCACGGCTTACCAGGACCTGCCGCTGCCAGCCCTGACCTACACCGCCACCGGCCTGCAGAACGGCGACACCGCCGCCGGCGCGCTCACCGGCACGCTCGGCACCGCGCCCGCAGGCTCGAGCACCTTTGCCATCAACCAGGGCACGCTGACTTCGCCAACCGGCTACAACGTGACGTTCACGCCCTCGACGCTGACGCTGCGCCCCGGCATCACGCGGCAGATGCTGCAGTCGAGCTTCCAGGCCGAGATGGCGTCCGACGTGTACGGCCGCAACCTCGACCAGCCCTACATCTGCACCGCCGCCTCGGTGATTCGCGGCACGCTCGCCGATGAAAAGCAAAGCGACCCGCTCGCCTCGGAATGGGGCAAGGTGCGCAACCAGCCCCAGCTGTCGGGCTGCCTGAACGTCACCGACGGCGGTTCGTGCTCCGCGTTCTAGGGAGCGCGCAGATGACTTTCGGCTGATGTCGCCAAGCCCGCGGCTTCATAAAGTCCACCCATCGTGATTCAACTCAGCCACCGCCCCACATGAACGCCCTCCCCGTCGAAGACCTGCTGGCCTCGCTCGGTGACGACGCACCCTGTGGTTCCGACCTCGAGTACGACCCGGCCTTCCTCGCGCTCGGCGAAGCGGCGCAAGGCAAGCCCGAGCAGCAGTTCGGCGACACGGTGATCGCAGCGCAAGAACCCGACTGGCGCGTGGTGTACGAACAAGCCACCGACTTGGCCCGGCGCACCCGCGACATCCGCGTGGCCGTGATGCTGGCCCGCGCCGGTGCCCGCCTGCATGGCGTGACGGCCTACGTCAGCGCGCTGTCGCTGATCGCCGGCCTGATCGAGCGCCACTGGGATCACGTGTTCCCGATGCTCGACACCGACGACAACAACGACCCGACGATGCGGCTCAATGCCCTCGCCCCGCTGGTCGATGACGATGCCGGCCTGGCCGACTTTCGCGCGGCCATCGTCGGCTCCGGCCGCGCGGCGCTGAGCGTGCGCCAGTTGGAGCTGGCTGCCGGCAAGGTCGAGCCGCTGCCCGGCGAAACAGTGCCCACGCTCGAAGGCGCCGTGCAAGCGGTGCAGGCCGCCGAAGCGCAAAGTGCCGGTGTGCAGGCCGCGCTCAAGCAGGCTCACGCCGAAGTGATCCGCATCGAAGCCGTGCTCGGCGACAAGGTGGGCGCCTCGCGAGGCCCCGACCTGCGGCCGCTGCGCGTGTTGACCCAGATTCTGGCCAACGTGGCGACACAAGCCGAAGGCGGTAGCGTGACATCCGACACCGAAGACGGCTCGACCAGCACCTCCACCGGCACCGTGTCTCGCGGCGCTACCGGCTCGCTGCAGACGCGCGAAGACGTGGTTCGCAGCCTCGACCGCGCTTGCGAATGGCTGGAGCGCAACGAGCCCACCAACCCCGCCCCGTTGCTGATCCGTCGCGCGCAGCGGCTGATGGGCAAGAGCTTTCTCGAAATCATCCGCGACCTGGCGCCGGCCGGCATCGACCAGATCGAAAACATCGCCGGCACCACCCACGAATAGTTCGTCCGTCCACCCCGCAGAGGAGTTTTTCCATGGCCACCAGCAGTCAGAAATTCATCGCACGCAACCGTGCGCCGCGCGTCCAGATCGAATATGACGTGGAGCTCTACGGCGCCGAGAAGAAGGTGCAGCTGCCCTTCGTGATGGGCGTGCTGTCCGACCTGTCGGGCAAGCCGGCCGAGCCGCTGCCGCCGGTGGCCGAACGCAAGCTGCTCGAGTTCGATGTCGACAACTTCGACAGCCGCATGAAGTCGATGAAGCCGCGCGTCGCCTTCCAGGTGCCCAACACGCTGACGGGTGAAGGCAACCTGAGCGTCGACATCACCTTCGAGAACATGGACGACTTCTCGCCTGCCGCGGTGGCCAGCAAGGTCGACTCGCTCAACAAGCTGCTCACCGCACGCCAGCAGCTGTCGAACCTGATCACCTACATGGACGGCAAGACGGGCGCCGAAGAGCTGCTGGCCAAGGTCATCGCCGACCCGGCGCTGCTGAGCAGCCTGGCCACCGCCAAGAAATCGGCCGAAACCCCGGCGTCCGACGAACCCAAGGCCGAGTGACTCGCAAGAGAGCCGCCCTGAACTGAACTCACGGAGAACCGAGATGGCAGAAGCACAAACCCAATCCTCCGCGCTGACCGGCGTCGAATTCCAGGGTGGCGATTTCGCCAGCCTGCTCAACAAGGAATTCAAGCCCAAGAGCGACGAAGCCAAATCCGCCGTTGAAGCCGCGGTGCTCACGCTCGCGCAGCAGGCCTTGTCGCAGACCAAGTTGATCGGCAGCGACGTCGTCGCCTCGATCGAAGCGATGATCGCCGAGCTCGATGAAAAGCTCAGCTCGCAGATCAACCAGATCATGCATCACGCCGACTTCCAGCAGATCGAATCGGCCTGGCGCGGCCTGCATCACTTGGTGAACAACACCGAGACCGACGATCAGCTGAAGATCCGCGTGATGAACATCAGCAAGAACGAGCTGGGCAAGACGCTCAAGCGCTACAAGGGCACGGCCTGGGACCAGAGCCCGATCTTCAAGCGCGTCTACGAAGAAGAGTTCGGCCAGTTCGGCGGCGAGCCTTTCGGCTGCCTGGTCGGCGACTACTACTTCAACCACGGCCCGCAAGACGTGGAGCTGCTGGGCGAAATGGCCAAGGTGGCCGCCGCCGCCCACACGCCCTTCATCGCTGCAGCCGACCCGGCCCTGGCGCAGATGGGCTCGTGGCAGGAGCTGGCCAACCCGCGCGACCTGACCAAAATATTCACCACGCCTGAATACGCCTCATGGCGCTCGCTGCGCGAAAGCGACGACGCCAAGTACATCGGCCTGGCCATGCCTCGCTTCCTGGCACGCATTCCGTACGGCGCCAAGACCAACCCGGTCGAGGAGTTCAATTTCGAGGAAGACACGGCCAACGCCGACCACACCAAGTACACCTGGGCCAACTCGGCGTACGCGATGGCGGTCAACATCAACCGCTCTTTCAAGCAGTACGGCTGGTGCTCGCGCATCCGCGGCATCGAATCCGGTGGCTCGGTCGAAGGCCTGCCCACGCACACCTTCCCCACCGATGATGGCGGCGTCGACATGA
>Ga0307513_10009540_pt1 | contig 12271 bp, 4 predicted proteins | sample 15_EM_MG_FD_202174 | JGI IMG/M metagenome (GOLD analysis project Ga0307513, IMG submission 202174) | Populus trichocarpa ectomycorrhiza microbial communities from riparian zone in the Pacific Northwest, United States - 15_EM | ecosystem: Host-associated > Plants > Roots > Unclassified | place... | reverse complement strand
ATGTAGGGAATTCCGACCGGTGATGTTCTGATATTTGCTCTTAGGAGGTAAAGCACACTGACACAATATTTAACGTGGTTCGGCAAACTGCCTACATCCACGGGAGAAGCCATTGAATTATATAGGGAGAGAACAAGATTTACAACAATAGAGGAGGAGGAATCATCCCTCTTTGGCAACTCTCAACCTCACTCTATTTCTCTCTTCTCAGTGCTGCAATGGCAGCTACTGCTGGCTGCCTTGGCAGCCCACTCTCTCCTACATCTCTCACATCTTTGGCTCTACTCTCTTCTCTTAACTCTCTCATTTTGCTCTCTAATGTATGCCTCTATTTATAGGCATCCATGGCAGCTCCTCCAGCTCTTTTGTCAACAATGGTGGCTGCCAATTCCAGCTCTTCTTCAACAAAGGTGGCTGCCAACTCCAGCTCTTCTTCAACAATGGTGGCTGCACCTAGCAGCCCTCTTTGACAATGGCAATGGCAGCCATCCTCTTCTAGAAGATAGGCTGTAAATGCTCTATGATTGCTGCACATAATGGCAACAATCCTAACATGGAAGAATCTTGATCGTATCTGTATTCAATCTCGGGCAACGGTATTTTCCAAAAATTCCACGAGTTACAATCTTCCTGCTGACATGAGGAACATTGTTGCAGAGCAATTACAGAGTAGGAAAAACACTATTTATAACAAAGACTTTATAAGGTTACATTACACTTACTAAGTGGACGAGTTGGTAGAAGAATGATAGAAGAATTGTATGATCATGCTGGTGATATTGGTATTCGAGCTGCTTAGTGTCTCAAGTTTAATTAAAACAGGGCAATATCCCAATCAAAAAAGCTGAAATTAATGAACTTCTGTTAACCTTTGTTATGTCATGTTTTATAATGCCATTATCGTCGTTTTGCAAATGAACACAGGTCTGAAAGAAGATAAATTCAAGAAAAACAGAAACAAAACTACTTCGGACTATCAAGGTTACAAACTACTTTGAAATCATACAGATCAATTGTTAGTGGTTGTGGTTGAGACTAATCCAAAGTTAAGGGCAGATACAGAGAAAGGAATGAAAACATGCTCATCAAGACGTAGGTAGCGATACATAGTTGGGTCCCAAAACCACGAAAAGGGTAAAAGGACATTCTTGGCATTAGGATGCTTCCACTGACTCCCACCATTCTATTTTTTGGTTTTTACATAGATTTTTCAAGAGAAGGAGGAGATGGCTAGTCATTGTCAAGCAACTGAAGAAAAATTAGTATGTTGGAGAGAATCGCAAATCAGTTTTGCACTACAAATGCTTGCAAGTTCAGGTAAATATCCCCATCTCAGAATCCTTAACTTTGGGAGAATGAACTTTTGTGGTGGAACAGCAGCTGCTTTCTTCTCCCATAATCCCTTCTTCATCTCATGTTGCTATTATATCCTCCATTTTGTCACAGCAGTATACTTTAAGTTCTTCCAGGTTTCATCCATAACAAGCAAAGCGATTCAGAACAGAAATCATACCACTAGATGGCAATGGTGATGAAGCTCAACAAGACCAAGAAGATGAAAGCAAGCTCTCCATGCTATCACATTCCTTAATGTTGATCATGACATCCAGTTCTGTTGCATATTTCAATGATGAAACATCGCACAAACCTGAAAATCTCCACTGCTGATTCTGAAGTGATTCAAACCCGAGTGCTTTACTTGTGTGAAAATTTTTATTCATTATCTTATATTCATATTCGTTCCACAATCGGGCAAAAATTTTGTATATGCCCAGTGCTTGAGATTTGAGAAACGCTTCGAAGCCAGAGACCTGTTCAAAATGGCACTCCAAAGATTCCTACTTCCTCGAGCAAGCTGCTTATGTTCTTTTGATTATAACTGGAGGATGTAATAAGAATCCAGGACTATCTATGTTTCCTTCATTTTTCTCTTTTATATTTGTATATTCTACTTTGAAAAAATAATTTATTACTGGTCGGTGATTTAAGGTGACTTTTATATACCACTGAGTAGATCTATTCTTTTATTGGGTTACTTTAATGATAAATTAATATAATGTTTTTTCAGATGTTCAACGTGGAGAAATTTGATAGGATGGAGACATAATGTTAAATTTTAATTACAAAAAAAAAATATATTGAAAAAGATTATTTGTGCTGATTATATATAAACTGGCAATATAAATAAAGAACATTTCATTTGAACCAATCTGGATGTTTGATGCAAAAAGGAATGAGAACCAAACAAAACATTTTGCCACAAAATGTTTATCAGAAGAAAAATGATATTATTAGTAGTGATTATATATGCATGATATTAGTTAAAAAAATAAAAATATTTAACGATTACAGTGAGTTATGTATACATAATATTAGTTAAAAAAACAAAAATATATAAACTTTAAATATTTTTATTTTTTAACTAATATTATATATAATTATTTAAAAAACATTTTAAAAAAACAATCTTTATCTCACAAACAGGCTGCATATTGATAGTGTCAATCAAATAATTCAAGTTATTGTAGTCCTTGCATTTTATTTCTATTTATAAATTGGTTTTTATTTGAAAGCTTTTTGGTCCTTGTACTTTATAAAATCAGAACTTAAGCCTTTATAATTTTGTTTTTTTACAATCATGTCCTTGTAACATTACTCTTCGTCATATAATAGTTTATTAAATGATTTTCTATATAATGCTTGAGATGTAGTAAGTCATTATATAATCGTAATGATCTATTACATTATAATTTTAAAAATCACATCATCAAACATAAGAATATAAGAAGTCATAATTGTATTATATAGTCCATTACATGTAATAATCAAACGGGTAATTAGTTTACACGGTATTTCAGGACGAAATATTAATTCGTAGGCTACTGACAATTCATTGATTTTAGAAAGTATTCAGCAATCAGGCGGATCAATTATTGGCACAAGGCAATGTCGTACTTAATTTTAGAATTTATAAAATTAATCGAGTTACATAAAAGTTAATTTAAATATCCATATTAAACTAAAAAAAAAACTCACATTAAACTAAAAAAAAAATGGTTACAAGCATGTCAGTATATTATCTGGAACATTTACGTACAACCATATGTAGATATCAGATATCCTGCATAGAAACCGAAAGAAATGCTGGCATTAATTTCAAAATTAAATCAAATCTAAAAATATTATTTTTAAATAAAAAATATTTTTGAAAAAGTATAAATAATGTTTCAACAATTTAAGGCTGTAACGAGAAGACTTATTTGATTCCAAGCTTTCAAAGGTGTAAATGTTCGCTTGCTAGTTAGTCTATAATATTTAGCACGACACGTATACGTATAAAATCTCATAAACTATTCTCATTTTACATGTCTACGCTTTGGTAGAAAATAAAATCTTTTATAAAAGAAGGTGAAAATTAAGATGTTTTTGAGTTTGTAAATATATATATATATATATATACATATATTAAAAAAATTTTGATATAAGAAATAATTTGATTTTTTTTTAGTATTTTTCTATAGTTTTGATATTCTAATATAAAAAATAAAAAAATTTAAAAAAAACAATAATTTTAATATATTCTTAAATAAATAATATTATTTAAGAACATAACTTAAAGAAAAAAAAGGCTACCATATATTTTTCTTGATCAATTGCTTGTGAAAAGCATAAAGATTAAACCAAATTAATTTGTATAGATCATTCATGCACCAGCACACGCTTTCATGTGAATTTCGGACCTGCAAAGCCAAGATCCGTATTATCTTTAATTATCTTTGAAGCCACATACCACTGATCCGAGGTTTAATTAACCAAAACTAAGGGTTCAGGTTTGAAGCCTTCAGTCACATGGACGTCTTGTTCAAGTAAAAGTCAAAGATCAAATGACAGTCAAAAGAAAGCATGCTCTTCCACTGAAACCAATCATTTCACGAGGAAAGGGGAATCATTTTTCACCGGCGCTTAAAACCATATTTAATTATTTATATTTAACGGTCGATTTATTGATTTTGCAAGTCCACTTTTAAAAACATTCTGCGATAACTAAAATAAAAATAAAAATAGAAGGACTAGCATGCTACTAAATATAATATATATATATAAAAAAAAAAATAAAAACAAATTATTTTGAAATAATGTACGTTGTTTATAGTATTTAAAGTAATGTTCACACCATCCAGCCTCAAGTCTAGAAGATCAATTTCTTAATTGATGACGTGTGGGGTTTGATTAATTGAACGGCTAGGAGAAAGGATGGGCGGTGAGATTATGTTTGATTGGATGCGAGTGAACAGTGAAGATCTTCTATTGTTGAAGGAAATAAAGGGGGTCTTCTCCCGTGGATATGCGAAACAATAACAAAAGAGAGCAGGGGGCGGTTCGGGTCGTCATCATTCTCCGGTTCGGGTTTCACATCCTTGTTTGGTTTTATAATTTTAATAGTTATTTTTAAAAATATTTTTTATTTAAAAATATGTTAACATAATATTTTTATTTTATTTTAATATTAACATATTTAAATAATTTTAAAAAAATTAAAACAAGAAAATAAATTTGTCATTTGATTATTATTTTACTAAAATATCCCTCATTTCTATTGAGATATCAAATTTTACCTCTCACAAACAAAACTCAAAGTATAGACAATTTGGACATTTACAAAACAAGATCAACAGTCAAATAACATCTAAAAAACAAGGATTAACTTATAAAATCTCAAGAAACCAGGGACTGAATAACATCATATGGATCCACTCTAAAAAAGAAATAGATACAAAGAGAACAGAAATAAAATACTAATAATCACTCCCTAAAATTTCCCACCCTATTCTAGGAAAATGATATAACATCCAATATTTAGACAAATAGAAAGTGCCCAAAACCCAGGATGCATTTGTCATCCATAGAAGGAATAAATTGAAATGCACTAATTCACAATACTCTTTCGTGGGACGTTTTAAACAAATATGATTGATTGGATTCAGATGAGATAAATATGAAAATACCTAGAACAAAATAAGGAACCTGAAAATCAGGTCTTCATTGTGAGGGAGGGAGAGGCGAGTCTGGCAAGTCATCGACTGGAGGTGGAGGAGGTGACCCGAAGTCGAGATTTGGGGAGACACCTGGTGGTAGGATTGATATTGACCGGCTTGAATCACCCACGACATCATCCCTTTTTTCAAAAACATGAAATTTTTAAGTTAATCCAATTGTATTTTAATATTAACATATTTGATGATAGTGAATTGGGAAGAGGCAATATGCTTTCTTTCCAATCTTTATTAAGTAGAAAGATCACCAATTAGTAATTTAAAGCCATAAACTTTGAAGCCAATAAATGATGAGAGAGTCATTCAATTCCACACCAAGTACAGTAGATAAATTGAGATTTTTCCTGTCTTAGGTATACACACAACAATTGATTCTAATTCATTAGACTTAAATTAAAAGCAAATTGAGAGATTCAGAAAGAACGATGCTTACCCATCTCGTCCAAACATTACGAAAGGACGAAGGACATCCTTGGTGTTAGGATGCTCCCACTCCACTACTGACTCCCACCATTCTTCTGGACATACCCAGATACATGTAAGAGAAGGGGGAGGAGATGGCTGCCCATTTTCAAGTAACGGAAGACAAATTGGCATCCTCTTCAGCTTCTCACAATTCCGTACTTCAATTACTCGGAGAGAATCGCAAATCAGTTTTGCACTACAAATGCTTTTTAGTTCTGGTAAATTTTCCAACTCCAGTACTCTCAACTTTGGGAGTTTGAATTCGGTGTTTCTGATGCTGCTTTCTTCACCCGTCTCCCCTTCTTCATCCGATCTTGCTCCACCTATTATCTCCTCCATTTTCTCACATCCTTCAACAATAATCTCTTCTAGGTTTACAAGGCGAATCCAAGAAGATGGAACCAAGATTTCCATGATACTGCAATTCCTTACTTCAATTACTCGGAGAGAATCGCAAATCAGTTTTGCACTATAAATGCTTTTTAGTTCTGGTAAATTTTTCAAGTACAGTTCTCTCAACTTTGGGAGTTTGAATTCGGTGTTTCTGATGCTGCTTTCTTCACCCGTATCCCCTTCTTCATCCGATCTTGCTCCACCTATTATCTCCTCCATTTTCTCACATCCTTCAACAATAATCTCTTCTAGGTTTACAAGGCGAATCCAAGAAGATGGAACCAAGATTTCCATGATACTGCAATTCCTTACTTCAATTACTTGGAGAGAATCGCAAATCAGTTTTGCACTACAAATGCTTTTTAGTTCTGGTAAATTTTTCAAGTGCAGTTCTCTCAACTTTGGGAGTTTGAATTCGGTATTTCTGATGCTGCTTTCTTCACCCATATCCCCTTCTTCATCCGATCTTGCTCCACCTATTATCTCCTCCATTTTCTCACATCCTTGAACATCAATCCTTTCCAGGTTTACAAGGCTTGGCAGCAAGACAGGAGGGAACAACTTCTTCATACCATTACAACCAGAACAATCAAACCTTTTAAGACCAGATAATATACCATTATAAGATGGAGATGGCTGTGGTAGTGGAGCAGAGCATAACCAAGAAGATGAAACCAAGCTCTCCATACTATTGCAACTACGAATCTCGATAAACTCCAGTTCAGTTGCATACTTTAATGACAAAACATCGCCTAAACTTCTCATATCGATACATCTACAAATTAGTTCTTGGATGTCATTTGAGGAGATGACCTGTAAATCTCCATCTCTATTGATATTCAAATTACCCAAAACAACCATTTTACTTCCCTTACCACTGTACTTAAATTCCCAAAGTTCATCTTTCCTGAACTGTCCTACAACAATTTTGTATTTCCTTAGTGATTGGGTCCCATCCCGAGATTTGAGGTACTCCACGTAGTTAGAGTGATCTTCAAAATGGCATTCCAAACTTTCCAACTTCCTCAAGCATCCTACTTCCTTTCCATCAACTGTTACTGGAGCATATCTTTCCACCCGGTAACGTCCCATCACCCGTAGAATACGTTCCTCTAGTATCAAGACTTGCAGGTGAGAGAGTTTAGGTAATATCCCATCGGGAAACTTCTTTTCACCACATCCATTCATTCTTAGATACCTCAGTTTGGATAGACATTCCATGCCATGAGGAATCTTTTTAAGTGGAGAATGAGAGAGATCTAACCTCTTCAGTGCCCTGAGCTTTTTCAATGATGGTACATGGTGTAACCTCCGACAATGTTCGAGCAACAATGAAGTGAGACCCACCAAATCAGAGACAGAATTTGGCAAACATTTAATAGATGTTCCAGACAGATCGAGGACCTTGAGCCCATGCATTTGCTCGAAAAATGAAACCGCAATGAATTGTAAGCTATGATTATTACATAGCAATAAGGTTGACAGATTTGGACACCTCGGTGAATGGCTGGAACAAATCTCTTCAATTTGGTTGTCCATTAGTGAAACGGTCGTAAGTTTCTCAGTCCACTTCTCTGCATCCGGCAATTCTTCTAATTGTTCACCAGCTTTAACAATAGCTTGAGAGTTCTCTTCTAGTATTTGGATGGCCATGTCCCTAATCAAGTCATGCATCTTGACAGAATAACCACTATGCAATCTTTCCAATAGGCAGACATTTTCAAGTCTATTAAGCATTGTGTGGCCTTTGTTAATTTCTGCCTCCCTACTCTTTTGATCTTTTACAACTCTCCCATCAATCAAATGATCTATCAGATTCTCTCTAGGGATCACAAAGTCTTCAGGAAATAATCCACAGTACAAGAAACATCGTTGCAGAGCTCTATCACTTAGGTGGGTGTAACTAAATCTCAAAATCTTAAATACCTCCTCTTCCACTTTATCTTGCATAACTCTTGATTGTCTGAGATCCTCTAAAGCATCGCTCCATTCATGGATGTCATCTACACCCTTCATGGTTCCAGCAATTGTTTTAATTCCCAGCGGCAAACCATCACACTCCCTTGTGATAGATTTTGCAATTTGTTCCACTTCTGGAGAAAGTCGTGTGTCATGTCCAAGTATCTCCATGAACAAAGTCCAAGCTTCTTCATCAGAGAGAGGATTCACTCTGACATTGTTTCTGCTATTCATCTGTCGATAAATCGCTTCTGATCGAGTTGTTATAATCAGCTTGCATCCTTTCAATGAGACAGGAATCCCAACTTTGTGTAGCTCAAAAGAGTTCCATAAATCATCTAAAATGAGAATCCATCTTTGTTTCTTCTCTAGTTCTAGTGACAATTCCGCAGCTACGTGCAGCTCCTCCTTTTCAGTGGAAAGAGATAAGTTTATACGTTTTGCGATCTTCTTCTGTAATGTATGAATGCTGAAATCTCGAGAAACAGTCACCCAGTAAACATCATGAGAAATATTTCTACTTCGTAGAAGCTCATTATAAATATGTTTCAGCATTGTGGTTTTACCAGCTCCCCCCATCCCGTAAATACCAATGGTTGAGACTTCATCATCCATCAACCAAGACCATATCACTTTCCTATTCTCTTCAAATGCTCGACCCACTAGCTTTGTAGAGCCAGTAGGTAAAGGAGCTCCTCTAGTCTCACTTGGGTTGTGTTTAAGGCCTTCAGAAGGCCTAGCTCCTGCGCCAGACTGCACTGATCTTCCACTATTGTTCTCCATATCCTCCTCCTTCTCCACTGGTTCTTTCCTCATTCTATCCATGTTCTGCACATCATTCATAATGGCATCATTGTTTTCTGCTGGAGAACAGAGTTGCTCATCATATCTTGCGTGGCCAAGACACAATAGATCTGCTGGTTGGGATGAATCTCCTCGAGGCTTATCGACCTGATTAATTGATGGCCTCTCATGAGAGCTACCTCTCTCCAGAAGCGGCACTCGTTCTGTTCTCGGTATAGTCTCAAATGCATCATGCGTAAGCTCTTCAGGGGAACTACGACCCCATGGAAGCTCAGTCTCTGGACTAGCATGCTCGGTTATTGGTCTAGTCTCCGGTGCATAATGCACAAGTTCAATCCCTCCCCCAAACAAATCACATGCCATTTCCCCAGTGAAAAAAGGTTCTAGTGCCATTTCTACGTGTATCACTTTATTGTTATGTTCTTGAGCAGAAGCTGAAATTGCACAAGATAATGGATCTCCTCTAGTCTCACTTGTGTTGTATTGAAGGACTCCAGAAGAGCTAGCTCCTGCGCCAGGCTGCGCTACTCCAATCGCATTCTGTATACCATCATCCATTAACGAATTAATTATCTCCACCCAGCTTTTTTCATACATATCTGGTGCTTGTATACTTGTTCCATCTCCTGTCAAATTGTAGAGTTCATTGTTTTGTTCTTGTGGACTGGTTGAAATGGCAGTATGATTCACATTGACTCCAGAAGAGCTTCCACCTACGCGATGTAGAAATGGCTGCACTAATCTTTCTGTTGCACCTCTCTCCTGAAGCTCCGTGTCTTCGAGCGAAAGATCTTCTCGTTGTTGTGCCATCATCATTTCATTGTTCTGTTGTTGTGCTGAAGCTGAAATTTCATTAGTGACATCGTTATTGCTTGAGCCTGCTACAGTTTTAAGTTTCTTTTCTGGAGGGCCATCAATTGCTGCAAGGGCTGCATCTTGGACATCTGGAGGTACTGGTCCACAAGTTTTAACACCACGGCCTGTCACTCCTGCTAAATGGAATTTGATCCTCGAAATGGAAGTACCTTTGGCAAATAAATGCCAGCAAAAGTTACACCTCATGCGACCATCATCCATCTTTTCAACATATTCCCAAAAAGATCTGTCAACATGATGCGAAACTGGATCATTCTGTCGAAGCATTTTGATAATTAAGTGGCTCTGTAGAAAAGAAAAAAGAAAAAAGATTTGTCAACATGATGCCAAAATGGATAGATCAGGTTCAAAATATTGAATGAAAATTAATGGAAGTTACATGAATTGTAAAAGGGAATGTTGAAACATGAAATAAATAAATAAAAAAACAGTAAAGAAATGAAAAAGAAAAAACAATGAATTCAAGAATTACAGAAACAGAGAAAGACAAATTTAATTAGTTCTGGGAACTATAGAATATGATCCTAACTCCAAAGTTTCTCAATAAAATTTCTACAACTTGTTTTGGCACTTAAAAGATCGAAACAATAATAACATGTGAAGAACAAAAAATAATATACCTGGATTCAGCTAATGATCGATGTTCTTCAAGTGCTGGTTTGCTGTGGCAGTATTCAGAAGAAGAAGAAGAAGAAGCACAGATCAGAGAAGAGTATAGGTTAAGCTAGTTCATTGTGATGAGATGTGGAAAGGAAAATAGTCGTGTTGTTTGACAAGAAAGAAGTTGCTAGGAAGGAAGGAAGGAACAACTTTACTGATAGTTCATAGTTCTTTTTAATTTAATTTAATTTAATTTATTTATTTTGATTAGTGCTGCATATAACTAAAAACTTCAACAAAAGAAGGAGAAGCCAATTATTGAGCTTCAGTGAGTTAACGTGTGGACCCACCCAGTGTTCGATCTTTGAAAAAGCTCATCTGAAAATGTATGAGCACAAGCAAAAGGAAGCTGTGCTGTGTTCCACCTTTTTCCTTTTTGTAGCTTTAACTTAAATCAGTACAATTTTTCAGACATTATTAGAGATTTAAAATCATTTTTATTGAATACTCATAAGCATTGAAACTAATGCTTTTATCACTCAGCACAATTATGCATTCTAGTAATCTGTATCTTAAAATTTTCATTGTTTTAAATTTATATCTTACAAAATTTATGCAATTTGATAATTAAGAGCTTGATTTTGATCATAATTATTATAATTTTTTTAATAATACAAGTTATTTGTGAATTTTTTTTCCGAAACTTAAAATACTTATTCATTCTTTATAATTTTTTATGTAAATTATTAATATATTATTCTATCTTAGCCGGCAAATATAATTGGAATATAGAAACTAATGCTTTAATAATTGGAATATGCCGGGTCCAAAACATCACTCTCATTCTCTCTTTATTTATTTTTATCAAATATAATAAAAATAAAAATTAAGACTGAATTATATTCTTATGATTACACTTTGAATGCGTTGTACCAATCCATGATGCATTTATGTCTATAAATTAATACAATAAAGTATAAAGATCATGTGATTTAATTTGATTTTGTAATCATAATGAACTAAATCAAAGGAATTGGGCACCCAGACTCTATTAATTAATAACAAATGTTATTTTCAATTTTGCAACTATATATATATATGCACATAAAGTATGTAAAATTCCAAAACCTTGCTGGCTACATTATCTATCTCATCTCACCTTCCTAGTGTTCTTGAGGTATAATTATAAAATTTAAATTAGTCTGTGAGTTAATTTGAGATTTAACTAAAATCAGATTTAAATTAATTTAAACTAAAAAAACAAATTAATCCAGTTTAATCCAATTAAAAATAAAAATTAACTCGTAATCTTATATAAAAAAAATTATAATATTAAGTTATTAACAAATTATTTATACTTCCATTTTATAAATAATATTTTAATTTTTATAAAAAATTATTATCATCACGGATGAATTCAACAATCATGTCTCCATTTAAATCGTTAATAATTTAGTTCTTTCATTAATTCTATATGTTTTCTTTATTTATTTCTTGAGAAATTAGAAAAATAAAAAAAATAAAAGATTTGAAATTTTGATGAGATTTTGAGAAAAAATAATGATATTAAATTGAAGATGGTCACCATTGGTCATAGGCCAATCATTGCTTTAAAATATCCTAAATGATAAGGACTAATTAGTTATTTATTATATTATAAGGATTAATTAATAATTTGTACAAACTATAAGGACTATAATATAATTGCTTTAAGCCTCAAACTTTGGGTGCTTTATTTATGTTGTCTCAAATTCGTTACTGCGATCAATACTTCACGCTTTAGGGACTTTCCTCCACTAACCCGACCGAGTCACAACTCAACACTCTGAGTCGCAACCGATTCCGATCTCCTCTCACTCTCTCAGCCCAATTACCACCATGCTTTACGCTTTAGGGTTCTAATTTGAGTTTCTTGGACTGATTAGGGTTTAATCCGATCCTGGACAGCGATGGTGTTGACGTTTAATGTAGGAGGGAAAGTAGTGGAGAGAGTAGATTTGATAAGGAAGAAGAAATGGCCATGGAGATTCGATATTTTGCCATTTGCAATTCTGTATGCGGTTTGGATGGTCACGATTGTGCCGAGCATTGACATTGTTGATGCTTTAATTGTTCTTGGT
>Ga0307513_10009539_pt1 | contig 12272 bp, 16 predicted proteins | sample 15_EM_MG_FD_202174 | JGI IMG/M metagenome (GOLD analysis project Ga0307513, IMG submission 202174) | Populus trichocarpa ectomycorrhiza microbial communities from riparian zone in the Pacific Northwest, United States - 15_EM | ecosystem: Host-associated > Plants > Roots > Unclassified | place... | reverse complement strand
TAGCCAGGAGACTGGTTTAAATACAAAACCCAAGAGCGATAGCCTTCCTGCAATCACGATCATTACCAGTAGCTGCGCATATACCGGAATCCTGTAATCCTGCAAGACCAAAGAAAGAAACAAACAATGCTCAGCCCTCGTCTCGTGTTACATGACCATTCTATACCCGGAATCCTAAATATAAACTTCCAACAAAGCAAACCAAACATAGCAATACGATAGCATAGCCTATCTGACTCAGAGGCAGTGGCGGAGCTGAAATCAAATCAAATAAACCAAATATAAATCAACTAAACATAGGAGATCCTGCAGTGTCTGCTCCTGTGCACCGTTACCGGAACATGTACACATGTTACAGGGGGCGACATGGCCGAACCCCCAGCAGTTGTTGCACTGCGTGTACCTATTGGAAGAGTTTCCACACTCAATCGTCCTTGAGCGGGAGAACAGACGGATCGAGGTGCCCATCGCGGGGACATCCCCCTGGTGGACGGAAACGATGACCGAGGTGGCAGACTTTCCCTCCCTTGATTGTGCGTTCGCGTTGAGGTATCTGGCGGCGAGGATGCGTATGTCTTTGGAGTTGAGGATGGACTCCGCGAGGCAGGGGAAGAGCTCCTCTGGGTCGTCGGAAAGGAAGGCGATGGGGAGTGAGTGGATGGCGAGTTGGGCCTCGTTGGGGGTGAGGTGGAAGGGAAACCAGGGAGACTCTCCCACCGGGAAGGCCTTGTTGAGCTGGGAGGAGAGGGCGTCGAAGTAGGGTGCAAAAGCCGCAGCGGGGGTGGCAGGGTCAGTGACGAGGAGAGTGACTGAACCACGGTCGTTGACCTTGGTAGTGACTACAAGAGGGAGGATACTGTTGGCATCCCTAAGGACACGGGCAGCAATGTCTGGGAAAGTAGCCACTATTAGCGACGCTTGCGGGTGCTCGGAGGGCGTGGAACGGGGAGTGTAGAATCTTCTCTCAGCCGTGGGGAGCGACTTGGGTGGCTGGGGGGCAGGCACCAAGTTACTGGCTGATGCGACTTTGGCAGCTGTGAGAGAGCTCTTATTCTTCTTGCCCTTGGGAGCGCCGGAGGCGACCTTGGCATAGGATTGTTGGGGCTGGGGGCAGTCAGGGGCTAGGTGCCCAGCGATGAAGGTGGTAGGGTCGCGGTACTTCCCCTCGCCAAAGGCTTGGCCTCCCAGGAGTCAGGAAACTTGACCGCGTATGCTCGAGGGTGGCCGTAGAAAGAGGGTGTGTCCGGGTCGTACCTGGGTGTGTCCGGATCGAAGGAGGAGTAGGGGTCCTTGTTAGGGGGGGGTGGTCGGGCCTTGGCCGTTGGCAGTGGCAACATAGGGGCAGAGTTTGTGGTCACACCGGTCGGGGGAACAAGAGGCCGAGTGGGGGCTGAAGCAGGAACTGGCAGCATTGCTCGGGGGAACAGGGCGCCGAGTGGGGGCTAGCGCTTGGGGTACGGGGGACGTGACCCTATGTGACAGGTCACGTATGGCCGCGTTGATTGGATCGAGGGCGCCCTGGAGGGCTGGCCAGGTGGCCATGGTGTGGACGGCTTGTTGGATGTTGCCTAATTGAGTTGTTATGGTGTCGAGCTGACCCGTCATAGACGCGAGCACATTCAGGGCGGAGCAGGAGAGGGGAACGAGAATCATCTCCCCGTCCGATAGTTAAGAGAGCTGGTTATCGTCGAGGATTGGAAGTTGGACCGAGGTGAAGTTAAGCCGCTGGCAGGTCTCACGAATGAAGTCGCGTATGTAGAGGTGGGACTCATTGAGGTCCGGCTGGGACGATTGGCGAGAAGGAGCTCTGGAGGTGTTCCTCGAAGAGGCGAGAGGAGGGAGGTCTTCCATTGCGACGATGGAGGATCAGGGACGCGAAGCCTGAAGGGCAGGAGAAGATACGTGGCGAGAGGGGATCGTGCACTGAACGACGTGGAATTGTGATTTCAATGACTGGAGGTGTAGAGGGCGCGGAGCGTGGAGTGTGGGAGGGGTCTTACTTTTTTCTTTTTTTTCTTTTTTATATCATATATTCATTGTTAAGGTACAAGAAATCGCATGAAGAGCTAGCTATGGCGAAAACAAAACCCAAAATCCAAAAGATACCAACAAAGGAAATACCAGGGACCAAAATCACTTCATGTGGGGTCCGTACCGGTCCCAGGCCCACATACGGGCACGACATTCAAGCAAGTAAATCAAAGAAAACCCTCCTCAAACCAGCGGGCAGCATGAAAAACAACAATATTTTAAACCTAGCTTTCCTGAGAAAACATAAAGTAACCAAAGGAAACTACATTAGAAGAGCGGGAAGAAACGGAGGAGGCTGCGGACGTCGGGCGAGAAAACATGCCCGGGTGGAAGGCTGTAGCCTTAGACTTAATAAATCGGGCGAGGGCGCCCAAGAGGGCGGCGGAGGACCAGACGGAGGCCTCGGCGCCAATGTCGAGGATGCCCTGAAGGTGGCGGGTCCTAGCAGGCTCCTTGGCTGAGCATTGGAGGATGGCTGGTTTGAAGATCTCGGGGGCGTTCTGGTAGCTGGGGCAGGTGGTGGGGATATCGTTATCCCAGGAAGGGTGGGCGCGGAGGTAACTCTTCCCAGATCTCATCTGGTGGAGGCGGCCCGCGGAGAATTTGTCTAGGCCCATGAACGGGTGGGGTTTAAGCGAGGGGCGGTAGGGGTACCTGGCCGGATCTGGGGCGGCCTTGTTCCACTCTTCCAGGAGGAGGTTTTGGCACCGGAGCTTTAGCTGGGGGTAGGAGCGGCCCTGAGGTGGCTCGGGATAGAAATGGCAGAGCAAGTGTTGTGAGGTGACGGGAAGGCGATCGTGGCCATCTGCGCCCAGGAGGAACAGCATGGAGTGTGGGAGGGCGTCGAGGGGGAGGTGGGCCCTGTTCTTCGAGGGGGGTCTAGGCTGGATCCACGGAAGGGGCAGACGACTGCCCGCGTTTCTTGCGCTTAGGACCCTGTGGTCTGTTGGGTGGCGGTGAAGGGATGGAGTCTGCATGGAGGGGGGGAGCCTAGCGGTTGCGGGTTTGATTTCCGGGGGGGAGCACGCAATCCTGAGGTGAGCCAGGCCGCGTTTGTACACGAGGAGAAGACCAAGCGGAGGGAGGCAGGCCTCAATGGCCAGGATGTCGGTGGGGGTGCTCATGAAGCAGTTTGTTGTCCATCTCTGGACTTTGTGCCCGAACACGGAGAGCTTCCTTGTCATGTGGACGGTGGGCACGAAGACATCTGCACCATAGCTGAGGATATGGAAGAGGAGGGAGGAGGCCAGCCTGTGGCAAAGAGAGTGGGGGAGGCCGATGCCTGGAGGAGAGAGACGCTTGACCGCCACAAAGGCCGCCTGGGCTTTAGACAGCCTTTTGACGAAGTGGGGGCTAGTGGAGATTGAGGGGGTGAACCAATAGCCTAGCCATCATACTTCAACCTTGGGTGCGAAGACCGATCCATCCAGGTAGACCGGACCATTGGAGATAAGCTCCCTGTCCCTGTTCGTACGCCAGTGGATGAGCTCTGTCTTGGGGATTGAGAAACCGACCCCCAACCTGGCCCCTTTGGCCTTCAGTCTGGCATACTGGTTCTGTAGGATTTGAATGTTGCACCGGTAGGACGCAGAGGAGACCGTCAGACCGAAGTCGTCCACGTAAGAGAGGGAGAGACCATATGGGATCTCGCAGTTCAGGCGGGAAACGTAAATAACAAACAACAGCGGGGAAACTGGGGATCCCTGGGGGGTGCCTACCGCCACTGGGGCGAACATTTGGGGGACCCTTGGTAGAGGAGCCGGCACGATCTGCCGGCGAGGAAGGACTTGGTCCATGATACAAGATACGGGTTGACCCCTTTCGCTCTAAGCATGCCGCAGAGGGTAGAGGGGTTGACGTTGTCGAAGCCCCCCTTGATGTCTAGGAAGAGAGTGGAGACCTTCCTTCCAGCCATCTGGAGGGTCTTCACCTCATGGGTGAGGGTGGTGACCGCGTCCGAGGCCGAGAGACTAGCCAGCGAGCCACATTCGTGCCGGTTGAGGAGACCGGTAGCCCGTGCCACACAGGAGAGTCTCGAGTTCATTATCCTTTCGAGGATTTTTGAGAACGTCTGGAGCAGCACTATAACGCAGAACGATGAGGGGGAGTCGTAGGAGGGCTTGCCAGGCTTGTCGAGAATGATGCCATCGGCCCTTTTGAGGGTGAGGGGGTGGGATCCATAGGCCACCAAGGGAGCGAGCAGATCATGGATGAGGTGAGGGGCCACATGGTGCACTCTGTTCTACACCGAGTTGGGGGTCATGTCCGGGCCGGGGGCAGACGACGGGGAGGAATGGGCCAGGGCCCTGCCGACTTCGTCAGCCGACAAGGGAAGGCACTCCCTAAACGGGAGGAGGATGGTGTCAACAAAGTCTGCTGGTTCGGCGGGAAAGAAATGGTCAAGGAGAGCCCGATTAAGTTCAGGCGGAGTTGAGGCTCGTGGGAGCTCTGGGAAACAGGGGGGGGTCAGGCGACTGCGTGTTTCTTGGCCGTCCAGACAGTTTGGGGGGTCGCTGAGGCCAAGAAGGAGGACCAGTGGTCTCTCTTCGCTTTCTTGATGCCCTTGAAGAAAGCGGATCTCACCGCCCTTGTGGAGGCGAGGAGGGCAGCATCGAAACGATCCTGTTTTGACGAGCGGAGGGCGGAGCTGTAGGCTTTTCTGAGCATTGAGAGGAGCTCCGACCACCAAGGCTTGGATCGATAGGTCACCCTCTTCATGGGGGTGTGCAGCGCGAATTGGGACGTAACTCTGCCCAGGTTGGTGCTGAACCAGATGTCTAGGGAGCGCGTGGTAGGGAGGCGGGGAGGGGGCAAGGTAGTCGTAGCCTTCAGGGAGGATTCCAAGGGGGCCCAGTCGGTCAGGGCCCAGTTAGGGGTCCGGGGGGGGGCGCGAGACAAAGGGGCCTCAAAGCGGAGCAGGATTGGGATGTGATCAGAGCCAGTAGAGGGCAGGGGGTCCGACCACTCAGAAAAATACGGTGCAAGGAGGGGGCATGCAAAGGCAAGATCCAGGACGCCGGGGCGGCCAATGCGTGACATGGAGAACCGAGTAAATACGCCCGGGGTGTTGAGAAGGAAGAACTCTAGGTCTGTTGCCCTGTCGAAATAAGGGGATGACGTGGCAATCTCATCTTCCTTGAAGGTCCTGAGGGGGTCGGAGGTGGGGTGGTGAATATTCAGGTCACCCAAGGTGAGGGTAGGGAGGAGGCTGGAGGGGAATATGATGTCCGGGGGGACAGAACGTGACGAGTGTTGTTGGAGCGACCCTTGGTGATGTAAGAGTTGATTATTGTGAAACCAGTGGTGGAGGGGTTAAAGAAACCATCAGGGGTGAACAGGTCAAGTGCCATTACATCCCCCCTACCGAAAAATCGCGGCAAGAGAGAAACAGTTGACAAAAAAGAACTATAAACGTAAAAAGCAACCCGGGGCTTACAGCCACCAGTCGTAGGAGGGGAACAAACAGTAAATAAACTAAAGGAAGGAAGTTTGCCCCTGTAGACCGGTGGGTCCTGCAGGGCTACAATGGAAGGAGGGTGGGCCTGTTGGGTGAACGACCCGAACAAAGAGAGGAACACATCCCAGCTCCCGAGGCAGTTGTGTTGAATGAGCGTGAAGGGTTTCCGAGGGGGGGGTGAGGCCTGCTCTCCTCCCCATGAGGATCGGGCGTACTGCATTAGCGGGCTAGGCCCAAGGGAGTTCTGCTGATAGGAGAGGGGCTCTGAGGCTCAACGGGAGGGAGCTGACCGGGACCTGGTGCGGGCCTTACAGAGGCCGGAAGAATCGTTGTCCTTCTGGCCCTTGGAGTAGCCATCTCGAACGCCGACTGGAGGGAGCGGGTGGGTGAAGAGCGGGGTGAGACGTTTTGTTCGTCTGTGGCAGTGTCCATCCCGTCGCCAACGGGCGGCGGAGGAACGACCTCGGTGGCAAAGGTTGAACGCCTGAGAGGGGGCGGTGACGGGCGGCTTTCGCAAACCCTATCGGTAGCAGTATGGTCGCCTTAGCAGTTGATGCAGCGGGGCGGTGAGGAAGAGCAACAGCCAGGAACAGCTTTAGTGTTGCCAGCTCCAGGGCAGGTGGGGTTCGGGCATCGGTGCATGGCGCGTGTGTGGTTGAGGGAGCAGATGGGGCAAACGGGATCGGTTGAGGGGCAGCGCGGGGCGACGTAGGCGTAACCCCAGCAGTTCTTGCACTGGGTGTACGTGTTGGAGGAGTAGGCACGTTCGATTGTATGCGACCGGGAGAAGAGACGAATCGAGGAGCCCATCGTGAGCACGTCTCCAGGGTGGACGGAGACGATGACGGAGATGGCAATCTTGCCCTCCCTGGATTGCGCGTCGGGGTTGAGATATCTGGCGGCGAGAATGCCAATGTTCTTGGGGTTGAGGATCGACTCCGCAAGGCACAGGAAGAGCTCCTCTGGGTTCTGTGGGAGGAAGGCGAGTTGGAGGGAGTGGATGGCGAGCTGTGCCTCGTTGGGGGTGAGGTGGAAGGGCAGCCAGAGAGAATCTCCCACGGGGAATGACTTGTTGAGCTGAGCGGATAGGGCGTCGAAGTAGGGTGCAAAGGCGGCCGCGGGGGTGGCAGGGTCGGTGACGAGGAGGGTGACGGATCCCCTGTCATTGGCTTTGGTGGTGACTACGAGGGGGAGGATACCGTTCGCATCCCCAAGGACAGGGGCGGCAATGTCGGGGAAGGTTGCAGCAATCAGGGGCCCTTGTGGGTGCTCGGAGGGGGAAGAACGAGGAGCGTAGAATCTCCTCTCGGCCGTAGGGAGTGACATTGGTGCCTGGGTTGCATGGGCGAGGTTACTGGCTGACGCGACTTTGGGGGCCGTGAGGGTCCTCTTATTCTTCTTGCCCTTTGAGACACCTTTGGTGGCGGCCTGGGCCTACGAGGGTTGGGGCTTGGGGCAGTCGGGGGCGAGGTGGCCTGAGATGAAAGTGGTGGGGTCGGGATACTTCCCTTCGTGGAACGCATTTGCTTCCCACGAGTCCGGGAACTTGTCCGCGTAAGAGCGGGGGTCGCCGTAAAAGGCATGCGTGCCCGGGTCGTACAGGGCAATATCCGGATCAAACCAGGAAGCAGGGAGGGAGGGAGTTTTGGTGGGGGGGGGAGCGCGGGCCGCCGCCCTGGGCTGTGTTGGCATGGATGGGGGGCGTGAGGGGGTGTTGGTCGGAGGAACTGGAGCCCGAGTGGGGGCCTGCGCAGGGGGGGGGGGGGGCCGCTGACACCCTTTGTGACAGGTCAGGTAGGGACGCGTGGATAGGGGCAAGGACACCCACGAGTGCTGGCCAGGTGGGCATGGTATGGACTGCGGCTTGGATATTGCCTAGTTGGGTTGTTATGGTGTCCAGCTGACGCGTCATGGACGCGAGGGCATTGAGGGCAGAGCAGGAAAGGGGGACGAGGATCGTTTCGCCGTCCGAGAGGCCGGCGAGCTGGCTGTCGTCAAAAAGCGGGAGCTGGACAGAGGTGAACTTTAGACGTTGGCGGGTCTCGCGAACAAAGTCACGGATGTAGAGGTGGGTCTCCGAGAGGTCTGGAGCAGAGGATTGCCGCGAGGGGGCTCTTGACGAGACACCCGAGACGGGGAGGGGAGGAAGGTCTTCCATCTCGAAGACAGGGAGACTGGGAGGGGAGGAAGGTCTTCCATCGCGAAGACAGGGAGACAGGGACACGAAGCCTGAAGGGCAGGAGAAGTAAGGGGGCGAGGGGGGATCGTGCACTGAACGACGTGGAGTTGTAATTTCAATGACTGGAGGTGTAGAGGGGGCGGAGCATAGAGTGAGGGAGTGGTCGGTGGGGTCTATATATAGATTTCACTGACGCTGTACATTTCGCCTGTGGTGAGCCCTAGGGGACGTACAAGTACGGAATGCGACTTAGGGTATACCCCAACCTCGCAATGTAGATCTGGATCTGTATGGCTTGGATACTGTATCGTGGGATAGATAACGAAAACACTTTGCCAATGACGGCGGATAAAGATATAGATCTTAGGTTGTCGAAGGATCATGAAAAGTACTGAGTCTTGATAGTCAAGGGTAATTTGCAGCACTCCCTGCGATAGTGTTTTAAGCCTCACAAGCATGCAGGCGCCAAGAGACATCGCGTACAGTGACATCTCTTGGTGTCAGAGTCAGCCAAGCCCCTAGCTCCTGGCCTGAACCTGAACACAACACCACAAGCTATCATACTACGCCATGTGCGAACCCAGACGAAGGAACTCATCGGAGCAAGATCTAAACGCTATTCCAAAACTCTTAAGTACTACTCTATGAAATCTATCGAACAGAAATTGCAATCACTAATATATGTCTTAGTAGACTTAGCATACAAAGGACGCCCCGTCAGATTGACCAGACTCTGATCCACCACACTCTGCGGACCATGTCAAACACAATCTCTTAACTGGACTGGCGTCTTCGTCACCTGTTTCGTCATCGAACTGGGCCCGACGCTTCAGGTCCTCCGTTGCTTTCAACCACTGGCGAACATTTGAAGCTTGACGCAATTTCTTATTCAAATGCTCCCAATGTTCCGAATTGGATAGAGCTCCACGCTTTCATATCTTGACATCCGGAGTCTCACCCCTGCGGCCCCTCAGGTCCCACCCATGGTGGGTATTGATTTTAGATGGCGATTGAATAGCCAGGGGTATACGAAAATGGGAGGCTTCGGTGGGATCTGCAACAGGGGATGGTGATATTCCGAAGATTGCTTCACATCCCTCACCAGCGTCGGCGACATCAGATGGACTGCTAGATACTGAGAGAAAAAGAGGAGAGTCATTTGCCTGGTTACCTCCAGCATTGGCTGGGCCAGGGTCAGGTCTCACTTCCTTTCGTAGGGCTTGAATGCCAGTACGTGCCCCTGCTTGCCGTGCCCAATTGGCGATGGCATTTTCAGGAAGATAGTTGTGCCTTCTCAAGGGTGCAGTGGGTACCCTGTCCACAGTATATTGGCGATGACAATAGACCAACAGATCCAATGGATCCTTGAGAACTAGATTCGAAAGCAGCCAGGCACTTATGTCTTCATCATTCTCGATCAAGACGTAATTTATATAAGATAATGGGAACGCTGGATCAAGACAAAGCTCTTTGCGGCCTTCACTAGTCGCGCCAAGTATGTAGTGAAGTGCGTTGTGTGACACAGTTCTCGAAATTATCGCTGACAGTCCGTGTATGTTATTGGCATTTAACTCCGCAAAACCCACCCCATTCATATGAGGATTGCGCCAATGGAGAAGGCAAAAGTTTGGTTGTGGTGCGTGGATATCGGTCGAATTACGGACCCAAACGATATGAACAGCACGTGGACGTTCAAGCATAGCGCTCCAATCTATATATCCTAAGTTAGTAAGTTGAAAAAAAACACCTCCGGATTGTTGCGAAAAACTCACTAATTTGGAACAGATCCGACACTGTGTGAGGTGCTCGTCGTGCCATGCCAAGGTATTCAAACCCAAGATCCTCCACGATCAGTGCTGCAGCTCCCAGGATATCCACCGGAGGAGCATCTTGCATCCCAAGTGGGATACCTAGAATGCCTATTAGGGGAACCGCTTGGATTCGCGCAGGAATAATTACCTGGATGGCAGGATTGTTCGGAGCTTGGGGATTCACTGCGCCTGCAGGATTGTTCAGAGCGTGGAGATTCGCTGCACCTGCAGGATTATTCGGAACTTGGAGATTCGCTGCACCGGCAGGATTGTTCGGAGTTTGGACATTCGCCGGAGCATGTTGGACCCGCACTGGCGTACCAGGGATAAACATTGGGAGAGCCAGATGGTTTATTGCAGAAATATTCGCCGGAGGGTGACGATATTTCTGCCCTAAGCGCAGAACATTCTGAGCTTGGGAATTCGCAAGGCCTGGGGGTGGAGGATTGTTCTGAGCTTGGAGATTCGCTGGGCATGCGGGTTGGGGGTTGTTCTGCACTTGGGGACTCGCTGCGCCGGGAGGATTGTTCTGAGCGTAGGGGATCGCTGGGCCTCGGGGTGGGGGATTGTGCTGACCTTGGAGATTTGCCAGGCCTGCGGGTGGGTGGTGTTCTGCGCTTGGGGATTCACTGCGCCGGGAGGATTGTTCTAAGCTTGGGGGATCGCTGGGCCTGGGGGTGGGGGATTGTTCTACGCTTGGGGATCCGCCGGGAGAGCATGTTGCATTCCCAGTGGAGTACGGAGAATGCCCATTAGGGGAGCAGCTTGCATTTGCGCAGCAATAATTACCGGGCCAGGACCATTGTTCTGAGCTTGGGGGATTGGCGGACCTGGGCGTGGGGGATTGTTCTGCGCTTGGCGATTCGCCGGGTGAGCAGGTACGTTTTGGGCTGGCCCAGGAGCATTGGCCTGTGGAGCCTTTTGGACAGCTGGGCCAGCGTTCGGTACAGCTGTTACAATACTCCACTGATACTGAGGTGATGCGTTGAGAGGTAGTAATATTGGGTTCAGAATGACTTGGGCAGGGGGGACGCGCGTGCCGGGTGGAGGCACGTGGTTATTGGTCTCAATGGTCTTGGTCAACTTCTTCCCACAGTCCTTAACCAATTGAAGAACTGCCTCGTCGATCTCCTGCATACTAGCCATGTTAGTGGCTGCTCACGCAGTGGCCAATTCATCGCACACAGGTTTCAATCACCTTATGCCTGGGACGATGTGCCGGAATTCGGCGTCGGGAAGTGCCAATTATCTCAAATATAGCCCTTTGCTAAGATCTGATCTTTGACAGCGTCTGGCCAACAAATGGATACGGGGGGCGTGTTTTTGTGGTGATGGGGGATGCCCATACTCAACTTATCATCGTTAATCAATCGACGATCGCAGTGTCGATGAGAATTCTCCCCAACGAGAGTAAAAGGCGGAAGGTAGTAGGTCTGACCCGCGGGCGGCGCCTGCTGCGCACCTCCAGCCAGCATGAGGGCATACCCTACAATGTTGTTATTCTGCGCCATGTCCATGGATTCTTGCTGTATATAGATGGCAGTATTTAGGGATACTTCTGATGTGATAACGGTGGCAGTTGTGGAGGTTCTGAGTGTGAGATGAAACTTGGTATGAAGCCTATCTGGTATCGTGATCAATTCACTTTATATATCAAACTCCCAGATCCTTTAGGTGATTTGAAAGAATGATGAATTCGTTTCATGATTTGATAAGAAAACGCGAATCTGACGCTCTATGACAGGACTCTTCCATTGTCTGATTCAACTTGAATAAATGAAACATGATAAACGCATTCGGACGGGAACATAATATTTGTAGTCTCTGTTGTTGAAAGAAACCCGCAGCTGATACCACGTGACGCCTAGGCTAACTCTATCAACAACTAGATCATGATTATCACATGCGCACCCCTTAGCCCTACATGCCATTAATACGCGTTGGTGTCAACACTCGACATAGCTGCACCCTCGAATCTACACGGAGGCCAAGGGATCAACGGAGCAAAGTCCAACTTGAACTATGCCTAGCAAATGTGCATTCTGCCGCCGAAAATACACCTGGTCTGATGCATATCAGAAGCATCTGCGAACTGCGCACGCAGGTCTGGACATTGTCCTCGCGTCAACCGTACAATATATCAATATGGAATCAAGCGTATCGCATAACCCAGACGCGAGCGAGCGCCAGGATTCTGACTGTGAATCTAATTCAGGCCCTGTGGGATTCGAGCATGACGAATTTTGTCGAGACATTGCATACGAGTCTGATACTGAAGTATTCGATGACGCTACATCACCCTCTGCCGGCAAACAGATTCATTATGCAGGCGCCGGGCAAGTAATCGGAGACGTCGACAGTTTTGAGCATAAATACAGCAACCTGTGCGACGACCCATGTGCACCATTCAATAGCCAGCAAGGTTTCAAACTGGCATCCTGGTTCATTGAGGGAAAAGTATCCAAATCACCAATCAATCAATACTTCTTGAGTGGCCTAGGAGATGCTGAATCAGTCGGGTATAGCTCCATGCACACGCTGGAGAACCATCTCCGGTTACTGGATCCATACAGTCAATATCTGCAATTGTTCGAAGAACAGGTTGAGGATGGCCAAAGAACTTTGCCATTTTTTACCGCAAAGTACTTGGTTGTGTTAGTAGGCTTTGTTACGGGGCCCCGTTTCCGAGGAGCGGGGACAAAATAACATAGGTTATTCTGATTAACTGGTCGAAAAAATCATCCAAATCGGACAAGAACTGACTGAGATAGAGCTCTTTGAAGTTAGACAACTT
>Ga0307513_10009538_pt1 | contig 12273 bp, 12 predicted proteins | sample 15_EM_MG_FD_202174 | JGI IMG/M metagenome (GOLD analysis project Ga0307513, IMG submission 202174) | Populus trichocarpa ectomycorrhiza microbial communities from riparian zone in the Pacific Northwest, United States - 15_EM | ecosystem: Host-associated > Plants > Roots > Unclassified | place... | reverse complement strand
TTTTGAACTAGTGGGACCATTCTTTTGTAACGAGGGCTATCCCCGTTATGCTGCACAATAAGTTCCCGTATAGGGTGGGACGGTGGCAGATCCGAAAGATCGGACTTCCACGGACTAGTGCCATCAAACCTCAGTACTTCCAACAACGGAAAGGCTTTCCAAAAAGTGTCGTTGAAGTGGAGGGTGTAATCGTTAGGGTCAATGAAAGGTTTGCCACCGGTTGATCTCCGGAGAGAGAAGAATTTGAGGCCTGACCCTATCGAGGCCAAATGAGTGAGGTAATTGGTGTTCTCAATAGTCCCAACGAGCGTCAAGTGCGTCAGCTTTGGACAGTTCCACTCGGATATGTTGAATGCTCCCAAGAGGCCTCTAAAGCAGAGGTCGAGATTGTGAAGGTTGGCAAGCCGAAGAACTGGGGGCGATTCAAACCAGGACGAGTCGTAGAGATTTACATCCAAACGAAGTGAGACCAGAGTCGACGAAAACACGTTGACATGGGAGAAGAATATATGGGTGGCGAGGTCGTTGGACGTTCGATCTGCGGAGGAGAGCTTGATGCTGAGCACTTGGAGTCGTCTAAAACTAGAAGCGTGTGCGAATAAACAATTGAGTTTTGTTAAGGACGATCTTGCGTGCCAGGTAAGGCTAAGCACCGCAATTGTGCTGGCGGACTGAACGAGGGCCTCAATCCGATCTCCCGAGTAAAACCTTTCGCCTAAGGGATACACCGCCCAGTAGACGTCCTGGGCGTGATACTCGAGCGGAAGACCGTTGAACCCTTCAGACAGGTCGAGGCGGCGCCATGGGTACACCTCTACAAGGGCGTTCCACCTCTTGGACACCAATCTCAACCACCCTCGATTCTTCAACAGTTCGGCGTATCTGGCCCATTCGTCGAATTCGTGTCTGCGACGTGACCAAGACGCTGAGGGCTGGAGGAAGGGCAAACGGAAATCGACGACAAGAAGTACGTCGAAAATCAGTCTCCAGACTTCGACCGGCACTTGATCGATGGCCTTCTCCGCCATGGCGGCGAGGGGCATATGGCAGGGGACGGGTCGAATCCAAGATACGTTCAAGGCAGTCACGGTGAGTCTATCTGACAAATAGGAAAGAATAATGAGCTTTCGGATCATATGCATGTTCTCGAATGCAGTACGTGGGCATATGCAACAGGGTGCGTGCTACATGGTTCCTCGACTATCGAGGAAAGCGAACTAGAATCAAGAGGACATCCCCAACGTGATCCACACGGCGAATGCTACATTATTTCTTCGCCTTCTTGGGCTTGTCGATATCCTCGATTGTCAGGCCTGTACGTCGAATACCAGCAGGTCAGGAAAAAGAGGCCCGAATGCAGGAAAAGCAACTGACCAGGGGGTAGGCTCTGCTTGAGCTTCTCTGCCTTATCGGGATCGTCGAGAGAATGTGTGTAGATGTATCGCGAGCAGCGGACCTTGAACTTGGTCTTAGGTTTTGCACCAGGGACTCTCGATAGCACCTTCTTTATCCGGGCGGCTGCACAGGACATTGGAAACGCATCAGGCATGTGTTTGCGGACAGAAGGGAGCCTTAGCGATCTCGGTCACAGTACTCACATTTGGCATCCTTTCTCCGTGTAATCTCAAGGAACTGTTTGATATCCTTGATTTCTTTTGGCTACATTATCCAAAATCTATCGTATCAGTCATTCTATACGCCATTGCGGACTTTGCGAATTTCTGACCATTTTTGAGAAGATGTCAAGGTCGAGAGTTGGTTTACAGGTTTGTTTGGCCGCTCTACTCACAAACTTTCCGGCGTCCCTCTTCGTCCACAAAATCATCGAAAATGTCCAAGCGCGGTACATATACATCTCGTCGATCATTTGCGTATTGCTGACCGAATTTCCTTGGCCCGTTTCCGCTTCTTTGCGTCTCGATCTCGCTCCGCGACCTCCATTTGAAATACGACGCATATGATCAGGTGCTGGTGGCTCTGGCAACAAGTTCAGGATGTCGATGGGTCTCCCCGTGGGCGCGGTCATCAACTGCGCCGACAATTCGGGTGCCAAGTCCCTCTATGTGATTGAGCCCTACGGCACGGGCGCACGGCTCAACCGTCTCCCAGATGCTGGTGTCGGTGATATGTTTGTTGCATCCGTGAAAAAAGGAAAGCCTGAGCTCAGGAAGAAGAGTGCGCCCGATTTCCATTTCTGCACAGGGAATAGATGAATCCCTAATCATGACTTGCCCCTATTTTGACTTGATGACAATGGTTGGGTATAATCAACGTGATACAGCTATGCCCGCAGTCGTTGTTCGGCAACGAAAGGCCTGGCGAAGGCGCGACGGTGTTTTCCTCTACTTCGAGGTCAGTACTCTCTCTCACCTCTCTTTACACGCGACCTTTGATTGTATCTCTACGTACAGGACAACGCTGGTGTTATCGTCAACCCCAAGGGTGAAATGAAGGGCTCCGCAATCACCGGTCCCGTTGCGAAAGAATGCGTTAGTTCATTATTGGTTTAACTTTCCACCTCCTGTGTCTGACTGTTCCTTAGGCGGATTTGTGGCCGCGTATTGCGTCGAATGCTGGTACCGTCGTATAAATGTCTGCTGGAAGACTGCGATACTCCGGGGTCCTTGTTCGACTGTCTCTACCACCGTCATGCCTAGGTTGAATACAATATGCTTATGACCAAGTGGGCCAATAGCTGATCCCTGCAGGTCATGTGTGTTTTCTCAAACCAACACTCGCACACAAGTCACCGGGTGTCTTCGACTTAGAAGGGAGTAATTCCTTCAGATTAAACATCATGTTGGCAATGCAACTGCTTCATTATTTTTGTGGGCGATACGTCCTGGAATTTTATTTACCATAGCCAAACACCGGCAGCGTTAAGGTTACAAGTAGACATTTAACAGTGCCGAAATGGTGTAATGAGCACTTCACTACTGGTCATAATCGAAAAGGATATGCTCTTGAGCAGGTACGCGAAATGAAAGATAGCTGGATGACAGTCACGCTCGTTAGGCATGCGAAATGACCGCCATCATATGAAAATGTAAAGACAATGCGAAAGACGCGAATGCAGGGCAGCATCGAAACAATAGGTGGTTAACAGGTGGAGAAGGAGCAGAGGTATGTGCAGTACAACATTCAAGGCAGAGACGACCGAGGGTGAGTACTAGTAACAATAATTCGAGACCACAAGCTTCATCGGGGCTTGCCATTCGATGTAGAGGACAGCAAAGCAAAATATGCACACTAAATTAGGGGTGTAAGGGGAGAAAGAGAGCCACCACGAGCATCGGCACATATCGACCAGCAAAGTAGGCAAGTCATGCTCGAGTACTTTTTGCCCTCGATCTGTTCACTCTTTGTGGTACCCAAAAACGCGACCAAGGAGCCAGCCATGAGCATTCTGTTTGCGACTATCCACGGGCATAGAATGCGAACACCTATATGTTGTGTCTTTGGTTGTTGCTTAAAACATAGTCGCAGCTGAATGAATCAAGAGTCATTGAAACAGCACGGCCCCGGGTTCAGGCAAAGTCGATGAATTGGTGCTCTTCCTGTCTTCACCCAATATCCCTCCATATCGTTCCTAGCAGTACGAACACTCCTAAGCCTATAGTTCCAAATCCAATCCCTCTCTCCAAGGGTCTCCTCCATCCCCTCCCTCTTATGGTACTGCCTCGGGTTTCCCCAGACTCTACCATAGAGTCGATATCATACGCCTCTACGCCTGTGGCCACCTTCGACCGCCCGAACCGGCGTTCTAACATATCAAGGACGACACCGAGAACGACACCGCCATCGAGAATGGGTATTGGAAGTAGATTGAAGAAGAACAATGACAAATTGATCGTCGCAAGATATTCCAGGAATAGCTCCCACAGCTCTGGGAGGGAAATCGGCAACCAAGAGAAAAGGGGTTGGCGTCGCCCAACATGGACGTGGTCAAGGATTTCAGATGTTGGTCCCGACCAGACCAGGACGTATTCCGTCGGGTTTCCTCCTGGCGTCTTCATCGCCGTACTGCCTAGTAACCGAGGAACGAAGGATGGCTGCTCCCATGGAGGCGGTATCACTCCCAGGCGAAGCAGTCGAGTATCGCGTTCTGGGTCGGCTCGTGGCCTGATACAAAGATGCAGACCATCATCGTCGTCTGCTGTCATGCAGACATTATGGCATCGTGAACCGTACGCGAAGGTATCTGGAACTTTATCGTGGTTGTGGTACTTCTCTTGTTCCTTGTACATTAGACCAATGCCTCTCCGCGTGCGCTTGGTGCGTGCGGTGAACAGGGGTACAGGGTCAACACACCGTTCCGTTGTCGAATTTGCGTGGACAGTGACGAAACAGGAATTGTAGTTTGCCTCCGCGGATGTTGGGTGATCAGGTCGACAGCACGATGAAGGGAGTTCTGTGGTTCATCAGATAAAAGTTGCTCCCGAAGGAACGGGTAATTACCTTCATACCAGTCCTTTGGTACACACCACCCGAGGTCATCCGGGGTCTCACCATACGAGGAAGTGAGATACTCCCTCCATAGAGCATTATTCCCGCCAAGGCGGAAGTCGTCCAGCCGAGTGATGATAGAGGAGAGGGGCAAGTGCTGGTAGAGCGGGGACTCCCAGTCAATACCGCGCACAACAACACCTTGTCTTGATACGTCTTGCCACCCGAGGGTGTTCCAAAAAGTCGAGCCGTCGATTCGAAGGATGAGATAGGTGACAACAAACCATAGTCCGATGTTATGCAATGCGCCAGCTGTAGCAATGCGAATACGGGGGAGATGTTGCAGTGATGCCAGAGAGTGCGCGGATAGACTGACAAAGGCCGATGGAATGAAGAGGTGAATCGCGAACCCTGCACTCAAGAATTGCACATTGTTCCTGGGGAGACGGGTAAATGATCGAAGTAGCTCGAGGACAGAGACTCACAGCGAGGCAGCTATAGCATGGCCGAGTTCGTGGTAGATTTGCGATAAGAATAAAGCGGTGAGAAGTAACGGAAAGTCTGCAAGTGGGATGGTCACGCCAGGAATCTATAAAACATAGTCAGTGTCATCCTCCAGAGTGGGTCTTATGACCAATACGACCATTGAATGCAAGTACGATGCATTTCCCTGAGGTTCGGCAATGGTTTCGTCATTCCGTTTCACGATATGCGAGGCAGGTGTTTGCATCAAACGGGTGCCAAAGATGAGGTTGCAGGCTTGCCATAAAAGGAACACCACGCTCCCAATCATACCCACGACGCCGAGTAAACCTCCAGTATTGTAAATGAGTTTGAGTGGACTGCGTAAGCGGCCGTCAAGGATAAACGGCAGCTCAGACAGATGTGCGTTGTATCTTGTCGTTTCTACACGTAAATGGGCAACTCCCAGCATGACGTTATGGACTTGTCGTCCACCTGAACCGACTGAACCGAATGGCGCAGGTAGGAGACTGGGAGAACGCTGGCCGAGTCGACTAAAGGTGTGACGGAGGACATGAATGACAAGCCAGAAGACTATGATCCAAAAGATGGCATCGAAGAGCATCCAGGCTACCCGGCGATGAACCGCGGAGGTCCAAGTCCCATGCTTGGACAACAATGGGTTGAGCCTCCACTACCCCCGCCCTGGCGAGTTTTTCGCTAGGCCGCAGCTAAACCAACACAAAGCGCGAGTCTTTGCTTCTTTTTTCCTCCGTCGCCGCTTGAAAAGTCGGCATCAAGTTGGAAAACTGGGCTTCGCCGAACTTCAGCTAGTACCATGGCGTCCCGTCTCGTGTCTCCTTCGTCATTGGGACGCCTTACTAGGACATCCAAGTTTGTGTGTTAAGCGCTTTACTCGTTGCCAAACTTATCCAGCTTCGTCAGACGGCTGCTTTGCTACAACCGGAAATTATCAACGACTTCTGCTCGGAGGGCAGAAGTACTACGGAATTCTACACCCCCAGACCAACGCATCTGGGCCATTCTTCAGCGCGGCATATCACATGAGGGACTTTCAGAAACCTCTGAAGCATTACAAGCCTACGAAATGGCATGCGAGGCTGCTAAGAAACACTCTCACGTCGACCCGTGGCTCTCCGTTGAGTGTTTCCGACGATACTGTCAGACCTTGCATACAATGGGTTCGTACGACGCGCTACTCGACGGAAAGAGGAGTTTGGTCGATCTGCTCCGCATCCTCAGTCAAAACGAACCCGCACAGTACAACCTATCATTAGCGGAAGAGCTGGCAGGGCTTGCCACTGCCCATGCCCTGTATGGAGATGCCAGTGACGGGTTGCGGGCTGCAGAAGAAGCCGAAGAAATACTCAATGGAATTGGGATATCAACTGGTATACCTTCGCCACTTCTTCTTTGGCTGAAGGTGATAGATACTCGTGCGATTCTGCATTGGGCGCTGGATGAGTACGAGTGGGCCATCTGCTGCAACGAGAAGTCAATTGAAAAATATAGGGAGGTTATAAAGAACTGTCGCAAAGACGGAACGATGGACCCTCAAATCGAGGAACGATACGCGATTGCGTTGGGCCGTTTTGCCGATCAACTTCGACAAATGCTGAATCAAACACCCAAAGTCCTTCCTCTCTATTGCGATGCTTTGGGTGTTTGGATGTCTTTACTCAAGACATCCCCGCAAACGAGGCGCTACGCCGAAAACCTTCACCTAGTTGCTCAGGCGTATTCCGCCACCGAACCTGACAAGGAGAAGTCGAATAGAGTACTAAAAGAAGCATTGGGTGTTATTCCAGATCTCTTTCAGGACGTGCGCATTGCGCTACTCCTGGAAATGTCGGAGGTATCAGCGGAGAAACCAGGCGCAGGAGAGCCTGAAGCTCGTCGCGCCCTGGATATTCTAGATGAATGGAGGGGGGAGACTGGTTCATTTCCACTCCAACTACGACTAGCAGCCGCTACTGCCTTTTCGAATTCTCTAGGACGCCTTGATAGGAATGAGGAAGCGTTCGAATCTATGAAAGCTACAGAGGAGATGATAGGGGCTACCTTAGAAGTCAATCCCACTCTTGTCAACAAGCCTTTGTTACAAGACCTGGTAGAATTCATGGTGTCAAGTTCCCGGTATGTGATAGTTGGAAATAAGGGCATGGATTACTGACTTTGCGGAACGATGTAGCCTCTCTGGAGAGCTAGGATATGCACAGGAAGCGATTCGATCTGGAAAGCTGGCCCTTGAATACGCTAGCAAGATGAAAATTTTCGATGAAACCATAGGGAATCTGCACTTCACCCTTGCGACTCTAAATTTGTCTCTACTCCTTGCGCAACAAGGTCGTAGTCAACAATCGTATCGCCGGGCGCAGGAGGCCTATGAATCTCTTCGTCACCTATGCACTCCTGAGCTCCAGGATAGAGTGGCCTATCTGCGTATTGTAGCACTCGACCACATATTAACACTCTCGATCAAACTCGGTATTAGCTCTCATCGCCTATCGTCCCTGGCTCTCGAGCTAGCCAATTACATCATCACAGCGGAAGAAAGTATATGGGAGGTGAAGGATTCTACGCCAGAAACGTTGCCATATTACCGATCGCGACTCCTCTGGGAACTGTACCGCCTTCTCGAACACCCGGACGACCGCGGTAAATACATTGATCGCGCGCGACTCACTCCTATTATCACGACTGCGGTGGAGAGGCTTCAAGGTGTAGAAGGTCAGGAGAGCGTCTTAGTGGATGCACTCGTCGACCTTGATCTCCACCTTCGCGATGTTGGACAGGGGGATCGATCCCTTTCAGGTCGTATTATTGTTGCAGCAGAGAAGTGGTTGGGAGTTGCAAGCGAGGAGGACAAGGACGTGACTCTCAACTTCTTACGGTTGCCAATAGCATTGATACACTCCGCCTCGGATGACATCAATGAAGGGGCCTTTGAAAGTGCTACAAGAAGTCTGCAACGGGCTATTCCACATTTAAAAGAGCTTGGAGAGCTTTACCTACAAGCGAGGAAGCCAGAAGGAAAGACGGAGATCCAAGACAGAGCGCCGATTCCGCCGGAAGATGTCACGCAGAAACAGGTTGTGGGCTACTGGCTTTACGCGCTAGAGTTGCAACGTGCCGTGCTCTTGCATAACTCGGGTACGCCGGGTGCGAGCGAGGAGGGACAGGAAAAGAAGAGGGACCAAGCAAAGCGAGCTCTGAAAATCTGCCGAGAAATCAAGACTGTCCTTTCCTCTTATCCAGAATCACACTTTGTTCGCGCTCGTTTGCACAACACAGAGGCGTTCATAGAAGCATACCGGATCCTGGGCAAGGACGACTATGCGAAGAAGGAACTCGCCAGGTATGAGGAAGACTGGGGGGCATCGGTTATGAATCCTGCGTATGCGGATGAGGAGGAGGATGTCGTTCCAGTGCTTCTTTCCGGTATTTGGCGCTTAACGCGGCTCAAGTGTTTGCTGTACGAGAACGCCAAGGACGCGGAAGGGAAGGCGGAGTGGGGTGAGGCAGTAAAGGAGATGGAGACGCTCATGGGTGTGGAGAACAAGGAAGAAGGGGAGGATGAGAACTTGCAGGTGAAGGTCACTGCCGAGGACCGCGACGAAGTCCGGAAACAGCTGAGACAGGGCGTCTTATTTGAAGCCTATCATCCATCAATATGGAGGTGCTAGCGCAGTACCGTGACCGTGCATTCTTTGTACAACAGTTTTACTTACTCTCACCCAACCGTTGTGTAATCAAGATTCCTCCCCACTTAGAACGCACAAATGGAATGTGTACCACCACTCTTGTTCATCCAATGGAGATGATATCTGACAACAAGAAGATATGAGGGTTTATTGGTGTACATGTACCTATGCAACCAAACAACGGACGAATACACATGATATATTATACTATGGGGAGGACCCTAGTCTTTGACAGATCAACGCGACGAATAAGAGAGAAAGTCAGTCCAACAAGAGGATTTAGATGACCCTGGTCTCGACTCGAACCTCGCTGTCCCTGCGTACAGAACAATCGTCGCGGCCCTTCTCCCGCTGCGCCTCGAGCTCGCCTTGGTGATGATGGCTAGCCAACCCTGAGCATGGTTGCTGTACATCATAAAGAGGTAGACATCCTCGTGCAACGACTGCTTGATAATCGACTCCTCGAAGAGTTGGTGGGTCTCCTCGATGGCGTCGCCCCCGGGCTCGGGCAAGAAGGGACCGCCCGGAGAGAGCCGCAGTGTCGTGCAGGTATAGAGGAGGGATGTTTCTCACTTGATTTCGACGAGGAGGACTGGGGTGATCTTGGAGATGACGAAGTTGACAAGCCAGTTGGACATCGGATCGGGCCCGCGGACATCGTTTGAGGGCCAGGGCGCGACGGACCACCTAAATGAGTAGAACGTAACGTGGAAGTATGTCATGACGATAGATACAAACGAGGTGCCGTCGATTTTGGGAGAGGCTTACGGATCTTACTGTAACCGGTAATATAGAACGTGGGGAAGGGCCTGACCGAGCTGTCCCAGACGAGTAAAGCCTTGTGTCCATACTGTTCAACCCCATGGGAGAGGGACAAGGACTGTCATGACGATCTAGGCGATGCCGTAGGTATCAGTGCCGAGCGAGTTTGCCTGATCACCCTTAATGCCCAACAGAAGATCATGCTATCATCGAGAGCGACTATGAGACTGAGCTCGCCAATGGGATTGCGGTTGAGACTTACGGCACAGCGTGCCATCCTACACAAATGGCAAAAGGGTTAGTGGTTCATAGGGGAGACAAGACGCGGGAAAGTTAGTGTCAGACGAATAATAGCTGGGATGAAGTCGGTGAAAGCTTCTGCGTGGCAGGCGCACCGCTTCTTCCGGCTTTACGTCTCTGTCTCAACGGGTGTGGACAAAGGTCTTACACGGAGCTTCTTAAACTCCTATCCTTGGTCTTCGCTATTCCCCCCGTTGTCGGTCGAATGTTGGTAAGAGCCCGCCAGCGCGCAGAACGGCACGGTCGTACTCGAAGCTTACCCAAAATGCTCCAGAAATTACGCTGCGAAAGTGGGTCGCGCCGAAGGCTGGATCTGCTCTGGAACCCTCGCCCAGCTGAAGCCCTCTCAGTAATAACCTTCGGAGGGCCCATCCTACTCGAGCCGGCTCTCTCTCGGTGTAATCAAGCACCAGCCAGACACGCAACGCAGATCTACGCTTGGAAGTTCGCGGTCCCCCCGCCTGGGCATGGAAGGACGGGGTTCGCTGGCGTCGAACAGTGATGCAACAGGGCTTCCAGAAGATTTCCGATAGCAACCCTGGGAAAAATAAGCTGATAAGCTTGACTATTGTACGAAGTATTGGTTCAAGGAAGGAGCCTCCTCGTAACCATGGTCCTGACAGGGGTTCCCGCTTGCAAGCTTGCCATATTCAAGTTGTTCCCAGTATCACTACCTTGGGTTCCCTGGGACACCAACCTGGACTGCTTCCAATCAATTATTCGAAATCGTTGCGTCTAAGAGCCAGCATAGCCCCGTCTTCCTCTCTCGCGGCAGTTGTTGCGCAGTTCACCCATTTCCGCGCCGGCTCTGGAGTCTCGTTTCCACGTGGAACACTTTCACACCGCGAAATAAACACTCGTCGAAGGGGCATCGGTCAATACGTGCATTTACTCGCCTGGCGGGTCAACCAGCCTCCCTAGATTATATGTCAAACTGCAAGGCTCTTTCACCAGAACACCGTGGTGCGCTTCGTCGGTCCGGGTGTCCCTTCCTGGGTATGGGTATACGTGCATTCATTATCGGTGCGGGGTAGTCGACAAGCACCAGTCGAGAAGATTACAAACCATATCTATCGTTACTTTACTTTCGAGCCTGCCCAAGTCTCATCGAGTCCCACATGACTCTGCATCAAGAGCGGCCCCTCAAGGTGCAATAAAGTTAAAAAGCAGTCAAGCCATCAATCCGCCGTCACCCGTGAATAAACTGTTCGAGAACTTTCTACTCCTCTCCGTCTCGTTCGTCTTGCGTGAGACCAGACTCTCAGAGTGTGCAGGGAAAACGGACCAGCGGTCCCAATAGCCCCATGCCGAAGTCCGGTCGATCTTGTCGCCGTTGCCTGTCTTTTCGTAGTGTGATGACGCCACTGGAGAGCGTAGTTCTCCTTGTACGGCTGTTGGGCTGCTGGGGGCGAACCCCCACGAGCTGCGTGACGATGGCGGGCGGGGCACGAGGGAAGAATGGGTGTAGGGCGAGAAGGATATGCGTTGCGGTGTGGTTGGGAGGGGACCACCAGGCATGTTGAATCTAGGACGACCTGAAGCTAGGCCAATTGGCACTTCGCCAAAGATCGAATGTCCCATGGTCCCCGTGCTGGATCGTACCGGCGGCATGGGAGGGAGCGAGGCTTCTACAGAGGACATACACAACGTCAGTATCACCTACTCGATGCTGAAGGGTCTCCCTTACCCAAATCGACCTCATGCTCGCTCGAGGTCTCGACTTCAGCAGCCGACTCTGGCGACGTATTCGCGAAGCTCATCATCTCCTGGACGGGCTTACTGGGTTTAATCCCACCATTAGCGTCGTTTGCGGGTGGCCAGTAGTAGGGTGTAATCGTAGGCGCATACTCCGACTTGATCGTCTGGCCGACCAACGACTTTCCCCCATCTTTGAAGATGCTACGCCGGTGTCGGCAGGCATAGAGGCAGCAGATCAATGTTGCTATGCCCAATGCCGTCCCTCCAATTGTGATGCCGATGATTCCGCCGACAGTCATGGAATTCAGAACGATGACCGCGGCAGCGGATGCAGTCGGGGAGCTAGTGATAAAGGGTACTGCATTTATTACTGATGGTACCATTGCCGGAGGTGTTGTGCTTGTGGGTGGGCCCAGGTCCCAATCGTCAGGTGAGGTTGAGGACGTGCTTGTGGGTGATATTGAAGACGTGCTTGCAGGTGGACATGAGCAGGACGAGATTGTGGAAAGGGTATCCCCTGGTTCAAACGAGGTTTGGACTTGCGTCAAAGTCGACGTGCTGGGCGAGTCTTGGGGATCGCATATTGGGCAGTCAACCAAATCAGCCTTGTTCTTACTATACCTAGAAAGCACGTCAATGGCGTGAGTATGCTCTCCCTTCTCAAATCCTAGGCCGAAGCTTCTACGCACAGAAACTTGTCCACAGATAGCCACATGCCGGGGACGTCATCATGTATGACGCGAAGTCGATGTTCGCCCTCTTCCAAGCCGAACTCCCTCCATAATGGAACCCGCGTTTGGAACCCACTCGCCGAAAAAGCCGAGCCTTCCCCTAAGACGAAGCCGTCTATCTCAACGGAGAATTTTGCGTGGCCCGTCCT
>Ga0307513_10009537_pt1 | contig 12273 bp, 15 predicted proteins | sample 15_EM_MG_FD_202174 | JGI IMG/M metagenome (GOLD analysis project Ga0307513, IMG submission 202174) | Populus trichocarpa ectomycorrhiza microbial communities from riparian zone in the Pacific Northwest, United States - 15_EM | ecosystem: Host-associated > Plants > Roots > Unclassified | place... | reverse complement strand
GTTGAAAGTTCGCGGGTGGTCCAGACGTCCAGCTGGTCGATCCATTTGTGAGTTGGGCGGTCGAGACGGCAGCCCACTACCGATTGCCAGAGTGGGGTCCAAAATCTTTGCCAAAAGGCGTGGTCCCTGTCGTCGCAGAGGACGTGCTCATAAAAGAGCAACTGACCACCTCGCGGGTTGAGGACGTCTGTGCAAAGCCTTTCTGTCGCCCCTTCCGCGTCAGGTACTCCGCAGAGTGTGAGAATGGAGACGACAGTATCGACGCGATGGGGACCGCCTAAGAGCCTAATGATCTCATCGGTTTGCTCGGCACCACAGCCTAGTATGTCGACTGCTGATGGGCGGAAACCGGCTGCGCGAGCCGCCTCACGAATATTGTCGTGGAACATTCCATTCGGTTCGAGGGCGATGTAGCGGGTTACTTTTTTGCTATCGAGGTACTTGAGTGTATGACCATGTCCTGAGTGATAGATAAGCCCAAAGGGTATACGCGTCTGGTATACGCGTTGGGTACACGCGTCGATATCGGGAAGAGTACTGACCAGCGCCTATGTCGAGGACCAAACCAAAGGCATTGGGGCGGATAAGGGATTCCTTGACTTCACGACCGAGTTGATCGACAGAGGGCGCCATGAAGGCCCAAACATTGGAGAAGAGAACAGACTTGAGTTTGCTCGGGTGGAGTAACAGACTCGGCTGGGTGAGGATTGTGCGAAGATTTGGAATTAGGGTTGCGGAGCAAATTAGGCACACTTCATATAGGACAGCGACACGGTCCCAGAGAGTGAGTGGCATTCCCGCCTCCTTGGTCGGGTCTAAGCAGCGGCAGCTCTATTGTATTTCCGGTGGAAATCCGGGTGGGGCAGAAGGGTTGGATAGATTGCTGTGAAGCTAGAAAATAAGCATTGAATTGGTGGGAGTACTCATCATTAAATTTTGAGCGGAACAGCACACGATTACAGCCCCTGGGTTAATCCTTGGAGGCTCTGAGTAATGCGAGCAATGCCTTGCGGGGGATCTCCACAGTACGGAGCATTGCAGAGCAAGGGTCGGGAAGGGAGGGGGTCAAATATTTTTCTCGGAGGACGTCATAGTTTGCCTGACAATAAAACGCGTCAGAGACTTCTCGGGGACGCAATTGTCCGCTGCGAATGGCTAAGCCGACGACTTCCCGGCATGCCGGGAAGTTCAGTCAGCCCGTCCCGCCGTACGTCTGGGGCTCGGCGTGATTCTAAGCGTGCTGGAGATTGTCCCAAACGCAGGCGGGTAATACAAGAGAGACGGTCTTCTGATGCGTCTCGGTCTGACTGGTTGCAACCTGCTCGGACGAGTCATTTCATCCAGTATCGCACGCAAAACTGTATCAAATGATAAAATTGCAGTCGCCGGGGGCGCGTCGCTGCCGACGACCCTGTCTGCTCGTCTCCAGCGACGAGGAGCAGATAAGTTATGCGTGGGCAGAATTAGAGCTCAGCCGCGAGAAGTCCTTCTCCGCAGAACAATAGGCCATTGCCATTTCCTCGCCCGACTTGACCTTCCTGGGATCCTAGCCTTCGCATCGCATCCTTTTCTAGGAACCCGCCCGCCACGCATAACCCTTTTCAATCGCTTACTCCGCCCCTATAAGAACTGTTCCTCCTCTCCCCTTTCGCATACGTATTCCCCCCCCTTTTCTCCTTCCGCTTTCCCTGGTGGTCAGTTCACCCCTCCCTCTCAGCTCGCCTAGCTGTCCCTTCGCTACCGCTTTTTATTTGTCCCGCCATGGCCACAAATCAATTCGCGCGCTCACATTCGGGATACGGCTCATTAGATATCGTTGCAGGTCTCTACGCAGCGGTACGTATCTTTAACGCTTTATTAATCAATTTCGGACTAAAATGCGAGTCTCCGCAGCCATGTATATCGCCGACGCGCGAGTACGGCAACTGGCCGTTGCTGAGCGAGCTGGGAGGGTTGGCCCACGGAAGTCCAGCAAGTTCTGCGACCTACAGCACTCCGTCACCCCCAGCCATGGCGTCTCCCAGGGTATGCACTGGTCCTCTATTGTTCCCTTTGCCACCATAGTTCTAATTGCCAACCCTATCTAACTTTTCCCTCCGCCATTCGGCGCCAAATCAGACGCCTGGATCGCCATACACTACTCAGACGCCCCGGTTTGTCCCGTCTGTGTCTGTGCCAGCGCAGTGTTACCCGCCACCGCAATCTTCCGATCCGTTGCGCGCACAATCACCGGTACAGCGGCAGTACGGGCGTGCAAGAGCCCCTACGGGATCCTCCTTGATCCCCATGCTTGACTACCCTCGAGCGCTGGCTTCTTCCCCCGTTCTGTCGCGGTCCCGACCCACCCACGCGTCACGAACTTCTACGTCACTATCCATGAAACGGGGCTCCTACCAATTAGTACCCCAAAGAGCCTATTCCACGCACTTTGGTGTCTCCAACGGCAAGACTATCCCCTTCCAGCTGGTTGGCGCAAACGAACCCGGTGTCCCCATGAGAATGCTGATCAACGAAGACGCGGTTGACGCTCCAATTGTTGGTCCACACGACCTTCCATTCGATGAAACTGTTCCCTCGACGATCACGCTCCGAATATGGGTGAGTAATTGTCTCACCTCCGCGTGTGTCAGTAATTGATTTCGTTCCCAGTGGCCCGGATATGAGGTATACCCCAGACGGTGAGGATCCCTGTTCTCACAGTTTATTCTCCCTGGATTTTGACCCAACCACTTACAGATTGACTATGCGCAAGGCTTCAGGGCTCTTGAACCGTATTGAACTTGCGATGTGCCTCACGGAGTGCTTCAGGAACTTCATTGAGGTGCGTTTCTCTTATCTTTGATGTAGTACTACCTTCTCACATCCACCTACAGGAGGCTCGTTCGTCGAGAACGGTTTCAGAGCACGAAGCCCGATGGAGAGTGGGCCAAGGCGGTCTCAGTATACGGGATCTTGTCTTGGTCAGTTTGCGTCAAGTCTCCCAAGGATCTTATCAAGCCGAGGTCGCCCTCGAGTAATCAATCTCCCTACTCTCTGTCAAAAGCATCGACAATAATCTACTTCAAAATATACCAACGGTTCGGGCTATATTATCCCAGCCTGCAAGTCGTTCTGTGTACAATTATCAGCGTCATCGGCGGGCGACCACTTCGTTCTTCATCTCCTCGCCGCCGGAACGTTTGTCTGCACTCGTCTTCGTTCGTGTACCATCCGGCACCCATACCCTAGGCTCACTCTGGTGATTGACTGACCCATATACTGACCACCGTCACCTCCGCATAATGGCGCCTTCGATCGTTTCAAAAGCACTTTACTGTCTATTATTATTGATTCTCCCCACTTCTTTACTCTGAACATGCCATTTCACTATGCCGTGCGGATTCATTTTCCTCGGACTTTAGCATGCCCTATGCACTGTCTGCCCATTCGTATTTCACTCTACATTACATCTCCCGATGGTTGTATCGACTGTATTCTGTTTTCATATGCTTTATATTTCATCTATGCAGTCGGTCCTATCGCTAAACGTTTGGCCGTGCAGGTCCATCAGCTGGAGGCGCGGAGGTATCTCCGCTCGCGGTAGCAGCCGGAGGCTTGCCCTTACTCTTATCTTTGCCTTTCTCCTGTCACACAGCATCTCACATTCAGCCCACAACGAAGGACAATAAGGAAACATGTGCCACCGCACCTTCTTCTGTTTGACCATCTTGATGGGCACAGGATAAGCCTTACTCTCCACGTCCTTCCAGTCTTCACTCGCTTGGTACGTCTCCAAGATAGGCGCCAGGAGTCCCGTAATCGCCGCAGTAACCACGTCCTTCAAGTCACCCGGGTGAATCTCCTTGTTCGCGAAGTCGGCTTGCATGTCCCCAAACGTCCTGTAATGTCGCGTCTCTAGGTTCCTTCGGGGAACGCTGAATCCCGTTCCCTCGGGTGCGCCATCTTCCACCCACGGTTTGTACTTCTCATCTCTCAGACGGATGCGGGCGGCTGAGACTGGGAACAGAACGACCTTGGTGAACGCGAGGATGGGGTTGTTAACCGTGTTCCCCTCCTCGCAGAACGCCGTCCTGATCTTCTTCTTGATCGCGGGCGCACCGTCGAGCAAATCGATTTTCGAGTTTGCGTCGGTGAGCCCGGGCACGCTCGGGCTAATCAGGTGTGCACGTTTGTGGTAGGAGAGCTTGGGCAGCGTTTCCTCGGCGAAGAGGAAGACTTTCCGCTATTCCCGGAGCAGCTGTCAGCACCAAAAAATGGGCGGCGGGACCGGGCGAAACTTCACCTGGTCCGGGCCGCCGAACGCGAAGTCAACGCCCAGGTATTGCTCATCCAGCGCTTGTAGACCAGGGTACAGGAGCGCGCCCAACGAGGGGCCGCTCGCTGACTTGACCTCCGGCCCCGCATCCCTTGCGGCATCTTCCGACACAAGCGCCATGAGCTTAAAATTGTCCAACGTGTACCCTTTGCTCAGCTGATGCGCGGACCCGGACACGAATCGCAACGCATCGGTTGGGACGGGAATCGCGTGCAGCGCTGTGCGGAGCACATGCTCGAAGAATTTCACGCGGTGTGGGACTGTTTCTACTGGATACTTGGAGCTATCAAGGGAGGCGTGGATGTCTGTTTGCAGATGTGAGGAGATGACAGATGTGGTTTCGCGTCATGGCGCGCTTACCTGCTAATAGAATCGTGACCTTGTATATACAATAGTATGAGTCACTGCAGTGGTGAGATCGGGGCGCTTCCATACCTCGACCCCTGCCCGCAAAAAGTCTGCGATCTTGACCAAGTAGGTAAAGTAACCGATGTGCGCTTGTCGCGGTCGTGCTTCAGATTGAGATCACTCCATTTCAATTGACACACCCACGTCGGCCAGCAGGCGCAGTTCCTATTCTCCATAAGTTTTTCCGTTGGCCGTCGGTCAAGAGCGATCGATAGGCGCACCCCAGTAACCCTTGACTGGCGCCTTGCCACCGGCCAAAATGTCTTTTATAATATCTCCTCCGAGCACTTCTTCGAGGTTTTGCGTTACCAATGCATAGGTTTCGTCCGCCGAGGCCATCTTGTCTATGGAAGAGGATCAAGTGGTGGTCTGAATGCTGGTTGGGAGACTGTCCGACAGCGAAAGGCGTACAAGGAATGCTAGTATCATTTCACTACGCAATCGATACAGTGGATTGTGAGTTATAAGGCTACAGTAGGGACGAGAAAAGACTGAAGTGGATGGATGCGAATGAGAGGATCGAAGAATATTATTGGCCACCGAGAATTCCGCCTGTTGCACCCGCGTTCGCAATGAGGGATTCAGCCGCTTGCTCGGTCATGCAACCCAGCCTGGTCCCTACGTCGGTCTGTGGAGATAGAAAACAGGGGCGTGAGTGAGCCTGTGGGAGGGATATGCCAAAGAATGCGGACATACCAGAGAGTCAACTGGGACAGCAAAGCATTGCTCTGACCCTGGGCAGACGACACCTACCCATCGCTCTCCGTTGCACGTCATTGCCCCTCCTTCGACGCAGGCGGTAGTCCCGGTTGTGCAGGCGTCGGTGAGCTTGATATCGCGGAAGCTGGAACTATATTATATGTATAAGAATATGAATCCTCAAATAGGGTGGTGTGGGACTTACTTGAGTTTCTGCGCCTCTTGTGCATTAAGCAAGGCTTGAGAAGGAGCGGGTTCCTGTGGCACCTCAGAAGAGGTTGGGGATGTGAGGGTCGTGGAAGTTGAACCGGGTGGAGATGTGGAAGTTGGAAGACTGTGCGAGGTTGTAGGGGTCATACTGGAAGCCCCACAGGGTCAAAGCGGCCCAGAAAATTCGGCTCAGGGCTTACGTAATGGTGACTGTTACAACCTCAGTAATAGGTTCATCATTACCAGCCGAAGAAGCGATGGCTGTGGTTGTCGTGCTGCGGCTGCAGTCTATTGGTGCGCCGAAGGCGGAAAATGAGGCGAAGAAAAAGCAAGCAATAAGCGTGAATTTCATGTTGATGTTGATGGAAATACGGAATAATAGTTGGGTGGAGAAAAGAAAGGGATGGGTAACAAATTCGTTCACGGAACGGGCAGGTTAAGGGAGAGAGAGAGAGAGGTGGACGTGGGCAGTACGAGACAGGTCGCCACCCAGAAAAGCTATATATGCAGACGAGGTGACCTCGTAGCCTCGTAGTTAAGACCGGCTTCAAGGGCGACGAAATGTTTTTTGACGGATACCAAAAGAGGAAAGCGGGTGGACGGCGACCTTGTTCTTCAACCCGCTTGCATTCAGCCCGGGGCGTCCGGATCTTGAGCATTATTCCCAATACGTAGATTCTGTGAACAGTCCCGGCAGGCAAGATGGAATAGCCAAAAGTGGTGCATCTTCTCTTGAACCTTGCCGTGATGTCGTCGATCCTTGAATCGCGACCAATCGTGTCGCATACACAAACCCAGTGTCCTCAATGTCGCATACACCTCGAATATCCCTCGCAGCCGCCCGCGACGAGCACAGCGCCCCAGGTCCGCTGCTTCGGGTGCACAACCGTCTTCGCGCCCCCACCCCCGCCCTCGCCCTCGCGGTCCCCAGCACCGCAGTCGGGCGCCCCTGCGACCCCGCGGAGGGGGCGACGGATCGGCACCGCGGACAAGCCGCTCGAGACTGGCTACTACGACGTCCTCGGCGTCCCCGTCGACGCGACCACCGACGACGTCAAGAAGGCCTATCGCAAACTCGCGATTAAATACCACCCGGACAAGAATCGAGATGATCCCCGAGCAGAAGAGCGAGTGTGTGTTTTCCCCCCCCCCCCGCGCAACGTCATGGCGGGGTGTGAGCTGCGCAACGCGGATGCGCTAACGTGTTCAACTAGTTTAAGGAAATCGCGATTGCGTACCAGACGCTTAGTGATCCTGTTCTGAGGTTGGTGAATTCTCTTACGAGCGAGAGCTCCACTCGCTGAGCCTGCGTTTCTAGGAAGAAGTACAACGAGTTTGGTTCAAAGGAGAGTGCGCCAGAGGGTGGTTATGTACGTACGCCGGATGGTAGGAATCTTTCCGTGAGCATGTGTGCTCAATCTACTCGCAGATCGACCCGGAAGAAGTCTTTGGGGGTACCACACACCGTAATCATCCGTGGGCCCGGAATTGACGACATCCTTACAGCGATGTTTGGCGGTGACAAATTTGTGCCCATCATCGGCCACCTCTCGCTAGCACGCGATATGAAGACGGCGTTGCAGGAGGACGAGGATGGAGAGGCGACCACTTCGCCAGGGCAGAAGAAGATCTTAAGCCCAGAAGAGAAATTGAAGAAAGATGAGAAGAACCAGAAGTTGATAGCAGAGGTGTGTAATATCTACCACGATATTTCCATTTCACAAATACCTAATGCACTGCGCAGAAAGCGAAAGAGCGAGAAGAACGCGTCGCCAAGCTCGTGGAAACACTCGCACGCAAGCTTAGTATATTCGCCGAGTCCGCGACTGGCATCAACGATGCGGATGTAACAACGAGTTGGCGAACTATATGTCAACTTGAAGCGGAGTGCGTCAGATTCCATTCTGGCAGTGCCAACACTTGCATTGATGATTGGTCATGCAGGGATCTCCGTCATGAATCCTATGGAGTCGAACTCCTTCACACCATAGGGTTTGTGTATACCTCGAAAGCGAGGCACTTCCTCGCCACCAACCAAACCTTTATGGGTGTGGGAGGTTGGTTACACGGCGTTCAGAGTAAATACCATGTCTTCAGCGAAACGTGCGTACGCTCTCTTTCTCTCGCCCCTGCCTCTCTTCGCACACTGCCTATTATTATTATTATTATTACTAACTCACGCACATGTCGCTATGGTGATAGTTTGTCGACTGTACGAGCTGCGCTGGAGGTCAAGCAGGTGTTTGAACAACTTGCCGAGGCGGAGAAAGGAGGTGTGACTCCCGAGCAAAAACAAAAGCTCGAAGAGCAAGCGACGGAGAAGGTATGTCTTAGGAACTCCATGATAGATGGCCATGGCTTGTACGTTTGGAGGTGATAATGGTGCTGACGCGAGAATCCGATTCTCTCCTTGCGATCCGGCCTGCGGTTTCCAGGGGATCCAAGCTCTATTCAAGGTTGGTCCACTCACCCCCGAATAATGACACGCTCATGGGACAACGTTTCCGAATAGGGTGCCAAGTTAGAGATCGAATCCATCCTCCGGGAGACGTGCGATAGGGTTCTGAACCCGGAGCCACCGCTAGCGAGGCAGAAGCTGATCCTCCGGGCGACGGCGCTGGAGGTGCTGGGCGAGGCGTTTAGTGGTGTGCGAAGCGACGGGAGTAGACTTGATGCGGAGTATGTGCGGATCGAAACGAAGAGCTCAAAGACTCGCGACGGACCGGCAGGCAAACGATGAGTGATGATGTATGGTGAGGGTGCGCGGGTGGCTTGTACGAGATTGGGACACCTCGACTGTAGCAATAGATTAATATCACTGGAGGAATAGGCTATTTCGGTGGTGCGGGGTCTGCTTTGTGAAGACGTGAGTTTCAGAAGTGTTGACCACGGTTAATGGAAGCGAGTTTTGAATAATAGTTAGTTGGAAAAAAGCGGGGCCGCCCTGCGTACGCGCAATGCAGGGCCTGTTCCGCTCACGTTCGGTGCACAGCTAGTGGTGCACAGCTGGCCGGTTGGTAGAGGACAGCGGACAGGAGGTTGGACATGCCATGCCAAAAAAGACAGCAGGCCCGCAAAAACGGGTTATCCCATGACGTTGGGGATGGAATCGTCGAAGGACCTCCAGCCAGCTTTTCGAACATGGGGATCCGAATTCAGACGGGAAGAGCGATCGGAGACAAGTGTTTTAGAGGAGCGCTGGAAACAGGGCTGGCTCAGGGGGAACCCTTGCGTGCACGTATCTGCCTATACTGAATGTGTGTGTGGGTATCGAGGGTCCCTGCTGCCCGAGAGAGGGCGACATCGAACTTAAAATTTTTGGGAGTGATTAGCGGAGTGTGTTGGAATTTACTCTGTGGATTTCTGATATTCTAGTTTGGTAAAATCAGTATATGTAAGGCGCGGAAAGGGGCGCACGCAAGCCAACGTAACGAAAAAAGAAGATGCCCGCTGTCCAAGGCAACGACAGGAATGACGCGTGGCAACCGCCGGTTCAAGGAGAAGTAAAGAAGTAGTAAATGCCCATAGCCCATGACTTGCGTCCCTCCCGCCTCCAATAAATCCCCAACGCTCCCTCTTTGCCTCTCTCTCGAGTTTTTTACTCCCCTCTCTCCTTCTCCCTCTCCACCCACCACCACCTCCTCATCCTCCTCCAGGTCTTCCTGCTACATCGCCCTGGGTTTAGACGTCGTTGGACCGTCTCTCCCGGCCCTGCCCTCGATCGGCTGCTTTCGCCACACAAAGCCCGCGTCGAAATAGCATTCCAGCGCCGCTCACTCGCTCCTCTCGTCTTTCGACCATGCCTACGTTCGCCCCCAAGCACAAAAGGCAGTCCTCAGTGTGTGAGTCCTTCGTCCTTCTCCCCCCGACAGACGGTTTGCGGTGTCCGCCCAACAAACTGGCTTGACACGGCCCCAGAATATGAAATCCATTCGCGTCCATCGTCTTGCTAGTCAATTCAACGCGAGTGTGTCTCCTCTCGGAACGTGCGTGCTGACCGCCGTCGAACAGCTTGCCAAAATGGAGGTTTCTACAAGTCGCCCGCACACGGAGACAAGATTGACATGCACGGAGCGTCAACCTCGTCGGTGAACGTCGTTTGGGACACGTCCTGCCTCAATCCCGCACCCAGCCAGGTCGACATTTACCTCGTCTCCCCCGAAATAGAGGCCAATTTAGGGCGGATCACCGTCTGGGGCAATGTCCCCTATTCCCTGGGTCAATTTGATGTCCAGCTCGATTCCACCTTGTGGAACTCCACGGCCTCTATCGACATGCAGGTCCAGATCATCCAGGCCGGCACGCCTGTTTTCCTCAGCCAGATGGCCGCTGGCCCCATTTTCGAGGTCATAAATGCGAGCCCGTCTACGGGCTCTGCTTCCATTGCGGCTTCTAGCGCTGCACGAAACTCGGTAACAGGTGGGTCCAAAAGCCGTTCTTCCTGCCGTTGGGCTATTCTGTTCTGATGCATTCCATTTGTGGCAGGCGCATCAACCTCTACCGCTGCGGCCTCCAGCAACTCCCTGTCGGATATCTGGCACGACTATGCCGCAAGATTCGCCAACCGCGGTCTCAGCGGTGGAAAGCTCGCCGCGAGCATCGTGATGCCCATCCTGGTCGCATTCTCTGCCATCGCGGCCTATGTGTTCTTCTCCCGTCGTCGCGAGGCCCGGAAACGTGCAGCCTGGAAAGAGGAAACCGACAAGCGCATGTCGATGGTATCCACAGACTGGCAATCCATGTCGGCAGCAGGCGGCGTCGCGGCCGTTCGCGGTTCGTTCCAGACGGGTCGTACCCCACACGGTTCCATACACACTCCGCGTACGCCGAGCATGCATGCGCTCGATGCTGCTACAGGACTAGTCGCACCCAGTCCGCTCAGGGCAGGTTTTGCCTCGGAGGACATCTCACAATTGGGACCCAGGGCACGTGCACTCAGTGCTGCGGCTGCAGAAGGACGTCTGCTTTCGAGTGTCGTCAATGAGAAAACCCCACCCCTGCCTGGGGCCGCGCCGCGCACCCGCTCGAAATCGACAGCCGCGCTGGGGGCCATTGCGCCCCTGTTCGGAGCGAGGGCAAACGGACACGGCCGCACGACATCTGCCTCGGCTGCTATGGCTCCCGCGATGGCGACTGCGAGAGGTGCTGCTGCTGCTGCTGCTGCGGTGCGCCCACCAATGCCAAGGGCCAACACCGGACGTAGCGGCGACGACGCACGGCCGCGGACGCTCTCGGTTGCATCCAACAACCCGTTTGCAGATGCCATGACGAAACGGGACTCGCAAGGCTACTCCCCCGCCCCCGTGTCCGCACGCGGCATGGCGTTCCCGACATCTGCGGGCCCCGCGACGCCCACCCTGGACTCGGCGCACCCGCGCGCACGCGCGGATTCCGAGGGTCGCCCGCTGGACAACGCGTCGCGTGCGCGAGTGGCGAGCCGCGTCTCGTTTGCAGACGTGCTGAATGAGCGCCATCGCACGCAGAGCAACTTGTCTAGGAACCGTCTGATGGACAACACCACGTTGGCTCACGAGGACTATCTTGAGATGCAGGACGCTTTGCCCGCTTTAGCTCGTGAGTCTTTTCATTTTGTCTCACTGCCGATAATGTTCAGTATCCTAACCTCAAATTCTTTTTTCTTTACCTTTCTTTACTTTTTTTCCCCTAGTGATGCGCACTCAATCCAATGGCCACGAGGGCGTTGCCTTCCCCTCGTCGGACGGCGGCCATGTCCTCGGCCCGCGCCCCCAATTTATGTCTGCTGAGGACAGCCCTGGAGCTGGGTCCAGGGGCAGCGGTGTAGGATCGTACTTCGGCTCGGCGCCCTTCGCCGAACTTGGAGAAAGCCCCGACGACGCGCTGAGGAGGATCGCGGCCCAGAGGCGGGACTCTATGCGCGGAAGCGAGGACAGCGGTGGTAGTGGAATCTTTGGGTCCCTCAGGCGCGGTTTGAATCGATTCCGCAAATAGGCGAGCCGGACCGACCTTTTAGAACATACCCCTCATACTGGGAGGACGGCGACGAGCGGGACCAGATTGTGATGCGATTCACCCACTTATACCTCATATACCGGGATCGCCATTGCATCTGCCCGCGCCTACCACAAATCGCAATTAATCATCGAGAAGAAGAAAGAAAAAATCGGCGTCATCCTCATTCGATGATATCTGACCAACGCCAGCCATTCGGAACGGTCAATAGAGATACAAATGCACGCGTGCTCTTTTCGACCGTCGACTAATAGATGCTGGGGTTCGTCGGTGCGGCTTGCGCGTTACTCACGGATGACGGACGTCCATTTATGCCATCCTCATTATTCTTAACGCTTGAGCAACCAACTAACCCACAAAAATTGTTATTATCCCCCGGACGTTGCCATGACCTTTGCCCATCCAAGGACTTCCAAATAACCAGATAGTAAAATTGTACAAAAGTCGCTTTTAACCAAACCGCCTCGCGCATGCACAAGACGACGTAGTCTATTCGCCTTCCTAGTCTCTTTACGTAGTGCACGTTGTGATTCTTACTACCCGACCTCTCCACGCGGGCGGCGCGGGGGGGGGGGGGGGGGGGCCGCGGGGGGCGGGCGCCGCGCCGCCGGGGGGGGGGGGCGGGGGGGGGGGCGGGTGGAGCGCGTAGA
>Ga0307513_10009536_pt1 | contig 12275 bp, 10 predicted proteins | sample 15_EM_MG_FD_202174 | JGI IMG/M metagenome (GOLD analysis project Ga0307513, IMG submission 202174) | Populus trichocarpa ectomycorrhiza microbial communities from riparian zone in the Pacific Northwest, United States - 15_EM | ecosystem: Host-associated > Plants > Roots > Unclassified | place... | reverse complement strand
AGAGGCGGCGCCGACGGCCACGGAACCGGACACGCGTGCGGCTCCACGCCCGACCACGACGCCGGCAGTCCCTCGGTCGCCAGCCGTCCCTCGGTCGCCGACCGGTCCTCGGTCGGTCGCCGGTCGGTCGCCTGCAAGCCCACGGTCTCCCGTCGGTCCGCGGTCGCCCGCCAGGGCGCGGTCGCCTGCGAGCCCACGGTCGGTCGCCGTGCCTCGGTCACCTGCCAGAGCGCGGTCGCTTGCGGGGCCGGCGGCGTGGCCCGGTCGCTCGCCGGTCATGTGACCCGGCCGTGGCACGGCAGCACCGCCGGCGTCGGGCGCGAAGCCGGTCCCGCGGTCGCCCCGGTCCGGGCCGAAGCCCGGCCCACGGTCAGCTCGCTCGGGACCTGCCGGAATGTCGCCCGTGGCGTGGCTGGGCGGGCGGACGGGTGCCACACCGGCCGCGGCGGCTGCCGCAACCGGACCGGGCACTTCCCCGGTCCCCCGACCGGGAAGACCACTCGGCGCGCCGCCAGGCGTGGGACGCCCACCGGGTTGACCTGCAAAACCACCCAGTTCCTGCCCGGGGCGACGGCCTGGGGCCTGCGCCGGGAAACCACCCGATTCCTGCCCCGGACGCCGGACCGGAGCCTGCGCCGGGAAACCACCCGCCTCCGGTCCCGGACGCACACCCGGCTGGGACGGGAAGCCACCGGAATCCTGCCCCGGGCCCCGAACCGGAGCCTGAGCAGGGAAACCACCCGAGTCCGGACCGGGACGCACACCCGGCTGAGCCGGGAAACCACCCGAATCCGGACCGGGACGCATGCCTGGCTGAGCCGGGAAGACGCCGGGCTCCGGACCGGGGCGGCCTCCGGTGGTCTGGCCGGGGTGTCCGCCCGTGATTTGGCCGGGGTGTGGGCCTAGTGCTTGGCCCTGGTGTGCGACCGGGGCTTGGCCTGGGAAGCCGCCCTCCTGGCCCGGCACCGTGGCCGCGCCCGCGCGCTGGCCGGCGGATCCGCCCGGGGCCTGGCCCGGCACGGGCTCAAACGGCGGCCGGACCGGAGCCTGTCCGGGCGGCGAAACTCGGGCGGACGCCTGGGCGGACGGCGGAGCTGCCCGCCCGACGCGACCGCTCTGAGCACCACGGACCGGCTGACCCTGCTGCCCTTGCTGACCGAGCTGCCCTTGTTGACCGACCCGTCCGCTGCCCCGGACCACGCCGCGGCCGGCGCCGTCCCCGGGCCGCGGGACCACGCCCGACGTGCTGCCTGCCATCGCACCGGCGCGACCGGGCACGGCCGGGGTGCGCACGCCCTGACGCCCCGGCACCACGGGAGGCGCGACCGAGGCGGACGCGCGTGCGGGCTGCCCGGCCCGGACCGGGCCCGGCACGGCTGGGGACTGCGGACCGGGACCGACTGGCATGCCACCGGTTCGTTGACCGGTGCGCCCACCTGGGGTGTTCTCCGGCGCAGCCCGGCGCCCGGGTTGGTTACCGGGCGCGGGGGGCCGGCCGGGCGGATTGATCGGGCCGGATGGCTCGTCATCGCTGTCGGGCCGGCCGTGCCGTCCGCCACCCGAGACGGGCGCGCTCGGATATTCGGCGGGCGCCGGGACGCCGGGACGCACTCGGGCAGATCCGCTGGTGTTGCGCGAGCCGAAGCCGCTCCCATCCGCACCGGGAACCGCGGAGACCGGCCGGCTCGATCCGACCGGCGGAGGCGCGATCGGGCGACCGGGGCCGCCGACGCCAGCACCGGGACCGGCGGCAGGGCCGGGGTCGGGCTGTGGGTAGTCATGTCGGCCGGGCGGTATGGGCAAGCCTGGCCGTTGCGCGCCTTCGGGGAACTCCTGCCGCGGGCCACCGGCGGGCCGGTAGCCGACCGGTTGGTCCGGACGGGCGGCGGGGCCGACCGGGGCGGGGCCAGCCGGCGAGCCGGGCATCCCCGCGCCTCGCGGCTGCGGTCCGGTGCCCCGCGGCGGCAGATCGGGCCGGAAGCCCGGGCCCCCGGCGGTGGTGTCGTCGCCGTGGCGACGTTGGGACATGTCGGGAACCGCGCCGGTCCCGGGCTGCGGCACAGCGTCCGTATGGCGGGGGGCGAAGTCGGGCGAGGCTCCGGCCAGGTGCGACGGAACCTCAGGCAGCACGCCTGCGCCGCGCGGCGGGACATCCGAATTGCGACGCGGCATCCCGTCCGGCACCCCGGCACCGCGCGGCGGCATCCCGTCGGGCACTGGTCCGGCCCCACGCGGTGGCGGCGCGGCAGGCGCCATTCCCGCACCGCGCGGCGGCACCTCGGACGCGCGGCCCGGCACCACGCCGGCGCCGTGTGGCGGAACGTCGGTGCGACGCGGTGGGACATCCGATGGCACCCCAGCCCCACGCGGCGGCACATCCGAATTGCGACGCGGCATCCCGTCCGGCACGCCGGCACCGCGTGGCGGCATATCCGCGTCGCGGCCCGCCGCGAAGGGCGGGACCGCGCCCTGGCCATGCCGAGCCGGAGCGGGTGAAGTCGGCAACGGCACATCGGGGGCGTTGCCGGAGAGCGGAACCTCGGGGAGGGGCGTGGGTGACGGAGTCTGGTCGATCGGCCCGCCGAGTCGGCCGGGTTCGATATTTCGTCGGCCGTGGCCAGGCCCGCGCTCGGGCATCGACGGCGGCTCGGCGACCGGGACCGAGTTGTGCCGCCCGGTGCTCGGCCCGTCGGCTGCGGCGTGTCGGGAGGTGGCGTGCTCGCCGGATCCGCGCTGCCAGGAACGTTCCGGCTCGGCGCCGGCACCGGCGGGAGCTCCGCTGGTGGCGCGGGGCCCGGCGGACGGGCTGATCGGCCGGCCGACTACGCCGGACTGCCCGAACGGCGACGTCGCCGGCTCCGGCACGTCCGGGCGTTCATGAGATCCGGGCGCACGCGGGGACGGCGAGGGCGCTGCCCGGCGCGGAGCGGGTGGCTCCTCGTCATCGACGGCGCCGTCGGGGCCGGGGGCGACTCGGCCCGACTTGCTGGTGCGAGCTTCGCCGGCCGGCGCGCCGGGGCCGATCGCGGCTGCTTCTTCCTTGGCGGTCCAGAGGTCGTCGAGCCAGCCGGTCTCTTCCTGGGGCACCTCTTCGGGCTCGACGGGCGCAGCCCGACCACGCCCGAACAAGCGCCGGTTCCGGCCGGTTTGCTCGTTGCGCTGGTCAGCTTCGTCGTCGGGCCGATCGGCACCGCGCGATCTCACGGCTGTTCCTCTCCGGCGGCTGCGCCGCTGTCGTCCACCTTGCCTCTGTCGTCCGCCTTCGGCCCGTCCGCCGACGAGCCGCCTTCGTTCATTCTTGGGCCATCGGGCGCCGGCCCGCCGCCCCGCACGATTCTGCGCAACCGGGGCAACCGCTCGCCGACCGCGCGTTCGGCGCCGTGATCGGTCGGCCGGTAATAGTCGGCGCCGACCAGATCATCCGGCACATACTGCTGTGTCACAACACCCCGGATGTCGTCGTGCGGGTAGCGGTAGCCCTTGCCGTGACCAAGGCCACGTGATCCGGGATAGTGCGAATCGCGCAGGTGGGCGGGAACCGCGCCGCCGCGACCGGCGCGGACGTCGGCCATCGCGGCGCCGATCGCCGTGGTGACGCTGTTCGATTTCGGCGCGGTTGCGAGGTGCACGACCGCCTGTGCCAGATTCAGCCCCGCCTCGGGCAGTCCCACGTTCTGCACCGCCTGGGCCGCTGCCGTGGCGACGAGCAGTGCCTGCGGGTCGGCCATGCCGACGTCCTCGCTGGCGAAGATGACGATGCGCCGGGCGATGAACCGCGGGTCCTCCCCCGCGACCAGCATCCGGGCCAGCCAGTGCAGCGCCGCGTCGGGGTCGCTGCCCCGCATGCTCTTGATGAACGCGCTGGTCACGTCGTAGTGCGCGTCGCCGTCCCGGTCGTAGCGGACCGCGGCGACATCGACCGCCTTTTCCGCCGTGGCGAGGTCGATCTCGGTGGCCCCCTGCGCGGCGGCGGAGGCTGCCGCCGCCTCGAGAGCCGTCAAAGCCTTGCGAACGTCACCGCCAGCCAGGCGTACGAGATGCTCCTCGGCCTCGGGGGTGAGGGTGACCGTGCCGCCCAGGCCGCGCTCGTCAGTCAACGCGCGCCGGACGAGCTTGCGGACGTCCTCGTCGTCGAGGGCTTGCAGGGTGAGCAGCACACAGCGGGACAACAGCGGTGAGATGACCGAGAAGTACGGGTTTTCCGTCGTGGCCGCGAGCAGGGTGACCGTGCGGTCCTCGACCGCGGCGAGCAGCGAATCCTGCTGCGTCTTGCTGAACCGGTGCACCTCGTCGATGAACAGCACCGTCGGAGGGCCACCGGCGCGACGCGCACGGCGCGCGGTGTCGATCACCGCGCGCACATCCTTGACCCCGGCGGACAGCGCCGACATGGCGACGAACTTGCGATCGGTGGCAGCGGCGACCAGGTGCGCGATGGTGGTCTTGCCGGTGCCGGGCGGCCCCCAGAGGATCACCGACATCGGCGTCGTGCCGGTCACCAACTGGCGCAATGGTGCGCCCGGCGCGAGCAGATGCCGCTGGCCGACCAGCTCGTCGATGGTGGCGGGACGCATCCGAACGGGCAACGGGGAATCCGCGGCGGGGACCGTCAAACCCGCCGACCCGGAACCGGCCGGGGCCGCTGTGCCAACGCCGCCCGGCGGAGTGAGGGGGAAGAGCCCGTCGAATTCCATCGGAACCGAGGGTACCGGCCCGCCCTCGTGCGCCCGAAATGAGCCGAAGGCGGGCCCTTTCGACGGGATATTAACCGCGGCCCGGACGGCGGCCGTACCAACCACGGCTGCGCGTGCCGGTGCCACCGCCGCCGGCGCGTGGGCCGCTGCCGACGCCCGCCAGGTAGAGCGAAAGCAGCAGGAGGCCGAGCGCGGCCATGGTCGAGAAGTTGAACAGGTCGGGAGCGCCGAGGTTGGTGTCGAGCAGGTCGAGCAGCAGGTAGATGCCGAAGACGACGGCAGCAGCGATAGCCAGCATGGGGGTTCCTCCGAAGGGGACGAGAGCACTGGTTGTGCTGATACCCCGACCGAGGTCCCTGCGAAACTCCGGCAGGCGGCCAGGGCTGTCATGACTGCGCCAAGCGCGGCACTGCGTACAGATAGAGAAGCACCTGGCGGGCATCGGGCTCCGCCGCCTCGGCAGCGGTCCGACGGTGCCGCTCGATCACCTCGTCCAGCTCCGCAGTGAGGTCGCGCAGCCCGGTCGCGGTGAGGCTGAGGACGTGCTCGGAGAAGTCGCTTGCCTCACGCCACTGCCGCGGCTCGTTCTCCTCCGCGCGATGCCAGGCCTCGACCCGGTCGACGAGCACGTTCAGCCCGAAGGTATGCAGCCAATCCACCGCGGCTGCCGCGTTCTCATCGCCGGCGTAGGCGCCGCGCCGCCAACTGCTCACGTCGTTTGCGACCCGCCACCAACGCTCCCGGCCGTGCCCGGCACCCGGCTCCTCGATCACGAGTCCGGCATCGGCGAGCTGACGCAGGTGGTAGCTAGTCGCGCCGGTGTTGGTGCCGAGCACCCCGGCCAGCTTGGTCGCTGTCGCCCGGCCGTCGAGACGCAGCTGCCCGAGCAGCCGCGCCCGCAGTGGGTGGGCGAGCACACGGACCTGCCGTGCGTCGAGATCAAGGTGTCTGGGCTGCTCGGTCATGCGTCCATAATAGTTGTGCAAAGGAATTGTGCAACACTTCTGTGGATGGATAACATGGCTCCATGACAGAGGTACGCCGCGCCAAACCAGAGGACGCCGAGGAGCTCATGCGCCTGCGGACGGTGATGTTCGCCGGCTTGCCGGGCGCGTCACCGCCAGAGCCGGGCCCATGGCTCGCAGCCGGCGCCAACGTGCTGCGCCGCGGTCTCGCCGATCCGGCCGAGCGGCTGGCAGCCTTCGTGGTGGATTCACCCGACGGTCTGGTGGCCTGTGTGCTCGGCGCGATCGACGAGCGACTGCCGGCGCCCGGCGACCCGAGCCCATGGCGCGGCTACATCTACAACGTGGCCACCGATCCCGCGTACCGTCGCCGGGGTCTTTCCCGGGCCTGCATGCAGGCCGCGCTGGAGTGGTTCGCCGGGCGCGGGGTGATGCTCGTCGACTTGCGCGCGTCTCCCGACGGCGAGCCCCTCTACTCCTCGCTTGGTTTCGAGCGCACGAGGGACCCGGCGATGCGGCGGATCATTGGAGTGCGTTGACCGCCTTGGCCACCACCAGCGCCGCGGTCACCAGCGAGATCGCCGATTGCAGCAACATCGCGGCCTTCGCCCATCGCGAGAGCGGCAGTGTGTCGGTCGGGCTGAAGGCCATCGAGTTGGTGAACGCGAGATAGAGGTAATCGATGAACTGCGGCTCCCACTCCTTCGGTGCCATGTCGGGCGAGCTCATCTGTGGAAACAGAAAGTCGGGGTTCGGGTGCGAGCCGAGCGCCCGCTCGAGCGGCCCACCCCGGTCGAATTCCCAATACCAGACCGCGAAGGTGAGCGTGTTGATCAGCCAGACGTTCCCGCCGCTGGCCAGCAGTTGCGCGGCGGTGCCGATGTCCCGCCCGGTGACGATGTCCAGGACCAGCCAGACGACCGACCAGCCGTTGCCGAGGCTCGCCACGGTGATCAGCGCTAGCCCGAGTCGGCGCAATCCCGGCGAGCTGCGCTCCATCCGACCGGGATTCGCCAGCATCAACACCACGATGATCACTACTTCGAGGGCTGGCAGGGCCCACCAGGGGCCCGCCGACAACCGCTCGGGCAGAAACGCCTGGAATCCGATCATGACCACAATCGCTACGGCGAACGGCCACCGCTGCTCGCCGACGGTGTGCCGGCGCCACGCCGGGATGGCCGCACGCACGTCTCGTGTCACCAGCCGCTCGAGGCGAGTGATCCGTTCGCGCACGTCGTCCTCTGCGCCCGTGTCGTCCGTTTCGCGCGTGTCGTCAGAGCGCGGTTCTTCGGTCACGCGATCATCATGGCCTTTCGACGTCATCAACAGTTCCATGACCGCCAGCACTCTCGTTGCCTGGTGGTGGGACGGTCTTGCGGAGCTGGCGGGCACCCGCTTCTGACATGCCGTTCGCAGACGAGTCCAGGCCGGTCGAGGTCGTCGACTACCAGCCGTCGTGGCCGGGCGAGTTCGTGGCATTGGCCGAGCGGTTGCGGCCGCGGATGGGCGATGCGGCGATCGACCACGTCGGCTCCACCGCGGTTCCGGGCCTGCCTGCCAAGGACTGCATCGACGTGCAGGTCCGGGTTCGGTCGCTTGACCCGGAGCCGTTATCCGCCATCGGCTTCCGCCTCCGGCCCGAGCCGTGGAACCGCGAGGAGTTGTCGGCCGGGGTCCGCTGCCACAAGCTGGTCTTCGCGCCGCCCGCCGGTGAACGCGCGTGCAACGTCCACCTGCGGCTGCTCGATGGCCCCAACGCTAGGTACGCGCTGCTGTTCCGCGACTACTTGCGCGCGGATCGTGTTGCGCGCGAGGCGTGGGGCGCGTTCAAGCGACGGCTCGCGGTCTCGGTGCCGGATCTCGCCGACTACGGCCAGATCAAGAGCCCGGCAACGGACGTCCTGATGGGCGCGGCCGAGCGCTGGGCCACGACGATCGGCTGGGCATGCTGAGCCCCCGACCGGTGACAACAGCCGCAACCGCCAACAGCCGCAACCGACGACAGCCGTGGCCGACGACAGCCGTGGCCGACGACAGGCTGCGCGGGCACGCCCTCAGGTCGAGGCCGGTGGGGTCGCATCAGCCAGGCGGAACATCAGGACCGTTTCCCACTTGTGCATGTCGGGTTCTTCCGCGGGGTTCGTCATCATGATCTCCAGGCGGCAACCCCACACCTCACCTTCCGGCGTCGGCGTCATGTCCCAGGCCAGGCCTTGCCGCTGCGCCCAGTCGAGCAGCCCGGCGGTCACCGCCATCAACTCGTCGGGGTGTCCGATGTGGGCGACGGTCACGTAGCGCCCGGCGGGCAGGCGGTCGACGAACGTTGGCGGGTCGACTTCGACGGCACCGGTCACCGGGATGCCGGCCTCAATCGTCAGCTCCGCCGACATGTCGATCACTCGGTACCGGAAGAACGGCGGGCCGGCGACAGCGATCCCCCGACCGCCCAGCCAGCCGAACATGGTGGGGAGGTGGTCGGCCACTCGCGCGAAATTAGTCATCGCGATCGACTCGCGCCGTCCGACATAGGTTTGCTCGGCCAGCCACGTGATTGTCGGTTCCACCGGGCAAGTCTCACAGGAGACCGGGTCAGACGCACTCGGGCGCGGCCGTCATTGTGCGGCAGGACCCTCCCCCGCAGGTCGGAGGAGGACAGCGGCGCCTCCCTCTTCGGGGGACTCTCGCGGCGAAGGGTGAGCTGGGGTCTTCTCGGGCAGCGGTCCGTCCTGCGAAGAAATCGCGGTAGAAACCAGGCTGGGCGCCACGGGTTCAGGCACAGCCGTTTCCTCCAGCGACCTCAGCCGAGGCGGGGCAGGTATCCATGGCTTGAGGTTCTGCAACACCTGCTCGTAGAAATCGTCGATCGCCGCGAGGAACGAATCGATGAAGGCGCCTCGGCCCGTGCCACGCTTCGTGCCAGCAACCGAGGACTGAGCGACACGGAACGACTTCAGCTCCTTGGCCGGGTCACCGATGATCGCGATCGGATTCTCCCGAACGACCTTCAGCAACTCGGCGTTGCCGGGGCCCCGCGCGTGCATCGCGAACGCTTCGATCCGCAGCGCCTCGGGCGCGTTGCGCAGCTGGCGGACCAACCAGTTGACCCGCGTGGCCGGACGCCCTTCCTTTGGTGCATCGACGTCGACCTGACAAATAATCTTGCCCGCGCGAAGATCGGCGGTGACGGCAAGGGGGCCTACCGCGCCTGGAATCTTGAGGCCGCCTGTCATCGTGCCTTCGGATGCCAGTTGATTGACGAGACTTTGCGTCCTCGTCGCGGGATCCGTCGTGTCTCGACGGTTCAATGCCGGAACGACTTCGATGCCAAGCTGGCGGCCGAGCTTCAAACTCGCATACCGGACAAGCGCATCGAATCGGCCGGCCACCTCCTGGGCGAACGCGTCGCCGGGCCGCAGAGTTCCCGCGCCGACCGCATCTCGGGCCGGCACCCATGCCGCGCCCATGTCGCTGAATTCCATTGCGCCCGATCGCGGATGCTCGAGATAGCGAATGAGCTCGCCGAGAATCCAGGCCTGATCCGGGTCCGCGACCCCGCGATATTCCTTCTGCATCACGGCTTGCGTCAGAATCTCGCTCCAGGGCAGGTGGTGAAGGACGACCTTCTTCAGTTTGCGCTTGTCGACTGTGGTGGGATGCTGACCGGCGACGGGCGGGATCTCGTTGGAGATCGTGATCAGCGCGTCAAACTCGTGTTCCCGGGTGTTCATCGGCTCCGTTGATGCCTGAGGTCGGAATCAGTCGCGCGGACAGCCAGGTCTCTTCAGACATTCGTGACTCCTTGCAATGGGCTCGTCGACGCAAGCTAACCCACCACGGAGGCAGAAAACGGACGGACCAATTCAACGAGTAAGCAGGAAAGACAGACTTGTGACGGGGCCGAGGAGCCTCTTGGCCGAGCGATCGCCCCGATAGGCGGCTCTACTCCGGCAATGACGCCGCGGGATCCGGGCCAGGCTCAGACGCACTCCGACGCGGCGCGTGGGCGGGTCTTCAGCAGCGAGGCCGCGCGGGAGCTGTCCAGCCGGACATCAGCCGCACGCGGGCCTAAGCCGCCTTCGGCGATCGTCTGGGTGGGTACCGACTCCGGGTCGAAGCCGTGGCGTTTGGCGATCAGGCGGCCCAGGTCGGCGCGGCTCAGGGCCTCGGGGCCGGCCACGTTGATCGGTCCGGCGTAGTCGGAGGCGGCGAGTTCCCAGATGGCTGCCGCCAGGTCCTGGACCGCGATCGGGCAGCGGTACTCGTCGGTGAACAGCGCGCCAGGACGGCGGCCCGTGATCAGGTCGAGGACGAGGCCGACATGGGTGCTGCGATCGTCGCCGATCAACAACGAGGTGCGCACGATCACGGCCGATGGGTCGATCGCCGCTACGGCGGTTTCGGCGGCGGCCTTCGCGGCGCCGTATGGATTGACCGGTGTGGGCGGGTCGGCGTCCAGATAGGGAGACGGCCGGCCGCGGTGCAACGCGTCCGAGGACACGTGGATGAGGCGGGCGCCCACCGCCGCCGCGGCCAGGGCGACATGGGCGGCGCCGTCCGCGCAGACTGCCCAGTCGCCGTAGCGGGACGCGGCATTGACGATCACGGCCGGGCGTACCGAAGAGACAAGGGCGAGCACCGCAGACCGGTCGGTGATGTCCAGCCGAGACCAACCGCCCGCACCGGTCGTCGAGGTGCCGACCACCGAACCGCCGCTCGGCAACCCGCCGACCACCGAACCGCCGCTCGGCAACCCGCCGACCGCTGAACGGCCGGCCGGCAATCCACCAACCGGCAACCGATCGCCCGGCAACCGGTCAACCGAAGACGAGCCGACCGATGACGAAGCTGGGAACCCCAGCGCGAGCGCCGACCCCAAATACCCGCTGGCGCCGACAACGAGAACGGTCAGTTCGCCGGCTCCGCCGCAATCCCCGGCTTTGGTTTGGCGTCGATGCCCGCCTCGAGCCTCTGCTGGGCCGTGATCGACGTCGGGGCCCCGGTCAGAGGGTCGTACCCGCCTCGTGTCTTCGGGAATGCGATGACCTCGCGGATCGAGTCGTTGCCCGAGAGCAGCATGCACGTCCGGTCCCAGCCGAGCGCGATGCCCGCGTGCGGCGGCGGGCCGTACTTGAACGCCTCGAGCAGGAAGCCGAACTTGTCCTGCGCCTCTTCCGGCGTGATGCCGAGCAGGTCGAACACCCGGCTCTGCACGTCGCCGCGGTGGATACGGACCGAGCCGCCACCTATCTCATTGCCGTTCACCACGATGTCGTACGCGTAGGCCAGCGCCTGGTCCGGCGCCTCCTCGAAGCGGTCCATCCACTCGGCGTTCGGGGAGGTGAACGGGTGGTGCACGGCCGTCCAGCCGCCCTCGTCCGTCTTCTCGAACATCGGCGCGTCGACGACCCAGCAGAACGCCCAGGCGGACTCGTCGATCAGGCCGGACCGCTTGGCGATCTCGATCCGGGCCGCGCCCAGCAGTTCCTGGGCGGAGCGAGGTTCAGAAGCTGCGGCGAAGAAGATCGCGTCGCCGGGCTTGGCTCCGACAAAATCCCCCAGACCAGACAGGTGCGCGGCGGAGAGGTTCTTCGCGACCGGGCCCCGAGGCTCACCCGTTTCCGAGTCGAGCAACACATAAGCCAGGCCTCGGGCACCGCGCGCCTTGGCCCAGTCCTGCCAACCGTCCAGCTCCTTGCGGGTCTGCGCGGCACCGCCCGGCATCACGACGGCGCCGACGTAACCCCCGGCGTCGATGGCGCCCGCGAACACCCGGAACTCCGTACCCCGCAGGTACGAAGTCAGGTCGACCAGCTCCAGCCCGTACCGAAGATCGGGTTTGTCCGAACCGTAGCGGTTCATCGCGTCGGTCCAGGTGATCCGCGGGATCGGGGTCTGCACCTGGTATCCGGCCAGCTCGCCCCACAGCTTGACGACGATCTCCTCGCCGAGCTCGATGATGTCGTCCTGGGTCACGAACGACATCTCGATGTCGAGCTGGGTGAACTCGGGCTGCCGGTCGGCCCGGAAGTCCTCGTCGCGGTAGCAGCGGGCGATCTGGTAGTAGCGCTCCATCCCGGCCACCATCAGCAGCTGCTTGAACAGCTGCGGCGACTGCGGCAGGGCATACCAGCTGCCGGGCTGCAACCGTACGGGAACCAGGAAGTCCCGGGCGCCCTCGGGCGTCGACCGGGTCAGCGTCGGCGTCTCGATCTCGTTGAAGTCGCGGGCGTGCAGCACCTCGCGGGCGATCTGGTTGGCCCGGCTGCGCAGCTTGAGCGCGTTCGCCGGGCCGGTGCGCCGCAGGTCCAGGTAGCGGTACCGCAGGCGCAGGTCGTCCGACGCGGTGATCATGTCGTCGACGGGCAGCGGCAGCGCGGCGGCCTCGGACAGCACGATCAGCTCGGCGGCCGTGACCTCGACGTCCCCGGTCGGGAGATCCGGGTTCTCGTTGCCCTCGGGACGCGCGGTGACCTCGCCGGTGACCAGGACGCAGAACTCGTTGCGCAGCGCGTGCGCGTCCTCCTCGCGGAAGACCACCTGCACAACGCCGGACGCGTCGCGCAGGTCGACGAAGATGACGCCGCCGTGGTCGCGCCGGCGGGCGACCCAGCCG
>Ga0307513_10009535_pt1 | contig 12275 bp, 13 predicted proteins | sample 15_EM_MG_FD_202174 | JGI IMG/M metagenome (GOLD analysis project Ga0307513, IMG submission 202174) | Populus trichocarpa ectomycorrhiza microbial communities from riparian zone in the Pacific Northwest, United States - 15_EM | ecosystem: Host-associated > Plants > Roots > Unclassified | place... | reverse complement strand
GGCCTGTGCAAAAAAACACAGGTAAACAACCCGGTCCTGGCTGTTCCTTCAATGGGGTCAATGGCTAGCGCTGGGGTTTTCAAGAGGCGAGTGCCAGCGAGCTGACGAGTGGCTGGTCAATAAACAGCCGGTGGGAAATTTTCTGAGCTGACCAAGCTGTCCGGCGGATCGCCAGACTGCCGGACTTCCCGGATCCCAGATTTTTTGAATCAGGTGGCCACTGGCCGCCCACAACCGGATCAATCCGAGCCAAGTAGGTGGTTCCGACTATTACCTCCGAAAATCCCCCACCTCAATATCTGAGTCTTGATGCACCAGAGAGGGACGAGACTAGGCACCAGGTAAGTAACATTCTAACACTTCAAGTACACAACCAAGTATACAACGAACTCACAGACTCAGCCGAATGAGCATCTTCCAAAATTAACGGACCCCCAAACCTGGGGGGATTGCTGGGGGGTATGAACCATCTGTTGGATCGCGTCAACTTTCATTCGGTTCGAGGTCTTTCCTTTATGAGATACAACCTCTAAGGTCGTCAAAACCTCATATAAGGACAGTAACGAGTCACATGTGAAGCGGGGATAATTTTCTCCTGGCATGATAAACGCCGAGGAAATTTGATTGCTCCGAGATTAACCACTGGTTTGTTCTTTGAAAATTTTGGTTGATGTGAGGATCCATTCCAGCCGCCTACTTACTACAAATACTGAGGATCTGGCGGATTCTAAACTATGCCATCGTAATCATTCTCAATTCAACCCCCACAAAAGCTCTGCTTTCAAGTATATCTTGAGGTAACAAAGGTCAATGACATCCAATCACCCACATACAAAAAGTCGTCAAGATTTTTCACAAGGTCCAATTCAAACAGAGGCCGACATCTAGGAACCCGCACACCGCCGACACAAAATGCTGAGCCGCTAAATCCTTGGGATTTGGCAAATCGGTTTCCCAAATCCCAGGGTAAGTACAGGCTGGTGCATGGTACAGAACGTACTTACCAGCAGGTACGCACGACCCCTACGGCAAGGCAAATTTCGATCTCTTCATAAACTGCAACTGGACGATGGAAAGTTGAAGTTTAGATTTCAGAGGTCTCCAGACGAGTATGATGGTGGGATCTGAGGTTCTTCGAATTGCCGCAGTGACGCGCTATCGCCCCCCACCAAGATGAGCACTCATGACCAAGTCGCGTTGACAGTGAAATTGACGCACCTCGGGCCGAACCACGTTTTAGCCACGTTTTATTCCGGTTTTCAATTTTTTACTTTCACGAAGGGGCACAACCCACCGAACCGTAAACGATGCTATTTATTTTTCACCGTACAACTAACAGCCATTTTCATGAAATGTGTATGACCCTTAGTCGTTGATCTGAATTGTGGTTGCTGCAAACATTATGATCTCCTCCCAAAAGGCCCGGTCAGCGTTGGGATCTTCTTATCTACCCTGCCCTGACTGCTGTGCTGGTATTAAGAGCGGACGTCGGCAATAGCTGAAAAATATTACTTATATGTAGGTAGGTTCATTATGCAGCTGCGCACTTAAAAAAAAAACTACTCAGTTACTTCTCTCGACCAATGACGATCGACTCCGAACATCGGACGATCATATTTGACAGGGTAACAAGATATTTCGTGCTCTGAAGGTATAGATATAAGTGCGTCCGTGTCAATTTTTGACAGCCCTTTATTGACCATCGTTTCTATGCATTTTTTTTGAAGAGCAGAACATTGGGCGAGGGCTTCCCCCTTTCACACTATCAGACAACCGAGCTAGCACGGACGAACCCCTATCAAGTGGCAGCTGAGTCGCTGTCTTTGTCGCCCATGGACATCCCTTCCCTAATCGATGAACCGCTGATCTCGATAGTCGCAATTCACCAGCGAAATTATTGGTCCTGTACGTCTTCCTCTGCTGATCACCTGTGGCTTGGCCAACCGCAAAATAACCACAGGCGTGGCGCTGACAACACTCATATGGGACTGGGCAGTATCTCTCGAGGAAGAGGTCCAATACATCTGGAAGTGCGTTCCGAATCAACCCCCATACACTCTTCCTTCCCTGCAAACTCACCTTTTTTTTTTTTGGTACATGCAGAAGTCCGTCGATGACTAACAAATGGGTGTACCTAATATCTCGATATCTAGGGATCATCTCCCAATTGTCTGTAGGCCCTTTCAAACTCTGTTCCGGGCGTTTTCCTAATCTATCACTTTGTCTAGGGTTGACAGCACCATTATTTTATCACATGGATGCAAGCCTGTATCAAAAGAGATATGTCGAACATGGATGTCCTTCGAAACCACAGTCAGCATGATTCTCTTTGGATTGATCGAGTTCATCCAGTGTCTTCGAGGTGAGATTTCGGCGGCTCCCTTGGGGAAATATATTCAAGAGGGAATGATAGTATATGCTTTTTATAATAAGAACGCAAAGCTTGGGATTTGTCTCGTAATATGGTTCTGTGCAGGAATAGGTGGGGCGGTTTATTACGTCTGGTACGGATTCAGTCCCAGCCACCTGGATTTCGACCCATCATGCGCTGTTGTCCACATGCCTTTGATTTCCATTGTTTTTGGGTACGTTTAATATTTTGAATGAATCGGGATGGTTTCTCACCCATTTTGGATCCAGCGCCATCCCAGTCGCTAACCAAGCCATGGCACTGTTTTTGCTCTTTTGGAGGCGGAAGGTCGTTGCTCCTGGTTATCTGGGAGATGTTCCGATTGCGTACATCGTGCTGCGGGACGGGATTTTGTTGTTTCTTGCCACCTGCGGTCAGTTTCGTTCGTACCCAACCGAACATGCGCTCACATCTTGGCCCTGTAGGAATCATTGCGATAGCCATGGCGTATTTGACGAAGGAGGCTCATCCCATATATATGACCCCGTGAGCGTTCATGTAAATAAAATCACATCCCCGATTGATCTTCTGTGGTAGCGTACTAAATGCGACGCTATCCATCGCCGTTGGTCTTCTCTCCGTTCCGCCATCTTTCTTGCATTCTGACACTAATAATGTAGGCATGCCGGATGATCCTAAATCTCCAGTCAATGACGAGGCAAACTCCAAGGTCTTCTCGGCCAGATGAATATAATCTCACCTCCCTCCCTCCCTCCGCCGAGGCTCTACCAATGATTGATATGACTGCCCCCGCAAATCCATCTTGCCCCTCGACATTCTTTCATCCGCGAACTTTAATCAAGGTCGATATCCCATAATGCCATAGAGAAAAATACCCTCCATTCGTTACACATACCATGTTTCAATAGTCATCGCATATGTACTCATTGACCTGTATTTTTAATTTTTGTCAACACTAATACATGTTCTTCACTTGCTGAAGTTTCCCCAGTAACGGCCGTAGATACAGAAAAATGGTTCAGGATAATTCGTTGCGATATAATACAATGAATGCTACATGATCGACTGCGGTATTGTACAGGCAGCCGCAGTGACGCAATCAAACTTGCCGGTTGATCTCCTGTTGGGCTTCACCTTTCTCTTTGCGGACGTTTCCTATTTAGACAATTGTGTCAGGGAGATGAAATTGGACGATAAATTCTCCGCTTACCTTGAGTCTGCTGCGACTTGTCTCCTGTGATGGCGCCAACAACAGAGTCCTTCTTTCCTGCAATGCGGTCGGTGGTACCCTCTACATACCCCTTGGCTTGAGCGGCTTTGTACTCCGCCTCCCCAGCGGCGTGTTCCTGCTTTCCAGATTGCTGCCAGGAAGTGGCACCGGTGACGTTGCCGATACTCTCGACTACGTTGCCTTTGGTAGAGTGGAATTGACCGGAAGTCTTGCTGTAATACAGAGAGGAAATTATTCAGACAGCTCAATCATGATGGCATGTCATAGCTTACTTGGGCTCGCCGGAAGCGGTGTTGTTAGTTGATGAGGAAGTCATTGTGAAATAAAGTCACTTGATTTTGTGATTGTGAGGAGTGATGAGGATCCTTAAGGTTTATATACGATATTAGGGTATGACGCAATGAAATGCGCTCCAAAATCAACGGGTATTGACGACATCGATGACATCGGTTCATTATGCATGTTGTCACAGATCGCAGGTGTTGTGGGGCCAATGATGCAGTAGACGCGCGTCAAAGTGTCATCGTGATGTCATAACTACCATTCAGCCGTTCACGCTCGCAATTTTTAGAACCCAATATATATAAGACCGATGGAAGTTGGCATAAAGCAATTCCCCAAACAAATCAATTCTTCAATAATTCTACTATATTATCGTGACAATGTCTTCTACCACTGCCACCTCCTCCCCAAATACTTCCGAACCGAGGTACGTCTCGTCCCACTTTACAGTCCAGAAGGGGCGTCTGAAATGTTTTTATTTTGCCTGTTAGCAAGGTCACCGGCCAATACCATTCTGTGAAAGGCACCCTCGTTGAGGCTGTCGGAAATGTTACCGGCGCCACGACATGGGTGGAGTCCGGCAAGGAGGAGCATGCTGCTGGAGAGGCGGAATACAACGCCGCTCAGGCCAAGGCGTACGTTGAAGGTGCTGCGGACCGCGTTGTCGGAAGGAAGGACGCGATTGTGGGCGCCATCTCTGGCGACAGGGCACAAGAGTTTGCTGGTATGTTTGAATAGCGACACTGCTTCTAATTTCCGTTATAATTGTTTCATTTTACAGGAAACGTGCGACAAAATAAAGGAGAAGCTCAGCAAGAGGCTAACAAGTTCTGAACGTGGTCTATATTTCACTATGATACCGGGCTCAGATGAATACCATACCAATTTATATATGTAATTTACCACCGCGTTCAAGGGTTTATTACTATCATTGCGTTCAATGCGGCGCCGGCTAGGCTCGACAATTCAACATGTAACTAAGTGCTGTAACCAGATTATGAAGGGATCGTCAGCGAGGAGGAAAGGCAAGATTACGACGATGGCAAAGGCAGCAACGACGGAAAAGGCAGCAACAATGTCGGAGAAATCAACTTGGCTTGTGGGCCATTGCTTTGCATGGCATGTACGAGTCCGACTCAATCCAGTGAGTATAGTACAAGTGATACTTGCTTTCCTCTAGAGCTTAGGACAATTTAGTATAAGTGGCTAATCATATATAATGGTCTGACCTGATGCAATTGTACCATGGGGACTAACTATAACATTCTACCCGCAAAACAAGTACGGAGGCGCTTAACCGATGGCAAGAGGCGTCGGGAGTATACTGCGTTCATTTTCCAGGTAAATCTATAGGAAAGAAAGGAAAAGTTAGACTAATCTTACAGTGGACGGGGACGGGGACAGAAATTTGGCATGAGAGAAGATGCTGTTGTCGTCGTGGGTAGAATGATCAATCGGAATGGGAAAAGTGCATACATTGAGCGAATGAAGGAATTGTCGGTGGAATGGCACGATGACAAGATGAGACGCAAAGGGAATGGGAGGGAATGAGAGAAAAAGAGCTGACCCCGACCTTTCTTCTTGCCCACCCCAAAGCTCGAAATAATAGATATGGAATCCAAATCTGGAGAAAGGAACGGAAAGAGAAGCCACTCGATATATAATCAAACACCAAACCAAAAAACGCCCTAAGTCCATTGCCGGGCGGAATCTTTGGACGACTCACCGAAGAAATACTGAGCATGAAGGAGATCGAAGACGGGTCCTGCGCCGTCATCCCCAATGAGGAGTTCTTCCTCGGTGGAGAGGCATAGTGGGTTTGTGTTGAGGGTGCTGGGGGGGATGGCACCCTATCATCCACCGAATTCAGTGATGCTCTCCTTCGAACTAGAGGCGGTGTAAACGGATCACCACGCAGAACATGGCAAGGTCGAGAATACGGAAGAAACTTGAAGGGGAGATGACGAGGAGGGGGAGCAGGACCTTCGTGACAGTTCTAGAAGTGGACGAAGGGAATAAATCCCAACCTTCGAGGAAAGAGCCTGTCACTGATTGATCACCCCGTCCATCCCCGTCTCGACAGGTGTTCATGGTCGGCTGACCTTTTTCTGGGCCAGTGGGATATCGCTGAGGCGGTGATGTCGCAGGGCCATTCACACTCACACTTGTTGTGCTAGTGGGAAGAAAGAAAAGAGGTTCATTCTCCGCTTACATCCAAATCGATTAATCCTTGTTTCGACTCTCGGGTATTACTTCTCAGCAGACAATGATACATTCCCATTATGCGCGGATATATTTATCATTTAGTCCATTCACATTCATATTACAAACGAGATCGGCCGGCTCTGATCACACATAAAAGAATTCGCCATATTTTTCAACGTCTAACTCGATATCGTTGGACTTGTCAGGGTAATGAATCTAATCCAATGGAGGGTAAATTCTCGTTGGCTAAAGGTAAAAATAGGATATTAACTCACAGAATAAGGAGGTGGCGGACATACGCTCATAGATGCCAATGACTGCGACGGGTTCAACAGCGAGTCTCTAGTTATCGGGCCAGGTGTTGTCGTCGTACAGGGCGCAGGTAGCGAAGGTGATTGGGGGATGGTCATGCAAAGGAGGGCAGAAAATAGTTCGTGGATGAAAGTGCCGATGCCAGTGAAGATTGAACTGAGACCAGTGAATATTGAACTGAGACCGTTGCCGACAACCCAAGATACGGTAACGACATAGAAAGGTGACCTTCCCAGGAACCCCATCTGAGTGCTATTGAGACCGGCACCAAGAAGCAAGGTGTAGAAGAACGAATGCAGGAGAACGTATCCAATAGCCTCTACTACAACTCTACTAGGATCAATACCCAAGTCAACTGTGGCACTGTTGTTTAACATCTGAGATTAGCGGCGTTAACGACATTAAAAGACTTGAAAACGCACTCGATGTACCCGGGGGGAAGGCGAATAAATTTATAAACATGCCCGCTTGTATCAGCATTCCAAAGAATATTTCGGGAGTTTCGAGCCAATTTTTCAGGGCCATGACAAGGGCGACCAAGAGTGTCGTAACAAATCCCGCGAGGGGGGCGACATGAGGAGGTATTTTCGGTCTCGAAGTGAATTTATATGTGTGAGTCGTGTCGGTATGGAGATCGTAAGCAGGTTTTAAGGAGTCAGAAGTGATTATGAGGGCGATGTAGGTGATTATGGGTAGACAGAGAAATATAGCGAGGCGCATGATGGTAGAAGGGAGTAAAGATTATTGAGATCTGATTGAGAGCGGCGAAGGTTTATAAATTCGGCCTTAGGAGAAAGACGGTTGAAAGTTGAGACGTTTCGTCTGATCATGCATCATCCATTTTAAGTCAAGGAGGTGGCTTGGCCCCAACCAAACGCTCGACAAGGCGTCAGTCGTTGATGGGAATCGCCACTACTACTGGCGAGTGAGTCGGGTTAAAAGAGATATATTTAAGTAGTAAGTTTACTGTTACTACAACGGTTCCTTCTCGTTTAGAAATGATGGCGCTGAGACTCGGAGATGATTGACAATGCGTTGATCATTCGGACTCACTTCCGTTGATTGACTTTGAGTTGATTCAAGTATAGCCACGAACGGTTCCAGTTGTTGAATTGATTTCGAATGCCTATCCCTTCCTTTATTCTGCTAAAATTTAATTCACGCGTTAGGCTGTTGGCGCCTAATTATTACATAATCAGATACTCCATGTTACGTAAGTAACGAGATTGTGGAGGGCAAATATTTTCCGTAGCTACATCGTACGTTTGCAGAAAATCAGTTGCATTGCTTTCATTTTTCGACTACAACCTCCAGGAAAGCAGGAATGGCATGTTACACGTCTTTAGCATCATTCACATAAAACTCAAAGTCGTATTCAGATAGAACAGGCTATCTGGTGGTACCTAGCAAGCCTCGTGGTGTTTAATTATAGTATTGGCTTCTCTCCTTTACTCGGTTCACGTAGATGAACACCGCTCATCGTTGGTTCTTCCTGCCCTTCTAGCCCTCCTAGGACAGCTCTCAAGCGTTCAACATTAGGAACCATGACGGAGGGGATTGGTGACCAGAAAGTATACACCAAGGATGAAGGAGTGAGTACTGTCACTGAACGGGACGATACCAATCCTGGAGGATTGACTTTCGAGGAAGGTGCGCAGACGACTTGTCAATTCTAACGAAAAATTTTGACCATGTATGATAGATACTTCTGGGGGAATGGGACGTCACTTTGGCATATTCAGCTGCCCCATGCTAATGTGGATTTGATGCCCTTTCGTTTTCGTCGGCCTATGCTGACCTTCTGAATTCATCAGCGTTGGTCGAATAATTGGTACTGGGATATTTTCCACACCTTCCATCCTTAATTCCGTTGGTTCCATCGGTGCTTCCCTCGTGTTGTGGTTCCTCGGTTTCCTGCTATCGTTTTGCGGCCTCTTCGTGTGGCTGGAATACGGTACGATGTTCCCTTGTTCTGGAGGAGAGAAGGTGTACTCGGAAGCCGTGTATAAGAAGCCCAAGTACTTGGCCACCATTATCTTCGCGACTAACGCAATTTTATTGGATTTCACTGCTGCCGGGTGCATCGTATGTGTTCGCCACTCTGATTCCATGTGGGTTAATGCACACTCAAGACGACAGGTTTTCGCGAACAAGTGCGAGCGTTTCCAATTACTTATACCCCTTGTTCCATCAACCTAATGAATGGCTAGTATTCTAACCTCTGCAGGCCAACCAACACCAAGGTGGGTAGTGAGAGGTATTGATTTGGGTGGTGAGATTCGTTTTTCTCAATGCGGTGACATATAATCTTGATATTGCGGTGTCAAGGTTCTGAGTGTTTTCAGGATCATAATTCTACTTTTCATTGTCGTCAGCGGTATGTGTATTCTACTTTTTATTCGTATATGTATCTAACAAGTGCTGATAGGCTAGGTTGTCCTCTCAGGTCAAACCCATATCAAACATTCGCACCTCAACTTCCACGATGCCCTCGCTGGAAACTCGCATAGCAGCAACGACGCACGTCCCATTTGCTACCTTTAGTTCCTATATTAACCACCTTTCGTCCAGTATGCGACAGCAACGTTCAAGGTCTTAAACGCATACACAGGATGGTCAAACGTCAGCTATGTTATGAATGGGGTTAAAGATCCTATTCGCACACTCAAAATCGCAGGTCCGCTTGGTCTAGGAATATGGGCCGTGCTTTACTTGCTCGCAAATGTGGCGTACTTTGCGTAAATCAGATTCAATTAGCATCTGTCGAGTAAACACTCTGACCTTTTTGATAGAGCGGCATCGAAGGAGGAGATTAGGAAATCGGGGGTCATTGTCGCGGTTCTGTTTTTTTGGTAAAGTATTCGGCGCCAAGGCAGAGCGGGTTCTCTCAGCGATCGTCTCAGGTAGGTAGCTGTCCAGTGCTTCTCAGCTTATGTCCTGAGAGAAGTATTACGTATCTAGCGCACTGGGAAACGTCATCACAGTCGTACGCAATCTTATTTATTAATACTTTATTCCCATGACGGTCCTTGGCAATGAGCCATAAAAGGAGACTGGCAGCCACGAAAACAACAAAGCCAAATAGAAAAAGCCAAATATACAAGAACAAGTCATTTGAATACCTTGTTTTCAACCACCACCTTCTCATCGTTGTATCCTCATACCCACACAAACCTGTAACAAGCCTAGAAACGCCTGTATTCATACCACATTCCCTCATGTAAGGTCCCTTCCTGTATCATTTGGCTGAAATCTTTTGTAGCGCTCTTCTTCCTAAACCCTGTGCAACCAAATAGTGACTTGTTGTATCCCTCTTTCCTGTTTAATCTATCCTCATCCAATGTCGTCGATACTCAACCATGTCTTGTTGTCTTTACTTTTGCAGAACAACTTCTTTTTTGACGACCCCCCACATCTTTTGAGTTTTGTTTTCCCGCCTGTGTTATATCTCAACAGAAGACCGCGAGCAATATCACGACTTCCGTCTAGGTCGATGGCGCACCCCAAAACTGAATCTTACGAAGTGAATGATGGTCGTCTTGGTGGAGGAGGAGGAGAGGTAGGCAGTTTATCCCTGTGTTCCATACTCGCATGTATTTAGCTGACCAAACCTCTCATTTCTATTATTTTACGTTCCATTTACGCATCTAGGATGGGAACGAGATGAAAACGGAAGAACGAGTTCAAACTTATACATCCGATGTTGAGCCTACGACCGGAGACAAACGTCAGCGAGAAGATGATCATGGACCGAATCCTCACCCCAGTTCGCGTTCTAGCAGCAGTGGTCAGGCTATGGGAAATGGCGCTTTTATGCAGGGAACCACAGGGATGGCGATGATACAGCCCGGTGGTGTGGCTGGTTATGATGCGTTGTACATTGGAGATCTACAATGGGTCCGTTATTTTGTCGTCTACCACCATGTCGATGTCCTTAAACTGTTTTTATTTGCTACGCCTGTTAGTGGACAACGGATGAGGATCTTCGACAAGTCGCGATCAACTGTGGCGTTAATATTGACCACAATGATATCACATTTTCTGAGCATAAAGTGAACGGCAAGAGCAAGGGGTGAGTTTCTACATGTATGGGCGCTTTCAAACGTGATATAAATACATTCGTTAGCATTGCGTATATCGAGTGTCATGATCTACAAGGAGCAGCCAATCTTAAATATTGGTTTGACAACAAGTGGGTCCAAATCTATATCCTGGATATGACTTGCGATTTATCTATTCATTCAGCGACTTCCAAAGCCGTCGAGCGTCAGCAACACTGACAAGTTCATCACAAGGCAATCCCTTCCGGACCCTTCCAAAAGGTTAGCAACTTACAGGCCTGTCTTAGTCCCAGCAAGTGCTAATGTTATATTTGTCTCGTTCAGAGCCTCCTCCGCGTGATGTACGCGCTCCGGCACCGGGTCCGCCAGCGGCTACAGGGCGTGGCGGTGGAACCTTCCGCGGCGGAGGCGGCAACGCAGCTGCCAGCATGGGTCGCGGCGGTGGCATGATGGCTGCAGGCGGTATGATGGGCGCCGGGAACATAGGTATGGGGATGGGGATGGGTAACATGGGAATGGGAATGGGCAATATGGGTATGGGTATGGGCAACATGGGTATGGGTATGGGAAACATGGGCATGGGCATGGGTGGAGGTGGTCGCGGGGGCGGCTTCCAAGGCGGACGAGGCGGAATGGTTCCACAAGGTCCTCGCGGAGGTGTGATGGGCGGACGTGGAGGTATGATGGGCGGCGGTATGGGTACGAGTTTTTAGTTTCTTTTCCTTCATTTCGCCATTTCCACCACTTAGCCACACCACTCTTTTGCATTTTTTATTCGTTGTTTCTCGGGATGTTGTGCTTACGTCTGCTCTCCTGGCTCTTTTTATGTCGCTCGTCGTCCTTGCGCGTTCCATGATGTCCTTGTCGCCCATACCTTCTGCTGTGTCGCTATCCACGTGAAACCAAATTCAAATTTACCTCAAACGTCTAGGCATGATACACGGCGGTCGTGGGGTTGGAGGTATGCAGGGGCATTTTAATCCAGCCTTTATGCAAAATGGTGCCGGGAATCGAGGGCAGGGAACAGGCGAATAGAGATAGGGAAGGAATCTGTGGATTCTTCTGGACAATCTCAATATTGGGGATCCTCAAGTCCATTTTGTCCAGGTTCTTTAATTGTGGTCGGGGCTCTATCAGTTCTTCTCTCCTCCAAAAATACCTTTTCTCGCTCCCTGTTCTGTTCAATGCTTTTTAATTGTTTTCCTTTTGCTCTGTTTTCCATTTTTGTGCTATAGTACCTCGCGCATAGTAGTTATCTCATCAGGATGGACCACAATAAATTTCCATGATACTCGATTACATTCCCCTTCTGAAGCGTTCCAAAACATCCCTGCTAGAGGATTGACTAGGGATGGGGCTCGAAGTAGCGATGGTCAGCCTTAAAGGCTACGATAAGTGGGCGCGTACAGCCGCACCTACGAGGACTCGGGCTGGAGTTCCTAGGAAAATCCATCTCGTCGAAGTGCTGGCCGGCCCTGTTCCGAGTGCATCCTACATTTTGAGGAAATCAGACAGGTTTGGCAAGGTATGATCATCGAGCCGACCTAAGGGATGAACAAATCCAACAAGTTCTTTAATAGGAGGATCAATCGATCATGTATCGTCACCGAATGACAACAAAGTCTTGTTCGATTTCTTCGCCTTCTTGGACGTGTTCTTCGAGCTCTTGTCCTTGGACTTTTCAGGCATCGCAGCTTTCAGGTCATCGACTGCCTTCCTTTTGTTGGACTTGGGGTTCGTTTTCGAGGACGAGGAAAATGACAAGCCCTGTGATCCTGATTTCGTTGAGGTTTTGGACGCTGTTGCGTTCGAA
>Ga0307513_10009534_pt1 | contig 12275 bp, 10 predicted proteins | sample 15_EM_MG_FD_202174 | JGI IMG/M metagenome (GOLD analysis project Ga0307513, IMG submission 202174) | Populus trichocarpa ectomycorrhiza microbial communities from riparian zone in the Pacific Northwest, United States - 15_EM | ecosystem: Host-associated > Plants > Roots > Unclassified | place... | reverse complement strand
GCTTGATGAATATCACGTGATACAACTTCAACACCAATTAGAGTTGCACACTGCTCACCATGAACTTAAAGCAATCTCGATGAACAGGATATATTCTGAGAATGTACAAATTCCCTCGCAGAGGTGATGGAACTGAGAAAAATTGTGGTAACCATGTTATTACACGATGTTCTGAACGTTGAATGCGAACTTGATGGTTAAACCTGATTTATACTATATCAGTTATTTTTTCCCAAGTGAATGACTTGCGAGCCTACCGGACATGCGCGTGCATAGCTGCGGATGCTGCTGTGTGAATCTGATGTGCGTGTGTGCTCGTGTCGTGGCTGTGCACTGCCGTGTAACGACAGTGCGGGTTCCTTGAAATGACTGCGTGCACATACAATAATTTCCATAATTACGATATATATTAGAGAGGGCGGTGACCTGGCACGGTTATTAGGCGCTGTTTTTGTCCCTACTCACATACCAATATGAGACTGACTTCCAAGGGAGACATTTTTGCCCTTGGTTAAAACTATGGTTCGAAAACTCATATATAACTAATCTTATAATAACCGAGCCGACACCGGGTATACTCGGGTAATTATAAACATATAACCGTTGCATAAATTTCATCGCCTCTGCCGGGCATGACTGCGATGACTGTACACGACCGCCGCGCGCACGACCGTGAGACTTGTACACGCACCCACGCTCATGCCACTGCAAATTCTGTATATCCCTGACGCTACACGACTAGATATATTTACTTCCGAAATACAGTGGGGTAAAAAAGGTTCATCTTCAAAGTATACGTACGGTTATACCCTCAACTCGAGACTGCCAAAAGATCTTTCATAAGGCGTTGTATCATTCCCACTCTTCTTGCTTTTCCCCGCGAAAACTAACTTATCCTAGAACCATCTGCCGAGGCTGCCGGAAGAAACATGATTTCGGCCTCGTTTTAGATATTGCGAGTATGAGTGGTGCTGGGGAACGTCAGGAGTATCAAGTTCCTAGACGGGTTCGTTGGTCGTCAATGAAACAATGGGTGGTACCCTGCTCCGTGTTGGAAGACGGTTCACTTTGTACCTTTCCCGGACGTCAGATCAAGAATTCACATCAACAAATACACACTCTGCGGGATCTTTGAGTAAGCATCGCCACAGAAGAACAAAATAACGCGGAACACCTAGAATGGACTACTGGATGGATCTAGGCAAAAAAATTCAACACATGATGAGTGTATTTTCAGTCAGTCAAGACGCCTGCCTGGCAGAACCATGTGGGATTGAGGAAAAGTTCAACTAGCTAGTCCGTATTCAACGATTCGGCAGATAAACGAATCGGAATCCTAGCTGTTGAAATTGTTTCAGTGTCAGCTCGATCGTTGTTGTTAGATGCATGATAATGATAGAAAGTCTTCGACGTTTCCGAAGAGGGCCGGACGCCGGAAACGCTAAGATAATAATGAGCAAGAAGGGTTCCGGCGGGAAACACCTTGCTGAGGCTACTCGAAACCTTGTCTATTTCACGGCGTTCACGAGAGATTTTAGCCAATATATGGGAGGACAGTTGCGTTGACACCTGAGGACTTGAGGCCTTGAGGGTACTCTCAAGGACCTCTCCACGTCGCTCTGCCTTTTTCCAAGTCCTGTTGCGTATTTTCTGTTGATGAACCTTAAGAAAACTAATCAGTAATTAACCAGATTAACATGCAGCTTGAGAACACGGGTTTCAAAGACAGACTTTATATCCCAGTAAAAGGCGTGCTCGTCTTTTCAAGCCAGTCCAATCTTTGTTGCGCGGCAAAGAAGCCGTAAACAGAATTTAACCTGAATGACCTGATGATTTTGAGTGTTCAAGGAAGACATACGCCTTTTATTGGTGAATTTCCAAGCAACCCCAGTGAAGCGACCAGAATGCTGGAATCTCATGCGCCGCGAGTCCGAACAAGGGTGATCTAGACAAGGATCTGGATCTCACATGTCGCAGAGCGAGGGGCAGCATTCGATCCCGTCGAGACGAGGACGAGGATGATCCAACCGATTATAGTTGCCCAGACTCATGCTGTCGGAGTAGGATGCCTTGGACAGCACTCGACACAACTGTACAAAATACGAGTCAGCAACTGGAGCAAAGAACCCAAGTGTAAGAAACCCCCAAAACAAGAACAAACGTACAAGCAATCTACCGCGTAGCATACGCAGATGTAAAATATCCGTATTTGTTCGCCTGCCGGGTTGAGGCTGACGAACCGGTAGAGGCGGTAGTAGTCGCATGCGGAGTCATAATTGTCCCGTCCCTGGTAATCTGGGAAGTGGTCCCCGAGTGGCGAGTGGGGCAGTCTCTTAGCAAAGAGGTCGCTCTTGTTCATGAATAGGATCTATGAGGCAATGTGTCAGTACGGAAATCGGGGTGCAAAGAGAAAAAGACGTGGTATGAACGTCTTAATGAACCACTGTGAATTACATATGGAGTCGAAGGTCGCTAGAGCTTCTTGAATATGATTCTGGGAAGGTCATCAGGGGCGAAAGGAATGCAACAAGAGAAAAAGAACATACCACGCTCTCATCCCCATACAATACCTGATCGTACTTGCTCATACATATTCGCCAAGAACAGAAGCCCTGCAATATTCTTAAAATAACGGATGCAAGTCCTCTGCTCGCCCTTCTGGTCACCGATATCAAACAACTTATAGTCACATCGCCAATCTTGAAATGTGTCGCCGTTATACCTGTCGCCTTTGCGGAACTGGGGAGAATACCCTGGTTGGTGAGGTATAAATACAGAGCCATGCGCTCGATCGGGTCGAAGTAATACACAAACGAGGTAGAATAATTCAGCTGGAGCTCGCGAGAGTGCCGCACGGCTTCCTTTACGGTGGGGTTGCACCATAGTGAACTGATGGCGTCACCGAAATTGTGCGGGCGGACCTCAGCTTCGATTTGAGTGGGGAGGGGAGGCCAGGAATGCGGTGGATATTAGCGCTAGAGAGCAGCATTATGAGTTGTCATAATATTACTGTTACAAGACAGATCACATGGATTGGATGGTGTTGGAGAAGATAATTTGAATTTTGCTTGTACGACTCTGGCTCAAAATCATTGTATCCGCCGCTGTGGATGACCTTTATGTGCTTCAGCAGGGTCGACTTAAAAAACATCGGATAAGTATGTAATAATATGAATGACAAACCTTGCCTGACTCTCCAGCTTCCAACAGCAAAATATTTATATCTTTCTTCGCTCATAGCCTGTCTCTCTGTAGCTGGCTATCAATCTTGTGGTTGCCTAAGGGGAGAAAGTCAGCCATGGGGAAGATGATGAGCACGAAATGTGGCCGACGAAATCGAGTCTTTGGTATCGCTGATGCCAGTAGATTGCATACACCCCATTTCTTCACTGCGTTGTCAGGCGACAACTAATAGGGAGAGGCGAAATACAAAGTGAGGGGGCGATATCAATGGTGGAGCGGTATCACTGTTGAATATGAATATTGAATATTGAATGTTAAAACGTTACAGTGCCTTCAAATGACTGTTTGGCCCCGCTTGGCTAAACCGTTCCCGAGGTCACCGACATTTGTCAGCACGGAAAATGGGCGCGGCGCTGTAATCTCTCGTCGTCGAAACACTGTTCTATTTTGCGTTACTTACCCATGCAGGGAAAACAGCCTGCTGGAACATAGTCTCATTAACCTGCATCTAATTCGAGGACGCGACGACGAGAAGAACTGTCGTTCACTGACTGGAACTCATGTACTAATCTCCAAGACCCATTCGGCCACCTTCGCGGCTGGTCAACATCTCCTCTCACCTCCCGAGCTATCCTGTCCGTCCCGCGCACAATCTGCCTTCAATTTCAAAATTCAGCGGGACCGCCTCACCGGCGTCGAGATCTCAACTTGTCAACATTGCATTCTCCTGACATGCCTCTATTCTCAGCTTGGACATTTCAACTGTCCATCAAACCATTCCTTTCCAACCTCCCTTCGTTTATCTGCCGTACTTAGCGGGCGCATGGCGCATGGCTATTTTACACCTCTTTGACAGATCTTTTCTCATTGGCTCCCAATCCTATCTCTCTCATTCTTTACGGGCTATGCTCGCCTCAATATTCTACCATCAACAATAGTACCCCCGTGCCTGGTTTTCGTAACGCGCACTGGATGTGCACATCAATCCGTAAATGAAACATTGCGCGGGGGAAAACCCGATACATGTCATGATGGCTTCACAGCTGACCTCTGCTTTTGTTCTCCGGGTGATTGATAATGACACGTATTCAGATCTAAGCTGTCCAGAGTTTGGTATTAATACACAGTGGGCAGTGTGATCACACGACAACTCGGCTATGAACTTCGACCACGAAACTTCCTGCGCTACCTGCTGGCCGTGGCGTAGAAAGGTAAGGAGGGTGCAAGAAAACGTGGCGATGGTCCATGTATGTGTTCATTGCGATTTTCGTTGGATAAACCATTGATTGAACCTGCCTAGCCGTCGCCAAAAGCAGAACGGACGCAAGAGCTGGGTCATGTGCCAACCAAAAAAGATTACGCATTCGAAGCAACAAAAATGACTATCGACATATTGAAGGGTGCAGCTGGTTTGGTGGGAGTTCCCCTCATCAAAGAGGTGCTGGATGTGGGTCTTGCGATGATCATGACCTGCGAGGCAAGTAAACGTCGAATTTTCAATCGTCGTTCCGGCTGCTAACAACCATGTCGTTCCTAAGGCGGTAAACGAGGTTCAGGAGAAGGTTGCTCAACTGAAGAACCGTGTCGCCGAGTTTCTACTTGTTATTGCCAAAATTGCAAAAAATCTGGAAAAATCACTTACGAATACGTCAAACGATGTCATGGATGAGCTTAAAGAACTCAAAGAGTACGTTTGGAAGAATTCTGCCCCATTCCCGTTTGTTTTGCTCATGTTCATAACTGGTAGGTGTCTTGCATTGATTACCCATCGTCTTCAAGCAATTAACGATCAAAGCCTCGTCTTGACAACTCTGCTTCCTGAGGCAAATATGAAAACGATCGATGAATGTGTGACTGCATTCCAGGATAGCATAACCCGATTCCAGGTAAATTTTCCTCGCATCTCATGCTCATTTGGGAGGATATTGAACTGCCGGAATCCATCGTTCTTAGACGTTACGCGGTCTTCACGCTGCTGAGGATTTATCTAGACTCCAGATGCAGCTGGGAGATATCTATGGAATCGCGGTGGCAATGGTGCAGAAGGTAGATCTTATCGGGGACCAGGTGCATGACGTGAAAAGCTCAGTGGATGATCTGAAAGCAATGATGACTCGCGTAGATCAAAACGCCTCGATCGCCTCATCGGCACAGATGCCTGTCCCTCCTACCATCTTTATCGGGCGTGATGGGGTGGTCAACAAGATTGCTGACCATCTTGTTAGCGGCGACGTTGCCCGATCGCGAGTTTTTATTTTGGCTCCAGGAGGAATGGGGAAGACATCGACTGCCCTGGCGGTCATGAAACATCCGTTGGTAATGAAGAAGTTCGTAAAGGAACGCCAATTTTGGGTGCCTTGTATCAGCGCCAATTCACCCAGCACCTTCCTCGCCCAACTTTCCAGGCACCTTCGCGTGACGAGACAAACGGGTCACCCGCTCGACGATATTCTTGCTACGCTCAAGACAACCGAGGAGCCACGAGTCATTCTTCTAGATAATTTCGAAACGCCCTGGCATCCTGTAGAGGGCAACCGAGAATCGGTGGGGGGTGTGCTTCGTGCACTCGCTTCGTTACGTCATGTCGCGATTCTCGTCACTATGAGATCGGAGTTTCCTTCTCTCGATGAATGGATTTATGAACCGCTTCCCAATGTCGAACCCCACGACTCTCGTCAAATATACACCGCTATTGATCCCCGTGCAGAGGACGATTCCAAACTCGACGAGCTCCTCCACGTATTGGGTCATTTACCATATGCTATCACCCTCATGGCGACGTTGGGAAAACGTTCCCTCTCGAGTCCAGAGAGGTTACTCGAGCGATGGAACGAAGCAGGGACAGATATGCTCTCCAGAGCTCAAGGTGGCATGGACCATTCCATCGAACTTTCACTCCAATTCGTCGCTCATTCACCAAATGCCATCATGCTCCTTCAAGTGCTTTCGATGCTTCCGGACGGTCTAAACCACAACCATCTCGACTTTTGGGTCCCGTCCTGGCAACCAGAATCTGTGGATGCGCTTCGTGACGCGGCGTTGGTCATTGTGAAAGAAACCGAGGACGCTCAGGAGCATCGCCTATTTGTTCTCCCCGTCGTTCAGTCCTATATGAACCAACAGAACCGGATACCTGATGATATACGTCAAGGTGTTTACGCAACGTCCTGCCGCTTCCTAGAACTCCACGCGTCCCCGGTGAAAGGCCCGAATAATCCAGAGTTCAAGCGTGACATTGCTGCTATCACCGCCCAAGTTATTAACATCCAGGCATTACTCACAGAGATTATCCAAGACGAGATAGGAACAAGGGGACCACTTCCTTCCCCTTCCTTGTCATCATCGCAAGGAACCGAGACACCTCCCTCGGCTAGGCCAACGATCCACCCTGAGCGTCTAGACGCATTATTGACGTTCGCATGGTACCAGCGATGGACCAAACCTGACACCTTAGTTGCGGAGTATGCGCTCAAACTGGCGAAGAGTGCAAGCGAAGCCCAGCGCAGGGCGGATGCTGTATTCTGCCTCGGCTCCATTTTAATGAAACAAAGTCAATATCAGGAGGGACGCGCCCGCTTTGAAGAGGCCAGGGAACTCTTTTCAGCTCTTGGCGATGACCTCCGAACCTTTCGTTCCGAAATGGAGAGCGTCAGGTCTACTGCATTCTATTTCGGTGCAAACGACAAGCTTCTATCACAATCCCAGTTTCGTTGGAACTCTCGACCACACAGCCCCGAGATATCGGCTTTGATGCTCTTTTATAGTGGAGAGGTGCATTTCTACCTCATGCGCACTGAAGAAGCCTTGGAAGAGCTGCAACAGGCGAAGACACTGCTCGTCGAGCTGAACTACCCCCTCGATGCCGCACATTGCATGTTGAGGACAGCGAGGTGTTTGGCTGTTTTAGGGAAATACCATCGCGCTCTGGAGGTTGTGGATGAAACGATTCGGCTCTATGAGCAGCTCGGCTTCGGTGATAACCGAGCATTTCTTAACAAGAGCCGATATCTGAAGGGCGCTAATATCTGGGGCGACGAATTAAGCACCACCCTCCAAACTGCCTTAGAGCGATCCCAAGAGCTCGGAAGACCACTATATGTTGCTTTGGTACTGGACGAATTCGGAGAGTTGTATGTCCATCGAAAGGATTGGGCTGCTGCCCGTCTCGCGTATCGGGAGCTTATCAGAGAACTGGATGAATTCTCCGATTATACGACGACCCGGGTCCTTGCCAACACCGCGAACAATCTCCTTTACATCGATGCGCAGGAAACCAATCGTTTGGATAGTGGCATCGAATTCCGGCCTCCCCTGAGACATTGACGTCGGTTATAGCGGAATGCAACCTTCAAAGGTCACTTGTAGGTCGTATCTGGGGTTTAGTTCATCCATCAACGACACTGGTATCTCACTGTTGGAAGAATATTCGTATTACTAATATTTATCTTGGCTTACTTATCTCGGACTTAGCTAGTATATTGTAGTACATTCTAGTTACACTATCTCTAGGTATATACCTGCGCATTTACAACACTCACTCCCAAATCACTTATCGCTTTTATGGACTCCATACTCGTGTGTATTGTATCCCATATCTACTCTCTCCTAATAAATTCCTTTAGCTAACGAGGTGATGTTAGGAGATCCCTTCCTTCCTTTTCTGTACATACATCCCGATCGTGCTTCCCCACCTATATAAGTCAATACTCGCCCTCCTGTACCGTACCTTGCATCTGGTCTCTTCACTGATCTTCATCCATTTCCCCCCCTTTCTCTCATTATCCGAACCTCCCTAGTCTTCTCCTGACAGGTACGCTCACCTAGGTACTATTGCCTGAGTTTCTTATGCAACGAGTTAGCTACATAACGTCCAAGATTTCATTTCATTACAATTACACAGAGTTTTTACAAATGGTAATAACGTGATGATCGGCTGAACGTCCTTCAACGAACGTCGACCAACGATATCGTGCAGCCAGTTTCATGAGAGTATTATCAACTTTCGTCTGTTTTTGCAACTCTCAGCTTGTATGCACAGGTTACCAGTAGCACCCGTGATAAAACGGTTTTATATTCCTTCCGTTTTTTCCTTCTGCTTCTTCTCTCCTTCCCACCTGAAGCGTTTGATTGCCCCAAAATAAGATACACTTGTTTGTGACTGAAATACATCTATCGCTTGCTCCAGCAATTGTACAACTAGTAGCTCTTACCTTGGCCACTGGTACAGTAAAAAATAGATGAAAGACGAAGCACCTGAAAAAGCAAGGAACTACACTCTCATGGAATTCTCCACATTGCGATGCCGCTCCTGTCAGCATCCAGCTCTTTCTTCACCTCTTTATTTGTCTTGCTCCGGATTGCTGCGGCAACAAGGAGAGCGACAGCGTTCTTCAGAGCACTTTTTCCCCCAAGATCTCGGGTTCCACTCTCCTGCTTCTCCTTTGAGACATCTCCAACATCTCCCGGGGAAGCAGCGCCGGGTACGACGAATCTCTCCCAATCCACATGGTGATCAAGATACTCAAATATCACATTGACAATGCCTTCAAACTTTCCTGATGCGCTCCTCGTCCCCGTAATGTTCGCGCCAGCAGGCAGCGGCGGCAACTCCACATCCCAAAGCTTTTCGAGCGTGAGCGTGTCCCATGCCAAAATCGGCGCTCCCAGTTTAGCAGGAACGACAATCGCAGGGCACCCATTCAAAAGCACGTAGTGGATAACGCTCTCGCCTGGCCGCGCGCTCAACGCCCACACCTTGCGGTGCGGCTTGATCCCGACGAGGAGGATGACGAGACGCTTGGGCACGGGAGGCGCAGGGTGCGGTGCGAGGGCTGGCTCGGGCGACGGCGGGCGAGAGTGTGTGAGGATGTTCAATTTAGAAAAGGAGGGCATTGATAAGGAGTGTTTATGTTCTGGGTTTTTGGGCTTCTCTGGAGTTTGGCCTGGGCTGGTTTCTGGCGCAGCGGGTGGGGGCGCATCGCATAGACAGATTACGGATGTGGATTCATTCATCAGTGTCTCGCCGATTTTGTGATCACCTTGAAACGAACAGACGAAACAAGAACCATAAGATTATTTCACTCTGGACTGTAAACAAGAGCATAGATTTACCAGATAAAAATGGGCCACTGCAGAAAATAACGTCGGGCTTTATGGTCCTGGGGATGATTGGGCGACGAGCAGTGGCAAATAGGTACGGCGAAAACCATCCTTTCTCGATTGCGAAGTAGTCCTTCACTGAGGCGAAAAGCGATGTATCTCTATAGATATATTTGGATGACACAACCAATTCTGGTAGTAAATGAAAAATCAACCTAGGAATGAAACGAACTCCTGTAGAACCCCAATTTAGCATCAGACATCGTATGCTTATGTCTGAGCGTGATCAAGAGGTCTTTCGTGCTTGTCGTTTCCAACCGGCTTGAATGGATTGGCAAAATTTTCTCGAGCAGCTTGTCAGGCACCAGTTCATCAGCAGCTTCGGCAATCAAATGACCCAATCCATGCCCAGCGTACAACCCCAGTTCTACCAAGATCGTGTCACCAAAAGATGAAACAACGTCATCAGCGACTTCAGCAGCGACTGGGTCCATCCTGTTTAACAAAGACAAGAGGGAACGAAAGGATCAGTCCAAACATTAGAAACAGATAGAAGGTCCTCGACATACACTGGGGCAGCGACAGCTGCCATCCCTCCCTACAACACGCCAAAAGTTCTCAAGTTAGTAGTGGGGGCTCATCATGATCAGTGGACATACCGTGGCTGTGATCACCGCTTCCACAACAAGATCCCGGAATCGGATGCATGGCAAGAATAGCGGAGAAGAGTCGCCCCACTGAAAGCAAAGGTATTCAGTATCCCAGTGCAGATTAGATGATGCGGGTGGGTGGAAAGGGGATGGGAAGGAGAACAATAGTGAAATCAGCGGATTATGATTAACACCGGGACCGTACGCGTCGCGATTTCACAGGTGAAACGAGCGAACATGTAATATGATATACAAACACTCACAGGTGAGAGACAAACGACAGTTGTACCGGTAGCCCGCAAAGTTTCGTACGAGGACATAACGATTCTCCCGGGCATCGACTGTATGTAATATGAATTTGCATTGTCAGCTCAATATTGTTTTGTTGAACAAGGGGATTATCATGTTTTGAAATTGAGGCGGGTGCAGTCTTCGAAAAACATGGCTCGCTGGCAACTTTGTTGCATGGAGGCTGTTCATTTGCCCCCAATGAATAGCGCTTTCGCGCTCGCGATCCGTGTTCTGGCGGCCAACCGGCGTACATGATCCTTGTGTATTGAAGAAATCGGAACTCACACCAACAAGTGTCCTCATTATCCAAGGTGCTGCTTTCTCCTCCTCCTCATCCTCGGGGACGGAGGTTGGGTCTATTGGACCAAGCGCTGAAATTTCGTGCATCTTGGGTTTTCCAAGATCGTTCTTCTTTCTGCTTTGTGTGTGGTTCTTGGGGCTGTAATGTCCAAGAGATAAGAAGCATTCAGAGTATAAAAAGGGCACTGGTGGGAACTTTGGGAAGATCTACCTGAGTAAATCAAGGTCTTCAAGTTGTTCATCCATTTTTGGAACGGCGGAACGACATATCGCACAGTGATCGCATGACTGTGTTGTGAATAAATGGCTATGAATGGCACTCAGAACCCAACCAACTGACCAGGATCAGGTACTATCGCTCCCCCTTCAGTTGATTATCAGTGGTCACATCAGAAGGCTTACATTTGGGCGGCCTTGATGTTCCCTAAGTGAATGAACCCAAGACCAGGTGGCAACTGCACCTGTCAAAGAAAGAACCTGCCAGATGTACGCACCAAGGCTGCCAAATCATATCTTCTTTCATATTATGACAAAATATATGAGCAGTCCCTTGGCTACTCGAATCTCGATTAGTACGAACGTGCCTGTCGAGTTCGAATGTAAGAAACGCCACGTTATTTGACGATGAGAGGAGATGAGGAAGAGGCCGGAAATACCAGGAATAAACGAAAGCGATGGTCTGTCATGGGACTGACACCGATAGCAAAAATAGAGTTGTCAAGAGGCCATGGCCGCCCAAACCGAGTAGATGGGCGTTACTTGCCAGCTCTGGAGACTGGAGTTCATCAATTCGCATGAATGATTGATACGATAAGGTGCATAGAACGGCTACCCAGTTATACTTGTTGGCTACTGACATAAGTAATGGGCCTGCTCATATTCCACTAAAGATTGAGGTATTTCGTCAATTATTTCTAATTTTGGGGCCAACAAGAACCACATGCGAAGGGGACACGCCGTGCCTCAAATCGCAAAACTATTGCAATCCCATTACGCCTAGTAATATGCTGAGCCACCTGTAATCACTACCCTGATACATGAACACCCCGGACTTGCCTGAAACATATCATAAATCCACACCGGAATTCCCCACCAGCCAAAAAAACAGAGTATTGCCGTGGTGCCGGTTAGGATTAGTAATAGAGATTTTGAGTAGGCGGGTAGGATAGTTGGCTTGCCGAGGGTGCCGGATGGGAGGGCGGGGTGTGCAGGGGGTATTCCTGGTAGGGCGGGATATGTAAACATATGTAAACAATCACCAGAGAGCATGCTTGGGGCGCTTACTTGCTGTTAGGGGCATTTGGCAGGGGTTTCGGGCGGGGTGAAAACATAGTTAGGGTCTAGGATATTAATAAAAATATATCCCGCCTTTGCCCCCTGGGCGCGGGGGATGGATTGAAAGAGGAGCATTGGGATGACGTTTCCATTTTGGGAACAATTGATCCCGCGGGCGCCTCTTTGCTATTGGGCTCATTTGGGGGCCGTTTTTGATAGGTAAAAGTGTATTTGTAGTCTAGTACATGAATAAGAATGTATTCTGCCATTATTTTTAACATTGGAGGATGGGAATGGGTGGATGCGAGCGCGCAGCTTTGGATGACACTGTGCGCTCCTTCCGTTTTGGGAAGATGCCATCAATTTGGCCTTCCTGGCCTGGTTTTTGCTGCTAGGCTCCCTGGGCTCAAATTTTCATGGTTGAAATTGTGCATTTAGGTAGCTACAATATATTTACACGTAATGTACTAATTTTTA
>Ga0307513_10009533_pt1 | contig 12276 bp, 15 predicted proteins | sample 15_EM_MG_FD_202174 | JGI IMG/M metagenome (GOLD analysis project Ga0307513, IMG submission 202174) | Populus trichocarpa ectomycorrhiza microbial communities from riparian zone in the Pacific Northwest, United States - 15_EM | ecosystem: Host-associated > Plants > Roots > Unclassified | place... | reverse complement strand
CCCGCCTCGACTCCGGATGTGTCCGCCGTGATCCGGATGGAGACGGTATCGCTCATGACATGTCCTTCAGTCTCTGGAGTATCGCGCGTGACGCCGCTGTTGTGTCGCCGCCAGCTACGGGCATGGCGATTTCGGTGGAGAGCCGAGCGAGCGTGGGCTGGTTGGGTGAGAGTTCACGAGTCTCGGTCGAGTCGCTGTCGTCGCTGGAGATCAGATCGACGCCAAGCGACCGCGCGATGGCGACCGCGGCGATGTTGAGCGGCGGACCGGTTCGACGCCAGACGCGCTGCTGCGCCTCGACGTCGACCAGCCCCCAGTCCTCCTCGATCGCCCGTTTGGACCCGCCTTCGATTCCCGCAGCGATCAGATCGTGGACGAGGTCGGCAAGTGCTCGCTCGAGGCTCCCTCCGGCACTGCCGCCGGGGGAGCCGTCGCTTCCCCCTTGCGCTGCAACCCCGATTCCTCGCTCAGGTCCAGGAACGCGGTCTGCAGTCCGACGAATTCGTCCATCGACACGTTCGCCTCAAGATAATCCGCAGTCAGAACGGGGTCGATCTTGACCAATCCAATCGACAGCACGTTGAGCAGGTCGACGGCCGAATCCATCAGGTCGGACAGCGATCCGCTGCCGTCCGTCTTGCGCTGGATGTTATCGATGAACGGCGCGGCCCGGCGCAATTCGCCGAGCTTGTAGGGCGCGATCGCGAAATCGCGCCCGAGGATATGGATAGTGGCCATCTTACTGCGCCGACCCCCATTTCAATACGTTGCCCGACGGATCGGCGAACGCCGAGAAATCGAGTTCCGGGATCATGAAGTCGTCGATCTTGGTCTGCAGCGCTAGCTTGTTCGACACGCAAGCGAACAGGGTCAGCGCCAGGCCATTGCCGCCTAGCTGATTGAAGAAGTCGGCGCGGAAGGTCGGCGCCTGGCCCATCTGGATGTTCTGCACGACTGAAGTCTTCGCCACGGTCGACGTCGCGGTATAACTGTAGTTGATGAAGACTACCTTGCCGGTATCGGCGGTGGCGAACAGATACGCTCCGGCGGTGACGCTATACTGGCCGGCGGTGGGGGCGGAAGCGACGCGAGTCATCGGATTGCCAGCGGCGTCGCGCACGCCCAGGTCGCCCGCCCAAGTACCAGTGGCGGGCACGGTCGGGGTGATCGTGAAGGGCGTCGCCGGGATTGACGCGCCCGTCACGTCGTTGACGATGCTGTACAGGCTCGACGTTACCGTCTGGCCGAAGAACAGGCTGTTCATCACCGCACCGTTGAACTGGCCGTATTTGGCTTTGCCGGTGATCTTCATCTTGCCACGGCCGACCGCGACCGGGAACTGGTTGGAGCCGTACAGCTCCTTGATGTCGCCGCTGATGTCGATCGAGACTTCCTGCGTCACCGCCAGCATCAGGGGCGTGGGGTTGGCGATCGCCGCGCCCGTCGCGTCAAAGGTCGGCGTGCCCCACAGCACCCCGGCACCAAAATTGTACATGGCCATGCCAATTCTCCAATAAAAAAGCCCGCAGGAAGCAGGCATTGGCGTTCGTGGTTGAAAGTGACTGGTAACTAGGCGGCGATGAAACCCGCGCGGACGATCTGGCGCCACTCGTCGTCGCTCAGGTCGGCGGGTACCGTCAGTACGCCATCCTTGACGCGCACTTCGCGCCCGGTCGACAGGATGATCGCGCTGACATGGCCGGGCGCCTTGAAGCGCGGCGGCGAGGTCGGTGCAATTGGAGTCGCGTCTGTCGCCGGATCGCCTTCCGCCGTCAGCGTCAGGGGATCGGTGTCGCCCGCGGCGGATTGCGATCGTGCCATTGATTTCTCCATTGTCGTCAGGGAAGGATGATGGTGATCGGAACGATCAGCATGGCCTGACCGTCCAGGTCGCCATTGTCCTTGTGGATCGTGCCATCGATGAACGCGCGATAGGCCAGTCCCGCCAACGTCTGCCGCGCACCGGGAAGTGCTGGCCGGAACGCGGCTTCGACTGCGTCGAGGATCGCGTTGCTGGTTTCGGCGGGGGTCGCCGCTTGGTCCTTGCCGCCGCGATGATAGATGATCCAGCTCGCGCGCAGGCTGTGCTTGTCGAGCTGCCCGTCGAGCGATGCTACCGTCTCGGTACCCTCGATCTGGTACAATCCGGGTACCGGCGCCTTGTCCCACATCTTGAGGCGGCGCGAGCGCTCGACAAACCCCTCATCATTGCCCCAACGCACGTCGCCCAGGGCCAGCAACGCATCGAACACCTCGTTGCGGATGGTCATCCGATCGCCTCCTGCGCGGCGTTGATTGCCGCCAATTTCAGCGCCGCGGCGATCTCGTCAGCCTCGTCGCTCAGCGCGTTCGCCAGATAGGCGCGCGCCGGGAAGCGGGATCCGGGATGGTGGACCACCCGCGCGAAGACATGCTTGCCACCCGCCGCGAAGGTGAGTGCCTTGGCCTTGTCGGGCACGATATCGTGCGGCGACGTACTGCCACCGTGTTCCAGTATCGCTGCGTAAGGTACGCTATCATTGACGAATACTTGGCCGACGATGCTATCGCCCGTGGCCTCGACAATGCGCTCGACCGCGCTCGCCAGCCGACCGGTGCGCGCATTCAACATCTGGCCGTGAAGCTTGTCGTCGATCACGTGCCGCTGCAACTCGGCGGTCGCCGCCGTCACCTTGGCTACGACCGCCGCCGACACTTGCGACGGCACCCGGTCGAGCCCGGCGCTCAATGCTTCGGCGTCCAGCGTCACGCTCATAACGGCGCCGCCAGCATGTAGTTGTCGAGCCGCGCCAGCACTGCCTGATGCATCGCCTCGCGGCTGAACGCGACGGTGGTCGCGCCCGAGCTCGCATGGCTGGTTTCGCCAACATGCGTGCGTGCTGAATAAGCTTCACCGACCAATTCGGTCACCGCCAGCATCAAATCAGCGGGTACTGCGTCATAACCGGCGGCATAGGTTACGCGGACTGGTCGGCCATGGGGCGTCCGCGATCCGACCAGGATCACGCTACGCCCATCGGTCGCCACGCCCGACACGTTGCCGACCGCATCGACCGCATTGTCGATCCGCGTCTCGCCCCATTCGACTGACGTCACCGACTGGACCGGCCAATTCCGCAACAGGAATCGCGATCCGCCGGTGCCACGATAAGTCTCGACGTGCGTCGCCATCAGGACGGTGCGCTGGATCGTGTTCTCGACGAACGCCGACACCTGGGTGACCAGGTCGGTCAGCAGCGTGTCGTCATTGTCGCTCGAAATGTTGAGCCAGCGTTTGACCGCCGACACATTGGTGAGGTCGCCCGCCGCCATGACGTCACGCCGCCACGAAGCTGAAGCCGTGCGCGAGCAACTCGGCGGTCGCGAGGACCGGCACGCTCACGATGCCTTTGGCATCGGAGGCGAAAGACTGCCCGCGCCAGCTGCACCCTGCGCTGTCCTCATGGCGCATCGCGACGGTATCAACGACCGCCGCCTTCGGTATGCGGCGCGTGGAAGGATTGTCGGCCAAGCGGCGTCTCCTTTGAAACGAAAAGGCCCCGCCGGTCATCGCGGCGGGGCCGGTAAAGCCCGGGGAGCAGGGGTGAGTGCTATTCCCCTCCCGCTTTGCGGGAGGGGTTAGGGGAGGGCATGTCGCCCATCGCGACTGAAATGAGCCCTCCCCCAGCCCTCCCGCAAGCGGGAGGGGAGCGGTCTCGTGGATCAGCCGTTGGCGATATTGGCGATCACGCCCATCGCGAACGGCGCGTAGACCGCCAGCGTCTCCTCGACATACACACCCGACATCTCGGCGCGCGTCGTGATCGGCCAGTCGATCTGATAATAATCGCGGCGCACCTTCATCTCCGCGACATTGGGCACCTCGCTCGACTGATATTGCACCGGCAAATCGCCCGCCCAGCCCAGGATCGTTCCCGCCGACACATTGGGATGCAGGCGGATCGGAATCTTCTTGTTGAGGTACGGGTTGTAATAATATTCGACCACGCCGCCGGCGGTCAGCGCGACTTCTCCCGCCTTCGGATCCTGGAAGTAGTTGAGCAGCGAGGCGGACCCCGACGCGAGCACCTTCTTGGTGATGTTCCGCTGCTCCTGGCTGTTCACGTAGAGCACGTCGACCGAGCACTGATAATTGTCCCACATCGACTGCATCATCACGTCGATCTCGGTCACCGACCCCTGACCCGAAGAGGTCAGCGTCGTGCCCGCGCCCGGCGTACCGGTGGCGAGATAATTGACGTATGCGCCAGACCCCGGCTTCAGCGCGGTGGTCAACAGGCCGTCGAACGCGGTCGAGTTGGTCGAGCAATCCGCGCTGACCGCGCTTGCCGCCTGGCCGGTGCCGGCGAGTGGTTTCGAGAACACCACGCTGTTGGTCGAACTGATCGCCTCGAGCTTCTCGTTTCCCGCGGTGCCGACAAACCAGGCATAGCCCGCCGCTCCCTGGATCGCCGGAACGCTGCACGACAGTGCCTGGCCCGACGTCGTCGCCTGGGTAGCAGCCGACGACTTCATCGACGACCCGCCGTTGATCGAGAAGCTCTTGCCGTCGGCGCCGGTCACCGACTTCGACGTCGCAACGCCGTTCGACAGCGTGCTGTTGCGCATGCCTTCCATCGTCAGCGCGACGACGATCACCGAATAGGTGACGGATCCCGGCAAGGTCGATCCGGTGCCGCCCGCGCTCAAGGTCGGTGCGCTTGGCGTGCCCAGCGCCAGCGAGGCATTGCCGAAGATCACCCCGGCTTCTTCCTTCAGCATCGTCTTCTGCAGCAGCCGCTGCGTCATCGACGCCTTGATGTCCTCGAACGTACGCCCGGCGGAGATCGCTTCGAACGTCGCCTGGTCTTCCTCGCCCAGCGTACGGTACGGCGCGGCGCGATCGGCGGTGGTATAGGCCATCTGGCCGGCGCGTTGGCCCTCCGGCACCCAGGGCGTGTTGTCGAAGCCCGATCCGATCATCGCGGTCACCGACTTCCAATTGGTCGCGGTGCCGCCCCCGCCGCCGACGCGCGGCAGCGATTTGATGATCGGCGTGTTGACCGGATAGAGGTTCTTGGCCGGCGCCTGCAGGTCATAGGCGACCAGGCCGGTGCCGGTCGTGATCGCCTTTTCGACCATGTCGGGGCGCCCGCCGGCCATCAGCATGATGGCGCGCGAGATATTCTCGTCGGGGTTCGACAGGCTGGAGACGAGCGACTTCTTGATGTCGTCGGGAGTGAGGTTGGTCATTGCTATCCGTCCTTTGGATAGGCGCAGGAGTGAGGCCCAGGCGCGACGGCGCGGGCGACAGGTTCAGGCGGCTGCGCGGGCCGCGTGGACCAGAGTCGGGTTGGACAAGGCGATCCGCAGCAGGAATTGGCCGCGCTCTTGCTCAGGCAGGGTGTCGATCACTTTCTTCAGCTCATCGGCGCTGATCGCCGACGCGCCGTCGGCGGAATGGGGGGATGAATCCTCGGCCTTGCTCACCGCACGCAGCGGCCCGGCCGCGGTCCTGGGTGCGGCGGGCTCGGCCTCGACCCGTTCCAGACGCTTGGTCAAATCGCCGACCGTCGCGTTCAGCATCGTGATCGTGTCGCCGAAGCGCTTGGTCAGGTCGGCCATCATGGCGTCGCCCAGCCCATCGCCTCGTCGCAGCTTCTTGGTGTCCTCCTCGGAGTTGGAAGCGGCCGGCGCGGCCTGGGCGCGAGGGCGTACGGCAGCATCCGCCGGCGGTTGGTCCGCATCGCCGCAATTCTCCTCGCAGCATTGCGCGCCCAGCGCGACGAGATAGTCGTGCGCCGCCTGAATGCGATTTGCATCGGCTTGGCCGGACCCGGCATCACCGTTGTCGCCGTCATCGGTGTCGTTGCCGGCATCGCCGCCGGCCGCGACACGCTTCACCCGATCCTTGCTATCCGGCGCGGGCTTAGCCTTGGGTTTGGGTGGCGGTATGTCGTCGTCGGCATCGGCCGGTGCATCGCCATCGCGCGGCGCGTCTGAATTGTCCGTGTCGGCATCGGCTTGCGGATCGGCTGACTTCGGCTTGGGCTTTGGTTGCGGCTTGGCGGCAGGCTGCTCACTGGGCTTTGGCCGGGCGGGGGGCTGATCGCCGGCCGCCGGCTTGTCTCCGGGCTTGGTGGGCGGTTGCTTGTCCTGGTCGTCCGGCTTGCCGCCGTCCGGATCTGCCTCGGGGGCATCGTCGTCGTCATCGGCTTGGGCAGTCCGTGCATCCGGGTCGCGATCCTCGTCCTGATCCTCGTCATCGTCGTCGCCCAGGTCGCTCGCCAGCGCCGCGGCGATGAGGCGTTCGCGCGCCTTGAACAGGAAGTCCTTGTACCGTCGCGATCCCGCATCCTCGGCCAGCTCGCGGGCCTTCGCGACCACTTCGTCACCACTCGGAACATAATCCATATCGGCCTTCCACATGTTGATGACGGCGTCGGGGTTGCAGGGGCTATCGACCAGGCTGATCTCGACCAGCTTCAGCGCCGTGATGACGCTACGGTCGGCGGTGTCGCGCTTCAGCACCTTCCCGCCGATCGAGAACCCGGCATAGACGCCCGCGCGCACCTTGGTGATCGCCAGCGGGTCGACGACATGCGCGCAGATTTGGGTAATCCCGTGCTCATCGACATCAGCCTCGACCACGCGCCCGGCGGCGCTCGGCTCGTGCATCTCGCGCAGCGCCGGGAAGCGGCCGTAATCGGGCAAGGCCGCCTTCATCGCCGCGGCGGTGATCGTCTCGCCCTGCTGGTCGCGCGCCTCGGACGAGGCGACGCCCCAGACCTTGATCGTGCCGTCTTCCTGATCCTCGACCTTGATAATCGCGCCGAACTGGCGAAACCGCGTCATGCGATGGCTTTCCTTTCGGGATGTGAGGGGTCACGATACGGCTCTTGTTTGGCTTCCGCGCACAGTCGCGTTAGTCTCCCTTCGGCCGGATCGCGGGGGGCGGTCGGAACGTCGGCACGGGGGGATAAGACATGAAACTCAAGCCGCTTATCTTCCTGGCGGTTGCCACGGGTCTCTATTTCGTCGGCCGCTCGCTGGAGGCGCAGGGCGATGCCGCGCCGTTTGGGGCGAATGGGGTCTCACCTGAACGTGCGAAATATCATATTGCCGCGCTTGTCCTGACGCTTGGTGCGCTAGCGTCGTTCGTCTTCGCCGGCTGGACTATCTTCCGCGGCAGGCGCGGCTAGCGGAATCCGCTGCGCCGCGACTGGCATTCGAGCCCGGTTCAACCTTCCGTCGTCTCAGTCATCGGCACGGCGGCCGCGCTCTCCAGCAACACCGCCCCAGCGCTCGTATACAACATCGGCCGCGCGCCCAGCCCGTCGGGCAAGGGGTCATCCCCCCGCGCATGCCGCACCTCGTCGATCGCCTTCGATCCGTTGCGCAAATCGCGGTCGTCGATCTCCGACTGCACCTGCGGATCGATGCTGGTCGCCTTGACGAAGGCGAATTCCAGGTCGGGATAGCCGAACTCGATCTGGATCAAATCGTCGATCCAGCGCTTCATCCACAATTGCAGCGGCTCGAGCCCTTCCTCGAGCGAGCGCTCCTGATCTTCCATCGCGGTCGAGCGGTTCATCTGGCGCACGAACGGGGTGGGGGGTAGCGAAAAGGCGAAGGCGACGATCCGCGCCAGCCATTCGTCGAACTCGTCCTTGATCGGCGCCGCCTTGAACGCGGTGAATTGCGATCCGTGTGGCCCCCAGATCACCTTGTTCTGCTCGGCCGCATTGCCGGCGATGCGATCATCGAACCATTGCTGCAATTCCTGGATCTTCGCCGCATCCCACCCTTCAGGTGCATTGAGCAACCCCGCCGGCACATTGCCTTCGGTGAAATAGCTCAGCTGCGCCGCCTGCCGGCGCAGGATCGTGTTGATCGTGACGATGATCTGCTCAACCGGCCCGAAGCCATAGAGGTGATGCGGCCGCACGTTGCGCGGCACGTAGAGCAGATCGGCGTTGGTCAGGTTCGCCCAAACCACCCCCTTGATCACCTGCTGGTACGCGATGTCGGCGGGCCCGCGCGGTCGCCGCCCGGTATCGTCGACCATCGGGTGGATCGTATCGCCCGGCACGATCTCCAGCGCGATCAGCTTACCGCCACGATTGCGCCGCTTCTCGAACGCCGGCGCGTCGAGCGTCAGCAAATCCTCCAGGCTCGATCGCATGAAGGTCGCGAACGGCGTGACGCCATCGGGCTTGCGCCAGAACGCGGTCAATTCGGCAATGCGCGGATCGTCGGCGATCTTGGCGGCGCCATCGACCGGCTTGATCTGCCAATCGAGCCGCTCGACCTGATCCTTGCGCGTCTCGATCGCCAGCCGCACCAATTCAACATTGGCGAATGCGCGTAGCGCGGGAAAGCCGGTCTGCTCATAGGCGCGGGGTTGCAAGGTCGCGTTGATATTGGGCTTGAAATCATAGCCGCGCACCGGCTGCTGGACGACGGGCGTGAGCGGAAAGCCGGGCGAAAACGGTCCCCACGCATTCTCGTTGCTGCTGTTGCCCCAACTATAGGTGACATTGGTCTGCACGCCGCCCTTGGGCATCGAATTCTCCTTCGAGAGCGCAACTGCGCTGATCTTGGCAAGTGACGGATGGCGGGCGCTGCTCGGGTCGGTTAGACTGAGCGACGATGGCAGAACGCAATCAATGGATACTGCACATCAAGCGGATCAGGACCGCGCACGGGTGCGATATTGCCCAGGCGGAACGGATCGCGCTCGCCGATCCGGCCTGGCGTCGCTGGGTCGAGCGCCAGATAAATTCCGACATTGACTGCCACCGTATGGCGGAGCGCCACATCTGCCACCGCGGCGATGATGCACTAATCGAGCGCGAAGACGATTATTTCAGGCTGGGTCGGTGAAATCGGAAACCGCAGAATTGTCTAAGGGGCAGAGCTATCCGCTTCGCCCGACATTCCTAAAAGCGGAGCTCGACCGTGCTTTAGTCACGATCGACGTGAGCCTGACCCGATCGCCCGGCAATCTGTTCGACGTCTTTTTCTGGCCGCCAAATCCCAATCTACCACACGAACGGTTCTACATCCGCACAGGGTCGGTCCCCAGCGAGCGAGCTGCAGAGGCGCGTCAGCGAATGGAGACGGTGACCGTCCCTGCGCTGCTCCGTTGGATGGCGGATATCCTCGCCGCCGACGCGAGATCGCCGCTGCGACGCGAGAAGCAATCCATCAATCTTGTGCGGCCCTGACCGCCAAGGCGATTGCAGACCTCATTCCGCTTTCATCGTAACATTTGCCGCGCGCACGAGATCGAGGAATCCCGCCGACGCCACCGTGTCCTCCGCCGGCCAAAACGCCATCACCAGCGCGTCGGCCTTGTTGGGCGACCGCGTGCCCTCTGGTTTCTTGTCGACCACGAGCTTCAGCGCGCCGTTCACCGCGCGGGTTGCCTGGCTCAATTCCTTCCGCAGCGATGCCAGCCCTGGCATCTCGCGCGGCAGGCTGATCAGGTCGGCGGGGTCGTAAACCTCACCCGCCGTTACCGCCTTGTGCGTACGCTCGAATCGCAGCCGCAATTGCCACCACGCCTGCGCCTTCAAATTCGCGTAGAAGTCACCATTGACCGGCGTCTCGCGATCGCCCGGCACGACATGCTCGTGCGGCCGGAGCGGCGAGGCCCCGGCATTCCATGGCCGAAACGTGATCCCGGCCGGCAGCAACGCCCGTCCGTCGGCGTCCACCTCATCACGCAATCGGTTGGCTTCCGCCTTCACCCCCGCGCCGACGCCGATACTGTCGTACTGGAGCGACACCGACCGTGCACGCAGCCGGTCGACCGCCAGCCGCGTCGCCTTGCCGACATCGCCTTCACCCCAGTCGTCGACCGAGTGCACGACCGATCCCTTGGCGACGGCCAGCGCATGCCGGTCGCCGCCCTCGTCGGCCGGGTCTAGGCCCGCTCGCCACGCGCCCGCATCGTCGAACCCCAGCACCATATGCGCGTCGATCGCGCTCGCCACCCAGTCGCCGGGGATAATGATCCCCTCAACCGCGGCCGTGTAGTTACGATCGACTTCCTGCGCGAAGACATGGAGCAACCCGTCCGCCGCCGCCTTGGCGCGCCGCTGCGCGTACCAGGCTGAATCCTTGGCTGGATGATCGCGCCAGTCCATCACGAACACACTGGCCCGATCGGTAGCGAGGGGCGCCCCGGGCGCCCATTCGACTCCGCCCTCGCGCCGGCGATGGAACACGTTGCCCGGCCCGTTGACCGAGCTGATGTCGATCTGGACATTGGTCGTGTCGGCCAGCGCCGCCTCGATCTTCTCGGGTCGCTCGTAATGCGCGCTCTCGTCCTTGAAATAGATCAGCTTGCGCCCGCCGCGTCCGATATTGTCGCCCGATTCCCCGGTGATCGTGGCGCCCGTGGTGCGGTTGACGATCTTCATGCTCGGCATGTCGTCGCGCGGATCGAAGCCCGCCGGCAGCATCAATCGCGGTAGGTGCCGGATGAGGATCCGCATTTTCTCGAAAATGCTGTCGGGATCGCCGATCTTGTCGACCAATTGCTCCTTGCGGCTGCCCCATCCGATCGCGGCTCCGGGCCGGTACAACCACAGCCACACCGAGAAAGCGCAAGCCAGCCATGTCGCCCCCATGTCGCGCGCCTTCTCGATCAATCCGCTCTGCTGCCCGTCGACGCAGGCGTGCAGGAACGCGATCATCTCGACCTGGCGCGGAAAGGGCACGAAAGGCATCACCGTCGGCGCATCGCTCGCCGCCTTGCGCGGGTCATAGGTAACCGCCCAATGCGCGATCCACGCGGCCGGATCGTCGCGATACCGCCCGATCATCCCCACGCGTAACTCCGCGTCCGCCTTCAACCGCCGCAACCGATACTGCCGCGCGATCAGCTCGGCGACATAGTCCGGCGGCCAGGTCGGAGAGGCCGATGCGGATATCTCTGTCACCCCAATTCTTCCCTATAACGCTCCGCCGCCTCACGCGCGGACATATCGGGTGTGATCGCATCGGCGGCGCGCGTGCCGATCCCATGCGGATCGGGCGCCGAACCCTCGCGTCGCCCAGCGCGCGTCTTCTCCCACCACAGCATTGCCGTGGTGTTCCCGCCCATCGCCGTCTCGAACAGGGTCAGTGCGATCCGCGCGTTGGCCACCTCGACACCGGCGTCCAGCTCGGCGCGGCATCGCCGCTTCAACGTCGTGGCGCTCATTCCCATGATCCGTGCGATGATCGCATAGGGCGTCCCGATTTCGGCAAAGCGCCGCACATCGACGCGCATCGCGTCGGTGATCTCGATCGCCAGCCGCCCACCCTTGCTGCCCTTGGGCGGCCTGATCGTCGCCGACTTGCCGGCCGGGGCGGCAAAGGCCGAAGTGACGGCAGCTGGAGTTCCTGCGGCCGGCATTTCCGACCCCGCACGCCTCCATCCCGCCATCCGAACTCCATCCTGATCGCCACCCGGCGCAACATGCCCCTCCGACCTGCTCCGGCAACGCACGGACGTTGTCGGCGGAGCGAACTCAGGATCGGCGGACTCTGCGAGAAAACCTGCTCAATGCCGTTTCAGGCGAGCGCAAATTTGGATGATTGCGATATACACGAATCTTCGTGGCAGTCAAGAAGATTTTCTCGTTTTGTTCTCTTTTCGAGGCTGCCCGATAGAGGCCGAGGCGTCTCGTTAGCTTGCCCGCCATGCAGGTCCCGGCTTGCGGGCGATGGCGCCGCTGGAGCGGCTTTATTTGCCCGTGGCGCTGTGATGCTCCGCAATGAACTTCGCGAGCGAGCTGTCCATGGTCTGGTACCAATCCACGATATCGGCGAAATTCGCATAAGTGGTTTTGCCGGTCGCGGTGAAATCCATATATTCGTCGAGATTGCCTTCCTTATCGACAGCGATCTTCAAGAAGCGCTTGCTGAGGTTCCATTCATTGGCGAACGCGACGGTGAAAACCGGCTCGGCCTTGTACCAGCTTGCAAATTGGTAGGATGTGCAATCGACCAATCCGGTGCAATTGTAGAATTCGATGGTGAAGCTCGATCCGTTGGCGCCGCTCTGGATATAGGGTTCGCCCTTGGAGTTGGTTTTCAACTCGGCCTTGTAGCCCGCCTGGCGCAGCGCATCGGCGACGATTGTCGGCTGGCGCAAATCGAGCAATTTGTCCTGTGCGGCGGCATCCGCCGCGCAGGTCATGCCCAAAAGCAAGGCGAGTGTGGCGATCAGTCGACGCATGGCCATTCCCCCGCTAGGCCGTTCCGCAGAACGGTTCGGCAGCGTAACAGATCGCCTTTTTG
>Ga0307513_10009532_pt1 | contig 12276 bp, 3 predicted proteins | sample 15_EM_MG_FD_202174 | JGI IMG/M metagenome (GOLD analysis project Ga0307513, IMG submission 202174) | Populus trichocarpa ectomycorrhiza microbial communities from riparian zone in the Pacific Northwest, United States - 15_EM | ecosystem: Host-associated > Plants > Roots > Unclassified | place... | reverse complement strand
GAGCCTAGTTTGAGTCCCACGGCCCGTGGATAGAAAATTCTTTTAAAGAAGAATCCATTGTTTTTGTCTTTTTTTTTTTTTTTAGGCAAAAGAAATTAAGAGTATAGGAGGTATTTTAGTATTTTCACGTTATATTTTTTTATTTTTTTTAATCGAAAATCTGTTGGCACATGCTCCACACTCCCCGGCAAGTGGGTGGCGCCCGCACCATTAAGGAGACGAATGAGACACTTCTCAATGGCCAAATCTGGTTATCCGTTGTATAACTAGATGCGCAGACATATCAAGGTTGGATTGCCGCTGATAATCGATTATTTACATTTTTTTTCTTTCTTTTCTCTCTTCTGACAGCTAAAGTGCACAATTGTTCTCTGCTTGTTTGTTGTTTGCTTGAATCTGGCATAGGTTCTCGGACCAAAACACCTTGGGTCTGGAAAACACGTCAGACCCAAGCTGTTTGGGTCTGGCAACCATGTTTGGTGTTACACCCAAGAGCGGTTGGCAACCATGTTTGGTGTCAACCCAAGCGCGGGTTTAACATGGTTGTCAAACCCAAGAGCGGTGTTTTTTTAATTTTATTCTTTAATATTAAATTTAATTTTTAATGAGTTATCACAGTCTCATGATACTTATTTTTTATGTTGTCTTTTAATTAAAATTTTTAAATATTGGGTCTAACAGGAGCGATTGGAAATTGAGTTTTATAATTTGTTTTAATTTGCTCTTTATGGGATTGTCTCAGTCTCATGACCAAAGTCACGATTTTGATAGGTTAACCAAGATTAAATCAGGTCATTTTTTTTATTTCTAGTTTATCACAGTTTGGTTCGCCGCTTCTATTCAAGCCATCGAAGCAATATACATATATATATATATATATATATCATAGTTTTTAAACCCTGCTCGGTCCAAGGCCCAGGTTCCGAGTTTTGACCGGGTCGGCCGGGTCAATTTCTATTTTAAAAAAAAATTCAAAACGGCGTCGTTTTAGTAAAAAAAAAAAAAGTCAACTGGTTGCAACCGGGTTTTTGACCGGATTTTGCCAGGTTAACCCGCCGGGTCGGTCGGGTCACACTGGGTCATGACTTTTCATATTTTTTCTTCAACCCGGCCCGGTTACAGCCCCGGGTCCCGGGTCGACCCGCCGGGCCAGGCCAGGTTTCAAAACTATATATATTTGTTAGCTTAGGCTTTCAAAGGGGTGGGTCTCACATAATTTGTAAATGAGTTGATAGTGAATCTGACATATAAAATAACTTACTTGTGAAGAAGTTATGATTAATAAATAGTAAGAAAGTTTTTTCTTATAAATATATCAATTCAAGTATGAATGACCAATATAATACATTAATAAAAATATTATTTTTCATATACAAAAGTTGCTCAAAAGATATATAAAAAAAAATAGCAAAATTAATCATTTCCTATGATGATATTTTCGATTCAACTTATATTTTAACTAAGACTAAATATAAAATATACTAAAAGTTATTTTTCACTTTAATATAATATATTTAAATGAATTAATTTCTATAAATATTATGATTTGAATTTATAAAATCAAGAAAAAAATCAAACTCGTTAAGCCAACCCCTTAAAGTTAAAATATACAAATCCATATAGTCAAGATGCATCGAATATAATAATATATCGAAACACGTAGTGTGGTGTTGACTGTTGAACTAAAAGATATCTCTTTGTCAGGACTTTGAATTCGCCGTATAATTTGATGGGTTGCATGCGAGATCATGGAATTAGCTCAAGGAAAGAAGAAAGAAATTGCATAGGCATGGAGTTTTCCATGCCACCTTCTTGGAAAATCCAAATGACATGATCACTCTGAAAAAACAACATTTTCAAAAGAGAATGGAATTATTTGGTAAGAAAAGTCATCAATTACCAAATTAATTCAAGATGACTTGCTTTGAGATTGGACCAACATGTTTGGAATTTTGCTTCTGTAAAAAATATTGAAATTCTCCAAAGTCACCTCTCAAAACCCTACTTTATACTTTAGAATCTTACAAGTGAGGGCAACTCTAAATCATAAGAACAAAATCATTATCAATTCTGAATTGAAATTTCAAACCACGTCTCTGTTGTGGGGCTCCTTTGCAATGACCAAAGGCTACACACAATAAGAAGTCCACACAAGAAAGGGCTTGCTGGTAGTGAGTTCTGAGAAAAAAACCCTTCGTTTCTCTAAAATAATCATATAGCCAGGCCATTATTCTTCCACGTATGGTGAATGTCCTAGAATTATTGCAATCTCCGTCCTCGATATCTAGCAATGGTGTAAAGAATTCCAACGTGAGGAATTTAAAATATGCAGATGAAGTTTGTAACAGAAGGAGAGAACGAATTTCTTGAAAAGAAAACACGAATTGTTTACAACTGTATACTCTGCGTGCAGAGTCCCTTTTTCTTCTTCTTGTATTTTCCACACCTTTTACAGATTACATGAATGAATATATATACACATATTCTAACGGATAAGAAGGAACTGACTAACAATATTTAACTAACTGTAACGGTCATGACTAACTAACTAATAACTTCCAACTGTAGTTATAACTGTATTCACATATATATGTGAAGATTGCAGAATAAGAATGGAAAAGCTTTAGGCTGCTGTGATCATTGCAGCGTCTGCAGGTTTGCTGGGATTCTGGGATTCCTCTAGTGCTTTGTTTGTGGAGTGTTGTAGATTCCAATAGCCCCCCTCAAGATGAGAATGGATATTAATCATTCCCATCTTGCTAAGGATAGGAGTAAGTGTGAGACAACCTAGTGGTTTGGTGAGTGCGTCTGCTAACTGAAATCTAGATGGGATATGAATGATGGTAAGCAATCCATCCTGTAATTTTTCACGTATAAGGTGACAATCAAGTTGTATATGTTTAGTGCGTTCATGATGGACCGGATTAGAAGCAATTTCTGAAGCAGGTTTGCTGTCAGTATACAGCAGGGCAGGCTTGGAGTGGTTTATATGGAAGTCTTTTAACAAATAAACCAGCCACTGAAGTTCACAGGAAGTAGTTGCTAATGCTCGATATTCTGCTTCTGCTGAGGATCGACTGATAGTTGGTTGTTTCTTGGATTTCCAGGAGATGAGAGAATCTCCCAAAAACACCAAGTATCCAGTGACACTTCGTCTAGTATCAATGCAACCTCCCCAATCACTGTCAGAATAAGCTTTTAAATGGAAGGTGGAATTAGCTTGGAGAAGTAATCCTTGACCTGGTGTTGCTTTAAGATACCGAAGAACTCTTTCTGCAGCTTGCAGATGCATTGTATGAGGATTGGCCATAAATTGGCTGAGAGTTTGGATGACATATGACAAGTCTGGGCGAGTGATTGTGAGATAGAGAAGTCTACCAATTAATCGACGATAAGATGCAGGGTCGATCAGAGGAGGGCTATCATCATTGGCACTGAGTTTCAGTGTGGTTTCCATTGGAAAACTTACTGGTTTGGCTCCAGAAAATCCACTATCGGCTAGGATATCTAAGGCATACTTTCTCTGGCAAAGAAAAATGCCTTTTGTAGATCGGGCAACCTCAATGCCTAGAAAGTACTTCAATATTCCCAAATCTTTGATAGGGAAAGTCTTGCGAAGGAACTGTTTAACTTGGTTGATTTCTGTAAGAGTATTGGAAGTGATGATAACATCATCAACATAGATTAATACTGCGATGAAGGAGGTGGTAGTTTTTCTGATGAAGAGGCTAGAATCTGACTTTGCTTGTAGAAAACCGAAAAGTAATAGAGAGGTAGACAACTTAGAGAACCATTGTCTGGAAGCTTGTTTCAGGCCATAGATGCTCTTTTTGAGTTTGCAAACGCGAGGATCATGGGGAGTGGAGTAACCAGGGGGCAACTGCATGTATACTTCCTCATGTAAGTCACCATGCAAGAAAGCATTGTCTACATCCAGTTGATGTAAATGCCAATTGTTGACAGCCGCAATGGTGAGAAAAACTCTGACTGTTGTCATTTTGGCCACAGGGGAATAAGTGTCAAAGAAATCAATGCCCTCTTGTTGTGTGTATCCCTTAGCTACCAATCTGGCTTTGTAGCGTTCCACCTTGCCATCTGCTTGAAATTTAACTTTGTATACCCACTTACATCCAATGGCAGATTTGTTTTGAGGCAGAAGTACTAAATCCCAAGTTTGGTTTTGTTCAAGAGCGATAATTTCATTAGTCATAGCCTTTTGCCAATGAGGAATAGAGCTGGCTTGTTTGTAAGTCTTTGGTTCAAAAACTAAGGAAACAGAAGAAGTGAAAGCTCGGTGTTGTAAAGATAATTGAGAAGTAGATAAGAAAAAGAAGAGTGAGTGTGGCTTACCAGGAATGGAGCAATTGGAAGGGATAGGGTCTGCTGAAGGAATCTGAGCCATAGTGCCACAATAATACTGTTGTAAGTAATGAGGTGGATGTGTAGTTCGTGCAGACCTTCTGAGTTGGGAAATATTATTTGGAATTAAGGTAGAAGTTGGTGGAGCAGAAGTTTGTAAAGGTAATGGTGCAGGAGGAATAGAATGGCTTGGAGTTGGCTGCGATGACTTGCAAGGGAAAGAATCAAAAAACTGGGGAAAATCTGGAAACACAAGGGGTGTGTGAACTGTGTTCGGTATAGATGGGAATATGGATTCATGAAAAATAACATTGCGAGACACAAAGGTTTTGCATGTTGTTAAGTCAAGCACTTTGTATCCTTTAATGTGTGGAGGATAGCCTAGAAAGATACATTTGGTGGCTCGTGGTTGAAATTTCCCTCTGTTATGTGTGAGTGTGCTGGCAAAGCATAAGCAACCGAACACCCTAAAGTAATTGTAAGTGGGTGGTTTGTTGAATAGAATATGATATGGTGTCTGATGTTGTAGAATGAGTGAAGGAGTGCGGTTGATTATGTGAGTGGATGTGAGGATACAATCTGTCCAGTAAGTTAAGGGTAGTTTGGTTTGAAACATGAGAGATCTAGCTACATTTAGTAGATGTTGATGTTTCCTTTCAACCCTTCCATTTTGTTCAGGTGTTTCAACACAGGTTGTTTGATGAATTATCCCATGGTCTTGGTAAAAAGTAGGCATATTAAACTCTTGTCCATTGTCTGTTCGGATAGTCTTAATGCTGGTGTTGAATTGAGTATGAACATAGATGAGAAAATTGCTCAGAAGACCTCTAGTTTCAGACTTGGATTTCATTAAGAACAACCAAGAGAATCTACTGTAATCATCGATAATTGTAAGAAAGAACTGATGACCAGAATATGAAGTAACAGAGAAGGGTCCCCAAATGTCAATGTGAATTAATTGAAAAGCCTGTATAGATGTATGCATAGACAAGGGAAAGGGGAGCCGTTTTTGCTTAGCTAGGGGGCAAATGTCACAAATGGATTTACCTGTGGAAGTTACTGAAGGATCTATTTTGTTTAGAAGATTGATTTTGGAAGTAGGAATGTGGCCTAAACGCAAATGCCAAAGATCAGTGGCAACAATACAAGATTTGATTAATGGTCTAAGAGGTAAGCATTCTGTAGAGTGATCAGGAGGTTTGTGAAGATGATATAGACCAGATTCAGTTTCAGCAAGCCCAATCGTCCTCCATTTGCTTAGGTCCTGCAAAATACATTTTGTGTGAAGAAAGAACAAGCCAATGGTGTTATCAGTAGTTAATTTTGAAACAGAAAGAAGATTAATATTGAAAGATGGAACGTAAAGAGCATTGTGTAAGGTGATATCGGGAGAGAATTTAACCGTCCCTGAAAAGGCAATAGGCACCTTTTGGCCATTTGGTAGATGAACTTGGTTTTGAGTTTGAGGCAGAACAATGGACTCGAAAAGAATGGGGCTACAGATCATGTGATTTGTTGCTCCTGTATCAAGAATCCAAGTAAACCTGTTCTGAGGTGAAGAATTGGTATGGCATGAAAAGGATATACCTGATACCGAAACTTCCTTAGCAGTGTTGTTTAGCTTTGAGTTGGAAATGCTATTTGCAAGGGTAAGTAGATTCTGCATTTGCTCTTGAGAGAAAACGATGTTGGGAGTGTCTTGATGTTGATCAGAAACAACAGTATTATGTGCAGTTGGTAGTCTTTGATAATTTCTGTTTGCATGTGGTGTAGCAGCAAATCTTTTCCCTTTTGGCCCCTTCCATCCAGGAGGATATCCAATGATCTGAAAGCATTTATCAACAAGGTGGCCTGGATATCCACAGTGGGAGCAAGTTACCTCAGATTTTCCTTTTTGTTTAGCAAACCGTGTAACATATGTTGAACCTGATCTGGGATTCGGATTGTGATATTGTTCAGCAACCATAGCCTGTGAGTCAATGGGAATCCCTACCATATTCGTCAGGGTCCTCTGGCTTTCTTCTTGTAGAAGCAAAGAAAATACTTTTCCCATAGATGGTAAGGGAGTTTGAAGGAGCAATTGGCTTCTGATTGCAGAGAAGGAATCATGGAGTCCTACCAGAAATTTCATCACATAATCTGATTGTTGTCGATCTGTCAGAAGCTTTAGAATGTTGCAAGAGCATGAATCAAGATTTCCACATTTGCAGTTTGGTATTGGACGATAGCTAATGTATTCATCCCATAAAGCCTTGAATTCACTGAAATAATCTGTAACAGTTTTTGAGTTTTGAGAAATAGAACTTAAAGATTTCTCCAAAGTAAAAACCCTTGGTCCATCACTTCTCAGGTATCTGACCCTCAATTCTTCCCATATTTCAAAGGCTGTTGTGAAGTAAAGAAGGCTGCTGCGAATATCTTTAGCAATAGAATTCATCAACCATGACAGAACCAAATTATTTGATCGTAGCCATGCCACACGAAGCGTTTGATTGTTGGTGATTGGCTGAGATAAAGAACCATCAATGAAAGCAATCTTGTTTTTCACTGTTAAGGCAATTGTCATGGATCTACTCCATGCAATGTAATTTTCACCGGTGAAGATTTCAGAGACCAGAAGTGCACCAGGGTTATCAGAAGGGTGCAGGTAGTAGCAGCTGGAAGAATCATCAGATAGATTCATAGTGGTGGTGTTGAATGAATCATTGTGTGCTGTAGAAGCATTTCCTTCAAGATGATCAGACATTTGGAAGTCTGTGAAGGGATCAAGAAGATGAAAAAGAACTTTGAATCTTTTATGTTGATTGATACAGGAGAGTTTTCAAGAGAGAAGGAGAAAAAAAAACTTGAATTCTCAGCAATTATGCTCTGATACCATGTAAAGAATTCCAACGTGAGGAATTTAAAATATGCAGATGAAGTTTGTAACAGAAGGAGAGAACGAATTTCTTGAAAAGAAAACACGAATTGTTTACAACTGTATACTCTGCGTGCAGAGTCCCTTTTTCTTCTTCTTGTATTTTCCACACCTTTTACAGATTACATGAATGAATATATATACACATATTCTAACGGATAAGAAGGAACTGACTAACAATATTTAACTAACTGTAACGGTCATGACTAACTAACTAATAACTTCCAACTGTAGTTATAACTGTATTCACATATATATGTGAAGATTGCAGAATAAGAATGGAAAAGCTTTAGGCTGCTGTGATCATTGCAGCGTCTGCAGGTTTGCTGGGATTCTGGGATTCCTCTAGTGCTTTGTTTGTGGAGTGTTGTAGATTCCAATAGCCCCCCTCAAGATGAGAATGGATATTAATCATTCCCATCTTGCTAAGGATAGGAGTAAGTGTGAGACAACCTAGTGGTTTGGTGAGTGCGTCTGCTAACTGAAATCTAGATGGGATATGAATGATGGTAAGCAATCCATCCTGTAATTTTTCACGTATAAGGTGACAATCAAGTTGTATATGTTTAGTGCGTTCATGATGGACCGGATTAGAAGCAATTTCTGAAGCAGGTTTGCTGTCAGTATACAGCAGGGCAGGCTTGGAGTGGTTTATATGGAAGTCTTTTAACAAATAAACCAGCCACTGAAGTTCACAGGAAGTAGTTGCTAATGCTCGATATTCTGCTTCTGCTGAGGATCGACTGATAGTTGGTTGTTTCTTGGATTTCCAGGAGATGAGAGAATCTCCCAAAAACACCAAGTATCCAGTGACACTTCGTCTAGTATCAATGCAACCTCCCCAATCACTGTCAGAATAAGCTTTTAAATGGAAGGTGGAATTAGCTTGGAGAAGTAATCCTTGACCTGGTGTTGCTTTAAGATACCGAAGAACTCTTTCTGCAGCTTGCAGATGCATTGTATGAGGATTGGCCATAAATTGGCTGAGAGTTTGGATGACATATGACAAGTCTGGGCGAGTGATTGTGAGATAGAGAAGTCTACCAATTAATCGACGATAAGATGCAGGGTCGATCAGAGGAGGGCTATCATCATTGGCACTGAGTTTCAGTGTGGTTTCCATTGGAAAACTTACTGGTTTGGCTCCAGAAAATCCACTATCGGCTAGGATATCTAAGGCATACTTTCTCTGGCAAAGAAAAATGCCTTTTGTAGATCGGGCAACCTCAATGCCTAGAAAGTACTTCAATATTCCCAAATCTTTGATAGGGAAAGTCTTGCGAAGGAACTGTTTAACTTGGTTGATTTCTGTAAGAGTATTGGAAGTGATGATAACATCATCAACATAGATTAATACTGCGATGAAGGAGGTGGTAGTTTTTCTGATGAAGAGGCTAGAATCTGACTTTGCTTGTAGAAAACCGAAAAGTAATAGAGAGGTAGACAACTTAGAGAACCATTGTCTGGAAGCTTGTTTCAGGCCATAGATGCTCTTTTTGAGTTTGCAAACGCGAGGATCATGGGGAGTGGAGTAACCAGGGGGCAACTGCATGTATACTTCCTCATGTAAGTCACCATGCAAGAAAGCATTGTCTACATCCAGTTGATGTAAATGCCAATTGTTGACAGCCGCAATGGTGAGAAAAACTCTGACTGTTGTCATTTTGGCCACAGGGGAATAAGTGTCAAAGAAATCAATGCCCTCTTGTTGTGTGTATCCCTTAGCTACCAATCTGGCTTTGTAGCGTTCCACCTTGCCATCTGCTTGAAATTTAACTTTGTATACCCACTTACATCCAATGGCAGATTTGTTTTGAGGCAGAAGTACTAAATCCCAAGTTTGGTTTTGTTCAAGAGCGATAATTTCATTAGTCATAGCCTTTTGCCAATGAGGAATAGAGCTGGCTTGTTTGTAAGTCTTTGGTTCAAAAACTAAGGAAACAGAAGAAGTGAAAGCTCGGTGTTGTAAAGATAATTGAGAAGTAGATAAGAAAAAGAAGAGTGAGTGTGGCTTACCAGGAATGGAGCAATTGGAAGGGATAGGGTCTGCTGAAGGAATCTGAGCCATAGTGCCACAATAATACTGTTGTAAGTAATGAGGTGGATGTGTAGTTCGTGCAGACCTTCTGAGTTGGGAAATATTATTTGGAATTAAGGTAGAAGTTGGTGGAGCAGAAGTTTGTAAAGGTAATGGTGCAGGAGGAATAGAATGGCTTGGAGTTGGCTGCGATGACTTGCAAGGGAAAGAATCAAAAAACTGGGGAAAATCTGGAAACACAAGGGGTGTGTGAACTGTGTTCGGTATAGATGGGAATATGGATTCATGAAAAATAACATTGCGAGACACAAAGGTTTTGCATGTTGTTAAGTCAAGCACTTTGTATCCTTTAATGTGTGGAGGATAGCCTAGAAAGATACATTTGGTGGCTCGTGGTTGAAATTTCCCTCTGTTATGTGTGAGTGTGCTGGCAAAGCATAAGCAACCGAACACCCTAAAGTAATTGTAAGTGGGTGGTTTGTTGAATAGAATATGATATGGTGTCTGATGTTGTAGAATGAGTGAAGGAGTGCGGTTGATTATGTGAGTGGATGTGAGGATACAATCTGTCCAGTAAGTTAAGGGTAGTTTGGTTTGAAACATGAGAGATCTAGCTACATTTAGTAGATGTTGATGTTTCCTTTCAACCCTTCCATTTTGTTCAGGTGTTTCAACACAGGTTGTTTGATGAATTATCCCATGGTCTTGGTAAAAAGTAGGCATATTGAACTCTTGTCCATTGTCTGTGCGGATAGTCTTAATGCTGGTGTTGAATTGAGTATGAACATAGATTAGAAAGTTGCTTAGAAGACCTCTAGTTTCAGACTTGGATTTCATTAAGAACAACCAAGAGAATCTACTGTAATCATCGACAATTGTAAGAAAGAGCTGATGACCAGAGTATGAAGTAACAGAGAAGGATCCCCAAATGTCAATGTGAATTAATTGAAAAGCCTGTATAGATGTATGCATATAGAAGGGAAAGGGGAGTCGTTTTTGCTTAGCTAAGGGGCAAATGTCACAAATGGATTTACCTGTGGAAGTTACTGAAGGATTTATTTTGTTTAGAAGATTGATTTTGGAAGTAGGAATGTGGCCTTAACGTAAATGCCAAAGATCAGTGGCAACAATACAAGATTTTATTAATGGTCTAACTGGTCTGTAGATTGATCAGGAGGTTTGTGAAGATGGTATAGACCAGATTCAGTTTCAGCAAGCCCAATCGTCCTCTATTTGCTTAGATCCTGCAAAATACATTTTGTGTGAAGAAAAAACAAGCCAATAGTGTTATCAGCAGTTAATTTTGAAACAGAAATAAGATTAATATTGAAAGATGGAACGTAAAGAGCATTGTGTAAGGTGATATCAGGAGAGAATTTAATCGTCCCTGAAAAAGCAATGGGCACCTTTTGGCCATTTGGTAGATGAACTTGGTTTTGAGTTTGAGGCAGAACAATGGATTCGAAAAGAATGGGGCTACAGATCATGTGATCTGTTGCTCCTGTATCAAGAATCCAGGTAAACCTGTTCTGAGGTGAAGAATTGGTATGACATGAAAAGGATATACCCGATACAGATAGTTCCTTGGCAGTGTTGTTTAGCTTTGAGTTGGAAATGCTATTTGCAAGGGTAAGTAGATTCTGTATTTGCTCTTGAGAGAAAACAATGTTGGGAGTGTCTTGATGTTGATCAGAAACAACAGTATTATGTGCAGTAGGTAGTCTTTGATAGTTTCTATTTGCATGTGGCGTAGCAACAAATCTTTTCCCTTTTGGCCCCTTCCATCCAGGAGGATATCCAATTATCTGAAAGCATTTATCAACAAGGTGTCCTGGATATCCATAGTGGGAGCAAGTTGCCTCAGATTTTCCTTTTTGTTTAGCAAAACGTGTAACATATGTTGAACCTGACTGGGAATTGGATTGTGATGTTGTTCAGCAACCATAGCCTGTGAGTCAATGGGAATCCCTACCATATTCGTCAGGGTTCTCTGGCTTTCTTCTTGTAGAAGCAAAGAAAATACTTTTCCCATAGATGGTAAAGGAGTTTGGAGGAGCAATTGGCTTCTGACTGCAGAGAAGGAATCATGGAGTCCTACCAGAAATTTCATCACATAATCTGATTGTTGTCGATCTGTTAGAAGCTTTAGAATGTTGCAAGAGCATGAATCAAGATTTCCATATTTGTAGTTTGGTATTGGACGATAGCTAATGTATTCATCCCATAGGGCTTTGAATTCACTGAAATAATCTGTAACAGTTTTTGAGTTTTGAGAAATAGAACTTAAAGATTTCTCCAAACTGAAGACTCGTGGTCCATCACTTCTCAGGTATCTTACCCTCAATTCTTCCCAAATTTCGAAGGCTGTTGTGAAGTAAAGAAGGCTGCTGCGAATATCTTTAGCAATAGAATTCATCAGCCATGACAGAACCAGATTATTTGATCGTAGCCATGCCACACGAAGCGTTTGATTGTTGGTGATTGGCTGAGGTAAAGAACCATCAATGAAAGCAATCTTGTTTTTCACTGTTAAGGCAATTGTCATGGATCTACTCCATGCAATGTAATTTTCACAGGTGAAGATTTCAGAAACCAGAAGTGCACCAGGGTTATCAAAAGGGTGCAGGTAGTAGCAGTTGGAAGAATCATCAGATAGATTCACAGTGGTGGTGTTGAATGGATCATTGTGTGCTGTAGAAGCATTTCCTTCAAGATGATCATACATTTTGAAGTCTGTGAAGGGATCAAGAAGATGATGAAGAAAAGAACTTGAATCTTTTCTGTTGATTGATAAAGGAGAGTTTTGAAGAGAGAAGAAAGGAAGAACAAAAAACTTGAATTCTCAGCAATTATGCTCTGATACCATGTAAAGAATTCTAACGTGAGGAATGTAAAATATGCAGATGAAGTTTGTAACAGAAGGAGAGAATGAATTTCTTGAAAGGAAAACAAGAATTGTTTA
>Ga0307513_10009530_pt1 | contig 12280 bp, 11 predicted proteins | sample 15_EM_MG_FD_202174 | JGI IMG/M metagenome (GOLD analysis project Ga0307513, IMG submission 202174) | Populus trichocarpa ectomycorrhiza microbial communities from riparian zone in the Pacific Northwest, United States - 15_EM | ecosystem: Host-associated > Plants > Roots > Unclassified | place... | reverse complement strand
ATTAGCGATTAGGACGGACAAGAGGCTGTTGGAGGTGAACCAGTCGACACCGATCTCCGATTTCTTGGGTTATCTGGCAACAATACACCTCATTCACATTTGTTGCTCGACTAGAGGAAGTCACCCACCGCAACCGAAGGAAGCTATAGAAGAAGTTCAGGGGTTCAGCAGCTTATCGGCTCAGTCGAGGAGTGGATGGCAGGGTTCCAGTCGTTCCTCGGGTTTGAGATGCAATCTCGACAGGCAAGGTGGGTGGCAGTCATATTTCGCAATCATCACCCAGACCTTCTAATACATTGCCAACATATATCAATAGTTTCTGGAGGAACGAGCTTGAGCGTTTCTATCGAAGCCATGATCACGAAAGGGAGCATTTAAACAGAGCGGCGTTCATCATCCGCGCGGCTACATCACCCATGCTCAGAAGCAGTGGTATATTGACTTCTATGGGAAAACGACTTCCGCCCCGGCGGATTTCCCGTGCTTCTGGAACATCAGTCTCTCTGCGGTCCTACCGCTGCTTTCGTATTACAGGTGCCTTGAACCCACCATCAGTTCCTTCCGTGCTGCCGTTCCATACAGTACGTGGCTATCGATCCATCAGCGCGCTCCTAATTCTAGGCATTAGTTCATGTATCCATTGTCGATAAGAGCCTGCCGGCTGATCTCATATCGCTATCTCCTACACGGCACTGACTACCTCGTGGCTCCCGGATCAAGTGTACCCTGTACCTGCTCCACCAACTCGGAACAGATTGAACATTGGTTTTATGTCTGGTTATTTCAAGTTCGCTGTCTTCTCTTTTGTAACCTTGGGTGATAACGACATTGCAGTAACCATCCGTTGGCCCATCTCAAGAAGTCGGCCTTTCAAATCCATGATACCAATCGGTTTAATATTTACTTGTACGCGAGTTCCGTCACCAACCATTCAAAGTACCGTCAGCATATTGAAAGTTCGGTTCTTAATTTCATCGATGTCTCCCCGTAGTCCACTCAGCAAGTTATCGAACGGATTGTGAGCGATGGAACCCATATTCTCACCAATCTAGGGAGATACACAAAAGGCACTAGAGACGAGGGCTTCACTCTCCGTCCCAGTCCAATACATATGTCGTTAATGGGGTACGCAGGATCTCTTGCAGTTGGTACGTTCAGTCCTCTCGTGTTTCTTAGCTGACTACCCGAAGATTGGTGTGAATACCCTATATGTGGTGAGCGTGCTTGTACCAGAGATGCGCCTGCTCCATATCGAGTCTGCAAAGGATTGGAACTAGGAGAACGTCCTGAGGCGACGGTGTTCGTGGAAATTGACCCAGGTCCACCTGTGAGATATTGATCCAGTAAGTCGAATGCAGGCTCCCAAGAAGAAATGCTGAAATTCGCTTTAGCACGGAAAGGTTTGTCCATATGCCAGTAGGAGTCTGACCCCCAGAAGACTGCACATCACTCACATTCTGCAGCACACTTACTTTGTTATGGACCACCGGCAACTGTTTCGAGATGCTGAAGAGTTCGCTGATGCCTCTGTGGGTACCCAGTACCCGAAGTATAAAGGTGGCGCATGAGAAAGGAAGTATTCCCTTACTCTCCAGAGTAAGTACATTGAGCCTAACTCAGTGCAACTCTCACATTCCGATACAGACGAGTTATCTTCTTCGCCTCTTTCTCGCAGGTAAGAACGCGCTCTTAACAATACCAGGGGAGTAAGATTATTTACGTAGCTATATAAGCTGTCTCTGGTACTTCTGTCTCGGAATTTGGCCACTGACCTGCTCTTAACAAGCCGTTTTTAGGAAATTTTCATGTATGGCTCAGAATTCTCGAACGTGCACCAGAGAGCTACCTCTACCTCCTACCATATTCACCAAACCGCCTTGAAGTGGGCCGGTGCTGAGGTCGCACCCAGGATCCTGTTCATGGACACGATAAAGGAGGCGAATCATGTCGCCCGCAGACGGGTAGCAGACCTGTCCTTAGATATATTCGAGGTATATAAATGGTTGATCCTCAAGAAGGGTACGCTGATACCTAGATAGCGTACCTCTCATACAGTGGCGACTGCGTGTCTATCATCGGTGGCTAACGACTCAGCTAAGCTCTCCTACAGCTCGTTCTGGATTGGTACACCCATTCTCACACTCTCAAAAAGCACAAGCTCAAGATGTGCAGTCGAGTGGCCACTGGTATCTATCAGGTACGCTACGGCTTTGGAGACCAAGCAAGACTACGGAATATGAGGACCGTACTGTATGTCTGGCAAATGGACTTCAATTTACTCTAGTGTCACTAGAAGATTATTCAACCACTGTGCGGAGGGAAAGTGACGAGTTCAATAGTCTTCGTCGGAAGTATCTTCTCGAATCGGGGCCGTATGCTTTTATTTGATACCCGAAAATGGACTAGGAATTTCGGGAAGGCATATATGGAAGCCTAGAGATGTTGGAATCCGTTCTTCAAAACCCAAAAGCGTGATCGTAGATCAAGTAAGTCTGGACCGAGGGGCCACCCAACCGGTCAGACTGGACTTGCACCACATAGTTAGCACCTTATAGACATAGGACTATTGAATATATCGCCTCATAGTGCAAGCTCTGATTGTCCTTGGAGAGACCCCCATTCCGTAGCCTGAACTATACAGATCAAATCGCTGTGGTATACATAGCGGGGCAAGAAAATACATCGTCAAGCTTCCACTCTTCGACGCTTACGCTCCGGATAATCGTCATCTCGACGATTATGGTGAGGTGATCGCGACCTCCGGTGACGGGGACTATATGAGCGAGAATGAGAGTACCTCCTTCGCGAGTCATGGTCTCGTTTTCGATCCTCTTCGGGGCGATGGGAACGATTGCCTCGATGATTATCCAACGAACGATCTCTCCAGGACGGACTATGTCGACGGTCGTTTCCAAGGTCTGGCCCTGATGAACGATACTCCGGACTGTGATCACGCCATGATCGAAGGTCCTCTCTTCGAGCGTCGCTTCTCCGTTTACGAGGCATACTGGCGATTCCGTTAGCACCTGTGCCGGGTAATTGGCGTTCGCTCAGAGGCCCGGTATTCAATGGACAGTCTATTGTGAACGTAACGTCAATTCAGCGCCCGATGAGGCTAATACACGAGACGAACCCTTCTTTAAATGAGGTCCCCCACACCCAAAACAGGTGATTGGTTGACCGTCTGTACGTAATCTGTTTGTCGGGGCGCTGGTATCCTCCTCTTTCAAGTGTGTCCACTTGGTGCGACTTCTTTTGCCAAAGTCCTTGACTTGCATGACTTTGGGAAGGAGAGAGACGTCGACTTGCGACGCGACCGGAGCAGAGAAGTCGTGGCGTTTTAGGATATCCGAGTCCTACAAAATTCATGCTCAGTACTTAGTATTGAGTGGGTTGTCCCAACTCGGCTGACCTGGAAAAATGCCCCCTTATGCCAGTATTTCTGAAGAAATACCCCTTGGCCTTTGGGCTTTGATTCTCGACTCTTGTTAGCCAGCTCCAGGTCTTCCTTCAAGCGTTGCTCCTCTGGCATCGCGAGTCGGCGCTCCTTTTCTAACCGCTCCTCTTCGCGTTCAACTTCGGCCTCTTTAGCACGCTTGATTCGCTGGAGTTCCCTAAGACGCCAAGCTTCAAACTCAGCTTCTGGATCCAGACCATCGGTGTCGACAACCTCCTTTCCAAGTTCAGGAACTTCCTCTAATCGCCAATGGTGTCAGTAAAGAATGGGGTCAGGGAGAGAAGCAGGGGTCCTACTCTCTTCAAGGGCACGCTTAATGGTTTCTCCCACCATCTTGTGACTTTGGCGTTTCCGCTCTTCGGCAGCAGTCTCTCGTTTCTTAATCGCTTCTTCGGAGTTGAATGCATCCGCGTCCCGCTCCTTTAGGGTTTCCCGGCCACGCCTTAAGGCAATAGAGGACGTGAGCATGCCAGCGCTCCATGAGAAGGCTATCATTCTTACTTTGGAACAAAAACTGGTCGAAACTGGGATGGTTTGGGCAATTCGCCCTCCGATTCTGAGTCTTCTTCTTCACTAGACTAGTTGCACAGATCAACAGAGAGTCCTCTACCGATAGCTAGATGAGATGGCATGTACCTCTGATTCTGATTCTTCTTCGCTGGAACTCTCCTCCTCTTTACCTCTAACGTCAGCAGATCGAGTGTATGTGAGAATGACTATAGCCAACCTTGGACACCAAGCGACTCGACAGAAACTACGGGGGCAGCGCCAATAACCTTGCCCTCCGCTGATACTTTCACGTCCCGGAGGTTGACTTTGACGGAGCGTTCGGCATTTGTTAGCTGACGAGGAACACCCAAAGGTTGGTTGACGACTTCGTCTAGTTGGCCATATGCCGCTATGGCCTCATCTTGGTCCTCTTGTGGCTCAACTGCCTCCTCAACGTCCGAATCGGAATCCAGAGGGTCGGCCCCTTTCACCGGGGCCTTGCCTTTGAAGTACCGCTGCGCTGGTACCGCCAAACGTGGTGCTGCTTTTCGTGTCCCCATTGGATGAGTCCAAGTTGCAAAAAAAGAAAGCCTTTTTCGCTCTTTCAAAACTAGCGTAGTGTGAACGTGTCATATCCACTAGTGTATTCGGCAGTGGGGAGCTACTTCCCGCTCTCTTACAGAGCGCGACAAACTTGGGTCTACCTGACCACAAAATGGTGTATCGGAGAATCAGTTTGTAGGTCCCCTAGCAAATCTGCTCGATGATCAAGTGAAGAACCTTACGGCTTGAACTGGATAGATACCCGGTTTTTGGCAGAAGGCCGCCTTCTACATAGATCGCAGGTCGTTCAAAGGCGGGGGAGCCTTCTATTTTGGACATCGATCGCCATCAATTAGCACCGCATCTATGCAATTTACGCTCAACGTAACCCACCCCTAATCTAGACACGCGCCACAAGCGGGAATTTGAACGACCCTGCGGACGATATACGGGATTCGGTCTGTTCGGCCATCTTAAATTGCAACGAATGGTTACTGACTTACACAGGTGACGTGTAGGGTCGCCCCTTGACTCACCTCGACAGGTCGCGAGGAACAGCCATCGGACAGCCACCCATATGGAGCAAATTGACGGCTAAAACGTCCTTAAAGCTACCTTGCACCTCGCCAGTCCCTTCTTGGTCATCGATGCGTTGCTTATACCAGATCTCGATGACCCTGAACAATCGATTTCTGTTTCAACGTCACTAGCAACCGGTTTCAGCACGTCCTTGGCCAGTGTACCACAGGACTGCGGAGAATCTAGGCCGTAAATCCCGGCCACCAAATCCTTACCGATCGGAGATATTGCCTGCCTGTTTCCGTTTTTTCATTGGGTAATCGCGCACACGATCACCCTTGATGATCTATTCCTTAGCACAGAATGGGACCGGCTCACCTCCATCTCCACGGTGTCACCTACAGATCGCTTTCCGTCGACATTTCGTTCGCCCATGATGGCAAATCCCAGTTTCGCCTTTGCGCTGTGTGTCATAGATAAGCTCACTCTCTCTACGGATTTTCCACAGAGAGCTAAATGCGCCATAAGCTCTGCCGCTGATCCGGAAGAAGAAGCATGAAGAGACTGGAATGCAATAAACGCGCCACGTGCGTGCATCTCGTGCTGGGAGAATGAGGCGACACGGAAGGGCGGTTGTATATATGGAGGTGCCCGTCTCAATACAGAGTCGGCTTCTCACCGCCTAGTTTGACGCAGCACTTATTGTGGCACTGGTTTAGCGCAAGTATGGGAATCAATATGCCTTGCTCTCGTTGATGTTATGAGCTGATTTGCTCTATCGGGTGTCGATTTAACCATCTACGTCATCAACGTGGGAGTGTTCTTGAGGGAGTATATATATGAGCGAGCACAACCACCATGTTAACCAGATCCAGCACTTTGGGAGCGCTCACACATACAAGGTCACCTCTTTCCACCAATTACCATGAGTTCCCAACCAGAAATACCCTACGAGCAGCTTCCCGAGCCTCTTGCCCGTGTGCCCTCCCAGCAACCCAAACCACGAGCCATCTCCATGTTCAACCCTGGTACAGCAGGAGCCCCCTCATCCAGCCAGCCGAATCAGTCCAGTACTCGCGCCGAGCCTGGAAATGACAACGCCGGTGACGGTGCTCCTGGACAGAATCGGAATGGCGGAGGGAAGGTAAGCACCCTTAAACGCTCACCTATGGTCCACACGTGCTGAACCTGCACCTCGCAGGTCTAGAATCGATAGTGATGGTCTCATTCTCCTAGCGAGGATACTTAATGACATGGTGAGCAACTACGCCGACAGTCCTGCTATACAGGAGGTTGATGTCGGGCTTCTATAGTCTCTTTGGTGATCGACGGTTTTGGCGTGGCCAGCCCACGGGTTTCATTGAATAGCTACGATAGCACCCTGGACAGTTTGAGAATCACGACAGTATATGTGCCTACAGACGCCTCATCTCTCGCATAAGGGAGCAATGAGATATAGATCAAACTGCGTGCAGTAAGGTCTGATCCATCTTTCTCCAGCTCTGCGCTGGCGCCTTCGCATAGCAATTACATCGTACATGAAGCGGCCGACGTACACTCGGTGGATTTATTTAGTGACGCCACAGTGCGGTTCCCTCGGAGGCTACGAACTCGTCGTCTCATCTCGACTCGTGTCTCAAAGAGGCCATAATAAGATGGGCCCTGAAGTAAGACAATGAGAACTAGATAAGGGTTCCCGTTGATAAAGACACTGGGTATAGTCCGCCGACGGCGCGAGAGAAAGTAATGGGGAGAATGCAATCACAAAGAGGTACCCAGCGACTCATTAGTGCACGTGTGCCTCTGGTAACATAGTAGTCAATTGGGAGATCCCGGAAGAAGCCCGTTTGCCCTGCCGCGGCATTATCTAATACGTTTCCAGCAATATTACTGCGACCCTGAACAGGCCACGAGTTAACAAACGGACATACCCATTACCCATTTCAAAGAGAGTGTATCAAAGCAAAGCAAGCATTCCAGAAGTACCGGTCGCTTGACATGCTGGATTTGACCCTCGCAGGGCTTGATACCCGGGTGGAATGGAAGGGACATACGTCCATCCTCATTTAGCGGTATCTGTGAATTCTGTGAGATATCTATCTTCTCATTCGGGGGTCGCCGCTCACCCGACGGAGCTCCCATTCGAATCGGCCGCCTGAGTAAGCGCCTCTACGGCACTGTGTAGGGCACTGTGAAGAAGACACCACGTGTTTTATCTAGATATAAACCGGTCTTCACTGCAAACGGCGCGGAGGTGCAGTCAGTGGCATGTCATGTATTCTCGGGTAGTGATCTCACTGAAGAGAAAGGATGACCCAATGGGGACACGAGTTAGGGAGGAATGTTCCCATACGATGAGCAGTCTGCCGCGTCTCTCAGACTCACGCCTGTCGGCGAAGCCCTGCCTGCCTTTGAAGACGTCAAACCCACGCGACGAGCTTTAGAACCGTGTGGAATACCTAGAGCCTGCCTTTCAACCGTGATCTCCTGGATGGCGTTCTCGAGACTGAAATACATCACCGCGCGCAGATTCTCGCGTCGCGCCCAAAAATGCGCTCTGAAACCCCTCGAGGCGGCCACCGTGAGCAAGGATAGGAGAACCCCTACGTACGACTCGAGGGTGCATCCGACGACTCGACGTTATTATCAACAGCCAGGAACACCGACCAGATGCCGCTGCGAGCGAACGGTTAGGCCATATATCAAGAAAGAGTACCTTATATATGAAGACTTCAAGGGACGGAAGTAACGTTCTTACCAGTTTCTTTTCGTCCGTTCTCCTTTATTTGTAGCCGCCTGCACACGGTAGTGTTAATCGGCACCGTCACGAATTAATCTGAGGTCCACTGTGATAGGATATCGAGGTTTTGACGTATTTTTTGATGGTGCCGATCCCCATGCTGCAACGCCGCACTAATATTAGCGACAAAACAAGAAAGTATTATTGGTTCGAAAATTTTGACGATGACAACCAAATTCAGTATGAGTGGTTCGTCAAGGATAGAAATTTCAAGGGGTATTGGATATTAGGATATCCGCCGCTTGTGGGGGCTCCCGTCCGGGAGTCTATTGACATCAAGGCGCGTTTAGCGGCATCCATAGAGTACCATTGGATCATACGGACTAGCTATCAACTGACCGGGTGCTTCCATCTGCCTGTCCAAAGCCAGTTGGGGAAGTTGGGAAATGGGGAGGCAAGGCCCGAACGATTTTCGCACTAGGTCAGTCGTCTCTGATATTATGAGCGTACTAAATTTATCCTCTCAATGCAGCCGGTGATACTCACATTAGTCTCGCGCGGAAGCCTTCCGCGTGTTTGCTTGTGTTCAAGGCGCCGACGAGTTTCAAATGGTCATTTTCAAATAGGCATAGACCTGTATATTCTATGGGTGAACACTACTGCCACTGCATACCCTTGGGCTCGGAAGCTCTTCGTAGGCTTTGGTTTACTGGGGCACCTGCACCGTACGACGTCTGGTCCAACCTGATACACGGGCTGTATTTGGCTGAATGGATTGACAAGCTCGCCTGTCGGAAGCTCCGAAGGCTTCCACGGCCCTCGAGGCCATCGTGGCTGGCTTCGCTGGTTCCTCGCATTCTCTCCCCTGCATGGACTCAATTTCATACTACCCGTGCAAATGTCAAGTTGAAAAGTGGGTCAAGACCATTGGTAAACGGGAAGGTTCAAGAAGCGCTGGTACGTTCACTCTACGATCCAGGGCGGCGTTACACCACGGTGTCTTCTTGGTCCCACTACCTACTGACCTGGATTTGCGGGTAGATGAAGCCGGTATTGGACTTTATATTAGACCTGAAGGCGAAATATCAAGATTATAGCAACCACGCCGCGGACGGTTCGTAGCATTGCACCGTATGTTCGTGAACAGCAGCCTGCAGCAGGTTGCTGCCATTGGCTAGGCTAATCGACAGCTGTAACCAGTTTTGTAGACACTGGCTCCACAGAACCTCGTCACGACGGCGTCCACCGCACCAAACTCATAGGACACTAGATTCGACGCTGTAACGGTTCATTAGCCGGAGAAGCCGACACACGAATCGCCTCTCCTCATCAGAAATTTGTTTCCGTTCTTACCTATTCCGTCTACAGGCGATTGGTTATAGTCACAGATACTATGGAAGAGAGCTGTAGAGCATGCTTGCCTTCTCCCCTTACACTTGGCCGAAAAGGATGCCTCGGACCGCTGCACTTACGCCGCGGGTCACATACGCCGTGGATAGGATGCCGCGCGCCTGAAATTGAGGAAGTTTCGGACACACTCTTATCAACTGAGATCTACTTTTTATATATGTCAAACTTCTTAGGGTTTACTATGCATCCAAACTATATTCTTCTCTACTGGACAAGCTGTATTTCTCACTGACGAGAGGAGGGCGCAAATCGACATTTATCGCTGGATATGCGGTGGGTGCTTATGGTAGGGCGATCGTCTATTGAGGGCCGTTTGTCCGGCGGACAAGTCGCCGTGTGGCTAGACTCACCAATACTCGAACGGCAACATCCTCAAGGCATGTACCTGATGCCCTGATCGAAGTCAATGGCTCAATAGTTCCAGGGCAGTGGTTTCCGTAGATCATTTGAAATTTCCTACGGTGCGATGGCTTCTTAATGAGCTCGGACCGGATGTCCGCACCTGCAAAGTACAATGTGGACTTTTTTGTGCTTGCTTGAAACGGCAAAGACGTATAAGAGCATTCCAAAGACGGGATGTACCCCGGATGATGGACGGCGTGTGCCTCGATCCAGAGCAGTCGGCCCGTGTATTTCCTCATCAGGGCGCTCGTCGCTCAGGCATGGAAAGCATTCCGGGGATGGGCTCCGTGCGCGGGCGGGTGCGGGTGTGCGACCCGCCCGTGTCCCGGGCCAGTGCAAACAAAGCTACACAAGCTTGCCCCCGACCATGTCGTTCCTGAGACGCAACGATCAGCCTCAAATACCTCCTGCCCGTAATGGTGATGCACAGTATGATGCAAACCGTGCTGCCTTGCTCGGGACGGGCGGTGGATATCCAGTGAGCATGGCTACACTCACTTCAGGGAAATGCTCATCAACAGCAGAATCGTGGCAAGAGTGCTTCCCCTCGCCCCAGTGCTCAACGTTTACCCAGCGATAATGGCCCAAGTTACGGACGATACGGCAGCAGTGATGCCTACAGCGACGGTGACCGCTACGCCGGATCTGCGCGTGGGAATGCGAGCGACTCGGCTGCAAACAAACTGAGACGACCACCTCCTTCTGGGGCTATGGGAATGGGCGGACCAGCTTCCTATCGCCAGCAATCACAGCCCGAAGAGCCACAGGCCAACTCATCCTCGAGGGACCGTTACGGCGGTCAAGGTGGACGATATGCTGCTGCTAATGATTCTTATGCGCGAGGCGAGAGAAGCATCGATCGCGACAGAGCGCAGCTCTTTGCTGGCGCCAGTAGGCAACCTGGTTCCAAGCCGGGTGCAGGCCGCTTTGATGACGGCCCGGGTGGCGATGAAGAGGAAGATGTCGAGGCGATCAAAGGAAAAACAAGGGCACTGAAGCAAGAATCCGTCAATTCTACTCGAAATGCTCTCAGAATGGCCCGAGAGGCAGAAGAGACGGCTCGCAACACGCTCACTAAGCTCGGTGACCAATCAGGTACGTGATCTTAGGCACTGCGTATCCTTTCTAATATCTTGGTATCAGATTCCTTGCTGAACACCGAACGCAACCTCGACTTGGCCAAGGGACATATCAACCGAGCAGACGACAATACAACAGATATCAATGCTCTTAACCGCTCCATCTTTATCCCTGCCATCACACTCAACAAAAACAAGAAGCGCCTTCAGCAAGAAGCGAAGTTGACAGCCCGATATGAATCCGAGCGAACTGAAAATGACCGCCTTCAAGCCGAGCGCCAAGAAGTGCATCAGCGCATTGGAGAGGCTACAACGTCTGGCACCCGCGGCTTCAACAGAGATGGACCACCAGCCGACGACGAAGGCATTGGAGGCCGTCCAGGGGCCGGGCGCTATGGCCCTCAGCAGCAAGTCGAGCGAAAAAAGCAATGGGGGAGGTATCAGTTTGATGCCACTGCCTCGGATGATGAGGTGGAAGATGAAATCGATAATAACCTGGATGAGCTTGGTGATGCGGTCGGACGACTCAAGGCGCTCGCTCTTGCATCGGGACAGGAAGTTGATAGGCAGAACGGGGTGCTTGAGAGACTTCATGGCAAGACAGACAACGTAGAGCGGAAAGTTCGCTCTACAACCGATAGGGTGAGTGGACCTTGAAACTATTTGATCGTACATTGACATTATCTATTTACAGCTCGGTCGTGTCGGTCGCTGAGTTGCTGACGGTAGTTGCTCATTGAGTCGTCCCAAAGCTATGCAGGCCTGTTGCACCCCTCGAAATGTCACCATATTTATTCGAACATGCGGAGTATTCTATGCGAAAATGCCACCTGAGTATAAACGTCCTTGATATTTTTAGGATCAACCACCCCCAACCCCATCGTGCTAAAGGCGCGGGCTCGTGCGCCCGGACGAAAAGAAACCCCGTGTAAATCAACCTCCGTAAGAACCTCATGTTTGCGACGGAGTCATTCATACACGAAGGCAGTGGAAATTGTCATCCCTTCACCCGCTCAGATCAGCACGTACATGAACATTAGAAGGAATGACCAGGACAGTATGCGAAGGACTGGATTATGTTATCTGAGGTTTAGCCGCGAATGGCCTGACTGTGTCAATGAGGCGAGAAGTTAGCTGCTGTCATGAGGGGGCCCTGGCGAAAGAGAGATGACGTCTGCATTGTCAAAGGCCTTCCATGGATACCTGCCTCTGGTGAAGTGTGTTCAGAACCAAAGTCCTCCGCAAATGCCGAGAGTGGCCAGGGTGGCCAGAGACCGAAGACCTGGCAAGGGTAATGATTCATGCTAGTCAAATCAAAAATCAAAATGAAGCCATGATATTCTGAGGCACACTGGTCCATAGCGTGTGCTTGTGAACAACCGAACCGTGCGAATGACACGGACCGAGCTATCGCTGACAATAGGTTCCTATCAGAATGCGTAAGTAAATCACACGATTTCGAGCTCTCCTCCTTTAGGGTTCGCGAGCAAGTAATTTACCCTTTTGTCACGGGGGTGTCTTCGCTCCAAGTATAGTGGCGAAGGGCTGCAATACGTATTACCGGATGGCGTCAACAGTGATATCCCATTTGCGAATGAATATCAACAATGGTTCTAGCTCTGCCTGCCGCGGGTGGTGTGA
>Ga0307513_10009529_pt1 | contig 12280 bp, 12 predicted proteins | sample 15_EM_MG_FD_202174 | JGI IMG/M metagenome (GOLD analysis project Ga0307513, IMG submission 202174) | Populus trichocarpa ectomycorrhiza microbial communities from riparian zone in the Pacific Northwest, United States - 15_EM | ecosystem: Host-associated > Plants > Roots > Unclassified | place... | reverse complement strand
ACGCCCTGAAGCCGGTCGCCGAGGCGGGCGAGGTCGGTCACTTCCATGGCGGCGAGGCGCAGCGGCTCGGCGATCGGGCGAAGGGCAGGGCCGGCGGTCATCAGAACAGCTCCAGCGCGCCGGTGTCCGCCGGCGGAGCGGCGACGTGGCGCCGCTCGATGGCGAAGACGCGGGACTCATCCGGCGCCAGCAGGATCTGCCGCGCCCGGCCGCTGACCGGCCAGAACTGGATGCGCCGGGCGCGCTCCCCGAGCATCGAGCCGCCGGTGTGGCGCAGGCCCTCGTCACGCACGAAACGCTCCGCGAAGGCGGCGTTCTGCGAGCCCACGTCGGTCAGCCCGCCAAAGAGACGGGCGCCGCCGAACAGCTTGACCTCCAGCCGGTCGCGCCGTGCGCCGCGGCGCAGCAGCGCGTTCAGCAAGAGCTCCATGGACTGGACGCCGTAGCGCAGGCCTTCGCCGCCATCCTCGCCGGGCAACAGGAAGTGGTTCATCCCGCCGACGCCGGCCGCCGGGTCGCGGATGCAGGCGGCGACGCACGATCCAAGGATCGTGGTCATCACCGCGTCCGCGTCGTCGGACACGTGGAACTCGCCCTGGATCACGTGGATCTTGCGCGGTTCCGGCGCCGGCCGCGGGGCCGGCTCCCAATCGACGAGGGTTGCATTCATTGCAGGGGGCCGAAGACCGCTTCGATCTTTTCCCTCAGGGTGGCGACCGTGAAGGGCTTGACCAGGTAGTTGTTGACGCCGAACTGCACCGCGCGCTGCACCAGGTCCTTGTCGGCCCGGCCGGTGAGCATGATGAAGGCGGTCTTGCTGATCGGCGGATGCGACCGCACGGCGCGCAGCAGGCCCAGGCCGTCGAGCTTGGGCATGTTGTAGTCCGAGATCACCAGCTGGAACGGCCGGGTGAGCATCTGGCGCAGGCCTTCCTCGCCGTCGGGGGCCTCGTGCATGTTGCGCACGCCGAGTTCCTGCAACCCGCTGCGGACCAGGGAACGGATGGTCTGTTGATCATCGACGACAAGGCAATTGAGTGACGCGGCTGCAGGCATCAGCGGTCCCCTTCACGGCTGGTAAGTTGACGGAGGGCCGGAGCGATTTTCTCCAGCGGTAGCTGGCGCTCGACGGCGCCAAGTTCGAAGGCCGCGCGGGGCATGCCGTAGACGACGCAGGAGGCTTCATCCTGGCCGAGGGTGCCGGCGCCGGCGTTGCGCATTTCAAGCAGGCCCGCGGCGCCGTCCCGGCCCATGCCGGTCAGGATCACGCCGACGGCGCGGGCCTTGGCGGTGCGGGCGACGGACCTGAAGAGCATGTCCACCGAGGGACTGTGGCCGCTCACCGGAGCGCCAGGCGTGAGGCGGCAGCGCAGCGCCGTGACCCCTTCGATCTCGAGGTGCCGGTCGCCGCCGGGCGCCAGATAGACCCGGCCGGGGATCAGCGGATCGCCGTCGCGGGCCTCGGAGACCTCCGCGGCGCAGGAACGGTTGAGGCGCTCGGCGAAGCTGCCGGTGAAGGTGGCCGGCATGTGCTGGGTGATCACCGTTGGCGCGCAGTTGGGCGACAGGTGCTCGACCAGGGAAAGCAGCGCCTCGACGCCGCCGGTGGACGAGCCGATGGCCACGACCTTCTGGTTGGGCGTGAAGGGACCGGTCGGCCGCGGGGCCGATCGCGTCTGCTGGGACGGGCGCACGCGCGCGCGGGCGGCGGCCTTCACCTTTTCGGGCAGGACGTCGAAAGCGTGTGGGCTGCCGGCGGCAGGCTTGGCGATGCAGTCGACGGCGCCGAGCTCGAGGGCTTCCAGCGTCGCGACGGCGCCTCGGCTGGTCAGGGTCGAGACCATCACCACCGGCATCGGCCGAAGCCGCATCAGCCGTTCCAGGAACTCCAGGCCGTTCATGTTCGGCATCTCGACGTCGAGGGTGATGACGTCGGGGTTCAGGTCCTTGATCGCCTGGCGGGCCTCAAGCGGATCGGCCGCTTCGCCAATGACTTCCAGTTCGGGGTCGTTGGATAGGGCCGCGGCGATCAGCGCGCGCATGGTGGCGGAATCGTCGACGATCAGGACACGGATCATCGCGCGGCCTCGCCGACCTTGCGGTAGGTGGTGACCCCATCGGGCGTGAACAGGGCCGCGGCGGGGCCGGCGATCCGCTCGGAGTGGCCGATATAGAGCGTGCCGCCGGGCTGCAGCAGCGGGGCGAAGCGGCTCCACAGCCGGGCCTGGGTGTCGTCCTCGAAGTAGATCGCCACGTTGCGGCAGAAGATGACGTCGAAGCGCCCCTTCATCGGCCAGTCGCCGATCAGGTTCAGCTCGTTGAAGGTCACCAGGGCGCGGAGCTCGTCGGCCATGCGCACGCCGCCCGACGCCTCGGTGGTCGTCCACCGGCGGCGATGCTCGGCGGACACGCCGGCCAGCAGGTTTTCGGAGTAGACGCCGTTGCGGCCGTCCACGACCATGTTGGGGTCGATATCGGTGGCCAGGATCCTGATGTCGAGATCGCCCGCGTTGGGCATCAGCGACAGGAGCGTCATGGCCGCGGAATAGGGCTCCTGGCCGCTGGAGCAGGCCGCCGACCAGATCCTCACGCGGCCGCCGCTGCGGGCGCGCTGGAGGAGCGGCGGCAGCACCTTGCTCGCGAAGTCTTCGAAGTGATGCGGTTCGCGGAAGAAGCGGGTCACGTTGGTGGTGAGGGCGGCCAGCATCTTCTGGCGCTCATCCAGGCCATCCTTGCCGGCGACGAGTACGCAGTAGTCCTTGAAGCTCGAGAGGCCGAGCGCCCGCAGCCGCTTGGCCAGCCTGGAATAGACCAGGGTCGCCTTGGTGTCGGGCAAGGCGATGCCGGCGTCGCCATGCACCATGGCGGCGATCTTGCGGAAGTCGCCTTCCGTGAAGGCGAACTCGCCGTCCACCACTGCGGCGGTTTCCATCTGGGGCTTCCGGGCCGCCGCCGCCGTCATGCCGCCACGAGCTCGAGGTCCGGCAAGACCCGCTCCAGGCCGATCAGGCTGATCATCCGGCCGTCGATGGCCAGCAGGCCGCGCACGAAGGTCTTGGCGGTGTCGGAGGCGACTTCCGGCGTCGGCTGGATCACGTCGTCGGTGACCGTGAGGATGTCGGAGACGGCGTCGACCAGCAGGCCCACGACCTGGTCGCCGATCTGGGCGACGATGATCACCGAGCGGTCGGTGGTCTCGCCGCCCTCGAAGCCCAGCCGCGCGGCCAGGTCGACGATCGGCAGCACGGCGCCGCGCAGGTTGATCACGCCGCGCACGAAGCTCGGCGACTGGGGCAGGGCGGTGGCCGCGGTCCAGCCGCGGATCTCGCGCACGGCCATGATGTCGACGCAGAACTCCTGCGCTCCGATGCGGAACGAGATCAGCTCACGCAGGCCGCCGGCGGCGGTGGGATTGGTCTGGGTCATGGGGATCAGCCTGTTGCCGCCAAGCGCTTCTCGGCGCGGAGGGAATCGGCGCCGCGGGAGACCGCGACGATGGTGTCGATGTCGAGGATCAGGGCGACGCGGCCGTCTCCAAGGATGGTCGCCGCGGCGACCCCGGGAACCTGCCGGTAGTTGGCCTCGAGCGACTTGATCACGACCTGGCGCTGACCCTGGATGGCATCGACGAGCAGGGCCGCGCGCGCGCCGCCTTCGCCTTCGATCAGCAGGGCGACGCCCTGGGTCGCGGCGAGCGGTTCGGCGCGGTAGCCCAGCGCCATGCCGACGTCGATCAGCGGCACATAGCTGTCGCGGATGGCGATCACCCGGGCGTGGCCGCCCAGGCTGTGCACGTCGCTGGCCTTGGGCAGCAGGGTCTCGACGATGGCGGTGATCGGCGCGACCAGGGTCTGGCCCTGGACCGAGACCACCATGCCGTCGAGCACGGCCAGCGTCAGCGGCAGGCTCATGGTGAAGGTCGAGCCCTTGCCGGGGCGCGAGGTGATGGTGATCCGCCCACCGAGCGCCTGGATCGAGCGCCGCACCACGTCCATGCCGACGCCGCGGCCGGAGATGTCGCTCACCTCGCTGGCGGTGGAGAAGCCCGGCATGAAGATCAGGTTGTCGATCTCCTCGTCGCTGAGCGGCGCGTCGGCGGCGATCAGGCCTCGCTCGACGGCGATGGATTTCACCCGCTCGCGGTTGATGCCGCCGCCGTCGTCGCCGACCTCGATGACGATGCGGCCGGAGCGATGGGCGGCGGTCAGGCGGACGACGCCCTCAGCAGGCTTGCCCGCGGCGGCGCGCGTCTCGGGACTCTCAAGGCCATGGTCGATGGCGTTGCGGATCATGTGGGTCAGGGGATCGGCGAGGCGTTCTATGACGGTTTTGTCGACCTCGGTGCCTTCGCCCTCGGTGACGAGGCGAACGGGCTTTCCGGTCATGGCGGCGACTTCGCGGACCAGGCGCGGCATGCGCTGGAACACCGACTTCACCGGCTGGGCGCGAATGGCCATGACGCTGTCCTGGATCTCGCGGGTCAGCTGCTCGAGCTCGTCCAGGCCCATGGCCACGCCGGAGGCGCGGGCGAAGCCGGCTTCCATCACGCGTTGCGACAGCATGGCCTGGTTGATGACCAGCTCGCCGACCAGGTCGATCAGGCGGTCGACGCGTTCCAGGTCCACACGGATGGTGGCGCCGGCGGTGTCGGGCTTGCGCTGCGCCGCGGCCTGGGCGTCGTTCGCCGCGGCCGGGTTGGGTTGGGCTGCGTCCACAGGCGTCGTTGCGGCCTTCGCAAGCGGGGCAGGCCGCGGTGCGGGAGCCGGTTCCACGACGAGGGTTTCGGGCGCGGCCTGCACCTTGGCGAGCAGGGCGCTGATGTCGAACGCCGGTGCGGCGTCGTCGGCGTCGTCGGCGGCAGCGGTGTCGCCGTCGCGACCGATCTCCAGCTCGCAGTCGCCGTCGACGAATTCGAAGACCTCGCGGATCGCGGTCTCGTCGAGCTCTCCCGGCAGGGTGACCGTCCAGGCCAGGTAGGCGGCTTCGGGGTCCAGGTCCGCCAGCGGCGGCAGGGCTGAGGCGTCCAGTTCGACGACAGCGTCGCCGAGGCGGCGAAGTTCGCGCAGCAGCAGCGCCGCCTCGTTGGCCTTGGCGTAGAGGTCGGCGCGCGGCTTGAAGCGCACCCGCCAGGCGCCGCCGGCCGCGTCCGGGGCGGCCTCGACAGCCGTCAGGGGCTGGAAGGCGAAATCGCCCCAGGCTTCCTCGGTCCCGGCGACCTCGGCCGAGGCGCCTTCGGGCCCCAGCGCCTTCAATTCTTCCGCGAGGGCCGCGCTGCGAGCCTCGTCTTCCGGAGCGCCGTCATGCGCGGCGCGCACCTGGTCGGCCAGCACGTCGGCGGCCCGCAGCAGGGTCTTCAGGACATCGGCGCTCGGCGCCAGCCGGCCCGAGCGCATCTCATCGAGCGCCGTCTCGAAGACGTGCGCAAAGCGGACCAGCGGCTCCAGGCTGAAGGCCCCGGCGCCGCCCTTGATCGAATGGACCGCCCGGAAGACCGCATTGATGGTCTCGGAATCGGTGTCGCCGCCCTCCATGGCCAGGAGGCCGGACTCCAGCTCGGCGAGCTGTTCCTCGCACTCCTGGAAGAAGGTCTCCCGGATGGCTGCTAGCGGATCCATGTCTCAGGTCCTGATCAGGCGGCCACGCGGCGGATCGCATCCACCAGCTTGACGGGGTTGAAGGGTTTGACGATCCAGCCGGTGGCGCCGGCCATCCGCGCGCGGTTCTTCTTTTCCGCATCGCTCTCGGTGGTCAGCACGAGGATCGGCACGCCGCGGTACTGCGGATCGCCGCGGACTTCCTCGATGAAGCCGAAGCCGTCCATGCGCGGCATGTTGATGTCGGTGACGATGACGTCGGGGGTTTCGCCGGCCAGCACCTCCAGCCCGTGGACGCCGTCCTCGGCCTGGAGGACGCGATAACCGACGTCGGTCAGCGCCAGGCGCAGCATCTCGCGCATGGTCCGGGAGTCGTCGACGGTGAGTACGGTCATGCTCATGGGATCAGTCCTGAACAGCGGGGGCGCAGAGGCTGGCGGCGCCCATCAGGGCGACGCCGTCGGAGAACTCAGGCGACGGATCGACGACGTCGAAGGCGAGCCCCTCGGCGCTCCAGGCGGTCTGGGCGGCGAGCAGCACCTGCAGGCACTGGGCGCCGACCCGGCGGACCGCCGAGGCGTCGAGGTTGAGCGGTGCGCCGCGAGCGGCCAGCAGCGCAGCGGCCAACGGCGCGGCGGCCGTCATGTCGAGGCTGTCGGCCAGGGCGATCGACGCCGGCAGGCCTTGGACGGGCGTGTCCTGAACGGAGGTCATGTTCAGAACTCGTCCCAGGCGTCTTCGGCCGTCTCGACCTTGCGCGCGGCGCCGCCACGGCCAACCGTCTTCATGGCGGCCACCGGGGCGCGCGGCGCAGGCCGGGCCGGCGCGTGAGCCGCAGCGGCCTGGGACTTCGGCGTCTCGCCGAGTTCGAAGCGCGAGATCAGGCGGGCCAGGGTCTCGGCCTCGGTGCTCAGGCTGTGGCTGGCGGCGGTGGCCTGCTCGACCATGGCCGCGTTCTGCTGGGTCACCTGGTCCATCTGGTTGACGGCCGTGTTGACCTGCTGGAGCCCGGTGGCCTGTTCCTCGGCGGAGGCGGCGATCTCGGTCACGACGCCGTTGATCTGGGTCACCTGGGTGACGATCCGCTCCAGCACCTTGCCGGTCTCGCCGACCAGGCTGACGCCGCGGTCGACCTGCTGGGAGGAGGCCGAGATCAACGCCTTGATCTCCTTCGCAGCGTCGGCGGAACGCTGGGCCAGGGCCCGCACCTCGGAGGCCACGACCGCGAAGCCTCGGCCGGCGTCGCCGGCTCGGGCGGCTTCGACCCCGGCGTTCAGGGCCAGGAGGTTGGTCTGGAAGGCGATCTCGTCGATCACCCCGATGATCTGGCTGATCTGCTGGGCGGAGCTTTCGATCTCGCTCATGGCGGCGACGGCGTCGCGGACCACGATGCCCGAGCGTTCGGCGTCGGCGCGGGCGGAACCCACGGAGTCGCGGGCCTGGCCGGCGCCTTCGGCGGTCTTGCGCACGGTGGCGGTGATCTCGTCGAGGGCGGCTGCGGTCTCTTCCAGGCTGGCGGCCTGTTGTTCCGTGCGGCGCGAGAGGTTGTCGGACGCCTGGCTGATCTCGGAGCTGGCGGTGCGGACGCCGGCGGCGTTGACGGCCACCTCGCGGATGGTCTGCTGCATCTGCTCGATGGCGCCGTTGAAGTCGGAGCGGAGTTTTTCGTACTCGGCGGCGAAGGGGCTGTTGAGGCGGTAGGTCAGCACGCCGGCGGCGAGGCGTTCCAGGCCGGTGGCCAGGCCTTCGACCACCTTGGCTTGCTGCTCGGCGGTGGCGGCGCGCTCAGCCTCCGCGGTCCGGCGCTGTTCCTCGGTGAGGCGACGCTGCTCAGCGGTTTCGCCTTCCAGGCGGAGCTTCTCGACCGCGGCGACCTTGAACGTCTGGACCGCCTCGGCCATCGAGCCGATCTCGTCCTTACGGCCCACGGCGGGGATTTCGACGGTGTTGTCGCCGGCGGCCAGGCGGCCCATGGCGTCGGTCATGGCGCTGATCGGCTTCGCGATGGAGCGCGTCAGCAGCCAGCCCATCAGGATCGACAGCAGGACTGACAGCACGCTGCCGACCGCGAGCAAGGCGACCGCGAAGCGGTAGTTGTCGGTCTGCGCCTTGGACCAGCGCTTGAGGACCACCGTCTCCTGGTCAATGTTCGCCTTCATGAGCTCGCGGATCTTGGTCAGCCGGCCCTTCTTGCTCAGGTCGTCGAGGATCTGCTGCCGCGTGGCAGGATCCCGGGCTCCCACGACCTGCGCGTCCTGGTCCGCGAAGATCGACTGCAACTCGGCCTTGATGCCGCTGATCTGGACCGCATCTTCCGGCGCCGCGGTTTCCCAGAGGGCCATGTCCGCGTTGGCCGCCTGGCCCGCGTCTTCGATCTTCTTCGTGAAGCTGGGGTCGGTGGTGATCGCAAAACCCCTGACGGCGTTTTGGCGCTCCACGAGTTGCAGCAGGACGTCGCGCGCGGCGTCGAGCTGGGCGACGCTGCGGTCGTTCTCCGTCACGGCCATGTTGATCCGGCTCATGCTGACGAACACCGCCCCGCACATCACGGTCACGACGGTGACCACGACGGCGAAGCCGACCATGAATTTCTTGGAGGTGTTGAGGTCGTTGAAGGACATGCGATCTCTCGGGAGGCGTCCCGACGGTCTCGCCGGGATCGATGGCCGCGCGGCCTACAGCCCCGCTATCGCCACATTTCCCATGTGCGTCTGAACTAATGGTAAATTGTGGGAATTGCAGCCCACGGAAGTGGGAATTCCCAGGTCGGATCTAGCCCTGGAAGGTCGTGTCGCCGCTCGCCACCAGCAGGGCTTTGGCGGGCCCTTCGGGAGCGATCAGGGCATAGGCGGAGGCCGCGTCGAAATAGACCGCGTCGCCCACGGTCAGCGAAAGCGGCGCGTAGAGATGGCTGTGGAACTCCACCGCGCCCGCCATGACCAGGAGGTAGGCTTCGCCCTCGTGGACGACGAACGGGCCGTGGTCGGCGAGGCTCCTGGCCGTGACGTCGAGGATGACCGGGGTCAGGCTTTTCGAAAGCAGGTCGGCCGCGCCTCTGCGCCCGGTGGCCTGGCCCAGCCGCGCGGGCGCGCCGTCGCCCGCCCGGATGACCGAGCGCCGGCCCGAGGCGGCCGAGGCGCCCTCCGCTTCCCGCGTCACCAGGCCCTCGAGGTCGACCTCGAGGGCGCGGCACAGACGCATCAGCTTGTCGTAGTTGAGCGCGTTCTGCCCGAGTTCCACCCGCGAGAGGGTCGAGATGGGAACGCCGCTTTCCTCGCTCAGGGTCGCCAGGCTCCAGCCGCGGGCGAGCCTGAGCTTGCGGATGGCCGCACCGGTTCTGTCCGTCGTCCGGGAGCGCATCCCACTGATTCCCATTTTTGACGGTGTAAGCCTATGACGATTTCCCACTCTGGGACAGCGGGTCGGCTGACCTTAACGCAGTCGGGTCGGTGAGAGATTTTCCACGCTGACATCATTGGCCTCGATGTCGGCAGGTAATGGCTCTCCGAGGGCGAGGGCGGCCGCCGCGCGGGCTGCGGCCGGCGCGGTCTGGACGCCGTAGCCCCCCTGGCCGGCCAGCCAGAAGAATCCCGGGATCTTGTCGTCGAAACCGATCACCGGCGAGCGGTCGACGACAAAGCTGCGCAGGCCCGCCCACGCGCGCACGATGCGCTGGACGGGAAGGTCGGCGGCCGCCTGGATGCGGTCGACACAGATGGCGACGTCCATGTCGTCGGCCCAGGCGTCGCAAGGCTCGCTCGGCGTCTCGTCGGCCGGGGACGCGAGAATGCGCCCGGCCTCAGGCTTGAAATAGAACTGCTCGTCCACGTCGATGACGGCGGGCCAGGCGCGAGCATCCAGGCCCGGTGGGGCGTCGAAGACCGCCGCCGTGCGCCGCATCGGCTGCAGGCCCACGGGCGCCGCGCCGGCCAGTCCCGCGATGACGTCGGCCCAGGCGCCGGCGGCGTTGATGACGACCTTGGCTTCGCAGGTCGCGCCGTCCGCACAGGTCAGCGCGAAGCCGTCCGGACCCGCCTCGATCGCGACGACCTCTTGATCAAGTCGGACCTCCGCGCCGCGCTGGCGGGCGCCGCGCAGGAAGCCCTGGTGCAAGGCCTCCACGTCGGCGTCCATGGCGGCGGCCTCGAGCAGTCCGCTCGCGACATAGTCCGCGCGCAGCGACGGGACGAGCGCCAGAACCTCGTCGCGGCTGAGCGTTTCCGTGGTCGCCCCCGCCTCGGCCGCCATCGCCGCGAGCGCGTCAGCCTGGTCCGACCTGGCGATGTAGAGGCAGCCGCGCGGCGTGAGCAGGGGATAGCTGCAGAAGCCCTCCGGCGGCGCTTCGAAGAAGGCCCGGCTGGACCGGGTGAGGCCGCGGATCACCGCGTTGCCATAGGTCTCGATGTAGAGCGCGGCCGAACGGCCGGTGGTGTGGTAGCCGTGGGCGCTCTCGCGCTCGAGCAACAGGACGCTGGCGCGGTCCGCCAGTTCATAGGCGGCGCCGGCCCCGGCCATGCCGGATCCGACGATTACGAAATCAAAACGGGGCATTCCTGCCGTCTAGCACGTTCGGCGCGTGAGGGCGCCCCGTGCCGCTTAAGGAAAGGATCGGGGCGCTGAGCGCCCCGGGGGTCAGCCGAAGAAGATGGTGGAGGCGCCCAGGCTCGACATCGGGATACCGACCAGGATCATCTGGTGGCCGCCGCCCATGTCGAGCACGGTGTCGGCCCCGACCTGCCTCAGGGTGTAGGTCGTGCCCGGATCGAGTTGGACGCGGTCGCCCTCGGACAGCTTGAAGTCGACAACCCGGTCGATCCCGGCGTCTTGCGAGCCGTGGAAATTGTCGGCGCCCGTCCCGCCCGCGATGGTGTCGTTGCCGCGATCGCCGGAGACATAGTCGTTGCCGGCCCCGCCGGTGATGGTGTCGTCGCCCTGGCCGCCGCGGACCTGGTCGTTCCCGTCGCCCCCGTCCTCAGTGTCGGCGCCAAGGTTGCCCCAGACGACGTCGCTGCCAGCTCCGCCGGAGAGCCAGTCGTTGTCTTTGCCGCCCACCGCGTAGTCGTCGCCGCCGCCGGTCGAGACGGTGTCGTTGCCCATGTTGCCGTTGATGTCGTCGAATGAGGCGCCGCCGTTCAGCTGGTCGTCGCCGTCGTCACCCCGGACGTAGTTGGCGCCCTCGCCGGCATTGATCGTGTCGTTGCCGCCGTAGCCGCGCAACAGGTCGGCGAGCGGCGAGCCGGTGAACAGGTCCGCACCCGCCATCAGCGTGGCCTTCGCAGCCTCGTTATCGCCGACGGCGACCCAGCTGAAGAAGGTCGACGCCGCGACCGAAAACCCGGACGCCGTGTAGATAGGCTGCCCGCTGTTGGTCTCGGTGACCGAATTGATCGTGCCGGCCGTCGGGAAGCCATTGGCGCCGAAGACAAGGTCGGACCCGGAGAAACTCGTGACTTCCGTGTCGATAGATATTGTGAAGCTTGCAGACGAGGCGCCGCTGACCTGCCCCAGCACCAGCACGCCGATGTCCAGTTGATCCAGATTGTTTCCGAATACGCCTGCAGTGAAAGTCGCCATGATTCCCTAGCTGGGCCGTTTAAGGGCATCCTTGCGGGGAGTCGCGCGATTGCCGCAATCCATTGTTCACTGAACGGGCGCGGACCTACGGAGCGCCAGTTCGCGCAATCTCCCTTTCGTCTGAGGACGGACGAGACGCTTAGGGCTTCGGCGCGTAACGACTGCCCGGCGTCCAGCTCGGTCGCTCAGGGGCGTCAGCCACTGTCTCGGCCAGGGTGTAGAAGAAGCGGTTGAACTTGCCCGCGGCTTCGAAATCCATCGGCTGGGTAAGGTCGTCCTGGGGCCGGTGGTAGCGGACCTGGTACCACTCGCGATAGCGCCGCTCGGCCTCGGTCCCGGGCTCATAGCCGAAGATGAAGCCGGTCGCCGGAACCCCGATCTGCATGAACGGGAAGTGGTCGGCGCGGGCCAGCAGGCCACGCTCCGGCTCGGGGTCGGGTTGAATGCGGATGCCCATGGAATTCGCGATCTTGCGCGCGGTGGCGCCCAGCGAACTCTCATCGACCGCCAGCTCGGTCATGATCTCCAGCGGGAACAGCGGCCGCAACTGGTCGAGGTTGATGTTGCCGACCAGGGAGGCCTTGGGAACCGTCGGGTGATCCACGAACCAGCGGGCCCCCAGGAGACCCTTCTCCTCGCCGGTGAAGGCGGCGAAGAGGACGCTGCGCTTGAGGGGCTTGCCCTTATGCTTGTCGGCGAAACGGATCAGGGTCCCGACGTAGGCCGCGTCGTCGAGGGCGCCATTGTAAAGCGCGTCGCCGCCCACCGCCTCGCCGAAGCCATAGCCGTCGAGGTGGGCGGACAGCACGAGGTGCTCGGCCTTAAGCCCGGCATCCGAGCCTGGCAGCACAGCCAGGACGTTCTTGGCGGTGTAGTCGCGGGCAGAGACCTTGAAGCTCGCCGTCAGTCGGGCCGGGACGCCGAAGGCGGCGAGGGGCTGCTTGGCGCCGCCGGCCTTGAGGACCTCGTCGGCGTCACGCCCGGACCCTTCGATCAGCGCCTTGAAGCCTTCGACCCCGGTGGTCATCGCGGTGAGCACGGGGGGAGAGGCGGGCGGCGAGCCGTCGGCGATCGTGATCGTCCGGGCGTAGGCGGCCGGCCAGCGCGGCGGT
>Ga0307513_10009528_pt1 | contig 12281 bp, 17 predicted proteins | sample 15_EM_MG_FD_202174 | JGI IMG/M metagenome (GOLD analysis project Ga0307513, IMG submission 202174) | Populus trichocarpa ectomycorrhiza microbial communities from riparian zone in the Pacific Northwest, United States - 15_EM | ecosystem: Host-associated > Plants > Roots > Unclassified | place... | reverse complement strand
CTGAATTGGGTAGTCTACGCTTTTCTGGAGGGTAAGTAAAGTTTCCCACATGATTTGTACCAGGTTGCAATGGTAGGGGCCGTGAGAGAGACGCAATAGATTGCCTTACATCTCTCCCGCCACGCCGTGAATCGGAACTCGAGTACAGACCCAGTGCGGCGGTTGTGGAGGGTGACTTCTGAGAGAGGTTCGTTCGCGAGTCGCGAGTGGTGTCTCGTGGCGACCTAGGCACGTCAGGTAGAGGTATTGTACCAATATGCGAGGAGGCGACTGCCGTGGGCTGGTACGTTGGCGAGAGGGGGTAGAATTCAGTGGGAACTGAGATGGTTGAACCAGCAGGACTTCGCGGTGGGTTAACCACTATCGGTATCTTCCGGTCTCTCCGAGAAGCTCCTGTAAACGAGGATTGCGCGCGGCGTGAACCTTCGGAAGACGGTGGAGGCGGAGGTGACCTCGCAGGGGTAGAGGGCACTATGACCCACGGACGAGGGGCTTCTCGGATCTCTCGTGCTTCCTTTCTGGATATCCTGCGCATCATGTACCAGATAAAGACGATAACGAGCAGGAGGGCGCCAACACCACCACCAATTGCTCCACCGAGGTTTGCTGGGTCGGTAGACGAGGTACTGCTGTGAATCGAGTCAATTTCCAATGCTCTCTGAAGAATATGAAGAGGACTGACGGCGGCGTAGTTATCACTGTTGGTGCGACAGTTCGTGTCGTCGTAGGTGTCGTCGGGGCTGGGGAACCGAGCTGGGAACCAGGCGGTATCGGAGCATATGCTATCATATCGAGCTATTAAAAGGGATGTCAAATTCAGCGGGATCTCAGGGTGGCAATGGACGCACTAGAAATGTGGTGGTCTCGCCTGTGAGCGTAGCCTAGGATAGCAACTTATCGGCATCATGACAGCCGCAGGTCATAGAACTGACTTACCTTGATGGTATGTCGGTTACTTGTGAGTCCCGGCTGAGTGAAAAGTTGATAGGCATACTCTTGGTTGTTGGAGGCAGTCGCCAAGCTTTTGTAGATGGGTGTCGAAGGTTCCTGGTCATCTAATTGTACTGAGAAATTGAGGCTTTGACCTTCGACTCCGTTGACGACGATTCCGACAATTACGACCGTGTTCCCAATGAAAGAAAATTCGAAACTGGCAGGTTTCGTAGCATTGGCCGGGTTTGAAGCCCTGTGGAACCGAGACGGTCAACACAGGTCGGGAGACGGATCAAATCCGGGGGACTGGCGGCCCTGCGCCAAGGACTTACAACTCCCATGTGCCATTGTAGATCTTTGATGTATCCAAGGAGAGGTTCGTCCCCGTTGGAAGGCCTTGGTCGATCCAGGATCCTGTTCTTCGGATTTGCGTCTGGTCCGTGCAGTCGACATATGTAAAATTCGGGCTTTGGGCCTGGACGAAGGTTGATGCGAGCGCCGCCGTCAAAGCGAAGGTCGCTCGCAGAGGTAAGAACATGGAGGTGGAAGGACCGGAGGTGGAAGGGAGAGAAAATGGAGATAAAGAGCGATTGAATAAAAGATTGAGATAGGCCTTTGAGCATTAGGCACCGCTCCCTTTCGGAGGATGTGGAGGAGATAAGGTGCCAAAGAATGGTGTCAAAGAACACAGGGACTACATCAAACTCACAACCTATTTACCCGTTGCACCGTCTCTCGTGGCGCCACGGCAGTTCTGCAAATGGCTTAGCCCAGTCTCAGCCAGCAATCTTGCTCTCGTCGAATGCACCGCCAAGTTGCCTTCAGAAAGGGGTGGGTAGAGGTTATCATCTTCACTTCTCAGGCGCCATTAACTTCTCCCACGGCGCACGCCCCTGATGGGACACGGGCAACGGCGTAAACAACGAATCAAGTTGCCAATCCTTTATGCAAAGGTTGCTGGGAAGGGACGATCGATTCTGTCGATTGACATTTGAGATGCGGCGGAGCTCGGCTACAATTCAGCCCGGCATACACACCCCGCGTGTGCATGGGCAACGGTGATACCGGCGGTATGCTAGTTGAATTTTGACGACACAAGGGTTATGAACCACCTTGTCTTGTTTTCTGGGACTTTACCTTTACCTCGGGCATTGTAAAGTGAACTGGGTAGTTGCCGCATGGGAAGGTGCGAGCAACTCCACCTTTGACGGTTGGCGATGAACATTGCCGAACTTGCCGTGATGTCAAAGACAAGCGCTTCTCAGGACAGCGCCTGAATTGCGAAAGAGTAATAGTTCACAGCTGATGGCCAGATAGAAGCCAAATCCATGTCAGTGACTCATGTCACGCTGCAGTGCAGATAGACAAACTAGATCGGCTGCTGAACGGAGTACCATATGGCCGCAGGAGAGGTCCGAGGGGACAACATTCTGTGACATTTACCGACTCCCTTCCCCCACGACGCGTTTCTAATGACCTTGGCCGTCGATTGACGCGTCGACCTTGAATGGGAAAGTGGTGAACAAAGCTAAGCCGGTGTGGAGGAACCTCAGGTGCCAAACCACCTGTCAAGGCATTTTTAGACCTCGTGGAGCCAAAGATACTTGTGATACTTGTCCCTGTATCGTCACTCGCAGGATGAGAGGAGGTTGTCGGAGATCAAAGTACTCCTAAGTGACGGAGTAGATAAACCACAAGCTGAACAGCTGACCCTAGCGCTCAGGTTCCAATATGGCCACCATCAAGATTAGGCGTATTTTTCGGGGTGTTGCCTCCAACTCTGTGAATATCATGCACCAGCGTCGATCACTGACCCGGTGACCCTCCTGTCAGCCGAAATTCGTGTAATTTTCATAAGTCAGGCCAGGAAAGGAAACAAGGTGACGACGCCAAATTCATATAGTGAGAGAGCAGAGAGCAGAGAGCAGAGAGCGCTGAGCAATATAGTGACGCGCGAGTGACGGCGGGGCGGGCAGCAGGTGAGACGGCGCCGACGGAGTCAGGGTGTTCTTGAAAGCGTATGATGAGAAAAGATGTGGGCCTGAGAGCAACCAGTCGAGTCGATGAATGTGTCCAGGGGCCATCTCAAATATCCCTCAGCCGCTCAGGAGAAAACACAAATACCTTCCCAATCTTAGCCTTCCCCACTTCCGTCTAATCTCTCCTCGTTCTCGTCGTCTTTACCGTTCTCGCCGCACTGTGCGTCCCCATCTTCCTCGGTCTTGCCCCTGTCGGTCAGCCGCTGACCCTTGCCCAGTTCGCCCACGTCGCTGCCATCGTCTGCAGCGCATCCCACGAACCTTATACTCGGCAATTCGCATTTACCCAATACTCTCCGTCGAATTTCCATTACTCTCAGATACCCTATCAACTCTATAATGGCGTTCAAGTCTTACCCCTTGCCGTCGATCACCACCAGCCTCCCTAGCAATCCTCCTGTGCCTGTTACTGCCTCTTCCACTGCTGAGAGCAGCCCCATCACCCCGCTCTCGGAGCTTAGCGGCAGCAGCAACCTTACTCCGAGCTCATGTTCTGCCTCCGCCCGCAACTATGTGACGTACCCCACGGGCGTGACGCCTCCCAGACAACTTACACCTCCTCCCACAAGTCGCTTCGTGCCTTTATTCAAGAGCTACTCCAAGCCAGATAATCTGGAGGAGACCCCAAGCTCGGCTCCTGTCTCGCGCGGCCACCGCTCTGCGAGCGCGATCCTAGACAAGTCATTCAGCCCCACGATTAGCCGTCCCGCACCTTCTCCTTTAACGCTTGCTCCTGCATCCGTGCACGTTCAGCAGCCACCCAAGTCTGCCCCTATGCGCACATCCCATCCAGCCCCATGGCATACGCCTTCGCAAGCCGCAGGACACATCGAGAAACTCAATGACATTATTGCCGGTCTTCGTCACCAACTCACGCTTAAGTCCTTCGACCTAGAGACGTCCCAGGCTGAGCTCACGCGCATTTCCGACGCCTATGCGATCCTCGTTAGAGAAAAGGCGAAGATCACCGATAAGTACATTCGTGTCAAGCAGCGTCTCGATGAGCTTGAAGTTCAAGTTCAGGCGGATGAACGTTATATCGCGAGACAAGTTAAGGAACGCGCTGACTTTGCGTACCAGCAAGCTCGCCTTTCCCAGGAGCAAGATGAATTGAGACAATGGAGCGAGTTTCAGAGTGGCCGGTACGACGTGCGCGAGAAGGCTCTACAAACTTGGGAGGAGAGGCTGCGCAATAGAGGCTCTGTCATCCGCCCAGTGGCCACGGAGGCAGAAGACCAGAGCACGGCTGTCAGCGAGGATACGAAGGCACCCGGAGAACCCGTTTCGGAGAGCGTCGTCGCAGTCGTCCTGACTCGGGTCCCACCCCAGCCAACCGCAGCCGAGATCGATGAGTCGTTCAAGAAAGATAGTTTCGACTTTGTCACTTGGGTGAAGGAGTGTGGAATGAAACTTCCGGAGAGTATACTCGTGCTCGCACCCCTTACTTGGGAGGAACGTGTCCGCATGAACAACACTACGCTGGAAGCCCTAGGCGTGTTGGATGCCAAGGACCGTTCGTATATCCTCCAAGTTCTGTACTCTGTTGCTCGTGGCGAGGTGAATTGTTTGTGGTGTCCTCGTGCCCCATTTGCTAACGTCCTCCACTAGAGCCCTGGTCTTCACCCCACGATCGCTTCGAAAGACTTCAAGGAGCAAGACTACGCGGTCCTCATGAGAGAGCAACGTATCGACAAACATATTCCCAACCTCGCCGGTGTTCCTTGGCCTCGCCGGTTATTCCTCGACGAAGAGGACTTGGACACTTTAGAAATCAAAAAGGCCGGAGCGAGAGGCACCATTCTCACCGTATTCGCGAGCCTGAGAAAAGGCAACCCAAGGCCTGACCCCAGACCTAGGAGGGGGACCAAAAAAACTCGGCGCGCGCGTTCGGGCTACGCAGGAAGCACTGCCAGCGCACCAGCCGAGGATGATTCTGGCAAGGAGAAGCGCACTACGGATATGAGGCCCCAACACACCCCTACTAGTCGCCCTCAGCCTCCAATGTCGGCCGTTCCCCACCCGTATCCCCATTCGCGCCTCTGGTACGGCAATCGTGCATGAATACTCACACCATCGACGAACCCACTCTCACCATGTCGCTCGTTTATATCATAATACCCGCGTAATGCACTTCCGATCCTTTGCCCATCACACACCAGTTGTTCCCTTTCACTCATGGCGTCGCGGCTGTTCTCACCATCTCGTATCGAGTTCTCTTCAAGGGGTGTTTCGACTGTATGTACTTGTAACCCTTCGCACTTCGGACGCCATAGTTTACTCGACCCTCTGGCAAACGCGCGAGACCCGACCATCTCACTCATGTTACTGGACTTTCCGTCTCAGGATCGTCACATTCTTTACTGTTTATGGTGTTTCTCTGATACTATGTTGTATTGCGGCCTGCGATTTTCGGATAGCGGCTCTCTTTCATTACTAGTTTCTGGGGTGCACCTGTACTAGCAGTAGAAGTGAAAAGCTGTCTTTACACATTAAGTGCGGTAACCTTAGCGACTTGGGATGCAAAAGGGAGTAAGCACCCAAAGCTCTAGAAGAGTAACAACGTGCATACAACGACAGTGCGCTTTTCTAATTCCATCAAAGAAGAAGATAAGGATACGGCGAAGACGAGACAAGGCACGAGTGGAGAGGGAAGGAGGGGCGAAAAGTACGGGACCCAACGCAGCGCTTGCTCTGGCCATACGATTCAGGAAGTGACAATGTGCGCGTCGTGCAGTTTTTTTTCTTCTAACCTATTGTGTTTGCTGCATTCGCTGCCGGGATTCCCACAGCGCCTGGAGGACATGCTCGAAACCGACTCGTCCCTTTTCCGCATTCTTGCCAAAAACGTCGAGGGAATAGCGCTCGAGAGTGCCCTCTATATTTGGGAGTTTTGGCATCTTGGCCTGGATCTCGGCCGTCTGGGTAAAGGCGGTGCGATTGTGTGGATCGAGTCGGTCGGGCGAGTAAGTGATGCGCTCAAGGACGGTCATGTACTGGGAGAGGTTAAGGTTGACGGACGTTATGCGGGTCGTCATCGTTCGTGGGTCAAGGTGGATGATCTCGCGTACATAGGCGCGTGTTGTACCGCCCAGAAGCTGTGAAAAGGACGTTCACATGTCAGATGTGGATCAAGGAGGGAGGCCGCCGGGCGCAACGGTTTGGGGGGAAATGCGGAACGGCAAGGTTACGACCGAAGCCGTCGGCTGTTACTCACTCTAACGATCCAGCCAGGAGCTTTTTGTGTGCACCCAATCACGCGTTCTGTTCTAATAATGCCAGATTCTGGGTCTACTGACCGCTCTGTAACGCTGTTTTGCGTTGAAGTCAGCGTCGCACGAGCAAAAAAGCGGGGAAAGGGACGTCCGCGCTCCTCTGAAAATCGACCAAGAGCGTGGCAGGCGGAAGAAAGGGTGCGTGGTACAAGGAGAGAAGACGTACTCGACTGAGAGAACGTGTGCAGAGTGCGGGTTGGGGTATTTTCTCCAGATGCCCATGTTGACAAGCGGCCATGAATGCCTGCGCAGCGCCGACGCCCACCTGGTGAGCAACGGAATACATCGAATATAGAACATACGATACGTACTCGTAAGTAAAAGCCCGCGAAAAGAACTGGACCATTTTTTCTTCTATGGGTGGGAATTAAGTGGGGGCCAAGGAGCTATTTGCGGTTTCAAGCAAATTCCTCCGGGAAGTGTATATACAGGTATTATGAAGGCATCAGGGCCATTCTATAGAGATATTAAAACGAAGAGTATTTGACTCTAGCTATTCCCAACGAGTAAACAACCTGCTGATGTAAAATCCAAAAAAGCGCATGGCTCTAATTTAGATTTGAAGCGGATTCCGAGGCTTGAACTTCAACAGACACCCATCCTTGGGAAAAATTCTGGAGCATTGTGGTCAACCTGAGTCATGGCCCGAGTGGAAGCAGGTACTCACGTCGCAATCATCTGGGTCTCGTCGCTGTCGGGGGTGCGAACGTGTTCCCAGTCCATCAAACACGCCGCGGTGCCCATTGAGCACGCCATGTTCATTAACGTATACTCGACGCCGATGCACCGATGCGGACCCGCACCAAAGACGAGGTAGTTCTTCGGTGTGGTATTCGCCTTGCTCTCGGGGTCCAACCAACGCTCGGGCTTGAGTACATGTGGGTCCTCGTAGACGTCGGGGTCATGGAGGGATGGGTAAATCGAGGGGATGATCATGCTGTTGTTAGGTACTGTATATTGGTCGTTGATCGGGAAGGTTTTGGTGGTTTTGTACGGTACCTAACAGTAAAGGGGTTAGTCAGAGGATCTATTGCTAGAGCAGCTGCATACCATCGTGACCGGTGGCTTCAACCGGAGGCTCTCCTTAATCACGGCCCGGAGGTAATGCATGTTGTCAATCATCTCGAGAGTGACTGGGCTCTGATTGTTTCCAGCACGAACGCGATCTTGTTCTTCGCGAACTTTGGCCAGAATCTCGGGGTGATCGGCGAGGTGCTGGAACATGTAGATGACGCCAGAGGACATCGCGTCCTGGGACGCGAACAGGAAGGACAGAACGACGAGAGCCATCTCGCGGTCGGAGAACTCGCGAGGGGCCTTGCCCCCCTCAGCTGCCGCCTTCGCCTTTGCATCCAAAACGTCCTTGACCCACGAGTCGATCATGCAATGGACTTCCCCACCAGCAGCGACGTACTCCTTCGACTTGGCGCAAGCAGCCTCAAGGAACCTCATGGCGGCCTTGCGCGACTGGATAGCGCCCCATACTTTGGTGCCGGGAATCGCGAGCGGGAAGTTGACAAGTTCCAGCGCCTTGGTGATCTTCCAGTACTCGTCTGAGATCTTAAAAATTTCGTCTCTGGGGATGTGCTTGCCGCAAAAGACACGCAGCGAGGTATGCATATTCATATGCCGGACAGTGTGCATGATTGTCTTGGGTTGTGGATCCTTGGCGGCGTCGGCAAGCCATTCGGCGAAATGCTTGCGAGCGATCCGGTCCTGCATTTCGAGGTAGATGGCGAGCGCCTTGCGAGTGAAGAGGATGTTGAGCATCCGTCTGTATTCAACGTGAGGCTTGCCATTAAGAAAGACCCTATAGATGATAGGGTTATGTGCATCTTCCGTGGGTTTCAGAGGCCGGCGACTTACCAATTATCTTCACAGAGGACCTGCTTTGCAGACGCGACGAGGCAAGGTTCCGCATAAGCAGGTGAGTTGAATATTTTTCTAGCATATTCGTTTGTAGAGGCCATCACAATGAATCTTCAGGAGGGTAAGTCAGCCTCAGAATGCCAAATATGGACTACGCGACAGCCGACACGGGTGAACGGGAGTACACGAGAGGAATATACAGACATATTGAAGACGGAGACTGCGCTGAGTTCGCCCATTGCCCACTGTTTCTTATAGCCCTCGAGTGTGGGGTTGAGCGAGTCTGCAAATTTTCCGATGATGGGGATCGTCCATCGTGCGCCTGGTAGCGAGGCCTTTTTGGAGCGGTAGATAGCTTGCTCGAGGATAAGGAGTGCGAGGACGACGGCGGCGGTGGTGAAGAAGAACGAGGGGCCCTTTGGGAAGAGGGGCGTCGAAGAGAATAGGTTCTCGGTTGGGAGTGCGCCGGGTATTTCCGCTGACGGGGAGGCCATCGTAGACTACGACGACGATGGGGTGGAACTAACCAAGCAACGGAAGAGGTCAAGCCGCAAGGATCGAGCCATTACGTTTCGTGGGGTGCGAAATCGTACGATAATCGTCGCCGCACACAAATTCACTCCCACGGCACCGGCAGAACCTCGGCATAGCATATCCGTGCCACTCTTATCAATCTCTCATCTGCAGCTTACTTCCTCCTCAGCCCATCCACACATGAGAAAGCATTTCGTGGTTACATAGACATGGCATCCAAAAACAGGATAGCAAGGTCTCACCACATCGTGACGTCAACCTCTGCTTCCCCGAACGTGCTCGTCCGTGTGACCTCGAACGAAGTACTTTGCTCTGAAACATCTGCACCCCGCCCCTCGTAAATCTCCGGCAATCGTTTCTTCAGGAACCCCAGTATGTGCCTGTTGATCTGCTCAAACTCGAGCAGGAATCCGTCGTGGCCGTCGGGAGAGGAGATGATTGTAAGCTCGGCGCCGGGAATGTGCCCTGCAATCTCACGTTGCTCATTGGGCGTGAACAGACCGTCTGACTCGACCCCGATCACAAGTGCTCCAGGAGGAACAGTCGACAGAATGCGTGCCAGGGCTGCGGATTCGTCTAATCCTTCCATTCGCCCTCGGACGACGTCGTGTGTGTCCATTTTGCGAGTGATGTGAATGTAGCAGTTGGCGTCAAACCGTGCAGTAAACTTGTCGCCTTGGTACCGCAAGTAGGACTGCGCGGAATAGATCGAGGGCGCCGGTGTTCCAGAACTTGTAGTCTGTTGAGAGAGTCGGTGACCCTCGTTGTGGAAAGCGACATGAACGTCAGCTGAACATGAAGCTATGGGCGTCAATGGAGGCGTAGCGAGCTCCTCGCTCCTGTTGCTCGCAAACCTCTGAGGCTTTCGTCCAAACCGACTCTCGAACGAATCGCGCGACCGGTAGGTGAGGAGAGCAGCCATACGTGCAGCCGCGAGCCCAGTATTTGGAGCGGAACTTGGCGCGTAGTACCCATCTGCATAAGCCGGGTCACTGTAGATGCTTTGGCGTTGAGCTTCACCCCAGCTGATGCACCAGGCACTATGCCTTGCTGAAGTAGCGATGGGGATAATATGGCGTACGTAACCTTTGGGTGTACACAAAGGCCATTCGAGGACCGCCATTCCACCCATCGAGCCGCCGACGACGACGGCGACGGATTGCACTCCGAGGTGGTCCAGCAGCAGCTTGTGTAACCTACAACGCATCCACTAGCATCAGAACAGCTCCTGAAACAATTCTCAGCGTACCTCACGTCGTCTCGAATCGTCGTGGAAGGAAACCCAGGTCCGTACGGCTTTCTGGTTTCGGAATTGATAGTAACCGGTGAGGCTGAGCCATAAGGCGATCCCATGACATTTGCGCAGACTATCAAATATCGTGCACGGTCAAACGCTTTGCCGATTCCCATGAGGGGCCCCCACCTGGAAAATTCTGAGTCAGTTGCACCATCTCTGAATCCCGATCGAAGTATCGTACCAATCCTCGACATCAGAACTCCCAGTGAAAGCATGACAAATGATCATTACATTGTCTCGTCTCTCGTTGAGGATCCCCCAAGTTTTGTACGCGACGGGAACTTGGTGGAGTACGACGCCAGACTCGAGAGTAAACGAATCGACAATATGGATATTTTGCCCGTGGATTAGTGCAGCGTAGTTGGGCACGTCACCCAGTGCGGACATGATTTCACGATTTTGGAAAGGTTCAGGGGTGGAAGGGATGGCGCAATAGGTCCCAAAGCCTGTCCACTCGGGAAGAAACGAATCAGATTATGGCGATATGAGGGATGTATTGGTAATCTAGAGGCGTGAGGGGGTGAATTTGGGAGCGTCGGCCGTTAACCTGTGGGTTATCAGGCTTTCAGATCCTTCAGTTCAACATCGCATGGCCCCCAGCATGGTTTTTGGCTATTTCACGAATAGGATCGAATTTAGGCGGCACGAGCAATAACGGCCAAGGCCAACAATGACAGAGTTTCTTCCTCCCCTTCACCTGCCACGCACCAGGAACGATGTACCTCCCTCCCAAATCGCTTTGGAGCTCCGTGGCGATTATTCCCACCTTGCTGCTGCTGCTGCACAAACTCCTAAAGAAACGAAGAACGCGTACTCGTCGAATCCCTCCTTCAATGGAGCGTGTTCTCATACTTGGAGCGTCGTCTGGCATCGGCAAAGAAATCACACTTACCTATGCCAAGCGGGGCGCACGTCTGTGTATTGTTGCTCGGCGGGAGGAAGTCCTAGCCACCGTTCTTCAGGAGTGTCGCTTGAACGGATGCTCGGCGTCTTCTATTGCCGTGGCTGCCGACTTTAGCAACGCGGATGATTTGATTAATATACGAGATACTATTGAACGTGGTTCGTTGCCTTCCGGGCCAACCAACTCGACGCATATTGATCCTACATAGAATGGCAGGGTCTTGATACGTTAGTCGTTTGCGCGGGAGTTTCTGCACTACAACCACTACTGCGAGTAGCAGGCTCCACCAAGGACTCCCCACAAACCACTGCCACTGGTATCAAACGGTGCGGCGAAGTCGCTCTGGCTGCTCTTGCAGGAAACTATCTTGGTCCTCTGCTCTCAGCTGTTACATTTGTACGACTCATTATACTGCTTCCGTTTATGTGGTTCACTCACACAAGTACTGTGCAGGTCCCAATGTTAGAGTCAACCTCTCCTTCTCCCTCGATTTGCCAGATATCTTCAATAGCAGCCATGATTCCTGCGCCAACTCGTTCACTGTATGGGTCTACAAAAGCCGCCTCCTTTATCCTCTACCGGTCCCTTTCGATCGAGCACCCTCGCATCGGCTTCTCCATTGTCTGCCCCGCCACTGTAGAAGGGGATTTCCGAAGCTCGGCTGTAGACTTTGGGGATGTGAGAGAAAGTCTAAAGGGTGCGTTGAAGGCCGAGTACGTGGCCCGAGAATGTGTAAAGGCAGTAGACGATGGAACCAAGCTGGTCTTGCTGCCGAGGGCGTACTGGTTGATCAACCTCGTTTCGTGGATCTTACCGAGCGTAGTGGAGAGAGGCGCAAGGAAGAAGTATAATTTCCAGACACAGTGATCGTATAAGAGGGTTTGATTTCCAAAGCAAAGTAGCTACAGCCAACATCGCCTATCGAATAGAGTTTTGAACCTGTATACATATGATGATACATTATTGGGGCTTACGCAAGTCATAACGTGGATGGAAGCGTGAAGTGTGAACAGGCGATCTGTAAGGAGGAAGCATGGTCGTTGCAGTCATAGGTTGGGGTGACACAGGCGGCAGGGGTGGCAGCGTCTGCGTGCGCATTTGTATTTGAGATATTTCCGCGGCAGCGACTGCGGAAGGATACAAGGACGGTCGCTGTAGAATAGGTTGGACAGGTGGAAATTCCGACGAAGACGGAATTGTCAAACGCGGTGGACGCAGAGGTATAACTGCGGCAGTTTGAGTGGATGGTGCAGATCGGAAGTCCCTACTCTCGGGTGCGGCATCCTCATGATTTGGTGTCACACTATTGTATACAGTCTCTCCAATACCTCCATTCATAGACGGCGCATATGTAGCCATTGTGAGTGGAGGTGATGGCTCGCGAGCGGGAACGTTTGTAGCGGGAGCTGAAGCTACTTGTGGTCCTTGCGGGT
>Ga0307513_10009527_pt1 | contig 12282 bp, 10 predicted proteins | sample 15_EM_MG_FD_202174 | JGI IMG/M metagenome (GOLD analysis project Ga0307513, IMG submission 202174) | Populus trichocarpa ectomycorrhiza microbial communities from riparian zone in the Pacific Northwest, United States - 15_EM | ecosystem: Host-associated > Plants > Roots > Unclassified | place... | reverse complement strand
CGCGACGAGGACGTCGACTACGCGAGCAGGATCTGGGCTGCGGGCGGCCAGGCCGAGCTGCACGTCTGGGCCGGCGGGTTCCACGGCTTCGACGCGCTGTTCCCGCAGGCCGGGCTGTCGGTCGTCGCCCGCCGGACGCGCACGCGGTGGCTCGCGCGGGTACTGGACGTGCCGGTCACAGCACCTTCTCCATGCGGGTGACGGCGACGGTCTCGGTCATGCGGGCGAGGGGGATGAGCCCGAGCAGGCAGATCGCGGCGAGCACGACGTAGTGCACGCCGAATCCCCACGTGTCGATGATGAGTCCGGCGACCGGGGCGGCCAGTGCCCCGGAGACGCCGAGCGCCACCCCGATCATGATGCCCATCGCGGTGCCGGCCGCCTTCGGCACCGAGTCGATCAGCAGCGCATACACGACGGGGAACGGCGCGTTGCGGAACAATCCCCAGGCCAGCAGGACGATCCACGCGCTGGCCGGGCTCGTGATCAGGACCATGGCCAGCAGGGTGATTGCCCAGCCGATGATCAGGAACCGGATCGCGAACTTGCGCCCGGCGTGGTCGGACCACGTGCCCCACAGGATCTGCCCGATCCAGCCGGTGAGGCCGGACGCGCCGGAGAGCAGCACGGCGAGCGCGAGATCCATGCCGGAGTCGACCAGCTGGACGGTGAGGAACGTGACCGCGCCGGTCTCGGCCCAGAGGAAGAGGAAAATCAGCACCACCGACCAGCGGACGTTCGCGCTGCGCAGCGCCTCCTTGACGGGCTCGAGCACGCCGCCCGTGTGCCGGGTGGAGAGCTCGGGCAGCGGCCGGGTGAGCCCCGCGCGGTCGATCCAGTCGTAGACGCGCTGCTGGTTGCGCGCCGTACCGACGAACGCCTGCGCCACGATGATCGGGATGCCGAGCAGTGGGATCAGCAGGAACGCTTCACGCCATCCGGCCACGCCCAGCACGACGGCGATCAGGGCGCCGGTGAGGAACTGGCCGAGCGGGAACCCGGTGTGGTGCACGCCGATCGCGAACCCGCGGTGCTCGCGCGGCCACCACTCGCCGACCAGCGCCACGTTCACCGGCTCCGAGCCGCCCCGGCTCATGCCCATCGGGATCCGCAGCAGCAGGAAGGCCACGAAGCTGCCGGCGAAGCCGAACGTCAGCGCGCCGCCGATGATCCCGATCGCCATGGCGACGTTCCAGGTCCAGGTGCGCCGGTACCCGGTGCCGATCCGGTCCGAGGCCCAGCCGAAGGCCAGCGCCCCGACGATCAGCCCGACGAAGAACACCGTGTTGATCAGGCCGGCCTGCGCCGCATTGAGCCCGAACTCCTCCTGGATCGCCGGCAGCACGGCGGGCAGGATGCCGCCGTCGACCGCGGTCATCAGGATCGCCACCGTGGTGATCGCCAGCGTCACCCACGACAGCGGGTGCGCCCGCGGCACCCACGAGACCCGACCTGGAACCGTCATGCCTGCCCCCTCGCTCCCGGCCTGTTGATCTCCGCAGGTTCGGCCCGTGGTTGTCAACCACGCCCCGGCATCGTCAGCGCGGGTCGCCATGGGCGGCGATGAGGTCGGCGACGGCCTTGGGGATGGTGGTCTCGAAGTCGTGCAGCACCACGTGATCGGGCGTGATGGTGATGACGGCCATCTGCGCGTAGAGGGCCCGCACACCGGCCTCCCAGCCGGGCATGGCCTCGGCCGGGGTGATCTTGCGGGAGCCGGCGACGTACTCGTCCGGCACGCCGTCGACGATCTCGACGGCGGCCGAGCCGCGGACGAGCAGCGAGCGCGGCGGCATGCCGGGCCGGTCGACGGCCAACGCGACCCGCGGGTTCTTGCGCAGCGCCGCCACCTTCGCCGACTTGATGACGGTCGCGAGGACGAACACCTCGCCCGTCCACCAGAACGCGGTGGGGATCACGCGGGGATCACCGTCGACCCCGATGTAGGAGAGGCGGGCGGGGATGTCGGAGAACAGCAGTTCCTGGGCGACGGGCTTCGCCAGGATCTCGGCGACGGTCTGAGCGTTCATCGGGGGCTCCTTCGATCTCGGGTTCGGACGCAGCGGGAACGGAGCCGGTGGCCCGTCCTCGACATCCGCCGCCTGTGATCGGAGTCACATCTCGGCGGTTGTCTGCTGCGTCAGCGTGGCTGTCGCCCGCTCCGGGGACATCCGTGGTGAGCACGGATCGCACCGCGGAAAGAGCACTCGGCCGCGCCGGACCACTCGCCTCCGGTGCGGCCGGTCCGGTTCCTACAATCCGCGGAAACGCCACGTCCAGGCTCCGACACGGTGCGGTCGCGCACCCGGCCGACGCCGGAGACCATGATCGTGGCAACGCGCCCGCCGACCCACGCGGGCCGTGATCTGCATCCCTCGCACACAGTGTCGTGAGCCGGTTGCCGGCGCGACGGACCAGGAGCCCGACATGACCAGCGCTGCGCATCCGGGTACATCGCGCTCACGCATCGCCACGGCGAGCTTCATCGGCACCGCGATCGAGTTCTACGACTTCTACATCTACGGGACGGCCGCGGCCCTGATCTTCGGGAAGGTCTTCTTCCCGGACTTCTCGCCGGCAGCGGGCGTGCTGGCCTCGCTGGGCACGTTCGCCGTCGGGTTCATCGCCCGTCCGATCGGCGCCGTCCTCTTCGGGCACTGGGGCGACCGGCTCGGCCGGAAGTCGATGCTGGTGGCGTCGCTGCTCGTCATGGGCCTCTCGACGGTCGCCGTCGGGCTCGTCCCGGGGTACGCGACCATCGGGGTGTGGGCGCCGGTGCTGCTCACGGTGCTGCGGTTCCTGCAGGGCGTCGGCCTCGGCGGCGAATGGGGCGGCGCGGTGCTGATGTCGACGGAGTACGCGCCGGAGGGCAAGCGCGGGCTCTACTCGGCCTTCCCGCAGATCGGCCCGGCCGTGGGCTTCATCCTGGGCAACGCGCTGTTCCTGGTGCTCAACGCGACCATGTCGGCCGAGGCGTTCCAATCATGGGGATGGCGCCTGCCGTTCCTGTTCTCCGCGGTCCTGCTGGTGGTCGGGTTCTACATCCGGATCAAGATCGCCGAGACACCGGTGTTCCGGGCCGCGCTGGACAGCTCGGAGCAGGCGAAGGTCCCGCTGGTCGAGCTCGTCCGCAACCAGCCGCGGGTGCTGATCCTCGCCACGCTCTCGTTCGTGCTCGCCCACGCGCTCTTCTACACGATCACCACGTTCTGCCTGTCGATCGGAACGACGGCGCTGAACCTGCCGCGCACGACGCTGCTGATCGACCTGCTGATCGCGGCAGCCGCACTCGGCGTGGCCACGCTCGTCTTCGCCACACGCTCCGATCGGTGGGGTCGGCGCCGGATCTGCCTCGCAGCGACGATCTGCATCGGTCTGTGGGCGTTCCCCCTGTTCCTGCTGCTGCAGACGCGCAACCCGGTGCTGATCACCCTGGGCTTCACCGTCGGCATGATCTGCTTCGCGATGCTGTTCGGGCCCATGGGTGCGTTCCTGCCCGAGCTGTTCCGGGTCCGGTACCGCTACTCCGGCGCGGCGCTCGCCTACAGCGCGTCGGGCATCGTCGGCGGCGGCATCGTCCCGCTGGTCTCCACCGACCTCTGGGTGTCGACCGGCTCGTCCGTGCCGGTGTCGCTGCTGCTCATCGGGCTCGCCGTGATCAGCTTCCTGTGCATCCTGGGCCTCCCCGAGACCCGCGAGCACGATTTCACCGACGGTCTCCACGTCGGCGACGAGCCGGCCCGACTCGCGAAGTCCCCATGAGCCGGCTCGACGGCCGGGTGGTCCTGGTCTTCGGCGCGGGATCGGCCGCCGACGGGCTCAGCAACGGCCGCGCCGCCGCGCTGGCCTACGCCGAAGCCGGTGCGCTGGTCGCCGCGATCGACATCGATGCCGAGTCGGCCGCCACCACCGCGGAACGGATCCGGGACAAGGGCGGGATCGCCGTGGCGATCACCGCGGACGTCACCGACGAGTCGTCCGTCGCCGCGGCCGTCGCGACCGCGGGCGCCGCACTCGGGACCCCCGCCGTGCTGCACAACAACGTCGGGATGGCGATGCTCGGGGCCGTCCACGAGCTGAGCCGCGCGGGGTGGGACCGCGGGCTGGCCCTCAACACGACCGGGGCCTTCCTGACCTGCAAGCACACCCTGCCGCTCATGCTCGAGAGCGGCCGTGGCGCGATCATCAACGTCTCGTCGCTGGCGGCCGTGCGCTACACCGGCTACGACTACCCGGTCTACATGGCCGGGAAGGCCGCACTCGACCAGCTGACCGTCTCCATCGCGCTCGGGTACGCGCGCCGCGGGATCCGGGCCAACGCGATCCTGCCCGGCCTCATCGACACCCCCCTCGTCGGTGCGCAGCTCCACTCCGGCGGCGACCTCGCCCGGGCGCAGAGCGAACGCGACGAGGCCAGCCCGACCGGCCGGATGGGCAGCCCATGGGACGTCGCCCACGCGGCCGTCTTCCTCGCCTCGGACGAGGCGGCCTACATCAACGGGGTCTGCCTGCCCGTCGACGGCGGGTTGTCGGCGAGCGCCCGCTGACCTGCGAGCTCGTCGACCAGGAGTCCCATGTGCAGGAGTAGGCGCGCGCGCCCGTCGTCGAGATCGAGCGCCGTGATCTCGCGGATCTGCTCGAGCCGGTAGTAGAGCGTCGTGCGGTGCAGGTGCAGCTCCTCCGCGGTGCGCGATATCGAGCCGGCGTGCTCCAGGAACGCCCGCAGCGTCTCCACCAGGCGCGGTGCCTTCTCGTGCCGGAGGAGGCGGAGCAGTGGTCCGGGGACCAGCGCGCTGGTGAGTTCGGCATCGGGCACCTGCAGCAGCACCCCGTAGGCGCCGAGATCGTCCCAGGCCAGGACCCCGCTGCTGGCCGGGATGAGCCGCGCGCCCCGGGCCGCCGCACATGCCCGGCCGTACGACTCCCAGGCCTCGCCGATGCCCGCGACCGTGGTTCCGATCCCCGCTGCCGCGACCTCGGGCCGTCCGAGCAACCGACCGACCGTCCGGGCCAGGCGATCGGCCTGCTCGATCGCCCGGCTGCGGTCGAGACGCAACGCGGCCTGCACGAGGATCCCGCGCTCGGGAGTCACGACGCCGAGCGTGCGCGGGGGCTGCTGCCGCGTGATCGACTCGACGACGTGGCGCAACGCCAGCTCGATCTCGGCCGGTGACGCCGCCGATCGCGGCACCTCGACGACGGTGACGACCACTTCGCCGAGCCCGGCGGGATCCGCCTCCCGCGCGAGGGCCTGCAGCGCCGCGGCGCGGGTCACGGCGTCGGATCCCAGTGCCTGGAGCAGGGTCTGCTCCCACCGCGACCGGTCCGCGTCGTCATGGACCCGTTCGCGGTACAGCACGGCGGCGGCCGCCTTCGAGACCTCCTCGATCCGGGCGATCTCCGGCCCGGTCAGCGTGTGCTCGGCATCGATGACCATCAACAACCCCAGCAACTCGCCCCGCTCGCGCAGCGGCACGCACAGGCGAGGGCGCATCCCGATGGTCTCGTTGCTCCCGATCATGCCGGCGTGCGACCACTGGGCGACCCCGTGGTCGAGCACGTGCATGCTCGCGGCCGGGCCGGCGTCGTGCTGCAGAACCGCTCGGATACGGACCTCGTCCTCGTCGCCGAAATGCCGGCTGGTGCACAGCATGTGGACCGTGGGGTCGTTGACGACGACGGAGCGGCCGAGCTCCTCGGCGAGGCGCTCGACGAGGTTCTGCAGCTCGTCGCCGCCCGCTCGGTTCACGTCCGCCGTCACCGCCTCGTCCAACTCGCCGTCGTACCCGGGGAAGCCTGGAGGAACCGGGAGTCACCAGCTCACCGCGCCCGCCTGAGCGGTCCGGCCCCGCGGGATCGGTCGATCCGGCGGGGCCGGTGGATCACACGAACGGTGCCCCGAGCGGGTCGATGGTCTCGTGCTCGCCGACCTGTCCGGCCAGGCGCGCGAGTGCCCAGTCGCCGTCGCCGAGCAGGTGGTCGATGGCGACGAGCCGGCTGAGGCGGTGGCCGGCGGAGTACTCGGCCGTGACGCCGATGCCGCCGTGCAGCTGGACGCTCTCCTCGCCGACGTGCCGGCCGGCCCGGCTGGTCTGCAGTCGCGCGCGGTCGGCGGCCACGACGACGTCGCCGCCGGCGTCGATCACGAGCGTGGCCCACAGCGCGATGCTGCGGGAGAGCTCGAGGGAGACGTACATGTCGGCGGCACGGAAGGTCAGTGCCTGGAAGGTCTTGAGCGGGACGCCGAACTGCTTGCGGGTCTTCAGGTACTCGCTGGTCGCGGAGATCGCCGAGGTCATCACGCCGACGGCCTCGTGCGCGTAGGCGATCCGGGCGATCGCGAGCGCCTGTTCGATGTGCGCGGTGTCGTCCGTCGCCTCGCCCAGCGCCTCGGCCGGGGTGTCCGCGAACGCCACGCGGGCGGCCCGGCCGCTGTCGTGGGTGCGGTAGCCGGTGCGGGTCAGCCCCTCGGCGTCGCCCGGCACGACGAACAGGCGGGTCCCGTCGTCCGTGGTCGCGCTGACGATGAGGACGTCGGCGCGGGCACCGTTGAGGACGGGTTCCTTGACGCCGGTGATCCGCCATCCGTCGCCGTCCGGCGTCGCCCGGACCGCTGATGCCTCGGCCGTCCAGCGGGTGCCGGGCTCGTTGTGGGCGAACGCCACCAGCTGTGTGCCCTCGGCGATGGCCGCGAGCAGCAGGGAGCGCTGGGCGTCGGTCCCGGCGGCGTCGATCAGGCCGCCGGCGAGCACGACCGCCTCGACGAACGGCTCGGGTGCGAGCACCCGACCGATCTCCTCGGCCACGATCGCCACCTCGACCGGCCCGGCGCCGGTGCCGCCGTGCTCCTCGGGGAACGGCAGCCCGAGCAAGCCCATCTCGGCCAGCCGGGCCCAGACCTTCTCGTCGAAGCCGGGATCGCTCCCGACGGCCTTGCGGCGCTGCTCGTTCTCGCCGTAGGCGCGCTCAAGGAGGGCGCGGACGGCGCTGCGCAGATCGTTCTGTTCGGTGTCGAATTCGAAGTCCACGTCAGTTCACAGCCCCAGGATTGTGCCGGCGATGATGGTGCGCTGCACCTCGTTGGAGCCTCCGTAGATGGAGACCTTGCGGTAGTTGAGGTACTCCGGGCCCGCCGCCCGGGCCCACTCGGGCACGTCGGAGTCGTCGTCGGCGAACGACGCGATCCCGAGCGGCCCGGCGATGTCGAGCACCAGCTCGGTGGCGCGCTGCTGCAGCTCGGAACCGCGCAGCTTGAGCACCGACGAGGCCGGGTGCGGCCGGCCGTCCGCGGAGTGCGCGACCACCCGAAGGGCGGTGAGCTCGAGGGCGAGCAGCTCGTTCTCCACCTCAGCGATCCGCGCGGCCATCCGCGGGTCCTCCAGCAGCGGCCGTCCGTCGCTGGTGACCTCGCGGGCGTGCTCCTTGATCTGCGCCAGCATCCGCTTGGTGGATCCGACGCGGGCGATGCCCACCCGCTCGTTGCCGAGCAGGAACTTGGCGTAGTCCCAGCCGTGGTTCTCCTCGCCGACCAGGTTCTCGGCGGGCACCCGCACGTCGGAGAAGAACACCTCGTTGACCTCGAAGCTGCCGTCGATGAGCTCGATCGGCCGCAGCGTGACGCCAGGGGTGTCCATGGGGAACACGAGCAGCGAGATGCCGCGCTGCTTCTTGGCCTCGGGATCGGTGCGCACCAGGCAGAAGATCCAGTCGGCGTACTGGCCGAGCGTGGTCCAGGTCTTCTGGCCGTTGACGACCCAGTCGTCGCCGTCGCGGACGGCGGTGGTGCGCAGGCTCGCCAGGTCGGATCCGGCCTCCGGCTCGGAGAAGCCCTGGCACCACCAGATGTCGAGGTTGGCGGTGGCGGCGAGGAAGCGCTCCTTCTGCGCCTGGCTGCCGAAGGCCGCGAGCACGGGGCCGATCATGCCGGCGTTGAACGCCAGCGGCTCGGGGACGCACGCCAGCTGCATCTCCTCGCGCCAGATGTGCCGCTGCAGCGGGGTCCAGTCCTGCCCGCCCCACTCGGTCGGCCAGTGCGGGACCGCCAGGCCGGCTGCGTTGAGGATCTGCTGGCTCTCCACCCACTGCTCACGGCTCAGGTCCCGATGCGTGGCGACCGCCTGCCGGGTCGACTCGGGGATCTGGCTGGTGAAGAACGTGCGCATCTCCTGCCGGAAGGATTCCTCCTCCGGGGACAGCTGCAACCGCATCGGACCTCGTCTCTGCATGGTTCGGGCGACATCGCCGGCTCCGACACTGTCAGCGCCCCACCGAATCATGCAACGCGGGGGGTGCCGGGTGGCACTGTCGGGCGACGTTCCGGCCCCGACGTGCCGAAAGTGGCCCGATCAGGTCGTCGCCGTTCGGCGTGTGCTCTCCCGCAGCACGATCTCGCCGGGGACGCGCACCCGCGCGGTGCGGGCGGCGGGGGAGTCGTCGAGTGCCAGCTCGACCACCGTGGCCCCCATCTGCGTCATCGGCAGGCGCACGGTGGTGATGCCCGGTACGACGTCGCGCAGCGACGGGATGTCGTCGAACCCGGCCACCGCGATGTCGTCGGGTACCCGCATACCGGCCTCGCGCAGCGCGGCGACGGCGCCGAGCGCCATCACGTCGTTGACGGCGAACAGGCAGTCGACGGGCGCGGTGCCGCCCGATGCGGCGAGGAAAGCCGCGGTGGTGGCGTACCCGCCCTCCCAGGTGAACTCGCCCGTAAGCAGGTGTTCCGGCCGCGGCTCGGCGCAGGCGAGCCCATAGCAGAAGCCTTCGGTGCGGTCGCGCGCCGTGAGATGACCGGGCGGTCCGGTGAGCACCGCAAATCGGCGGTGTCCGAGTTCGAGCAGCGCGGCGGCCAGCGCGGCGGCGCCCAGCCTGTTCTCCACGACCACGGTGCGCACGCCGAGGACGTCCTGCCCGATGCAGGCGACCCGGCCGCCGCGGCGGGTGACGGCTCCGAGTGCGACGCGCATCTGGTCGAGCAGCGCGGGATCGTCCAGCCGCGAGCCGGCGAGCACGACGACCTGCGCGCGCTCCTGGTGCAACATCTCGACGTGCCGCAGCTCGGCGTAGGGATCGCGCTGCGTGCTGGCCACGGTGACGAGCAGCCCGTGCACGGCTGCGGCCTCGATGACGCCGGAGGCGATGGCGGAGAAGTACGGGTCGGCGATGTCGTGGACGACCAGGCCGAGGGTCGCCGTGCGGCCGCGGGCCATCGCCTGGGCCTGCGCGTTGGGGGAGTAGTCGAGCTCCTGGGCCGCCCGCTGCACCCGTTCGCGCAGCTCTTCGCGCACCTGCCGGTTCGCGCTGCCGTTGAGCGCGCGCGACGCGGTGGCCAGTGAGACGCCGGCCCGGGCGGCGACGTCGGCGAGTGTCGCGGGCCCGTCGGACAGCATGCGCTGAGGGTAGCGCTTTCCGAGCCATCGGACGGTGCAGACCTTGACACCTGATGGCGTCGATTCCTACGGTGGAAAGCGCTTACCAACGAGGAGGCCCGACGATGAGCGATACGCTCGGCACGACCCGCGTCGCCGCCGGCGCGCGACCGATCTTCAGCGGCCACTACCGCAGCCTGTGGGGTTTCCTCCTGCTGGGCTGGTTGATCAGCTACGCCGACCGGACGGTGACGGGTCCGGTGATCGCGTGGATGATCGCGAACAAGGCCGGGTTCATCGGCGACGCGAGCAATCCCGCCACGCTCGGCGGCCTCGTCGGCTCGATGTTCTTCGCCGGCTACATGCTCACCCAGTACGCCGGCGGGCGGCTCGGCGACCGGTTCGGCCACCGCGAGATGCTCGTGCTGTCGTTGCTGTGGGCGGGCCTGCTGACCCTCGTGTCCGGCCTGGTCGCCGGGCTGGTCGCGTTCGTCGCGGCGCGGGTGCTCACCGGCCTGGGGGAGGGGGTGTTCTACTCCAACGACCGCACGATGGTCATGAACCACACCCCGTCGGCCCGGCGCACGCTGGGGTTGGGGGTCGTCCTCTCCGGGTTGTCGATCGGGTTGACGGTCGGTCTGCTCGCCACCCCGTACCTGATCGGCTGGGGCACCGCGGGCGGGCTGGGCGGCGAGGCCTGGCGGGTGCCGTTCTGGGTGTTCGGCGTCGTGTCGCTGGTGGTCGCGCTGGCCACCTACCTGTTCTTCCGGGCCCGCGGCGATCGCCCGCTGCGGCTGGGCCCGCCGGCGTTGCGGCTGATCGCCTACTCCGCGCCGACCGCGATCGCGATCGTGGTGCTGTTCGTCGTCGCCGAGGCGCTGCGCTGGCCGGAGTGGCTCACCGCGCTGGGCATCGGGGTGCTCGCGGTGGTCGTCACCGCACTGGTGGTGCGGGACGTGCGTCGCTCCGGTCGCGCGGACACCCTGCTCAACCGCAACGTCTGGTACGTCTACATCGCGTTCATCGCCGTCATGTGGAACCTGTGGTTCTTCAGCTTCTGGTCGGTGCAGATCGTCAAGGAGACGGCGCAGAGCAGCCTCGTCGCCGCCGGTCTCACCGCCGCCTTCAACGCGGGGGCCGGGATCATCGGCTTCCCGATCGGGGGCTGGATCGCCGACCGCCGCGCGCGGGCGGGGAAGAGCCGCAAGCCGCTCGCGATCGCCTGCGCGGTCGCCCACACGCTGCTCGCCGTCGCGTTCGGACTGAGCATCATGAGCGGCCGCCCGTCCCTGGTGCTGCTCGGACTGATCCTGTTCACGTCCGGGCTGTTCTTCAACGCGCTGCAGCCCATCGTGCACGGGATCACCGGCGATCTCGTGCCCGACGACCAGCGCGGCTCGGTCTTCGGGATCTTCAACCTCGTCGCCGAGATCGGCGCCGTGGCCAGCCCGGTGGTCAGCGGGATCCTGCGCGACGCCACCGGCAGCTGGGCGCCCGGCGTGTTCACCGCGGCCGGGGTCATGGCCATATCCGTCGTCTTCTACGCCCTGGTGCGCGAGCGCATCCCCGCACCCACGTCCGCCTGAGATCGAGGATCACCACACATGGCTCAGCAGAGCATCGGCATCATCATGAACGGCGTCACCGGCCGTATGGGCTACCGCCAGCATCTCGTGCGCTCCATCCTCGCCCTCCGCGACGAGGGCGGGATCCTGCTGAGCGACGGCTCGCGGGTGCAGGTCGAGCCGCTGCTGGTCGGCCGCACCGAGGCCCGGCTGGCGGAGATCGCCAAGCGCCACGGCATCGACGACTGGACGACCGATCTGGACGCCGCGCTGGCCGACCCGCGCTGGGAGATCTACTCCGACTTCCTCGTCACGCAGGCCCGCCCTCCCGCGCTCCGCAAGGCCATCGCAGCCGGCAAGGCGATCTACACCGAGAAGCCGACCGCCGAGAGCGCCGCGGACGCGCTCGAGGTGGCCGTGCAGGCCCGCGACGCGGGCATCAAGAACGGCGTGGTGCACGACAAGCTGTACCTGCCCGGCCTGCTGAAGCTGAAGCGGCTGATCGATTCCGGGTTCTTCGGCAAGATCCTTTCGGTGCGCGGCGAGTTCGGCTACTGGGTCTTCGAGGGCGACTGGCAGCCCGCGCAGCGGCCGAGCTGGAACTATCGGGCCGAGGACGGCGGCGGCATCGTCGTCGACATGTTCCCGCACTGGAACTACGTGCTCGAGAACCTCTTCGGGCGGGTCGAGTCGGTCTATGCACGCGCCGTCACGCACGTCCCGAGCCGGGTCGACGAGCAGGGCGCGCGCTACGACGCCACCGCCGACGATGCCGCGTACGCGGTGTTCGAGCTGCCCGACGGCGTGATCGCGCAGATGAACTCCAGCTGGGCGGTGCGGGTCGACCGCAAGGAGCTGCTGGAGTTCCAGGTCGACGGCACCCACGGCAGCGCCGTCGCCGGCCTGCACCGCTGCCGCATCCAGCACCGCAACGCCACCCCGAAGCCCGTCTGGAACCCGGACGAGGCCGACACGCGCGACTACGACGCAGACTGGGCCGAGGTCCCGCCGAACGACGTGTTCGGGAACGGGTTCCGCGCTCAGTGGGAGCAGTTCCTGCGCCACGTCCTCGAGGATGCGCCGCACGAGTACGACTTCCTGTCCGGTGCCCGCGGCGTCCGGCTGGCCGAGGCCGGGTTGGAGAGCTCGCGCACCGGCCGGCGGGTGGACCTGCCGGAGCTGACCCTCCCGGCGGCCCGATGACCACCGTCGCCGTCCTCGTCGACGGGCAGGTGCGGCGGCGCGACCTGTCGCCGGCTCCCGACTTCACCCGCCCCACCTCGCCGTTGCGAGCCCGGGTCGCCTACGCCGCCGCGCACGTCGTGCCCAGGATCGACGGTGAGAACGTC
>Ga0307513_10009526_pt1 | contig 12282 bp, 10 predicted proteins | sample 15_EM_MG_FD_202174 | JGI IMG/M metagenome (GOLD analysis project Ga0307513, IMG submission 202174) | Populus trichocarpa ectomycorrhiza microbial communities from riparian zone in the Pacific Northwest, United States - 15_EM | ecosystem: Host-associated > Plants > Roots > Unclassified | place... | reverse complement strand
GACGCTGCACGCTTAGCATTACCTGTTAAGCGCCAGGGCGAGGTAGTTTCCTTGGCCCGGGATGTTGAAACGAAGTGCGCCGCACTTTCGGATGACGTCATACATGGACGCAGTTTGGTGCAACTCGCGGCCGTTCTGCACGAGGCTGAACCGTATGAGGCCTTACGCTATTTGGACCAGGCTCGGACCATGCTGAAGGCCACGGGGAACATTCCCGACCTTACTGATGCCTGTCAGTTCATTTCCTGGGTGCATTACAAGGAGGGCAGGCTCCCGGAGGCGCTGGACGCTATTGCGGAGGCGTGGAAGTATGCGGAATTGACCGGCAGTCCATCTATTCAAACACACGTCTCCCTGACCTTTGGCATGGTCCTCTTCAGCGCCAATAAAGACGCCGAAGCATGGAAGCAGATCGAAATAGCACTAATGAAGGCCTCATATACTGGGGATCGACTCCACATTGCACGTGCATTGGAGTACATGGGCTATGGATACCTCCGCAGAGGCGACTACCAAAACGCGCATGGTGCCTACGAGGCTGCAGCTGAAAGGTACCTTGGTACTGTCGATGCTCGAGATGTGCCGCTGTGCAAGGATAACATGGCCAAGATCGAGCGGAAGCAGGGGAATCCTAACACAGTCGTTGACTTTTACAGACCTCGTTTTGACGTCGACAAAACCCTTTTCTACCCCCCTGTTCAAGCGTCTGCGAGTGACATGCCCATTTCCGATTCTTAGTTGGATTTAGCTTCCTATAGCCAAAATCCTGACATATCTAATTCTACACCTGTTTACTTTAACATTCAGTATACCTACAAATCTGCACTAGTTTTTCCACACACTTTATTCAATTTGAAGTACACGGTGCCTGGGTCGCCGACCGATAAAGTCGCATCTTGCTCTCGGTATTGTCGCCCAACCCTCCTTTTCTCAAGTGTCTCCTCCCTCGTGGTTTACTATCGCCAACGTTATTCGAGGCGTCCAATGCTCCATTATCTAGACCATTCACGACCCAAGCAGCACCTCCGAAATACATAGCAGAAGACTAACACAAGATGTTATCTGTGGCCATATACGCCGATGAGAAAGAGCTAGAGCGAAACTTGACACACCCGAAAGACGACGCTAGTGACTTGAGCAGCAATAAATATGTTCAGGGGCGTGAAATGCGCGCTCGGTATTCATGGAATATACGTCTGAAGCTACGACATCGATTAGCTGAACAGTTGTATAGAAGAAGGGTGGAAACAAGTGTCAGTAAATAAATCGACAGAGAAATGAATGTGGAGACGATGACCATGGCAGATCAACGTTCAACCCCAGATCCACAACGGAGGGGAAAGTGGACAAACGTGCCTACATTCCGCCGGTGTCCTGATGAATAGTCTCACTCTCGCTCTTGCCGCCACCGATTCTCACCTCTTCCGCTGAAAATGACAAATACTTGGATGGTCTGGCTGTCTCTTCAAGAAGCAGAGTAGAACTTCACGTCGAGAGGCTTCAGGTACCAAGGTAAAGCTACAAACTAGGAAGTTAACTAGTTGAGAACATGATCAACATTTGAGTCACAAGTGAGGAATAAAACTAAGGAGAGACTGAGGTTGATTTTGGGCAAGATTTCAAGAGGCAAGAAGTATTATAACATACCTCATGGACGATGAACCCCATCCGTGTTCTGGTGCCTCACCGCTGTTCCTCCCATCACTCTCGACAGTGCTGTCTTCCAATGGAATTACAACACCTTAAGATTGAATGACCATGTCACTTTAGAGTTCATTGGCGACATCATACTGAAAGGAGAGCGGTTGTATAGCAAAGGGAAATAATCATCCTGTTGAATGATTCAAGCTGTTGCCAAGGAAAGTAAGACGGGATGGAAGAGGCTCAGTTATTTAGAAAGGACAGCGATCATAATGGGCGGGGTCGAGGAGACTTGGGGTCATGAGTCTATAAGACTGACGAGTTCCCTTGTTTAAAGGGAGTTTCTTGATGAAGGTGGGCATTTGCGATAGAAAGAAAGAAGGAGAGAGGAATATGAGAAACGATATCGAATAGGGAGAGAATCAAAAGAAAGATGCGGACGAATGCGTTGGGTGAAGGCTAGACGTTACCTATCAGCGGATGCAAGAATGCGAACAATGGACGTTGTGAAATCGACCTCTGCCCCTCTTCCCGTCCTTGCGCCTTTTGAATCGGTATTTCCTTATTCCTTCAGCTTTGACGTTCAAATGGCCGCCATACGCGACAAAGGATTATGAGAACGGAGTAGTGGCAAAAACGTCAAGGTAGTTTGTGAAACTGGGTCATTCACCTGGATATAAGTAATGGGAGACTCTTCAGTCGATGTTCTGGGGGCGAGGAAGGGGTGCCGAGAGTGTATGGTTGACTCTAGCGTAGGCCGTCGCATCACCAACGTGGCTCTGGGTGGTTGGACCAGTTCGCGAGAGACAGAAATGTATTCCCGGATGACATACGAACCCGTCAGCGATCGGCCCAAAGTCATAACTAAGGTATGAGGGAAAATGTTCGATCTACCACAATTCTGAATTGCATGGTCAAAAATGCCTGCCGTACATTCTGCGCTGGATCCAGGAATGCCTGTGGTGGCAGGTAGGAGAATTATGTTGATAGCAATGAGGGGTTAGGAAGTACATGTTAGAGCTGAGAGATGGACTTAAGTTTTCCCATCTCTCCACGCCGGAAGGCCCGTCCGCAGTGTCTTTGTATTGAAGAGAGGTCCGCATGTCCTTCGGCGTTTGTGATTTGAAAGTGGCTGGTGCGGGGGAAGATGTGGTCCTTATACCGAAAGGTTACCAGTCTAACCGCCCCAGCCTCGCGCATTATCAGCACCTATGTTAAATTGAGGGTGAGTGATGGTAAATAAATTTGAGGGAACAGAGGTTACACGACGAGGGGAAATATTCGCCGTGCTGAATGACTCAGGCCGTCGCCGGTGGAGGTAGGATGAAACGAAAGAGGTGGGGTTATGCAGAAAGGACAGTATATCAAGATAGGCGGGGTTGAGGAGATTTGGGTCATGAATATGGCTGCGTCACTGTTATCGCGGATATGAATGTCGAATTCTTTTAAAGGCAGTGTCTTGGTGAAAGTGGAGATCTGAGATAGAAAAGGCGTAAGAAAAGATATCGAATGAAGAGAGAATCAAAAGAAAGACACGGACGAAGGCGTTAGATGGAGGCAAACTGGATATGTACCCACCAGCTGATGCGGGAATTCGAACAATGGATATTGTAGAACCCTCGACCCTCGAAAGTTTTCTTTGTGCCTTCAACCTTGACGTTCGAATGGCCACTGGAATAGTGACGAAGTTGTGAGCGTAGTTTGTGCAATCTTTCCGATATGGGAAACATGCCGAGGGGGGGGGGGGAGTTGGGAGGTGGATGGCTGGAGAGAACAATGGCAGTCGTTGAAGGGATCATGGAAGTACTCGGAGACTTGGAGGAGGCTATTGAGTCTCGCTCCTCACCTACGGCATTGAGGTCGCGACACTGTTTGGAAAGGTGGTTAGAGGGTACACGAATTAAATATAAGAATGCAAGTACCATTGCGATAAAGCTTGGCGCGCTGGCACCTCACAGGGAACGCTTGGAAACTTGGCTGGAGTGATTTCAAGCATTGTGTATGTTCCGATGCATTGGGGAAGGTTATTTATCCTGCATGACCAGAGCAGTTGGATATCGATGTTTTGCGTGCATCAATCAACAAACTAAAAGGGATCATGGATGTACTCACTGAAGTCACAAGGCAGCGTTTTCGCGTATGTACCAGAACTTGGAACAGTTAGAAACAGGACCCAATCCCTCGAAGGAAGAAGAGCTGGCGGTATAGTTACGGTCACATAGGAATATGTCAGGTTGAAAGATGACGCGGGCGGATGACATTACACAAAGTTATTGTTGCGCACATCACGTTTTCAGGATCTCACTGACAGCAATTCGACCTCATATAGCCAGCAACATATAGCTTCGTTGGCCGTAACTCGATCGCCACACCTTGGTATACCTTGCTCTGTGCGTTGACGACGAACCATGTGCGCTGCATGTTTAAATTTCTCTTGGTGTCGTCTGCACATGCCATGGGGTGCCAAGAAAAAATCCCCTCCCGATTTACGCTGTTGATTAGTTGAACAATAGTTGTATGGAAGCCTAAGTACGTTCTTCCAGCTGAGTATTCTTACTCTCGCTCTTACTCTCGCCACCGATTCTCATTCCTTCTGCCGAGAATGGAAAATACTTGAGTGTACCCTTGTCTCTCCAAGGCACAGTAGAATTTCGCGTCGAAAGAAGGGGTGTAGACACTAAGTCATGAGCCAAGGAAGTTCTCGCCGGCGGTGGTCGTTTAAAACGGGTAAGGGAACTGCCTTAGCAGAGAGTTGGGAGACGAAGCTAGTGCTGACTGGCGATATGGAAAAACGAGCCTGCTTGAGAACATGATTACCATCGAGTCTCGAGTGCAAAAGTACCCAAACCAAGGAGGCATAAAACGAAGGAGAAACCGATATTGACTGAAGGGAAAGATGATTACACACCTCCTCGAGGACGAATCGCTCTCGTGCCTAAATGATTACTGTTGTTCCTCTCGTCGCCCTCGTTGACACCACCATCCTTGAACGACAATGTCACGCTAGAGCGCTAGGGTATATTCGAAATTCGGCAATCGAAAGGTGTCGACTACTTTAACTGACACCAGTGGTAACGAGGCGCCAACAACACTATACTGCAGGTCGAGGAAACCACCGATTGGCGATCGAGGTTGCTGATGATCTGCAGTATCGAGTCAGAATGCGACGAGCGAAAGGGAATCCAAACGAAAGGGGAACGTGAAGAAGCAAAGAAAAAAGGCATACTGATTGAATACCTCCTTGCCCCCCTCGTCACCACCAGGGCTGTTGTTCTGTGACACTACCACCAAAATTTCCGCCCTTCAGTTCCGACTTACGCGAACACGGCGCGACTGCCAGACTTCATGTAATGATTTTGTTGTTCATGCCGTGTCAACTCAAAAATGACTCGAGAGTTGCTATAGTCGAGACTGGGCGATGATGCAATCTGCATAAAACAAGAATATAAGAACAAGGGACAGGCGATGAAGAAGGGACGAAGAAAGATTAAAGAGATTAGAGCATGAAAATATGCCACAAAGAGAGACGTTGGTGTCATGCTGAAGAATTCGAAGAGGTACCGGAACAGCAGACGCACATTTACCGAACCACTATTCACTGTCCTCTGGAACTTCCACCAGTGCTAGCTATAGCCAAGTGCATTCTCAGTGCCTATTTTCTTCAAAGGTATTCCTAAATTGAGGGTAAATGACACGAATTTGATGGAAGAGCGGTTGGACAACGAGAGGAAATATCGGACATGTTGAATGACCCTCACGTCCTTTGAATGGGCAATTCCTTGTCACTTCATCCTTGACGTTTAAATGGCCGCTGCTGGCAATACAGAATTATGAGAATGGAGTAGCGGCGAAACTGTGAGCCGAGTGATAAGTAAAAGGAGGACTTTGCAGTTGGTATTCCAGGAACCAGGAAGGGTTGCCAAGAGCGTATGGTTGAGACAAATATAGGCAATTGCATCACCAACGTGGTTCTTAGCGTATAGACTGGTTGGCGAAAGACGGAAGAGCCCCCGGTGGACCTATGAGGCCATCTATGATCAGGTCGAAGTCGGAATTGAAGTAGGATGGGGGGAAATGATCGACTGCTTAGTCTAGGCACGAGGGAAATTTTGTGCTGAGTCTCTGGGGCGGCAAGTAAGAGAAATGGTGTAGATATGAGGTTTCGGAAGTGCGTGGGTGGTTTGGGTACAGTGGAAGATTTACTGAGCGAAATTAGATTGCCCCGATTCGAACGGTTTTCTCTCCATGGAAGAGGAGGATGCACTTCTAGAGTACTTTGAGTAGCAGAGTGAGGTCCGCTTCGGCTTGGGTGGATTATAATTAGGTGCGAGGGGGTATGTTGATCGGGTGCTGTGTTCCTTAAATCACTAATGTTGTTGTCGTCGGGTCGCCATCCCTACCTCCTACACCTGTAACTGCCTCGCTCTCGCCTTCTTAACCCACTCTTTTATCCCAGCGAGAATTCCCCAGTCGCTGACCACTTCTTCCCATTTTCCTCTCACCCTCCGACCCCTGCACTCGTCGCTTCAGCACTTCGATCAGAAGATCTTCATCGGCGGTGTCCACGAAATGTCACCAGCCATGATAACACTCAGCCAGGTTATGTTGCTTGGAATGTCGAATTAAATAAATTTCCGTTTGGTCGTAGACGAAGCCGAGCACAATGTCTTGGGTGCAACGGTATGAAGGAAGGGGATGAGAGAGTTCGGTTGTCCCTGCATACTTGATGGTTGGACGGAACAAAGGCGGTGGCATTCTTTGAGGGAGTCGTGGAGATACTTGGAAGACTTAGACAAGGTTTCTCGCCATCCGAAGGTCTTCCTCTTTGCCTATGGCATTGGGCCACGAACACTGTTCGGAAAGGTGGTCAGAAGGTACACGAATTGAAAATAAGAACGCAAGTACCATGAAAGCTTGGCCTGATTTCCGTGCTGGTACGTCACGTATAGGACGAAGTGGTCACAATTGACAAGGGAACGCTTGGAGACTTGGCCAGCGTGTATGTTCCACTATACCGGGCAAGGTTACCTATATATTCACATTATACGAGTTTTATATGCTGAAAATGGCGGTGTCAGCAACGATTTTATAATGTTTAATAGACAACAAACTCGAATCTACATTCATTAGGCTGTTGCATGACTTTGACATGACTGTCGCTATTAGAACGGAAAAGCCAAGGGGCGGACTTTCAAACTGCGTCGTGTCAATGAAGTTCGAGTTGCACTTTGCTCCTCTTGGTGTGATGACGGTGCAACCTTCTCTTAAAATTTGACTTTCTATTTCTTGAATGGTTTGGAATCCATCATAAGTACTCAAATTTGCTCTAGGACACCAATTGCAGGATCTTGTGCATGGACGAATAGGCCACTTCTGGTCAAGCTCGAGCTCGTTTCGGGTAAGTATTCTCGATGAGAACGATATCCTTTGCTATCTCGCTACCGAAGTATATGGGCGTTGTAATCACATCTTCAAAAGCGCGCCAATAATATTGTATGTTTCTGTTGAGCTTTCTCTCGAGCTAGTTGCTCACGGATTACAAGGTTTATATATGGAATCTTAAAACTGGCTCTAGCCACAATTTGGTATGGCATGGAAACCCTAGCGGACGCAAGGAAAACTGGACTCCGTTTAACAAATTAAATCGAAGAGTTGTATTCGATGGAAAGTACACCCATAGGAGGGCCTGCGCAAGACGAGGAGTGGAGGGAAATCACGGAGACCCCTACCTTCGGCCGTCGCATTTGTCCTGCTCACCGTAACTTCATTGCATATTTGATCTGCACTTTTTATCATTCAGGAAAGTCTAGACAGCGCTGAACCAGAACTACTTCCTGGACTTGGTGCGATAAAAGTATGGCGGATGGGCGACAGGGTTAGCGATGTCGTTGAAAAGGTGAAGGTTGGGGGGATTCGAGTTGGAAGGACAGTTCTGGAGTCGAAGGGATTTGGATTTGGTTACGATAGGAAGCGATCCAACCGAAGTGAGGTAAATAATGAATTGACTTGGTTAAGAAACGACAAACTTATCTTTTTTGCTAGACTAATCAGGCCAAAATGGTTCGACTATAAGTAAAAGAACACCAAAAACCCTAGCGGGTAGCTGTTTCGCGTCAGTTTCAGGTTAGCACCTACGCCCAAGTTGTGAGCGCAAATAAAGACCGTGACTGCAGAAGACTATCGCGCTGTGTTGGTTTCCCGAATATTTTCTTCCTCATGAAAGCCTTGACTAGCATAAATGTTGAACCTCGCACTTGGCTTATTCCGCTGAAGTGGCTGAAAATTTCCGAACCTTACCATCGGTTAACTCCCGGTGAACGCGAAGAATTCTTTCAGTATGCCAACACTTTGTCTTCTAGGTTACACCTTACTGAATGCCATTCCCCAGCTCTGTCTCGAACACTCTAGAGGCGTCTCAGGCATACACAACCGAATCTCATCTTGGAACAGCCTTGTCCCGTAATTTGACGTTACTTCTCACAACCCCAGAGGCATTTCACTGCCCTCGCTCCTGGATCGATACTTACTACCCAATGCTTAACACTGGACTTGATCGAAGCTCAGAGAGACTGGATAATGGAGGTGTACCTATTCGGAGTGCAGAACTAGTAGAAGATGGAGACCCCCGGGATGAGTATGCTCACTAATACGGAAGTACAATACCCACTCACCGATCAATTCCAGGCTCGGTTTTCCACGTAGAGATCTGACAAGAGTTTGTTCGCCGTCCAATTCAATTCGAACGATAAGATAAGATGAAGGTACACTCTCGGGCTACGGGATGTCCATTCGCGTCGGAATGCTCACGGTTGTCCTTTCATTCCCGACTACCACCAGCGCCCCCATTATCGATGCAGTGACACTTGACACTTCCATTTGGCGATAAATCCCAGAGCTCAGACACAGACAACCATGAGTTCCATGTTCGGATCCAACGTCTTCATCACCGGGGGGGCGTTCAACCTGGTGAACAACGATGCATATCACCATTGCCTTCGAGGTGTGCCTCCCTTTCGAATGTTTACTTTGTGAAGCTTACGGGTTAGTGAAATCGGTAGAGAGCTCAGATAGCCTTCATCAGGAAACAGCTTCCGCTGGGTTTCGAAATTGGAAAGAACGTTTCGATCCCCCCACATCTCACCCAAATACACGCTTCCCGCTGCACGCATCGGACACGGTCGTTCGACAAGAGATGCCGCTCAAGCCCGAGATATTTCATGGTCAAGACGACTTCGTTGAAGACATCGCGCAGTTGCTCCTACATGAGGAAACCTCTCGTGTGTGCATTCTCGGCCCAGGTGGGATGGGCAAGACGTCAGTTTCACTCGCCGTTGTTGAATTACCTCTTATCGAGAAACGGTTTCCGGGTAGAAACTGTGTTTGGGTGCCTTGTATTGAGGCGACGTCGGCAGCTCTCCTCCTCGAGATCCTGTACATCCAACTACAGGTGCCTGAAGATGGAGATAAGCAGGTTACACTTGAAAAAATCATTTCTGGACTCAACATCTCGAAACAGCCCTGCCTTATCCTACTCGACAACTTCGAAACACCGTGGAATGCGCCTGGTGGAACTCAGAAACAGGTTGGCGACATTCTTCGTAGACTGGCCAAGCTGAGCCACGTCGCGATCCTCGTCACGATGCGAGGACGATACCCTCCATGCGACAAAGCTATCAATTGGCAATCGAAGGACATTAAGGCTACCGATGAAGCGGCCTGCCTTCGTATCTACCACGAACTCAATCCAGGTTCAAAAAACGACCCAGATGTCGCGAGATTGCTAGCTACGTTAGGCCACATGCCTTTCGCAGTCACACTTGTGGCGAAACTGGGAGTAGAAGGCCAGTCGACCGCCAAGGAGTTGTTGGACGCATGGTCCGAGTCTGGACCCGACATACTCTCCAACGACCCCGAACAGAGCATCAATCGAAGTATACGTCTTTCTGTTGAGAGCAACCTCGTCAAGCGGAACCCCGATGCCACCATCCTCCTCACCATCCTGTCTTTGCTACCAGCAGGAACCACGAAAGAGAATTTGCGTTGGTGGGCTCCAACACTCAAGACATCGATGATCCCCTCTGCTATCGCCAGTTTATCGCAGGCGGCATTACTGGTGGAGAATACACGGGAGAATTCTACCTCTCCAGTCCTCTTCGTGGTCCCTGTCGTCCAATCGTTTATGCAGCAGCATGACCGCATCGCAGAGGAGGTCCGGAAGCAGATACATTCGTCGTGCTGTGAATACGTTCTAGCGCACGCTTGCCGTTTCGACGATCTCACATTCCCTAAGAAATCGAAAGCGCTCGCAGCCGAAGACACCAATATCCAGTCCATCCTTTTCAGTCCGCCTACATCACAATATAGTGTCCCGTTTGATAGAACTATGGAAACTCTTATTGCCTTTGGTTGGCACCGCTGCGACACAAAGCCCAATCTTGAGATCACCAACAATGTAGTGACGGCAGCCAAAGGCTCTGGGATTGAGAGATATATAGCCTCGGCGGTGTGGTGCTTGGGAAAGACTTATAACCGACTTGGTGACTTTCGCGCCTCCTACGACCAGCTGCAAGAGGCTTACCAACTTTTCAACACCCTTCCTCCTGGTGACGTCGAGTTGCAACGGCTCAGTGGCCGATGTGCAATTGATCTTGTTGACACTGCGCGGATGGCATTATCAGCTAACCGCAGGGGCGAGGTAGTTTCCTTGGCCCGGGATGTTGAAACGAAGTGCGCCGCCCTTTCGGATGACATCATACATGGGCGCAGTTTGGTGCTTCTCGGGGCCGCTCTGCATCGGGCTCAACAACCGCAGGAGGCCTTGCGTTACTTGGACCAGGCTCGGACCATGCTGAAAGCCGTGGGGAACAATTCCAACCTTGCCTCAGCCTGTCAGATTATTTCGTGGGTGCATTATAATGAGGGCAGGCTCCCGGAGGCGCTGGACGCCACTGAGGAGGCACTGCAGTATGCGGTATTGACTGACAGTCCATCTATTCAAGCAACCGTCTCCCTGACCTTCGGCGCGGTCCTCTTCAGCGCCAATAAAGATGCCGAAGCATGGGAGCAGATCGAAATAGCACTAATGAAGGCCTCATATACCGGGGATCGATTCTACATTGCACGTGCATTGGAGTACATGGGCTATGGGTACCTCCGCAGAGGCGACTACCAAAACGCATATAGTGCCTATGAAGCTGCAGCCGAAAAATACCTTGGTACTGACCATGCTGATAGAGCTGGGGGGAGGTGCAAGGCCAACATGACTGGGATTGAGCGGAAGCAGGGAAATCCTGACACAGCTGATGGCTTTCACAGGCCTGGCTTAGACGTGGACAGAACCCTTTTCTACCCCCCTGTTCAAGCGTCTGCGAGTGACGTGCCCATTCCGGTTCTTAGTTAAATCATAAATTTAACTTCCTATTTCCAGAATATTTATGTACGAGAGGATAACCCGTGGCTTCACACGGTGCAGGGGGATTGGGTTTTTAATAGTGTCAGGCTTACATCCCACAGAGGATAAGTATTGTTTCGGAATAATCTGCAGAGTATAGTTACAGTATAGTTATCACTGATGAAAAGTTAAAGCGCCAGGTACTATCCAGTAGCCTGCCACAGTGAGGGTATGAATTACATACTTGGGGTACGCTTGAAGGCGTGACATGTGCACCAGCATTAGGAAGAAAATACGACACCAGTAGGGGGTACTCTGATGTACTTTGATGCACTGAGAACTTTCGTTCAAGTTGATTGTAGTTCAATTTGCAAAAGCGACTATACATCTTGTACGTTGCTTGTACGACCCAGCCAGTCCTTGTCGAGATGCCAAGATCAATGTTCGCAAACCTCAACTCTCAGAGGACCTTCCCTCTCGAACTCGCTCCTAGCTGCAAGGCAGCCTCGGCATGGTGGCAGGTGTCAACATCAAAGGCCTCGCCAATTTCCTCGAGTTGCAATCATTGCATATTGATGCAAACAGGAACTTTGAGCCGTTGCTGAGCATTTGTGCCATTACCCTAACCGTTCTTCTCGACGGTAGCAGTTAATCATCAATTATGAAGATGTCGCATATCCTGTGGAGTAAAAGGAGTTAGATTAAGTTAATGAATTCGGGAAGTATAACGCACCTTGAAGCATAGTCACAAGAGCAGTCGTCAAGAACTCTTGTGTCTCACGGCTGATAGCCGCTCTGCTGCTCAGAGAAATCTGGAAACGACCTCCAGTGGCTGCCCTGACACCTGAAAACACGATGTCGTCGGCGAGTTGAGACAAAACCGGAGTACCCCCCCTTTTCAAGGCCAGAGCGGCATCAAATACCATTGTCTTGATAGCACCCCCAGCATGCACCTTCGCCAGAATACCTTTTCAAATAGTTTCCCAAACCGCGGGTACTCCAACCATGATGGAAGGATGGAAGGCGCTAATGTCGTCCAAAGACGACGAGTCTCCGTTGAGTACATACCAGTCGGAAGTAACCGGCTATCTCCACATGCTTCCTTTTGACGGTAAGAACCTGCGCAGAACAAGGAGGGATCCTAGAGAGAGGGAAGACCCCGGGGCCCCTATATCACTACTTATCTTATCTCGAGCTGGTCGTAATAATGACATTAGACTTGTCCCAGACAGGTGTATATTAGTGTAAAT
>Ga0307513_10009525_pt1 | contig 12284 bp, 12 predicted proteins | sample 15_EM_MG_FD_202174 | JGI IMG/M metagenome (GOLD analysis project Ga0307513, IMG submission 202174) | Populus trichocarpa ectomycorrhiza microbial communities from riparian zone in the Pacific Northwest, United States - 15_EM | ecosystem: Host-associated > Plants > Roots > Unclassified | place... | reverse complement strand
CCTGGGCCTCCTCCAGCGTCATGTCGGGGCGCAGGAAGTAGGCGCAGGAATACTGCATGTCGGCGTCGAGGAAGCGCCGGTAGAGGTCGTTGGAGATGTCGTAGTGGTGGGCGACGTTGCGGCGCGATGCGATGCGGCCGTTCACCTGCTGCAGCTTGCGCCGCAGCGATTTGATCGAGCGCTTGAGGAGGTTGCCGCGGCCCTTGGGCCCCCGCGCGCCGCTCTTGCCGACGATCTCCAGCAGGTCCCAGCAGGTCCCCTGCAGGAGCTCCAGGTCGCCGTCCATATAGGCCTCGCCGAAGCCCAGCGAGGGGTTGGTGGCGATGCGGCGCAGGCCGCGCGCATTGACGCGCGCCTCGACCGGCGTCCCCGAGCCGTCGCCGGCGCGTTTGGTCCCGCCGCCCGGCAGGTGCAGGGTCAGGTCCCCCGTCTTGATCATCCGGGCCAGGACTGAATCGATCATCGACATTCCCCCTGAATGCCGCCGATGGGGCAGGGGAGCAAGGTGAAGCCCGGCTGGCGTCAGCCGGAGCTTCGTCGCGCCGCGGGCGCCCGGGGCTCCGCCGCTATCGTGGCGCGCGGCGCCGGCGCGGCGGCCTCGGCCTCCGCGGCGAGGGTGGCGGCGTCACACCAAGGCGGCGGTACGCCCAGTTCTTTGCACAGGCGAGCGATGTGGACCTCGATATCGTCCTCGCCGGCCAGGATGCCGTGGAGGGCGTCTTCCTCGAGCCGCTCGTCGAGGTCGTCCAGCAGGTTGTCGGCGTCGAAGCCGGCATGTTCGTAGCCGATGCAGCGTTTCACCGCGATCCTGACCTGAGCCCTGCGCCGCTCGGCGCGGGCCGCGCCGTCGCGCTCGACCTCGGCGCGCGCCTCGCGCTCGGCGCGCTGACGGTCGCGCTGCAGCCTGGCTTCCAGGGCCAGCGCCTGGCGCACCGAGCGGGCGACATGGTGGAAGGTGCGGGCCAAGTCGCTTTTCGTGGCGACGTCGTCCGCCGCGAGCGCGCAGGCCTGAAGGTCGCGCGCCAGCGCCAGGCCGAGCTCCGAGAGCTCGGTCAGGATGCGGTCCTGGCGGTCAGCCTTTTCCATCGCGGTCGACATGAACAAAAGGAGAACATAGAAGCGGGGCCGGAGTCAAATATTTCCCTTTGGCGACGAGGCGCAGGGATCAGGACCGATCGGCATTCACCACCGCTGGGCAAACGTGGCGTCCCTCCTCCTCGATGGAGGAGGGGGCAGGGGTGGGGGTGTGGCCGCCGAGGCGACGCAGAACCCTCAGGTCGGCGCCGACCTTCACCTTCACCCGAGCGCTCTGCGCACACCCCCATCCCTGCCCTTCCCCCATCGAGGGGGAAGGACGCGAAATTTCGCCAAGCCGCGACGGACTGTTGATCTGCCTATGGTTCGCAACTGGACCGAACGATCTTGTCAATTTTCTTGAGAAAGTCGAGAAATTCGACTAATATCGAACATGGGAGCAGCTTCCATGACCAACGTCACCGTCACCTCCGGCGACTTCCTGAAGTCCTACGGGCGCATCGTCGAGACCGCCCTGCGGGAGCCGGTTTCGATCACCAGCCACGGGCGCGAGCGCCTGGTGCTGCTGGCGGCGGATGAGTATCGGCGGCTGAAGGCGCAGGACCGCAAGCCGGTCTATCCGTGGGAGCTCAGCGACGACGCGCTCGGCGCCCTGGAAGCCTCCGAGCCGCCGGACGGCGCCGCCGAGTTCGATCAAGAAGTGACGCCCAAGTAGCCGGTGGCCCTTCCCGATCCGGAAGCGGGCCTGGTCATCGCCTGTTCGTACCTGTGGCGCGACGAGGCGCTGAGGGGGCTTGAGGCGGGGCGCAAGGACAGGCCCTGCGTGATCGTGCTTGCGGTCGCGCAGGTCGATGGCCGCACCCAGGTCACGGTCGCGCCCGTCACCCATTCGCCGCCCGCAAGGCCGGAGTTCGCCGTCGAAATCCCCCAGGAAACCAAGCGTCGCCTGGGGCTCGATTCCGGGCGGTCGTGGATTGTCGCGAGCGATCTGAACGTCTTCGTCTGGCCAGGCGTCGATCTGCGGCCGACGACGCGCGGCGGGACGACCTACAGCTATGGCCTCCTGCCCGGAGCCCTCTATCGCCAGCTCCGCGACAAGGTGGCGGAGCTTGGCTTCTTCCCTGAAAACGGGCCTCTGCGACGGGCGCCGGGCCCCAACGATTTGACTCCGCTTCGCCGCCCTACGATCTAAGGGCCATGATCGACGACCTTTATTCGGCGAGGGTGCTGAGGCTGGCGGGCAACATGCCGCGCGCGGGCCGGCTCGCCCATCCGGACGCCTCGTCGGAGAAGATCGCCAAGCTCTGCGGCAGCCGGGTGCTGGTGGACGTCACGGTCGAGGATGATCGGGTCACGGACTTCGCCCAGGAGGTGAAGGCCTGCGCGCTTGGCCAGGCGGCGGCCTCGGTGCTGGGGTCGAACGTGGTGGGCGCGAGCCTTGAGGAACTGGAGACCGCGCGGCGTCAACTGAGGGCCATGCTTAAGGACGGGGCCGCCGCGCCCGACGGCCGCTTCGCCGACCTGGCGCTTCTGGAGCCGGTGAAGGACTATCCGGCGCGCCACGCCTCGACCATGCTGGCGTTCGAGGCGGTCACGCAAGCCGTCCGCCGTGCGACGGGGCTGGAGCCCGCCGCCTGACGGTGGCGTTCAAGGAGGGGAGTTCAAGGAAGAGCCCATGGCCGACTTCATCTTCCTGATGCACGACGACGCCCCGGGGGGCGGCAGCCACGACTGGGACACCTATCTGACGCGGCTGCGCGAGACCGAGGTGTTCCAGGGCGGCAGCGCCATCGGCCTGGGCTGCTGCGAGCGCAAGTCCGGCGCGACGCCGGCCCCCACAGCGCACATCACGGGGTTCATCCGGGTGGCGGCGGACGACCTCGACCACGCCAAACGCCTGCTGGTCGGCAACCCGGTCTTCGAGGCCGGCGGCACGGTGGAGATCCGCGAACTGCCCCGGGGAAGCTGAGGGCTTCGGTCGTCCTTCTCCCACAAGGGGAGAAGGACACTGGCGAATTCCTGAACGATCAGGCGTGCAGTCGGCCCGAAGGTTTCGTTTCAGGGCTCTTCGTGCTATGCGCAGCGCCATGTTGACGCTGGCCAATCATCTCCGCGCCGCCCGAGCCTTCGCGTTCCGCGCGTCCGGGGCTGCGAGCACGCGAACTACTCCCGCCGGCGCGGCTTGATCCACCGCTAGGCGCAGCGTAATCGCTGGGCCTCTCCTCGAGATCTCCGTAGCCGGCATGACTCTCTACGAACGCTGCGTCAGGGGCGCGCTCCGCGCCTACAAGCTGACGCTTTCGCCGCTGATCGGGCGGCAGTGCCGGTTCCTTCCGACCTGTTCGGAATACGCCGCTGAAGCCCTGATCGGCCACGGCCCGTGGCGAGGCGCCTACCTCGCCGGCCACAGGCTGTGCCGTTGTCATCCCTGGGGCGGTGGATCGGGCTACGACCCGGTCCCGCCCCCGCGCAAAGGCCCCGATGGGGATGCGCGAAAGTGGACGTGTGAAACATGATCGACCTGATTTTCCCCGATGGCTCGAAACGCCCGTACGACGACGGCGTGACGGCCAAGGAAGTGGCGTCCTCCATCGCGCCTTCGCTCGCCAAGCGTTCGGTGCTGGCCAAGCTGGACGGCGAATTGCTGGACATGGACCGGCCGCTGCCGCACGGCGGCCAGTTCGAGCTTCTGACGCGCGACAGCCCCGATGTGCTGGAGACGATCCGCCACGACGCCTCCCACGTGATGGCCGAGGCCGTGCAGGAGCTTTTCCCCGGCACGCAGGTGACGATCGGGCCGGCCATCGAGGACGGCTTCTACTACGACTTCGCCCGCGACGAGCCGTTCAGCCTGGACGACCTGGCCAAGATCGAAGAGCGGATGAAGCAGATCGTCGACCGTGACGAGCCGATCCGCCGCGAGGTCTGGAAGCGCGACGACGCCATCGCTCACTTCAAGTCGATCGGGGAGGCCTACAAGGCCGAGATCATCGAGGGCATCCCGGCCGGCGAGGACGTCAGCGTCTACTACCAGGGCGCCTGGAAGGACCTCTGCCGCGGGCCGCACCTGCCGTCGACGAAGGCGGTGGGCAAGGCGTTCAAGCTGACGAAGCTGGCCGGCGCCTACTGGCGCGGGGACCACCGCAACCCGATGCTGCAGCGGATCTACGGCACGGCCTGGGCCTCGGAAGCCGACCTCGAGGCCTACCTGCACCGCATCGAGGAGGCCGAGAAGCGCGACCACCGCAAGATCGGCCGGGCCATGGACCTCTTCCACATGCAGGAAGAGGGCCGGGGCATGGTGTTCTGGCACCCCAAGGGCCTGACGCTCTGGCAGACGATCGAGGCCTATGTGCGCCGAAGGCTGGACGCCGCCGGCTACGTCGAGGTGCGCACGCCCCAGGTGCTGGACCGGGTCTTCTGGGAGAAGTCGGGCCACTGGGAGAAGTACCGGCCCAACATGTTCGTCTGCGAGACGGAGGAGGGCGAGGAGCTTTCCCTGAAGCCGATGAACTGCCCGGGCCACGTGCAGATCTTCAAGTTCGGCCAGAAGTCCTACCGCGACCTGCCGCTGCGCATGGCCGAGTTCGGCGCCTGCCACCGCTATGAGCCCTCGGGCGCGCTGCACGGGCTGATGCGGGTGCGGGCCTTCACGCAGGACGACGCCCACATCTTCTGCCGCGAGGACCAGATCGAGGAGGAGACGACGAAGTTCATCGAACTCGCCAGCTCCATCCACGCCGACTTCGGCCTGGAGCGGGACTATATCGCGCTGGCCACGCGGCCCGAGATCCGGGCCGGCAGCGAAGAGTTCTGGGACAAGGCCGAGGCCCAGATGCTGGCCGCCGCCCGCAAGGCCGGCGTCGAACCGGTGATCGCCGAAGGCGACGGGGCCTTCTATGCGCCGAAGCTCGATTTCGTGCTGAAGGACGCCATCGGTCGCCAGTGGGTCTGCGGCACGATCCAGCTCGACTATGTGCTGCCCGAGCGGCTGGACGCGGAATACACGGGCGAGGACGGGCAGAAGCACCGGCCGGTGATGCTGCACCGGGCGATCTGCGGGTCGCTGGAGCGGTTCATCGGCGTCCTGATCGAAAACTACGCCGGCGCGTTCCCGCTGTGGCTCGCCCCTGTGCAGGTTGTTGTCGCCACGATTACGTCGGATGCTGACGACTACGCCCAGGAGGTGGTCGCCGCGCTCCGGGCCAAGGGGCTGCGCGTGGAGGCGGACGTGCGCAACGAGAAGATCAACTACAAGGTGCGCGAGCACAGCCTGGGCAAGACGCCGGTGATCGCCGTGGTCGGCCGCCGCGAGGCGGAGCTGCGGCAGGTGGCGCTGCGCCGGCTGGGCTCCGACGGCCAGGAGGTGATCGACCTCGACGCGGCGGCGATCGCCCTTGCCTTGCAGGCCAACCCGCCTGACATTGCCCGGATGCAGTCCACTGTCGGGGAGGCTGGATGAACGGCGTCGCCGCACCGATCTTCGCGTCAGAGGCCCTCGAAACCGCCTTCGTGGCGCGAGCGCGTGGCCGTGTCTCGGTGGTCATGGTCGTCTACATGACCGGCGAGGCGCTGCACGAGAGCATCGCCCGGGTCCTGGACGAGCCGCTGATCGATGAGCTGGTCATCGTCGACAACGGCTCGACCGGCGCGGAAGCCCAGCGCCTGCGCGGCCTCGCCGAGCGCGACCGCCGGGTGGTGCTGCTGGCCGGCCACGGCAACGTGGGCTTCGCCCGCGGGGCCAACCTGGGGGCGAAGACGGCCACCGGCGATGTGCTGGTGTTCCTCAATCCCGACGCCTTCCTGCAGGCGGGCTGCATCGCCGAGCTGACCGCCGAGGTGGAAACCCGCCCCGCGCCCTGCCTCGTCGGCGGCCGGGTGCTGAACCGCGACCGCACCGAGCAGCGAGGCGGTCGGCGCGGCGAGATCACCCCGATGAGCGCGCTCCTGTCGCTCTCGACCCTGTCCAAGCTGATCCCGGGCTGGCGGCGCTACGAGGTGCACTGGGAAGGCAACGCCGCGCCCGACGCGGTGGTGGAGGTCCCGACCATCTCCGGCGCCTGCTTCTGCATGCGCCGCGCGGATTTCGACAGCCTGCAGGGCTTCGACGAGAAGTACTTCCTGCACGTCGAGGACGTCGACCTCTGCTGGCGGGTGCGCCGGGCGGGCGGCGAGGTGCTGTTCCATCCCAGGGCCGAGGTGGTCCATCTGGGCCACACCAGCCAGACCAGCCCGCTGGCCGTCGAGTTCCACAAGGGCGTCGGCCTCGCCCGCTATTTCCGCAAGCGCGCGGAAGGCTTCTCGCAGCAGCTGGCGGCCTGGCTGCTCTCGCCGCTGATCGTCTGCACCGCGGTGGTGCGGCCGGTGATGTGGCGGCTGAAGAGCCGGACGTCCTAGGCGATAGATCCTCCCCCTCAATCGGGCTCCGCCCTGGGGAGGATCTGGGTCTTTGTCAGGCGGGAAACACGCCCGCGCGGCTGACGGACGCGGCTGGCGGCTTGCCGAGAAGCCCCGACATCCATTTCGCGGTCGTGATCAGCCCGCCGAGGTCGTAGCCGGTCGTGAAGCCGGCGCGCTCCAGCATGTAGACCAGGTCCTCGGTGCCGATGTTGCCGGTGGCGTCGGGGGCGAAGGGGCAGCCGCCCAGGCCGCCGCAACTGGCGTCCAGCACGTCGACCCCGGCTTCGACGCTGGCGTAGGCGTTGGCGAGGCCGGTGTTGCGGGTGTCGTGGAAGTGCATGCGCAGCGGGATGCTGGGCGCAGCCTTCCGCGTAGCCTCGACGCGCTTCCTGACCAGCCAGGGGTCGGCCATGCCGATGGTGTCGGCCAGCGCGATCTCGGCGACCCCGGCCTCGGCCGCGGCGCGGACGATGCGCAGCACCTGTTCCTCGGAGACCTCGCCGTCGAACGGGCAGCCGAAGGCCACCGAGATGGTCACGGTGATCGGCGGGCCGCCCTCGGCCTTGCGGCGCGCGGCGATGGCGACCATCGCGGCGGTCTGCTCCTCGGCCGAGGCGCCCTGGTTGCGGATGCCGAAGCCGTCGGTGGCGCAGACCACGACATTGGCCTCGTCGCACCTGGCTTCGACGCAGCGGTCCCAGCCGCGTTCGTTGAGCACCAGGCCGATCCGCGAGCGGCCGCCCGTATGCGGCAGGGCGGCGGAGATCTCCTCGGCGCCGGCCATCTGCGGCACCCGCTTGGCGTTGACGAAGGAGACCGTCTCCATGCGCCGCGCGCCGGCCGCTTCCAGCCGATGGATGAACTCCAGCTTCTGGTCGACCTCCAGCAGGGCCTTTTCGTTCTGCAGTCCGTCGCGGGGTCCAACCTCGACGATCTCGATATGGCGGCTCATCGCCCGGATCCTTTCAGGTTCGCCTCTGGGGCCGTGTCGGCGGCCTCGTAGACGCGCAGCGTGGTTTCGTCGCCGTTGGAATAGTCGAGGCCCTTGATGGTGGCCACCACATAGGCGCGCGCGCCATAGACCGCCAGGGCCTGGCGGAAGGCGGCCTCCTCGCGGGCTTCGACGATGGCCGGGCGATGCTCGTAGATGGCGCGGGCGGCCTCGCCGGCGCCCTCGAGCTCGGTGGGGGTGCCGAGCGCGAAGACCAGGCTGGGCTCGGCGTAGCCGGCGACGGCCACCGGCGCCTCGGCGATCCCCTGGCGGGGCAGGAGGCGGGCCTTGGCCATGGCGCGCTCGGTGCGGTCGGACAGCCACAGCGGGTCGAGCCGCGGCGCGAGGCCGGCGGCCAGCGCCGCGTGGCCGGCCAGGCCCAGGCCCAGCGCCGCGATCAGCGCGGTGCGCACTTCCCGCCGCACGATCATGTAGCCGCCGACCACCCCGGCCGCGGCCAGCAGCAGGCCGGCCAGCGCCGCGGCCGTCACGTCGGAGGGGTCGCCATAGGTCGAGAGCAGGTAGAAGCAGCCTCCGGCCAGCAGCACGCCCACCAGGGCCGCAAGCGCCGCCCCGCCCCAGCGCACCCGCGCGCCCAGCGGCTGGGCGAGGGCCGCCGCGGCCAGCCAGGCCACCGCGCCATAGAGCGGCAGGGGATAGTGGACCAGCTTGGTCGGCATGGCCTCGAAGAGGATCCAGGCGGGCAGCAGCCAGGCGATGGCGAACCGCACGCCGGGCTCGCGCCGCCTCTGCCAGGCGGCGACCGCGGCGGCCGGCAGCAGCAGGGTCATCGGGAACATCAGCAGCGGGGCCAGCAGGGTGTGGTAGCCCGGCGGCGCGCCGTGGGTCTCCTGGCCGCCGGCCAGCTTGGGCGCGAGGTCGCCGGCCAGCGCCGTGGTCCAGAACCCGCCGTCGGTGGCGACGGTGACCGCGCCCGCCCAGGGCCCCACGACGGCGGCGAACAGGATCAGGCCCCAGATGGTGTTGAGGTCCTTCAGCCAGCCCACCCGGCGGTCGAACACGGTCAGGCCCGCCAGGGTCAGGATCACCACGAGCGGCGCGATCGGCCCCTTCACCAGGGTGGCCGCGGCCAGCGCCAGCCAGAAGACCGCCCAGGTCGAGCGGCCGAGGGGCGGTCCGTCACGGGCGGCGGCGTAGATCCGGGCCAGCGCGGCGATGGCCAGCATCGTCGTCCCGCAGAGCGCCGCATCGGTCTTGGCGATCAGCGCCTCGGTGGAAAGCAGGAAGGTGGTTCCCAGCATGGCCCCGGCCAGCAGGCCCGCCGGCGCGCCGAAGAAGGCGCTCGCGCCCCAGGCGCAGGCCGCCGCGGCCAGCATGGCCCCCAGCAGCGAGGGGATGCGGTAGGCCCAGATCTGCCGCGCCTCGGGGCTGGACACCAGCGAGACGCTGGCCGCCTGCAGCCAGTGGATGCCCACCGGCTTCTTGAAGCGCGGCTGGTCCTGGTAGTGGATGACCACGAAATCGCGGGTCTCCAGCATCTGGGCGGTGGCCTGGGCGAAGCGCGATTCGTCGCGGTCGAGGGGCGGCACGGCCAGGAGGCCCGGGAGCCCCGCGAGGAAGGCCACCAGCGCCGCCATGGCGGGACCGCGCCAACCGCGGCTGAAGCGCGCCAGTTCACCCTCGAGCATCATATCAGCCTGATAGCACGATCCTTTCCTCGGCCAGCTTTTCCGCTATGGGAGGGCCGATGGCCAAGGCTCCCCTCAAGACCCCGGACGTCTCCGTGGTGGTTCCGGTGTTCGACGAGGAGGGGGCCGCCCCGGCGCTCGCCCGCGAGATCGCCGCCGCGTTCCGGGGCCGCAATTTCGAGATCGTCTTCATCGACGACGCCAGCCGCGACGGCACGCGGGCGGCGCTGAAGGCGCTTTCGGCGGAGATCCCCCAGCTGCGGGTGCTGGCGCACCGCCGCAACTCCGGCCAGAGCCGCTCGATCCGCTCGGGCGTCCTGGGGGCCAGGGCCCCGGTCATCCTGACCCTCGACGGCGACGGCCAGAACGACCCGGCCGACGGGCCTGCCCTGGTGGACGCCCTGGCCGCCGGCCCGCCGGAGCTGGCCCTGGTCGGCGGCGAGCGGGTGAAGCGCCAGGATTCGACGGCCAAGAAGATCGCCTCGCGGGTCGGCAACGGCGTGCGCAAGCGCCTGCTCAACGACACCGCCAACGACACCGGCTGCGGGCTGAAGGCCTTCCGCCGCGAGGCCTTCCTGCGGCTTCCCTATTTCGACCACATCCACCGCTACCTGCCGGCGTTGATGCAGCGGGAAGGATACCAGATTGCTTTTCGGCCGGTGAACCACCGCCACCGCCAGAGCGGGGTGTCGAAATACACCAACCTCGGCCGGCTCTGGGCCTCGCTCTCCGACCTCTTCGGGGTGATCTGGCTGCAGTCCCGCGCCCGCAGTCCGGGGTCGGTGGACGAGGTCTAGGTGGGACCTCCGCCGGGCTCGGCGTAACCGCTAAGCGTCGCGTCTTAGATGTTCCCGAAGATCCATCCCGGCGCGAGCGTCGAGAGCTGCACGCCCACGAGGATCATTTGATTGCCGCCGCCCATGTCGATGACGGTGTCGGCGCCGAGCTGGGCAAGCGTGTAGGTCGTGCCCGGATCAAGCTGCACCCGGTCGCCCTCCGACAGATGGAAGTCCAGCACCCGGTCGATGCCCGCGTCCTGCGACCCGTGGAACAGGTCCGCGCCCGCGCCACCGCTGACGGTGTCGCTGCCCCGGTCCCCCGAGACGAAGTCGTCGCCCGCACCGCCGGCCACGCTGTCGTCGCCCTGGCCGCCCCGCACCTGGTCATTGCCGTCGCCGCCGTCACAGGTGTCGTTGCCGAGGTTGCCCCAGGCGATGTCGGCGCCCGCATCGCCGAACAGCAGGTCGTTGTCCTTGCCGCCAACCGAATAGTCGTCGCCGGCCCCGCCCGAGACGGTGTCGTTGCCCATGTTGCCGTTGGCGTCGTCGAAGCCCATCGCCCCGCTGATCGAATCATCGCCCTCGTCGCCGCGCAGATAGTTCTGGCCGAGCAGGGGCGCGCCGGACGGCGCAAAGAGGGTCGTCGCCGTGATCGTGTCGTTGCCCAGGCCCCCATAGAGGGTGTCCGACCCACCCTCTCCGCCAATCAGGTCATGGCCGTCATAGCCCCGGATCAGGCCGGCCCCGCCGTTGCCGCTCAGCGTATCGTTGCCGGCGAGCACGGTAGCGAAGGCGACTGCCGTCGCGTCCGTGGACACCCAAGCGGCGAAGGGTGCGGCCGAGACACCGGGCCCGCCTATATTGGCCAGGAAGATGAACTGTCCGTTCGCCGGGTTGAGCTCGGTGAAGATGATGTTCTCGAATGTCCCGCCGGTCAGCTGCGCGTTCGGGTCGTAGGTGAAGTTGAGGCCGCTCGCGATCATGCTGACGGCAGGTCCGGAGATCTCCAGCCGGCCGCCTGTGGCGCTGATGATCTCCTGGCCTAGCAGGTGCGACAGATGCGCGGTGTCCATGTTGCCGATCACGGCGCCGCTGAACCCCCGGCCGCCGGGCGGCGTCGGCGGGATCGGCGGTGCGGGTTGCTGGGGCAACCCCTGGCTCGTGAAGTTGCTGGGGGAGAGCGCGCTCGTCGTCACGCCGCCCTTAAGGATGATAGCCGAGTCTGCCACGCCATTGTCGCCTCGGTCGTCGAGGAACAGGATCCAGTCCGAGCCGACGACCGCGTAGACGACGTCGACCTGACCTGTCGCGATCCGCTGATTGGCGTTGGCCAACGCCGTGGCGAAGTCCGGACCGCTCACAAGGCCCAGGGTGACCCCAACGATCGGCACGTTGGCGAATGCCACCTTGTCGCCGCCGGCCTGGAAATCGACGATGACGTCCATCTCACCGAGGACGGGCGGAGACGAGCCTGGTTCGATAACGAAAATGTCTATGAACGTGCCGCCGTTCAGGGTATCGGCACCGGCCCCGCCGTTCAGGGTGTCCGACCCGTCGCCCCCGGTCAGGCTGTCGTTACCTGCGAGTCCGTCGATCGCGTCGTTCCCGCCGCCGCCGCTCAGAGTGTCGGCGCCGGACGTCCCCGTGAACGTTGGCATGGTGAAGCTTCCCCCGGCTCGATCTGAGCCGCACAAACCGCTCGTGGTCAACCCATGGTCGCAAGCTCGCAGGCATACCCGCCGCTGTTTTGATCGCCGCAATTTTTCGGGTCGCTAGGCCCTCAGCTTCCCGGGCCTCTCGCCTCAGGCAGGGACCCGCCCAAGGGCTGCCGCTCGCTGGCGAACGCCGGACCGGGCACGACAGTGCTAGGTGAACGCCGTCAGGATCAGGACCACCACGGTCACGTCGATGAAGCGGAAGGCGAATTGCGTCATGGCGAGGTCCGTGATCGAAAGATTTGATCAAGGTTAAGCAAGACCGGCGCCAAGCCGATCCGGAGCCCATGGCCCTCTTCTTCGACGCGGAATGGTTCGATGCGCGCCTCGCGGAGCGGGGGCTTTCCCGGCGCGTGATGGCGGCGGCCGCCGGCATGGCCGAGGCCGAACTGGCGCTGGCGTTCAAGGACCAGAGGGAGCTTTCCGCCGGGGAGGTGGCGGCTTTTGCCGAGCTGCTGGCCGCGCCGGCGTCCGAGGTCGCGGCGCGGGCCGGAATCTCGACGCCGGTCCCGGGCGAAGGTGCGGAGGCGAGGATCGCGGCGCTGGAGCGCAGGGTGGCGGTGCTGGAGGCCGAACTGGCCCGGATCAGAGGCCTCTAGAGCGGAGTCCGCTCACGCTGCACCATACCCGGCGGCCTTGAAGTAGTTGGCGCAGTCGTCGGGGGAGAAGTCGTCGAGGAGCTGGCCGATGCGGTTCCAGAGGGCTTCGGTGGATC
>Ga0307513_10009524_pt1 | contig 12284 bp, 10 predicted proteins | sample 15_EM_MG_FD_202174 | JGI IMG/M metagenome (GOLD analysis project Ga0307513, IMG submission 202174) | Populus trichocarpa ectomycorrhiza microbial communities from riparian zone in the Pacific Northwest, United States - 15_EM | ecosystem: Host-associated > Plants > Roots > Unclassified | place... | reverse complement strand
ATACTCAGCCTGACGAAAATACTGGCTACAACACTCAACCAGCCTTTGTTATCCCTGGCAGCAAAGCAAGCTATTCAACGGTGACGATGAGGAGTTGCGCGTGCATTTCAACGCTGCGTTTAGTGGAGAATATGTTTTCCCATAAATATATGAGTATATGCGTGTGCTATACATCATGAACAGACGACTTACGGACCACCAAGTGCAAGGGAGGAGCAGGAAACAGTTAGAATTGATGTGGTTGCCTACAATAGGAAACGACGCATGATGCCGTCTGATCGCCGGAGTGATAAGGGATTGCCCTCTATCTTTTCCTCTTTAGGAAGGGACGGTCACGAGGCTAACGACCAGGCAGCTGACCTCCTCTGCTCCTCAGTGACCACACATAATTTCTGTCCTCCCAATTTTATCCTGGACCAAGGCATTCTCTCTGCCAAATCTTATGGAAAAGGGTCATAACGTTGTCCTAAAAATATTTACCCAAATCCCGTCCCGCCAGCCGTCGCCCTCGGGGTATCGCCTTCACCGACTGTGTTCGACTCCTCTGACGCCGAAGATATATCCAACATGAGCGAAATACATCTGGAAGGATCGTATAGGGTCTCATCTTCGCGTTCTGGATCTCCAGTGCACCTGGAGTTTAAAGCCGAAGAGCTTGAGAAGAACGATGTTTTTATGTGTCAATGGGAGGATTGCGGGGTGGTCTTCACGCTTTTGCTAACGCTGATTGCACATATCTATAATGGTACGTAACTGCTCTACTTCTCATTTTCGATTTGAAACTTTCAAGTTTCTCGACTTGAGAGAGCTTGAGAGAATTAGCATGCGCATACCATCACCCGCTTTTGGCAAGCGTCCTGTAGGTCATGGCGCTGACCTTTGGCAGACCATATTGGGGTCCATAAATCAAACTATACCCGTGAATGGAGTTCATGTCTATGAAGGGGACTGGCGCAAACACCGCACTTTGCCCTCATACCCATACTGGAGAGAAGCCATTCATCTGCAGCCTCTCTGGTAAACGCACACCTAGGAGCCTTCATATTTTCTCTTAACTATCTTTTAGAACGCGACAAATCATTCACCCGGTCGGATGCCCTCGCTAAGCCCATGCGACTACAACACAACGTTTCACCTTATACAGACGACGCAGTCGAATCCCTGCGAGGCGGAAATACGGTGACATCATCTAGGAGAAGCGCGCGAAAGGGGTTTCGAGGCGATGCAGATGTCTCACGGGATAAAACCATCACAACAGGTTATTATTTCTCCAAGAGCCTCACTACATGTACGTGCCAGTGGGTGAGTCGAAATCCAATTAAGTTTCAATTTTATCTGCAATGCAAAAGGTGGAACTTGGTCGTCACGATGAGAACCTGTTACAGATACCGACGAAGGTGTGAACAGTTGAGAGAACGAGTGATGTAGGTGCGTGCAGTCGAAAAAAGAGGTACGCCACACTGCAGGGATTAACTAAACTCGCCTCCAATCGCTATAGTACATGTTTTAGGTTGGTTTTAGGGTACGCAGAAATATAGTGATTTAATGGACAATGGAATTCACGGGGGTAACTCTAAATCGGTTTTATCCATTACGTTTGGTTTCGAGACTAGGGATTGGCCCTCTTCAGAGTAGTCGGTCCGTGGTGGGGATAACTTACGACTCACAACTGTCAAACCTTCATTTCCCGTTGACCCTATCTGAGAAAGCGAGATTCAGATCATCATGGTGTCGAGAGCGACTCTCTCCACATCTAGTAACAAACGTTCCTCACTGAGGGGCAGCCGAACTCATGTACCTGCTTCAAAAATAAACGAGGAACATACATACTCTCAGCGAACCGTCCAAACCCCCCTTTGTCGGGCCTGCCAAACCATTGCTCTGTGTGTCGAGTGCCCCGAATTCATGCAAAGGTCCAGGGACCTATTCGATAAGGTTAGTTCCATTTACCCAACTTGGGGTTGTTGCATTCTACATCTTGAATAGCGAGGGCGATGATTACGTGGACTTTGCTTCCGCTTTCGAAGGCGTGGTCGACCCAACAGATAGGAATGCTGTACGTACCAAGGAATGAATTCCACGACGACCACGAATTCGGGCTGGGACTGTTACAACGAGAACGAGCCAAAGGCGGACTGGGCTCGTCTGAATCTCTATTGGTTCGACCAGATCCATCGAGCATACGGCGATATAATGTCACTAGATGTGGTGGAGAAACAGGAACATGCTCCGAGCGTGTAGAATGGAGCAAGCGCAGAATGACGGTGAACTATTCCCAACAGGAAGTCGATAACGCGGTCATTGTGTGAAGCTCGGAAGCAGTTGTACTGATTTCTGGACTAGATGCACTGGCGCTGAATTACGCCTTTCAAAGAAATAAACGTCGTGAACTTTTCGATAGATAGTAGCCCCGAAGCACCACACGATATAGGTATTCGTGGTGCGAGGGGTGTTATTCGCCCTCAAACTTCAGCCGCGAAGCACCACGGAAATGATTTATTGAAATTTGCTGTTGGGCGGGTCTTTGTGACGACGAAACTTGGTGGCCAAACACGGCTGCAAGGATTATGAGCACGGGTTACTGACAACCTGGCATTTTGCTGGGAATCTGGTATGATATACAAATGGGCTCAATATGGTTGGCGAATCGCTGCCAGCGTCGTAATGAGCCGTCAAGAATGTTTGTGCAGAAGTGCAGAGCAAGAAAAAAAAATAGAGGGTCATGGGCCTAGCATCGTTAGCAACCTCGAAGAGGTTGAAGATCACAATGCGCCTGCAGCAAAAAGAAAGGGACTTGGGGGCAAAAAATCGAGAGATACGGGGGCGGATTCGAAGTCAAGAAAAATTAGTGAATAGAGGCCGAAGGTAAATGGAAGAAAAAACTGGCAAGAGGTTGTAACTCCATCTTGACGCCTAATCAGTAAAGAGCCGGGGTCGCAATTTATTTTCTTGTCACCTTCAAACAAGACGTGGTAAAGCAACGAAGAGATTAAGCTCAAAATCGTATTGTTCTTTCGGTGAACACTGTTTCGTTTTCGTGAACTGAAGATTACCCTAGCAATGACAAGAATTTTCTGCAAGGCCGAGCTTCCAGCCTGCGAGCATGAGTGTTGAGCAAGGTGGTCAACCAGAGAAATAAAGGGGAGGTTCTTCTAGAGAAGTCTGGAAATGCATTTCCGTAGGGCAGGCAGATCGATCTGGAAACACTCCTCAAGAGCGCAAAACAGGAGGTATTCTGTAGGTTCACAATAGAGGTGGCCTTTCAGAGGAGACAAAACTACAGAATTCTTCCGGGGCTTCATCAAACGACATAGCTGAACAGGCAGAGGGAGCGATATTCGACGAAGTCCAGGCCAGTGGCGATCCGCCTCCAAGGCGGAATAGAGGACGTAGGTCCCTACAGGAACCGAGTTCTTTAAGAGAGCTGGATGCATTTCTTTGGTAAGGAAGGCACTATATGCGAAACCCTCGGCGTCCGTGGAATACTTGAGATGCGACCAGAAGAACTTTAACCCGGTCAAACAGCGGAACGTCGAGCTTGACGAAGGGAAAGGGGAGATACACGCTGAGATGGAGAGAAATTGGCTAGGAATAAATGCTACAAGTTTTGTTGGGAAAAAGGGAACTCTGGAGAACAATATCACTTGTGATATCTCTCCCACTTTGGAGTAGAGGAGGGCACCTGTAGAATGATCGAGGATCGAGCTGGTAGTGGAAGGTAACGCTGGGTCCATCGCCAAATATAGAAGTTGCTGTTGATTTTCACACAACCCTCCTAATTTTCAAGACGTCCTCTTGCATCAAATCCTATGCCAGCAAAAGAGTCAACACCTCGTACTAAGAGCGTTCCTACATCCAGCTAATTACCACCCATTACCCTGGCTATGACGACTTCGCCGTCCGTTTCGTACTCCTGACGCCATATATATCCAACACCGTCTACTATGCCGTTTATATGCCGCCGGCGCTGTCCAGAATCCCCTTGAACTCGCACTGCAGGTCCTCGAACTCCACGAAAATGGCCCACGCTACCCACAAGGTTCGACCCGAAGCTGGATCTAGACTTGAACAATGTCCCACACAGTGGCTGCCCTTCATCTCTCCCGACACTCCCATTTCCATTAGTCCACCCCCAGAGTGCGTATCGTTTGTTACGAATAAGTTAGCTGCGTGGCTCCTCGCATTAGCCACTCCCGTATACAGCGCAACGTATCCCTTTGCCAACGCAGAAGCCTTCCGTTTCCCATGCTGTGGAACCCTTGCAGCCATTGGCCAACCTCTACCAAATCTTACAAGCTGTTTGCCTCCTACGTAGCTGGGCTTTGTCGGCACATGTACCTCTTGCAATCAAAAGCTACAAATGATCTCAATCCCTCGGGCATCCCCTTTGCTCACCTATTCGAATTTCTCGAAATCTAACCTCTGGGAAGTCCGAGTAACTGTCGCCGCCGTCTACACAATTGAGTACGATACACTCGCATTCCAACTCGACTCCGACTTCCCTCCTTGCGCTGCGTTCTCTCATCGAGGGTGGGGTCGAAAATTACGTGGCCTTTAGGATTCAGGTGCGGAGTGTTGCGGAATCCGCCTTCTGGGGGTGCTGAGGGGTAATAATAATGAAAAGTACTAGGTTCGCTTTTGTGTTCGTCCATCCATCTTCCCCCTTGGCCCACGGTGTGACTGGAAAACCTAGGGTTCAGGCATGAATGTGAACGCAACAAGTCGATTGTGGGTAATTATCCAGCCTATTTGTCATTTATCACGATCCACCTGCCATCCATCCACCCTCTATTCTTCCTTTCCAGTTGACACTTGCCCAGTCAAACAAAAAAAAAGACTGAACCCGAAATGGAGGGACGCCTCGCGTCGAGGTCGGAGACGAGACGGAGCGGGCAAGAACACAAGTAATCCATTATTTCTGTTATTAGCGCGTTTTTGGTTCTTTATGAGTACATATATCCATTATACATATATATATTGTTCCATTCGCTAATCAATCATTTTCTCTCTTCCTATACGGGAAACTGCGTAGTTGGGCATGCCCTCCGACTTTAGTTCGTCATTTAGTTCTGGACTCTGTCGCACAATGCGTTCCCATACCATAGATATGTTCAGCTTTCGGTCGTAGTTCTGCCTTGCTATCTTTTGTCGATTTCAGCACATGCACTTTTCACCCATGCAACCAGCTCATCCTGTGATTGGGAATCGGCTGTTTGTTCCTTCGCAATAGTTGGATTTACTCAGAATTTCCTAAATCAAGATAGGACCAGCACATACCCTCAACCACTCGATCATTTCATCCACAATCCAATTGATGCCCACAAAGTCATCTCCCAAGTGTACATCAGGGGTAATCCGCAGCCACCGTAATGCAACCAAGATACTCTTGCTCGATCTTGATGCGTGGGCGAATACAAACCCCCAATTTTGACGTGCCTTGGCGTCGATGACACGGGGATTATCTGAATCGTGAGCGAATGTCCATGGTCTGTCTTCGATATCGACAACAGAGCCGTCTCTGTGGAGTTTGTCTTTAGTTAACTCTAGCGATTAACTATGACAAAACTTACACGCATGTATGGGGGAATGCTCTGGAGATGGGTCATGTTGTAAATTTTGCAGCTTAGACAAGTCAAGTGGAAATACATACCCCTTGTAGACCGTGGTCCAATACACCATTCCAAATAGTATGGCCTCAACTATAGTGGTGCATAGCAGTTGGAAAAAATCTTGACCTGTACATGCACAGGCAATTTCAGAGAGTGTTTCAAAACTCTTTGCATCTAGCCAATGATCTCGGCCAATCAACACCTGTGGAATTGAACATTGCAAGCACACAGAACCATCTCTGTCATCAAGAATGCCCGTTTTCTTGAACCAGAAATTACCGACACGGAGCGCCGGTAGGATACCACGGGGAATAATCTCGATAAGAACCTTGTGCATGGCGTTGCGAATGTCACCACTTTGAAGTGATGATGATTCCTAATTTAAAAGTTGGTTAATTAGTAGTTACAGTTTGGCACATTTTGGCTTACCAGGGCTTTGCATACCCAGTTGGCAATTGCACTCGTCCAGATTTTATTCCAATGATGGCTGAAACAAATGTCCAGCCAAGGAATTCTGGATAGAAACTTCAGGAAACCCAAGAGGATATCACTGTCCGACCCATTCCTGATACTTTCTGCAGACAACATCAGGCTGGCCCTGGAAAATTGACGATCTTTCATGGGCATAAAGAAATGGCATAAGCCATAAGCCAACTGAAGGGAAATTTCAGTAGTGGCACATTCAACAGCCTCCCAACATATTCCAATCACCCAAGGTGCAGAATATAAATGTCGGGAGCGACCAGGATCAAAGAAAAAGTTACGCAGCTGATGGGGAGCAGTGTAGGCTAAAACCAGTTTTGTACCATTGCGGATATACCGAGTGGGAAACAAAAAAGATTGTTCCTGTAAAAATCTCTTCACGAGACGCGAATCCGAAATGTTACAGATCCTACAAATCTCCAAGAGGGTTCTGGGTGGGGCAACTTCCTCCGAAAAGCATGATTCAAAATCGAGGATAATCCGCATCGGTATCAAGAGAGGCCCAATAGCAGGATCTGCAAACACCTGTCTGTAGCATTCATCTAGGATATTGCAGGTGTCAAGGTAAAATTCTTTGACCGGCAGTAAATCACGGCCGTGCAGTAGCAGGCTGAAAGGCTCAATCTGCTCAACATCCTGAATAAACTATACATAGCTCAAAAGTGTAAAATTCTTCACACAAAGTAGCGAGCTTCACGTACGTATAGTGCAGAACATATGCAATGCAAGACTGGAATGAGGGCGGCATATGATTTAAAGGAGTGTTGGAACAGAAGTGGCTGGTCATTGAAAAGGGTGGCTTGCAGGATAAAAACCTGAGAACGTAGCTTTCTTTTATCGATTGCACATACTGCTGGATGCAGAGCTTTCCGATCATTGTAAACAAACAATGACTCGAATTGGCACCAGGTTTCCAGGCTTGTTTTTACCAATGAGCCAGAGCTTAAACATTCAGTTAGCAATTTAGAGCTTGAAATGAACGATGAGATATCACCTTTTCAAACTTTTTAGGGATGCTGTAGCTAAATTCAGGATACAGCAAAACATTTGGCCGATAAAAAGCTCTATATCGACGAAGTTGGGCCCTGACCGTGCCTCATCTACGAGGAAGTCGTAAAATGATCGATGAGCAAGTCGCACCCGCTGGTTGATTTTGTCGTTCGGTTCATCATCATTATAGTCGTCATAAACCGGATCGATCTGAATTTTAGTCACAGACTGGAGTGCACGAAGCACTAGGAGCACCTTTCCCTGTTCAAGGCCAGCTATGTTTGCTATCACCTCAGGATTTGTGAGGGGGTCGCTAATGCTGTAGATATTACCATTCAGAGCATCAAGTGCAAGAACCACCCCTAAGACATCTACCAATGCTTTGGAGTCGTCACAGGATGAGAGGATCTGGGTATAGAGACGATCAAGTTCTGAAAATGCTGAGGCCTGCATGGGACCAGGATGGAGTGCGATGTCGAGTTTCTCCTGTGGGGAAATAAGATCGCCAACAGATCCGACAAATTTGATGACCGTGGATGCGTATATGAATTGCCCAGAAGCCCGGGCTACGAGCGTGCGTAAATTGTCTTGCGATGGCCAGGGACTCTGGATTTGGCCCATAATATCTCTGTTACATTTGTGGATTTCCATGAATTCGTCATGCAGGTACGATTGGATATCAGAGGCAGAATTATATTCCTCGTCAAGGACGAGACGGCGAGTCGTCGAAAATAGCGGTTCCTCGTTGAACATACTGCAAATTTGATGTTCTGGGCGACTCGCGATGATAAATCGGAGAGGGACAGTTGGATCCATAGAGACTCGGACAACCAGTCTGAGGATATCGCGTTGCGAATCATGATCTTCACATTCGTCGAGTCCATCGATGATAATTATCAGAGGGTGAGGAAGGATTGGTCGGACCAACTTGATTGGTTCGATGATGAGCCGTTCCACCTGAACAGCAGCACTCATCCTGGGGAGGGACGAGTCTTTCGACACGGCCGAATCGACATGCTCGTGCATTCCCGGTACGTTCATCGCGAGCTGATAAGCAACGGTGGAGAATAGAAACCCTTTGTGGTTGCAACCCGGCACTCCTCGACGGAAGAAAAAGCAGCCTCCGTAATATACGCCGCCTCTCTCTGCGAGCTTCTGCATGAGGGCCGATTTCCCGACTCCTGCACGTCCATTAACCCAGAGAACACAGGAAGATGCATTTGGCTCTTCGATCCAGCGTACCATGTCCTCGGTGGCCTTTTCACGCGTTCCTGGATGACATCGAGGGGGTGGATCTCGCTCGGAAGAATCGCGCATCGCGCCATGCGAAATTGCCTGGTTCAAAGCCTGGATACCTATTCGCCATCGCATGTCAGCGTTGACAAGGACAGGTGTGGGCAAATGGAAAATCACCACTCCCAACAGAGATATGTTGATGTTGAATAAAATCCCTGGCGGCGGTACTGAAGTTTCCGTTATGGATAATTGCCCCCTGTAACTGCAGAGACATGCTGCCCTGCTATTAGTGAATCTTCTGGGTGTCAGCACTAAATCTACGAAGAAGTGCGCTAGCTTCACCGCGCTCCTACTGGTGTTGAACAAGCTGGGAGAGGGTGAAAGAGGGGCGTTCGGAAAAGCATCCGTCAGGCGCTTATTTAGGTACTGCACAGCCCATGTGCTTGGCACCTAATCTTGCTTATAGAAGTCACAGCCTGAGGAATCGGAGAGGTCAAATGACACTCCGAAATCACTGAGAACTGCATGGCTATACACGTCAAAAAGATATGTCCGCACGGCTTACATGTTTAGTAGGTTATTGGAGTTCATCGACTCGAATAATCATTCACGTTAGGAATCCAGATCTCGAACATTCAAATGCGGCTTACTTACAAAAATTACGGCCCACAGCATCCACAACGACAACGAATTGATCTAGACTTCGTTGGGGCGGTACGCGCAGGTTGCACAACCACCACTCAAAAGTCGGAATCACAACCCGGTTCCGAGTCTGAGTGCTCGTCCGACGCCGTCCCGTCAAGTTCTTCTGTGTTACTTTATCGAATTGTGCTCCTTTGCGGCAAATTTGGTCGTTCGTTGTCCATGTATCAAGCGTCTTCGATGGAGCTCGGACCAAGATTTATGAGAGTGAAGCAGGGGAGTGTAAAGAATTACGGAAGCGCAAGAACCAGATGAATTAACTATGCAATATCCTTCTGTTTATATCCGTTGGAACGGGCAGTCGTAGATAGGTTGAGATAGTGAGTGGGACCTTGGAAAAATGTCAGTCACAACGTGAATAATGCGCCTCCAGGACCGCGACGAATAATATTCAAGGATTCACAGAATCTCGTGAGTGAAAGTAAGGACGTCAAAGCTTCCTTTGTACAAGAATCGAGAGGTGCTTGGAGCCAAACCATGGGACGAAGCGCCGTGACAATGGACATTGTGCGACATGAGGTCAGAGGGCCCAAGGGAGAGCGGCCTTAGTGATAGCCAAACTTTAGTGTACAGAGAAAGCAGCCAGTTTTGAAAGGTGGTTCTTCCAGACAAATGTTTCCATAGGATAGTCTGGATATCAAAACCCCGCTTCGAGATGAAGAGGCGGGAGATATCCTGTAGAATAATGCAAGTGGCCCTTTCAGGACACGAATATAAGTAGACCCTTTCCAACGATGAGGGTAGAATCGAAGCAGATGTACTAGTCAAGTGCACGATACTTAACAAGATTCAGGTTGGCAGGGGTCCCCTCCAAGGCGGAATACAAGACAGCCCATCCAGTTAGTAATAAGGAAGGAACCCGAGTCGTAGGCGAGACGCTCAGCATCCGCGACATATTTTCCAAACGGGTCCAGCGGGGCACGAGCAAGAACAGCCCATTCGACTGGTGGAGCGATGAGGTTGAAATTGGCTGTTGAATCGACTTGATTGGGGGGGTAAATTGGACCGCATTGGTAAAGAAAGAGGTTTTCTAGAATTTCTAGGCATCCCAGCCGGTGGCTGATAGAATCTCGCCCATTTGATGCGGAGGAGGTCGAAATCCATCATGGTGGGTGGATAGGTCATTGCTGACGCCGTTGGCCAACATCGCCAAATATAGAAGTTGCGTGTTGATTTTCAGTTTTTGTCACCACTAAGATGTCCTCCTGCACCAAACTTTTCTATGGCAAAAGAGTCAACACGTACTATGAATGTTCATTGACATCAACCTACCTCCGTTACCCTGACCATGGCGCTTCGCTGTCCGTTTCGTACTCATGACGCCAAATATATCCAACAGCGTTGCGTCGTCAATGGCCCATACCATTTCGTGTCAATGGGATACGGGGTGGTAGTTACGCATTTTCCAGCACTTCTCCAACGTTGATTGCGCTTGTTCATAATGGCAAGGAACTCCTCTGCTTTTCAAAATTTCATTGTCGCAACTGTCTATACTTGGGAGAATTAGTGAACCTGTGTTGAATATTCAGCGAGACCTGGACTTTGCCCTCCCTGACAGACCGCATTGACATCTAACTATCCCTGTGAACGAAGTTCGTGTCAACGAGGTGGTCTACGATCCCGTTTATATGCCGGCGCTCTCTAAAATCCCCTTGAACTCGCAGGTCCCCGAAGTCCACAAAAGCGGCCCACGCTACCCACAAGGTTCGACCCGAAGCGGGATCTAGATCCCAACAGCATCCCACACAGTGGCCGCCTTCCGTCGTTCCCAACACTCTATTTCCATTAATCCATGCCCAGAAGTGCGTATCGTTTGGTACGAATAACCTGGCTTTGCGACCCCCATATTAGCCACTCCCGTAGACAGCGCCACCTATCCCTTTGCCAACTCCGAAACACTCCGGTCCCAATGCTGTACAATCGTTGCAGCGTACCTCCACCAAGTCTTCAAGCTGCCTCCCTCATACATAGCCGGTGTTGGTCGGCACATGTACCTGTTGCAGAAGGGTACGGATGATCTCAATCCCCCGGGCATCCCCTTCTCATGCACTCACTGACCTATTCGGATCTCTCAAAATGCGAAGTCCGAGTAACCGTCTCCGCCGTCTGCACAATTGAGTTCGAGACATTCGCATTCACACTATCAAACTCGACTCCGACTTTCGCCCTTTGCGCAGCGTCGCGCCGTCGAGGGTAGGGTGGAAGTTTACGTGGCCTTTAGAATAGAGGGTGGGGAGTCCGTCAGGAAGTCGGCCTTTTGGCTTATCGATGAGTAATAATAATAAAAGGTACCAGATTGGCTCGCTCGTTGTGTTCGTCCTTAGGATGAGGATTATGGACGGACCGGGTTCTTTACGGACAGCCCCCTCACCCGTCGCTCGCGTGACAGGAAAATTTAAAACCTAGGGTTCAGGCATGAATGTGAACGCAACAAGTCGATTATGGGCAATTATCCATCGATCCACCCGCCTTCGATCCACCCCCCATTCTTCCTTTGCATTTGACACTTGCCCAGTGAAACAAAAACATACTGAACGCAAAGAGGAACGCCTCGCATCGAGGTCTGAGACGGGACGGGGTGAGGAAGAATGAAGGTAATCAATTATTGGCGCGTTTTTTTTTTTTGTCTTTGTTTTTTGCTTTTTTTTTGTTTCTCCTCCCCCCTCGAGTATTGTGATACTTTTATAAATGAGCACATCCATCCTATATATATATACATTATTTGATTCGCTAATCGCTGATTTTCTCTCTTCCCATACGGGAAACTGCGTGGATGGAGACTTTAGCTTATCAGTAAGTTCTGGACTCCTCTGATACAATGCGTTCCCATACCGTAGATATCTTTGCTTTTCGATCTTCGTTCCGCTTTGCTATTTTCTTTCGACTTCGGCACATGCACTTTCCACCCATGCAATCAGCTCATCCTGTGGTTGGGAATCGGCCATTTGTTCCTTTCCAATAGTTAGAATTCCTCGTAGATTCCCGAGACAAGATAGTGCCAACACACACCTTCAACCACTCCACCATTTCACGCACAATCCAATTGGTTCCCACACATTTAGGTGGCAAGTATACATCAGGGCTACTCCGCAGCCACCGTAATGCAATCAAGATACTCTTGCTCGATCTTGATGCATGTGCGAATGCAAACCCCCAATTTCGACGTGCCTTTTCGTTGACACGGGAAATGTACTTGGGTGGTGGGTCTATGATATTGACAACAGAGCCGTCGCTGTGGAGTTTTTCCTTAGTTAACTCTACCAA
>Ga0307513_10009523_pt1 | contig 12286 bp, 11 predicted proteins | sample 15_EM_MG_FD_202174 | JGI IMG/M metagenome (GOLD analysis project Ga0307513, IMG submission 202174) | Populus trichocarpa ectomycorrhiza microbial communities from riparian zone in the Pacific Northwest, United States - 15_EM | ecosystem: Host-associated > Plants > Roots > Unclassified | place... | reverse complement strand
CGTCATCGGCCGGGATCCGTTAGCGGTCTGGTCCCTTACGCGGCAGGTTGGGGCTGTACGCGGTCAGGCGGTGGTCCGGTTGGTCCTGCGCAGGCGTCCAGGGCGGCCCAACTGCGACTGGAAATGCAACTGGAGACAGCAGACGGGGCGTGCCGAATCCGGCACACCCCGTCTGACCTGCGGAGGATAGGGGATTCGAACCCCTGAGGGCGTGAACCCAACACGCTTTCCAAGCGTGCGCCATAGGCCACTAGGCGAATCCTCCGTCGACGAGCATAGCCGGGTCGCTCGCGCGGGTTGCGACCCCACTACACTGGTCCACGGACCCCGCGCGGCGTCCATCCTGTGAACTCCCCCAGGGCCGGAAGGCAGCAAGGGTCAACGGGCTCTGGCGGGTGCGCGGGGTCCCCTTTGTGTCTCAGGCAAGTGTTTCCTGAGAGCAACTGACGGGCCCATGTCCGGAATGCGTAGTCTCCGGTGGCGTGTCCACTGTTGAGCGGAATGTCGACGTTGTCCGGGGCCTGACCGCGGACGAGGTCGCGCAGCGGGTCGCTGCCGGCAAGTCGAACGACGTGCCGGCGCGGGCGAGTCGCAGCGTCAGCGAGATCGTGCGGGCCAACGTCCTGACCCGCTTCAACGCGATCGTCGGCGTCCTGTTCGCGGTCATCCTGGTCATCGGGCCGATCCAGGACGGCCTGTTCGGCTTCGTGATCATCATCAACACGCTGATCGGCATCGTGCAGGAGCTGCGGGCCAAGCAGACGCTCGAGCGGTTGGCGATCGTCGGCGAGGCCCGTCCGCGGGTGCGTCGCGACGGCGCGATCGTAGAGCTGGCGCCCAGCGGTGTCGTGCTCGACGACGTGATCGACCTCGGGCCCGGCGACAAGATCGTCGTGGACGGCGTGGTGCTGGCCGCGGAAGGCCTCGAGGTCGACGAGTCGCTGCTCACCGGCGAGTCCGATCCGGTGCTCAAGCTGGCTGGCGACAGGTTGCTGTCGGGCAGCTTCGTCACCGTCGGCACGGGTGCCCAGCAGGCCACGCGGGTGGGCCGCGAGGCCTATGCCGCGCAGCTGGCGGAGGAGGCGAGCCGGTTCACGCTGGTGAGCTCCGAGCTGCGCAACGGGATCAACACGATCCTCAAGGTCATCACCTACCTGCTGGTCCCGGCCGCGATCCTGATCATCTGGAGCCAGTTCCGCACCCAGGGCACCGACGTGGACGACGCGCTGCGCGGCATGGTCGCCGCGCTGGTGCCGATGGTGCCCGAGGGCCTGGTGCTGCTCACCAGCATCGCGTTCGCCGTCGGGGTGGTGCGGCTGGGCAAGCGGCAGTGCCTGGTGCAGGAGCTGCCGGCGATCGAGGGCCTGGCCCGGGTCGACGTGGTGTGCGCCGACAAGACCGGCACCCTCACCGAGAACGGGATGCGCCTGGCCGAGGTGCGCCCGTTCGGTGGGCATGACGAGGCCGACCTGCGGCGCGCGCTCGGCGCGCTCGGCGCCGCCGATCCGCGGCCCAACGCCAGCCTGGCCGCGGTCGCGGAGCGCTGCCCGGACCCGAGCTGGACGGTCACGGCGACCGTCCCGTTCTCGTCGGCCCGCAAGTGGAGCGGGGCCAGCTTCGGTGCCGATTCCAGGGAGGAACACTGGCTGCTCGGCGCCCCCGACGTGCTGCTGCCGGCCGGTAGTCCCGAGCGCGCGGCCGCCGACGAGGTCGGTGCGGGCGGGTTGCGGGTGCTGCTGCTGGTACGCGTCGCGGCCACGGTGCACCCGGACGTCGATCTCGCCGCGGCCGTCCCGGCCGGGTTGGTGGTGCTCGAGCAGCGGGTGCGGCCGGAGGCCGCCGGCACGCTCGCCTACTTCGCCGAGCAGGACGTCGAGGTCAAGGTGATCTCCGGCGACAACGCGCGCTCGGTCGGGGCGGTGGCGCACTCGCTGGACCTGCCGCGCGCCGATGCCCCCGTCGACGCCCGTGAGCTGTCCGCCGACCGCGAGACGCTGGCCGACGCGCTGGAGGCCGGCACCGTGTTCGGCCGGGTCACACCGGCGCAGAAGCGCGACATGGTGGGCGCGCTGCAGTCGCGCGGGCACACCGTGGCGATGACCGGCGACGGCGTGAACGACGTGCTCGCCCTCAAGGACGCCGACATCGGCGTCGCGATGGGCTCGGGCAGCCCGGCCACCCGCGCGGTCGCGCAGATCGTCCTGCTGGACAACTCCTTCGCGACCCTGCCGCACGTCGTCGCCGAGGGTCGACGGGTGATCGGCAACATCGAGCGGGTCGCCAACCTGTTCCTCACCAAGACCGTCTACTCGGTCTTCCTGGCGATCTCCATCGGGATCATCGGGGTGCCCTTCCCGTTCCTGCCGCGGCACCTCACCCTGATCGGCGCGCTCACGATCGGCATCCCGGCGTTCTTCCTGGCGCTCGCCCCCAACACCGAACGGGCCCGCACGGGCTTCGTGCGGCGGGTGCTGCGGCTCGCGCTGCCGTCCGGCGTGATCGCCGGAGCGGCCACGGTCACCACCTACCTGATCGCCAGGATCGACACCACCGCGACCGAGATCCAGCACAGCACCGCCGCGGTCGTCACGCTCTACCTCGTCGCGATCTGGGTGCTCGCGGTCGTGGCGCGGCCGTACGCCTGGTGGAAGCTGGTGATGATCGCGGCGTCGATCGGGGCCTTCTGCTGGGCGCTGTTCCTGCCGATCTTCTTCGGGCAGCGGTTCTGGCAGCTCGATCCCGATCACAGCCCGACGATGGTGATCGCGCTGCTCGTCGCCGCGATCGCCGTGGTCCTCGTCGAGGTGGCGTACACGATGGTGAATCGAGGGCTCGCCCGAGCCGCGGAGCAGCGCAGCTAGAACTGTCGGACCTGCTCGGCACACTTCCTCTCATGAGCCGTCGCAACCGGGAGAAGCGCGCCGCCAAGCAGAAGGCGCGCGGGCGCAGTACCGCCCCGCCCGGGCGCGACGCCGACACCGGCCCCACCGGCTTCCGCAGTGCGGACGCCCGGGCCGTTCGCCGCGCAGCCATGCTCGACGGCATCCGCCGGGCCGCGGTGTGCACCTGCGCCGATGTCGACGGCCACGTCGCCGAGCTGTTCGCCGAGTTCGGCGCGGCAGCCCCTGATCTCGACGCCGTCACCGACGAGGCCGTCACGAGCATGATCGGCGAGGCGTGGCGACGGGGATGGCAGCCGCTCGACCTCGTCGAGCTCGCCCGCAGGCGCACGGGGTCGGAGACCACCGGGTTCGTTGCGGAAGCGGTCGTGCTCGAGTCCCGCCGGTACGCGGCCGCCACGGTGCACCCGCGCTGGCGCGACCAAATCGCCGGGATCGGTGCTGCCGTCGAGCTCCCCTCGTCGGGTGCGTCGCACGTCCGTGCCTGGCGTGCCCGGGTCGAGCTCGGTCCGCGCGCCGCCCTGAGTGCGGTGCTGCAGCTGTTGAGCCTGCTCTGCCGGCTGCCGGTGTTCGAGCGGTTGCTGCCGTTGCCGGGGGAGAGTCGGCACAGCGCCGAGCGCGCGTCGCCGGGCGAGGTCGACCAGAAGGCGCTGGCCAAGGTCAGGGCCCTGCTTGCGAAGGCAGAGTCGACCCAGTTCCCCGAGGAGGCCGAGGCGCTGTCGGCGAAGGCCCAGGAGCTGATGAGCCGGTACTCGCTGCACCTCGCCGTGCACGAGCACGACAGCGGTCGAGCGCCTGCCGTCTCCGGGCGGCGGATGTGGCTGGAGGCGCCCTACGTCGATGCCAAGGTGCTGCTCGTCCAGGAGGTGGCCGCCGCTAACCGCGCGCGCACGGTGTGGGCGAGCGGGATCGGCTTCGCCACCGTCATCGGTGCCGACGCGGACCTCGACGCGATCGAGCTGCTCACCACGTCGCTGCTGGTCCAGGCCAACCGGGCGATGCTGGCCGAGGGCAGCCAGAGCACCCGCACGAGGTCGTTCCGTCGCTCGTTCCTCCTCGCCTACGCCAACCGGATCGGGGAGCGGCTCGGCGCTGCCGATTCCACGGCCACGGCGGAGGTCGATGCGGCTGCTCCGGCTGGTGGCGAGAGCGCGCTGCTCCCTGTGCTGGCCGCTCGTGCCTCGGCCACCGACGCATTGGTGGAGGAGTTGTTCCCGAAGGTGGTGTCCCGCGGCTTCTCCGCGTCCAACAGCGCGGGATGGGCAGCGGGCCGGGCCGCGGCGGATCAGGCCCAGTTCGGTGTTCGCGGGTCGATCGCCCGAGCGGGCGGCGAATCGGCGTCGCAGCGGCGCGGGTAGCCTCGCGACGTGGCTCTGGCCCTGTACCGGAAGTACCGACCGGCGAAGTTCGCGGAGGTCGTCGGGCAGGAGCACGTCACCGAACCGCTGCGGGTCGCCCTCGAGGCCGGCCGGATCAACCACGCGTACCTGTTCAGCGGCCCGCGCGGCTGCGGCAAGACCTCCAGCGCGCGCATCCTCGCCCGCTCGCTGAACTGCGAGCTCGGGCCCACACCGGATCCGTGCGGGGTGTGCCCGTCCTGCGTGTCGCTGGCGCCCGGCGGCCCCGGCAACATCGACGTCACCGAGCTCGACGCGGCCTCCCACGGCGGTGTGGACGACACCCGCGAGCTGCGCGACCGGGCGTTCTTCGCGCCGGCCGAGTCGCGGTACCGCGTGTTCATCGTCGACGAGGCGCACATGATCACCACGCAGGGCTTCAACGCCCTGCTGAAGATCGTGGAGGAGCCACCGGAGCATCTGGTGTTCGTCTTCGCGACCACCGAACCGGAGAAGGTGCTGCCGACCATCCGGTCCCGCACCCACCACTACCCGTTCCGGCTCATCCCGCCCGGCACCCTGCGCAAGCTCATGGAAGGCATCTGCGCCGACGAGGGCGTCACGGTCGCGCCCGCGGTCTACCCGCTCGTCGTGCGGGCCGGTGGCGGATCGGCGCGTGACTCGCTGTCGGTGCTCGACCAGCTGCTGGCCGGCGCCGGCCCGGAGGGTGTCACCTACGAGCGGGCCATGTCGCTCCTCGGCGTCACCGACGTGGCGCTCATCGATGACATGGTCGACGCGCTGGCCGCGGGCGATCGCTCCGTCGTCTACGAGACGGTCGACCGGGTCGTCGAGGCCGGGCACGATCCCCGCCGGTTCGCCTCCGACCTGCTGCAACGCCTCCGTGACGTGCTGCTGCTGCAGGCCGTCCCCGAGGCTGCCGACCGCGGGCTGGTCGACGTCGCAGAGGACGAGCTGGCGCGCATCGTCGAGCAGGCCGACCGGATCGGCGCCGCCACCCTCACCCGCTACTGCGAGATCCTGCACAACGGGCTGATCGAGATGCGCGGCGCGACCGCCCCGCGGCTGCTGCTGGAGCTGCTCTGCGCCCGGATGCTGCTGCCGGCGGCCACGCCGGCCGAGGCCGGGCTGCTGGAGCGGCTCGAGCGATTGGAGCGGCGCAACGACATCGCGGCGGGCCCGGCCACCGCGGCCGACGGGGCTCCTGCCGGCGACGGGAGCGAAGCGAGCAAGCGCGCCTTCCGCAGGCCGAGCCAGGGGGCGGAGCCGCCGCCGGCCCGTACGGAGGCACCGGCCCCGGCCGCTGAGCGCCCGGCCCCGGAACGTCCAGTCCCGGAACGTCCAGCCCCGGAACGTCCAGCCCCGGAACGTCCAGCCCCGGAACGCCCGGCCCCAGAACGTCCGGCCGCGAGCAGTTCGCCGCCGGCTGCCCCTGCCAGCCGGCCTGCGCCGGACCGTGCAGCTCCCGATGCTGCACCAGCGGCCCCGCCCGCTCCTGCTCGTCCGGCAGAAACGGCCCCCCGCGAGCGCCCGGCCGAGCATGCCGGTGCACGACCGGCCGCGAACCGGCCCGCCGAACCCGAGCGCCCGGCCCCGGCCGCCCCGCCGGCGCAGGAGCCACCCGCCGCGCCGGCCCCCGGCCGAGGCACCGACCTGGACGCCGCCGCGGTGCGCCGCGTGTGGTCTGAGGTGCTGGCCGCGGCCCGCAGCCACAGCCGCAGCATCGAGGCGATGCTGGTCAACGCCACCGTCCGCGCCCTCGACGGCGACACGCTGGTGCTCGGCATCGGCGCGCCCTCGCTGGCGAAGCGGCTGTCGGAGAGCCGCAACGCCGATGTCGTCTCCGCCGCGCTGCACGACGTGCTCGGAGTGCGCTGGACGGTCCGCTGCGAGACCGGCGACGGCCCGTCCGGCGCGCCGGCCCGGGCTGCCGCGGCAGCCCCGCAGCGGCCGGCCACGCAGCGCCAGGCGCCGCAACGCCGGCAGGTCCCGCCGCCGGCCGCCCAGCAACAGCCCACGCCACCACCGGCCGCCCCGGAGCAGCCGCAGCGCGCGGCCACCCCGCCGCCCGTCGACGACGAGCCGTTGCCGCCGGAGCCGCCGGACGACGAGGAACCGCCCGAGGACGACGAGTACTCCGCCGACCCGATGACCGACTCGGCGGCGCCGCCGGACATGCCGGAGCCGGAGCGCAACGGGCCCGAGGAGGCGGCGATGCGGTTGCTGTCGAGTTCGCTGGGCGCGCAGAAGCTCGAGCCCCGGTAGGCGGCGTCAGGGCCTGAGGAACGCGAGGATCCCGTCCGTGATCGCCGCGGCGTAGCGGTCGCGGCCCTCCGGTGACGACACGGTGGCCGCTTCCTCGGCGTTGCGCATGTTGGCGCACTCCACCAGCACGGACGGGCGGTGGGCGAGGTTGAGCCCGGCCAGGTCGGGGCGCCCCGACAGGCCCTCGGCGCCGCGGTTGGTCGAGACGGTGAACCCCGCGTTCCGCATCGCGTCGCGCAGCGCGGTGGCCAGTGCCCGCGTCGGGCCGGCCTGCGCGGGATCCGGCGGCGGCTCGGCGTAGGCCACGTGGAAGCCGTGGTCGGCCGGCAGCGAGCCGTCCGCGTGGACGGACACGAACGCGTCGGCGCCGACCGCGTCGGCGGCCGCGGCGCGGGCGTCCACGCAGGGGCCGACGCCGGTGTCGTCGGGCCGGGTGAGCACCACCCGCATCCCGGCGGCGACGAGCCGGGCCTCGACGCGCTTGGCGACGTCGAAGTTGAAGGCGTGCTCGGCGTATCCCGCGTTCGTCTCGGTGCCGACGGTGTTGCACGGTTTGGTGCCGCCACGCCCGTCCGGGACGGGGCGGCGGATGTCGGCGCGCCCGACGTAGTTGCCGCCGTTGTGGCCGGGATCGAGCACGACGACCCGCTGCACCGGTGGCGCGGCTGTGGTGGTGGCGACCGGGGTCGGCAGGGGTGCGGGCGCCGCACCCGAGCACGCGACGACGCAGGCTGCAGCAATGACCGTCAGCACTGGACGGAGAGTGGCGCGGCGCACGCCCGCCACCCTCGCACGGCTACCCTGGCAAGCAGAGCCGGGTGCGTGGACGCGTCCCGGTGACGCGACGGCCGAGGGAGACCGCAGGTGCAACCGGGTGGGCCCGACATGGAAATGATCCTGCAGCAGGCGCAGGCGATGCAGCAGCAGCTGCTGGCCGCGCAGGCCGAGCTGGCCGAGGCAGAGGTGACCGGGCAGGCGGGCAACGGGCTCGTCCAGGTCACCATGACCGCGGCGCAGGAGATCCGGTCCGTCACGATCGATCCGAAGGTCGTCGATCCCGAGGACGTCGAGACGCTGCAGGACCTCGTCGTGGGTGCGTTCCAGGACGCCGCGCAGAAGGCGGCCGCGTTGCAGCAGCAGAAGATGGGCCCGCTGGCCGGCGCGCTCGGCGGCGGCTTCCCGGGCCTCGGCTAGGCGCGCGCGACCACGGTGTTCGAAGGACCGGTACAGGACCTGATCGACGAGCTGGGGCGGCTGCCCGGCGTGGGTCCGAAGAGTGCCCAGCGGATCGCGTTCCATCTGCTCGCCGCCGATCCGGTGGATGTCACGCGCCTGCAGGACGTGCTGCAGAAGGTCAAGCAGGGCGTGATGTTCTGCGAGGTCTGCGGCAACGTGTCGGAGCGGGAGCGGTGCCGCTACTGCGCGGATGCCCGGCGCGACCCGACGATCGTCTGCGTCGTCGAGGAGCCGAAGGACGTGCTCGCCGTGGAGCGCACGCGCGAGTTCAAGGGCCGCTACCACGTGCTGGGTGGGGCGCTGGATCCGCTCGCGGGGATCGGACCGGATTCGCTGCGGATCCGGGAGCTGTTGGCCCGGCTCGGTGGCACGGGCCCGGCGGCGGATGAGACCGACGTCGCCGAGGTGATCATCGCGACCGACCCCAACACCGAGGGGGAGGCGACGGCTACCTATCTGGTGCGCTTGCTGCGTGACTTCCCTGGGCTGTCGGTGACTCGACTGGCTTCGGGGCTGCCGATGGGTGGGGATCTGGAGTTCGCGGACGAGCTGACGCTGGGTCGAGCCCTCTCCGGTCGCCGCGCCCTGTAAGAGCTAGGAGCGCGACGACCGGATCCGGGTCCTGACGAGCGAGGACATCAGTCGTCGTCCTCCTCGTCGATGCCGTAGCCACCGCTGTCGTACCCGTGGTACTGCCGCTGACGGGACTCCCAACGCTCCCGCCGCTCCCGGGCAACCCGGCGCCACTGGGCCGCCTGCGCCGCATCGACGATTCCGACGATGACGGCTACGACGGCCAGAAACCCGATTCCGATCGCGATATAGGTGATCATTGCGATCACCCTCCCTTCCCCTTCCTGTCGACCGGCGGGTTCGCCGGACGTGTGTGGTGTCCCGGTAGACCCGGGACGGGCAGTTCCGGTTGGGGGTGACCCGTGCGGAACCGAGGAAAAGGCAGCAGCGGCGTGGTGACTTCCGTTACACCGCTCCTGGTGATGAGATTGCCTGATGCAGGTGCATCCTGCAATTGCAAAGCGCCTCAGGCCCCCGGACGGAGCAATGGCCACATCGCAGTCGCCCCTCGGCTCCCGGCGCCGCCTAGGCGCCGAGCTGCGGCGCCTGCGTACCCGCACTGGCCTGACGCTCGACGACGTCGCCGTCCGCATGACCTGCTCCACCTCCAAGATCTCCCGGCTCGAGACCGGTAAGGGCATTCCGAAGATCCCGGACGTGCAGGAGCTGATACGGATCTACGGCGTCTCCTCCGACACCGAGCGGGAGATGTTGCTGCGACTGGTGCACGACGGCCGGGAGCACGGCTGGTGGGAACCGCTCCTCGAGGGGTTGCCGCACGACCTCGTGGTCGACCTGACGGTGCGACACACCGCACTGGAGACCGAGGCGCTGCGCGTGGTGGCCTTCGAGATCGTGTTCGTGCACGGCCTGTTGCAGACCCCCGACTACGCCCGCGCAGTGCTGAATGCCGCCCGTGGTGCCCGCGAGGAGGAGGAGTTCGAGCAGCTGCTGGAGCTGCGCAGGCGCCGACAAGAGGGTCTGCTGCGGCCGGAGTCGCCGCTCCTGTTCTCGCTGGTGCTGGACGAGTCCGTGCTGCATCGCACGGTCGGCTCGTCGGCGATCATGGCTGATCAGCTCGAGCACCTCTCCGCAATGGCACGGCGACCCAACATCAGCGTGCGGATCCTGCCGTTCTCGGTGGGCACCCGCGGTGGGCATGGCGGTCCGTTCGGAGTGATGGAGTTCCCGCCCGGTGCCGGCAGTGACGTGGCCTACTTGGAAGGGCACACCGGCCTGACCCATCTCGACGCCCGCAGCGACGTCGAGAACTACCGCACGATCTTCGGGGATCTGCTGATCAGCTCGCTGACTACGGACGTATCCCGGGCCGAGATTGATCGTTTTCGGGACATCCACCGGGCGCGGGCGAAGGACGGATCGGCGTGACGACGTATCGGACCAGCAGTTTCTGCTGCAGCGGCAAGTGTGTCGAGGTGGGTCTGCACATTGACGGCTCGGCCACGATCCGCGACGCGAAGGACCCCGCCCGCACCGTCGGCCAGGAATGTTCGGCCCAGGCGTGGACCGCGTTCGTCGCGGGCGCCGTGGCTGGTGAGTTCGACCTTCTCGACTGAGGAAAGCCACCGATCGAGGGCGGTGCCCGATGGCACGACACCGACGTCCTGCACAACGGGGCCGATCGGATCCGGCTGAGGATCCTCGCCTCTCACGCTCGGATCAGCCTCGACAGCAGGTTGATCCGGCGGGCCGCCGTGCCGCACTGCCCGACCACGATCGAGATCGCCGGCCGTGGACGAAGTGGACCGGTGGATTCCGCAACCAGCCATCCCGGAGCGGGCTGAACCGGACCGAACTCGCAGTGGTCTGCACCGTTGTGGTCGCGATGCTGGCGACCATCGGAAAGGTTCTGTCGCCGGTTCCGGTCGCGCCCGCCGCAGGTCCGGGATCGGTCATCGAGCACTCGATCGACGTGAACGAGACCGACGGCAGACGTGCTGCGACGGAGAAGGAGCGCCGAGCGGCCGATACGGAGGACCCCGACACCGGCACAACCGATCGGTCCGACGACCGCGAGCAGGAGGGTCGGCACCCCGACCCGGCGGACCCGACTGATCCGATCGACGAGGACGCCGATGGGGACGGTGATGCGCAGCCGACCGACGGGCACGGCACGGCGGATCAGACCGGCGACATGCCGCAGTCCGACGGTGAGCAACAGTCCGACGGTGCGCAGGAGCGCCGTGGCGCCTCGGGGTGGCTGGAGCGGATCCTCTGGCCGGTACTCGACGGTCTTGACGCCCTTGAGGGGCTCGACGGACGGGTCGATAATGCCGGCTCGGCGGAGCCTGCCACCGATTGACCGATCTTCCGTCGATCTGCGGCGCGGTTCGATCTTTGGTCCCGGCCGCCTCTGCCACCATTCCCTCGTGGACAACGAGCGGATCGCGCGCACGCGCCGGGCCCTGCACGCGGTGGCCGAACTGGTGATCGCCGGACCGCAGCATCGGGCCATCGGGACGATCCGGTTGCAGGCCACGCCTGGCGGGTTCGGCGCGGTCGCGTCCGGCCTGCGCGTGGAGGGCACCGAGCTGGTGTGGGGCACCGGGCGTGCCCCGCTGACCGGCACCTGTCGTTCGCTGGCGGAGGCGGCCGGGGTCGACGTGGGCGCCCCGGAGGGGCTCTACCACGACGGCGCCGAGCTGGGCCCGGACGATCAGCTGCGCATCGAGGACGCGGCTGCCGGGCTGGTCGCGGAGTGGTTCGCGCGCGGCGACTCGGCCCTGCGGACGTTCGCTCCCGACGTCGGCCCGGTCCTCTGGCCGGAGCACTTCGATCTCGCGATCTCCGTCGACGAGGTCAACTACGGGGTCTCGCCCGGCGACGCCGCCATCCCGCACCCGTACGCGTACGTGGGGCCGTGGACGCCCCGCGAGGGCGAGTTCTGGAACGTCCCCTTCGGTGCGGTGCGGACGATGGAGCAGGTGGCGGACCACAACGTGCTGGCCGCGTTCTTCACCGAGGGTCGGGAACTGGCAGCGGAGGGCTGACCGCACGGCCGGCGGGGCGGCGGGCGAACGCGAGCCATGCGCCCAGCAGGGTGGCGCCCAGGCCCGTGGCCGCAAGGAACATCCAGCCGTGGCGCAGCAGCGGGAGATCCTCCGCCGTGCCCGTCGACGCCGTGCCGAGGATGGTCACGACCGCGGCGATCCCCAGCACCGACCCGATCTGCCGGGCTGTGTTGATCAGCGACGAGCCCGATCCCCACTGGGCCGGCGTCAGGTAGGTGCCCACGGCCGACGAGAGCGCGGGCAGGATCAGCCCGACGGCGAGCCCGCTGGCGAGCTGGCCGGGTAGGAGCACGCCGAGGTAGTCGGGCTCCGGCCCGGCGCGCAGGGCCCACCACGTGGTGCCGGCGGCGAAGGCCAGCCCGCCCGCGACCGTCACCCAGCCGATGCCGAAGCGGCCCTGGAGTCGGCCGGAGAACCGGGCCACCACGACCACGACGAGCGGGCCGGGCATGAGCGCGAGACCGGCCAGCTGTGCCGAGTAGTGCCAGGTGCCGGTCAGCAGCAGCACGTTGACGACGAGCATCGCGGCGAACCCGGCCGAGAAGACGAGCATGGCGGTCGCGGCGAGGGCGGCGGGGCGGTGCCCGAGTACGGCGAGATCGAGCGCGGGTTCGGGATGGCGGCGGGCCCGGACCACGACGAACGTGAGCCCGGCCAGGGCAGTGACCAGGCCGAGCGTGACCTGCGGATCGAGCCATCCGGTGTCGGGCGCGCGGACCAGTGCCCACGCGAGTGCACCGACACCCACCACCAGTCCCACCGCGCCGGCGATGTCGGGGACCTCGGTGCGGGCGTGGACGGTCTCGACGAGCATGCGCCGGCCGGCGACCAGCGCGGCGAGCGCGACCGGCAGGTTCACCAGGAACACCCAGTGCCACGAGAGCTCGACCAGGAGGCCGCCCAGCGGCGGTCCGAGCGCGGC
>Ga0307513_10009522_pt1 | contig 12286 bp, 16 predicted proteins | sample 15_EM_MG_FD_202174 | JGI IMG/M metagenome (GOLD analysis project Ga0307513, IMG submission 202174) | Populus trichocarpa ectomycorrhiza microbial communities from riparian zone in the Pacific Northwest, United States - 15_EM | ecosystem: Host-associated > Plants > Roots > Unclassified | place... | reverse complement strand
ATTAATGAAAGAAGGAGCGACGATACTGCACAAATGAAAGAAGAAGAAGAACGATACTAAAAGATGAACGGCAATAGAAGAGCGAAGATAGGGCGCTTGATGAAAGTCACGTGATGCGATCTCAACATGAATGATTCAGGGACGTTGTTCTTGTTGTAAGGATGGTCCGCAGGGAGAAAAATGTTGAACTGAAATATGAGCTGATTCTTGGAGCTCAGAAAGCCGACGTCACCGATGCTGATTCGTCGCATATTTCTGAAGTCGCCGTCCAGTTCAAGTATTGTGTCTGGATAATATAATGGATAACCATGACCTGAAGCAAATAGGGGACTAGCAAAAATTTTGTCTGGAGTTGACTGGGACCAGTTGCACTGTGATATGGGGTAGGTAAGAGTCCTGGAATGTGGCCAAAAATGGGGCCTGGATGGAGATCAGTGGACAGTAAAACCAAAACCTTTGGATAGGCGGAAATGGAAGGTACTCACACCAAATTTGAGGGTATTTGGGCAGCTTCTTGTCTTTCGTTTTCAGTTTCAGTGTTCCCCATCACTGGTTTCGATTGGATATGTTGAAGTTATTGAAGTTATTCCTTGTTGCTGTTGACTCAGCTGGTTCCTCCATCGCGGCCATTCGTACCTACTACGGCAGGTGTTCAGACACTGGAACCCAAAATCGCACGAATACCACCTACCTAGATGTCGACATGGATAGGAATGTAGTTCAGTCCAGTTTACGAGTCGAATGACTTCAATGACAGGGACATCCACGTGACAAGTCGGCGGTAATTGGCGGGACCCACAAGTACTTACATGGCCGGGACCCGGGCCGGTACCGTCCACCTTCCTTTCTCGTATAAGATCCAATGTAAAAACAAAAGAAAACAGTTTTGCGTACTACGAGCGTCAAAAATAAAGGGGCTGCATGGTCCTGCAGCATGGAAGTTAAGGTTGGGCTCAAATACATCATCAAAAATTGAATAAAAATCATCGAAGGAGCAACCCCTTGAGCAAATGAATGTCAACGCATCTTGTTGAACCACTATTTGTTTCAAATTGTTTGTCAGATACTACTTGAGAGAAGATAGACCAAATAGAGTCGTCGACCAAAGCCGCGGTTGCATCGTTTGGATCCTGCGACAAGTCGGAGATTTTGACACCAAGCTCACTGAGAGGTATAAACTCACTCACCAGGCAGAGCATTATCTGTGCAGCAACATCAGATGGTGGAATGCATGCTGGAACAGATGCGTGAGGAACAAAATATGGCCCAGATAAGGAATGGGAGATCTACCGCATTGAAAAAGGACTTGTCATTCAGAGATACAGCCTGTTCATCTTTGCCGAACTGAACGATGGTTTTGAGGAAGGGGAGTCTAAGCCGAGGAGTGTCGAAAAATATCTCAGTGTAATAAGTGTCTGCCTCGCCCCTTTCATCGACATTTTCAATCCATTTAGTTCTGCCGAGTCCAATCCGTATGCCTCGCATGAAAACACATAGATTATTGGGGACAGCTTTGTCTGCTGTTGCCCCTCTTGCAGTGCTCATCCTTTCCATCGGACGAAGCGTTCCGTTTTGGTACCTAGCAGACATCTCCACCCAAGGAGGCCGAATAGGGAACGCTAAATTTGCACATACACTCGTTTTGTCAACTCCCGTGACAATATAAGGAGATCCATTTGCTCCTGGATAGCGGTGGCTCTGGAAATGACGGGTCCAATTGACAGCATTGTCCTTAACATAGTCAAACACTAGTATTTGTCGTCGAAAGATCACGGCGGGTGGCACCTTCTGGCAAGACCATAACGGCCCCTCGTCGTTCTGAGGAAGTAAATGTTATATGGCTTGAGAAAGAAAAGGCGGTCGCCGGAGAGTGTGTTGTTGGGCTCAAATGACGAGGAGGAGGTCAAGATGAGATTGGGAAAAGGTCGGCTGGCAGCCAAATGGTCGGGTCTGGAATGCGGATATGAGATTCGGGTGACCCTCCCCGAGGTGGAAACAGCAGCTATAGTTGTCGCCGCCGCCGCTCTTCCAACGCTCTTCGTGTTAGTGTACTGAACACGATTATGTAATCTGAGCGAAACACAAGCACTCACCTTGAACGCTCATATCTGTATTCCATTTCAAGGCCTGCCGTCAGCTACGTACCCGCGCTCTCCCGGGGAATTATGTACTATATTACGGTGGGCCTGAATGTACAGTAAGTAAGTAGGGTATGGAGATAGCAAAGTGATCCACGGTTTTGTAAAGAATTTGTAAATACCAAGTGGAGACTACAACCTAGATATAGACTGCAAATCATCATTGGTTTTGAAATGAAATTGGCCTTGACGGAACAATTCTTTGAATACAGTGCCCCCACGAACCCTCTTACGACCAGAAAGCCACAGCCATAATTTTCTATGCCAAGGGTCCTATCAACTTCGTTGAGCCAAGGTAGGATGATGAACAAGCGATACAACCAAGTTACCTCGGTTACCCTTTCTACTGAGGTTCGAGCCAATCTCAAAATACCTTCGGATATGAGGAATAAACTATGCAGTACATGGAGAAGAGGGTGTAGCTCACCTTGACCCTTAACCACCTCATACAGGACAAAGAGATCATCGAACATTGAACAAAAATCATCGAAAGAGCAACCCCTTGAGCAAATGAATGTCAGCGCATCTTGTTGAACCTCTATTTGTCTGCCAGATACTGCTTGAGAGAAGATAGACCAAATAGAGTCGTCGACCAAAGTCGCGATTGCATCGTTTGGATCCTGCAGCAAGGCACAAATTTTAACACTAAGCTCACTGAAAGGTATAAACCCACTCACCAGGCAGAGCATTATCTGCGCAGCAATATCAGATGGGTGGAATCCATGCTGGAACAGACGCGTGAGGAACAAAATATGGCTCGGATAAGGAATGGGAGATCTACCACATTGAAAAAGGACTTGTCATTCAGAGATAGCGCCTGTTCATCCTTGCCACAATGAACGATGGTTTTGAGAAAGGGCAGTCTAAGCCGAGGAATGTCGACAAATATTTCAGTGTAAAAAGTGTCTGCCTCGCCCCTTTCATCGACATTTTCAACCCATTCAGTTCTGCCGAGACCAATCCGTATCCCTCGCATGAAAGCACAAAGATTCTTGGGGATGGGTGATAAATTTTGGTCTGCCGTTACCACTCTTGCAGTGCTCATCCTCTCCATTGGACGAAGCATTCCATTTTGGTATGCAGCAGACATCTCCACCGAAGGAGGCCGAATAGGGAACGCTAAATTTGCACATACACTCGTTTTGTCAACTCCCGTGACAACATAAGGGGATCCATTCGCTGTTGGATAGCGGCGGCTCTGGGCGACATGACGGGCCCAACTGACAGCATTGTCCTTGACATAGTCAAACACCCTGGTACTTGTCGTCGAAAGATCATGGCGGGTGGCACCTTCTGGCAGGACCGTAAAAGCCCCTCGTCTTTCTGCGGAACTGAATGTTATGTGACTTGAAAAAAGATGGTCAGCGAGAACTTAACGCCTTGCAGGTTGCAAATCAATGACTCACAGTGGGTCTTCCGAATGTCGCGTTACTTTTACACCCTTGCTTGCTATAACATAACCACGTGGAAAGTAGTCGGCTGTGGTGCAAACTTCTGAGTCTTGTAAAGGACTTAATGGAACGAATGATTCGGGGGCGTTGTCCTTGTTGTAAGGATGGTCCGCGGGGAGAAAAATATTGAACATAAATATAAACTGATTCTTGCTGCTCAGAAAGCCGACATCGCCAATGCTGATTCCACGTGTATTTCTAAAGTCGTCGTCCAATTCGAGCATTGTGTCTGGGTAATATAATGGATAGCCATGACCCGAAGCAAATAAAGAGCTAGCGAAAATTTTGTCTGGATTGGACGGGTTGCGCTGTGATATGAAATGGGTAAATCCTGGAACATGGCCAAAAATGGAGACTGGAATGGTTGAGATCAGTGGACAGTAAAACCAAAACCTTGGATAGGCGGAAGCGGGAGGTACTCACACGAGAATTGAGGCTTTTTGGGTGGCTTTCTGTCTTCGTTTTCAGTTCGAGTATTCTCCACCACTGGTTTCAATGGGTGGGATTCGTTGAAAGTATTGTCGATTGGCATTATCTCCTCCCCTGGGACGTTGGAAAGAGGAGGCCCTGCACCCAGACCCGAGCTAACTTCGGCCATTCGCACCTACGGCAGGTGCTTAGACACATTCAACATAAGGCTTCAAAATCGTATGAATACCTACCTAGATGTCGACGTTGCTGTGCAGTGTGGTTCAATCCAATTTCACGAGAGCCACAAGAGCCAGGAGTACATGGTGGGGACACTGGGCGTAATTGGAGTTCAAGTTTGGCGTTCGTAACCGAATCGACTCGTTCTGTTCTGATGGAATCCAAATAGACAAAAAGGAAATTTCGTGACGTTTGACATGGGAACTAGTCTGCCATTTGTGGTAGCCTTTCCCTTACATAATGACCAAGTTCATTCTCTGGCCTTGCCCCCAGCAACGAAGGGTTCCTTCTCTTGTCCCTCCATGCCAGGCATTGTGCCCCTCTTCCTAGGTCCAAAAAATCTGGGATCCGGGAAGTCCGGCAGTCTGGCGATCCGCCGGACAGCTTGGTCAGCTCAGAAAATTTCCCACCCGCTGTTTATTGACCAGCCACCTTGCCAGCCACTCGTCAGCTCGCTGGCACTCGCCTCTTGAAAACCCCAGCGCTAGCCATTGACCCCATTGAAGGAACAGCCAGGACCGGGTTGTTTACCTGTGTTTTTTTGCACAGGCCCGAGGCAACTTCCTTCGGGTTGTTTACCTTTATTTTTTTGCACGGGCTGGAGGCAATTTCTTCGGTTCCTCAACTTATAATGCATATCTATAACTTTTTAAAACATGAATCTCTCGTTTGTGGTGTAAATAATATGTAGTTAAATTTTTATGTGGAGTTGGTAGGTTGTGGTTACGCTACGACATGAATGAGCAGGATTTAGATGTTTGGTAACACGCCTTGGTTTGTTTGGCAAAGGCGTGATTGTGAAAACTCCCGGAGTCCGCCACTCCGCCGGACACTCGGAATTCCCATATCCCAGATGCCCTCCCTAGGTCGGAAGCGTGCCGAGGTTAGGCCATCACTCGGGAAGAGGTCCCGGCGTAACTTTGTTTCGGTATGATTCACAAAACTCACACTTTGTGCTGCTGGCGCCACCTCAGGAGGCCCAGTCGGGGTTAGCAAATACAAATGGATTGTCTACAACAAAAAAGACAGTGGTTCCCACGCCTTCGGCAGGCGTTTTCAAACGTAGGAGGCTTGCCGCTTCGCGTCTCTTGCTCTTCGCCTTTCCGTTCGTCAATTTCATCGCCGCCTTCATCTTTTTTTTTCTTTTCAGTGCGGGAGGAGGACATGCCACGGTGGCATCTCCGTTCTGTGTTTGGCTGCATGCTCTTGGTGTACACAAACTGAGGGGGGTCTGCATGACGTTGGGTCTCCCACGCCCTTTTTGGGCCTCCCGCCGGTTTTTCAACGCAAGAGGTTTGAGGCTTGCCACTTCGCGCTCACTGTTCCTCTATTGTAGAAGGCGCCGATGTGCCACAACACTATCTTGCTTTGCTTGGGAGCTGTTTACGCACTGGATTATGTAATTGTCTGGAAATGTTCTGTGCCGAGCACCTGAGCGAAGCGAGGGGATGCGCTAGTGAACTAAACAAATGTACCAAATGTAACGTGTAACGGTGAGGTGTGAACATGTTACAAAGCAAGGGTTTTAAGCTGCAAAAACAGAAAAATTTGCCGCGGGTGGTATTAGGCTATGTGGTAATTGAGTTTCTCAATTGAGCTCGAAGAGGGCCCAAGGTATGGGGCACTGAACCCCATACAGCTAAAATTTAATGTGATTTCTGGACCAGAATTTGGTATGAATGAACAAAATTTCTGGTTGTAACGGATAACAACTGGCCATGAACAATGCATCCCGTGAACAAGTTAAGTAACGTGTAACATACCATGAACGATCGGTGGGAATAGTACAGTACTAGGGACGGTCAAAGTTGAGCTGCAACTTTTGCAGCTCGACTTGCAGCTGCAGCTGCAGCAGCCCAGTCACATCATGTCATGAATCGTCACAAATACCCATCTCTGAAACTTTTTTTACCACTCAGAATGCCGGGAAAACATCAGGTTGTTGTCTACCCACAGACTGAAATTTGAATTTAGGGTTTCTCCCGGCTAACAGGGCACGTATGCTGACTTGGCGGCTGCAACTGCCCAACGAGCAATAAACAAAAATAAAATAAAAAACAAAAAAAAAACCAAAAAAAAGAAGAAAAAAAAGAGGTGGTGCTCGAGACGTAGCGTGTATGTGAAAGGTGGTGCCACTTGTACTGCCAAAAAAATTGATGGCAAACGAAAGGCACCATCTGGCACCATATTAAAAGGCGGTCGGACGAGGAGAAAATACTCACCTGCCAAATTACTCACAAATAAGTTTGAAATAAGTACTAATAGGCTTGAATAGGCGACCAGGTAGGCGATCACACCATCGCCAATATTAATATATCCATTGCTATCGCCGATATCACTGCCAATGACAGAGCTAGTATATGCGAAGTTGACACCGCCAGCATTGCGACGATTAGAGGCGATGCGATTCGTCAGATTGAGATTGCGGACTTGGGACAGAAAATCGATGGTGACGGCTTCCTAGACTCGTGACCAACCGGTTCTTACTAATCGAGCAAATAAAGTTGTCCTTGTTGTGGTTTATATTGCGGTTGTTTGGATGAAGTCGGAGGCGCTTCCCGGGGATTTGTAATCACAAGCACCCACATCGAAGCGGCCTTGAAGCGGCAGCTACTACCGTCTCAACTTATTGTTCCCAAATTGTATCACGTAGCTGTCATAGTACTTGGGGAGCACCGGATCAGTGCTGGTCAACATTGTCTCTCCCAGCTAGACTTCATAGCAGTCTGAAATGAATTACTACGGAAAGACTTCTGCTGACGCATTGAAATTTGAGACACTCTAATACTGCACTAGAATCTACTGCGTTTCCTTGACAGCTACAAGCAAAACCCTAGGTACCTTCCTGGTTTTCGTTTTGCGGCCTTTAAGTGTGAAAATGGGTGCATTTGGCGCACACCAAGGTAGTTGTGGAGTATCACGATGCGAGAATGGTCGATAAATCCCATTTTGAGCACATGAACCACCACCTCGCAGGGCCACCTTCATTTCTCTTCCCTTTATTTGGTCTCTGGACCTTAAAGCGGCTTGCTTATCATGGAGCCGGCCTGGATAACCAAAACCTTGAGAGGTACCTACGGTTTTGTATGTAGCTGGAAGTCAATCCAAACTGGACCATCATCAAGATTCCGGAGCAGGTACTCGGCAAGCCCCACACGCAGCTGTCAACGAGGGATTTGTGATTCGCTGCCGTAAGTTTGAGCTTATTCTCAGGCTCGCAACTCCGAGTCCTTGGCCACTACTGCTGTCGTTCTTGATCCCTTGTTCTTTCGTCTTTTGTTTTTGATTCTATAATACCTGTGTTACCTGCTGTCTAATCCTCACCACTCTGATCTTCCTGTAATAATTATAGCGCAATGGAACACCAGGACCAATGTAGGTCTTCTGTTTTATGTGTCTGACTTGGCCAATCTCATATTTCATTCTCCAATAAAGATACTGAGCAGAAGGCAATGTTTCTGACAAGATCGTCGTAAATGCAATAATATTTACCTTTGTCATTTTAGGTCACTGGCAGTAGTACCGTGCAATCCCTGATCGAAAATACAAAAAAACCGGCTGACGATCCTCCCTCTGTGGATGAACCAGATAATGAGGATAGAAACCTCCGTATACAAACCGCCTCCTTACAAGACAACAACAGCCATATTCCACATACTCCTCGACAATCTTTCTCTCACAACCAGAATGGAAATCCCTCCCTTTCGAACAGTCCCCCGCATAATTTCCCGTCGAACGACCATCTTCGCAACCAGGTTAACAATGACCAGCCCACATCCACCTATGATAGTAGCCCTTGTCAGACCATTAATCTCATGCCTGTAGCCTCAACTGGGGCCTCTCCGACTACACCTTTTTCCAACAAAGGCAGCTTCAACCGTACCATTTATGATCATTCCGGACAGGTCCATACCGGACAGGTCAATCACAATCACTATTACTTTCAGGGATGTACCATTGTTAAGAGAGATGAGACTCAAGATCACACGGGCATAAATATCAATCAGGAGGAGCATGAACCTGGTCCCCCTTTATCGTATTGTGTGGGTGTTCCTCTCTTGTCGTAATTTTGATACCGACTAATGGGAAATGTTAACTCAGTCTGACAATGTCCCGACCGCCCCAACAACGAATGTCGACCTCGCAGTTCCAAGTCTTAACATGCAGATAGCATCTTTAGATCTAGATACACTAAGCAAACCCGCGCAGGCGGTAAGCGACCTCCCCCGTAACCTCAGCAACACGTCACTATTAACGAAAAAAAGCCCCTCACCTCACCTAGCACCTCTACCACGCATCGTGTCCATCAAGGCAGTTTGACATTTGTATCGTCATTGCATACCGGACAAGAATATCACGACCTTGGCCAAACCTCCATTGCTAACTTGAATGTGAGTTGATTTGCCAGTGGGATAAAATCTTGATAACTAACAGACTTTCAATTGTTTACTAACTCGACCATTAGACAAGAGTCCCTGAAGTTGGTGCCTCTGCGACTGCTGGCCACTCGGCTGAGCAGGAGGTTGTTCTCCCGCTCGCATCTACACCTGTACACACTCTTGGCATCTCAAGCTTACATGAGTCTCTCAGGGTGGACCTGGAGAGAATCGGGAATATTGACGAAACTGTCGAGCAGGGACGTGTTAAAACTTCCATCTTCACAGACTCAGTCAACCAACTCAGACATTCAGCTCAAAGTATCAGATCGTCGCTGAAGTCTGGGACTCAATCTATGACGTCCTCAAACCTCTTTAGTTCCATTGCAACTCTGTCACCAAGGTCAAAAGGTCGATACTACTTAATTTCTTGCAACCTCTGCTTATAGCACCTCAACAGCATACACCCCATTGAAGTTCGTCAAGGTGGGTACTGATCAATGCCTGGCCCACTTTTACTGGCTTTCTAATGCCTGTTCACCTTCAGCGAGTGCCCGTCGTGCCGCTCGAGGGAAAAAAAAAAAGGTTCCCTGACAACGTAGACGTGCACATACACGCTAAACTGGACCCATTCCCAGGGTTAGAGCCATTTCGCCCTCTTAGAGATCCTAGCATGATCCACCGGTGGTCGAAAGATGGCTCGCTCCCCCCGGTATACAGCGTTAATATTTATGATGTTGGGTATTTCGATGGTGCCGGGCGATTTACCCTTCTATTCAATCTTCAAAAGACAAAGGAAGAAAATGAAAATTTAATCAACTTCCAATTCAAAACAACTACTTTTCTACCCCTAACTGGCGGCAATGTTCATTCGTCACCGTTGAGCAATGAAACGTTTCTAGTATGGAACGACAAAAATATCTTGCTTGATAGAATCTCCAGTGCACCCAGTGAATCGTCAGACACTCTCTTTTTTGTGAAGCCAATTGACTCACGAAAATTTTCAAGGAACTCTCGCAACTACATGTGTCGTTTTGAAGTGCAAGCGCAGATTACGCGCGGCACAGCGATTGTTATGATGGGCCAAGTTAGGCGACATGTGGATTTAGCGGAGGTCGTCACGAGTCAACGGCATTACTTTGAGGCGCAATCCACTGAATGGTACCGTCATGCGAAAGGAGAGCGGAATTATAACATCGAAAACGGCGACCTAGTGTTGATCACCGAGTGTTACAAGGCACCAAGCTGGGGTTACATTAACTACCAGTCCAAAAAAAGGACGACTCAAGCGAGCTGGGCTGCCTTTCAACCAGGAATGACAGGCAAAGGACGGTATGGATGGGTATATGAATCACCACTTGAAGGATTAGAATCATCCCAATATCAATCCTCGGAAGAGGATCCAACGGCAGGACCCCCCAATCAGTGTATTGGCGTCAGAGCCTACAAAATTCGTTGTGACCCCCAGGCTTGGAAATCCATCTGCAAAGATCTAGAGTCTCGCCGTACTTCAAGACCATAGGCTTGTTCGTATACTTGTATTTTCCACATCTAGTAATTATCAAAGGCGATCCGCGGAGTTGTAAAGAGTTTGTAAATGAAAAATGGAGATTACAACCTAGATCTCGACCCCAAATCATCATTGTTTTGAAATGAAACTGGCCGTGGCGGAACAATTCCTTAAATACAGCGCCCCCACGAACCCTTTCGCGTCCAGAAAGCCAGAACCATGCCAAGGGTCCTATTAACGGCGTTGAGCAAAGGTAGGATGATGAGCAATGATGCAACCAAGGTACCTTGGTTACCCTTTCCTGTGAGTTTCGAGCGAACCTCAGAACACCTTTGGAAATGAGAAATTTACATGTATGGAGGAGGAAGTAGCTCACCTTGACTGTTAACCACTTTTTACAGGTCGAAGACATCATCAAAAGAGCAACCTCTTGAGCAAGTAAATGTCAGCGCATCTCGCTCAAGAACCTCGGTTTTTCCGTCAGATACTATCTGAGAAAAAACAGACCAAACACCATCGTCGACCAAAGCCACAGTAGCATCGTGTTGATCCCGCGACAAATTCCAATGCCAAGCGTGTTGAGAGGCTAAAAATCACTCACTAAGCAAGGCATTATCTGCGCAGTAATGTCAGATGGGTGGGATGCGTGCTGGAACAGACGCGTGAGGAAACAAATCTGGCGCAGATAGGAAATGGGAGGTCTACCACAATGAAAAAGGACTTGTCATTCAGAGATAGCACCATGCGTTGGTTTTGTCAACTTCGGTAATAACATAAGGGGATCCATTCGCTGTTGAGTAGCAGGGCTCTGGGCGAAATGACGGGTCCAACTGACAGCATTGTTTAACATATTCAAATACTCTGGGACTTGTCGAAAGATCATGGCGGGTGGCACCTTCTGGCAAGACCATAACGGCCCCTCATCTTTCTGAGGAACTAAATGTTATGTGCCTTGAGAGAAAAAAGTGGATAGCAAGAACTTAACACAATCCAAATGCCAAACAACTCACAGCGGGCCTTCGGAATGTCGTGTTACTTTTTCACCCTTGCTTGCTATAACACAACCACGTGGAAAGTAGTCGGCTGTAGTGCAAATTTCTGACTCTTGTAAAGGATTTAATGGGACGAATGATTCGGGTGCGTTGCCCTTGGGCCTTGTTGTAAGGGTGGTCCACGGGGAGAAAAATATTAAATAAACGCAAATATGAACTGATTGCTGGGGCTTAGCACACCGACGTCGGCGATGCTGATTCCACGCGTATTTCTAAAGTAGTCGTCCACTTCAAGCATTGTTTCCGGATAAAATAATGCATATCCATGATCGGAAGGAAATAACGAGCTAGCAAAAATTTTGTCCGCATTTGACGGGTTGCGCTGTGATATGAAATGGGTAAATCCTGGAAACGGTGGCCAAAAACGGAGAATGGAATGGTGGAGATCAGTGGATAGTAAAACCAAAACCTTGGATAGGCAGAAACGGAAGATACTCACACCAAATTCGAGGGTCCTTAGGCAGCTTCCTGTCTTCGTTTTCAGTTTCAGTGTTCTCCATCACTGGTTTCGATGGATTGGATATGTTGAAGTTATTCCTTGTTGTTGCTGTTGACTCGGCTGGTCCCCCTCGCGGCCGTTCGCACCTACTACGACAGGTGTTTAGACACGAGAGCCCAAAATCGCACGAATACCACCTACCTAGATGTCAACGTGGATAGGAATATAGTTACGAGTCGAATGACTTCAATGACAGGAACATCCACGTGACAGGTCGGCGGGACCCACAAGTACGGGACCCTGGCCGGAACCCGAGCCGGAACCGTACATCATTCTATGTTCCTTTTGATGAAGGTTTATTTGCGTTCCATCAGACCGGACTCCAAAACCCCAAAATTCATTGTACAAGATCCAATGTAAAAAACAAAAGAAAACAGTTTTGCGTACTACGAGCGTCAAAAATAAAGGGCTTGCATGGTCCTGCAGCACAGAAGCCAAGGTTGGGCTCAAATACATCCCACAGGGGATTCCAGAATTACAATACAATCTATAGGCATGTCGGGCGCGGCACCCATATACATGTGCGAGTACCGCGGTTTGGGTGATTGGGGATGTTGGTGTTTATCCTTAATAACAGTGTTCATTCTCCTGCCTTGCCCCCAACGAAATGTT